>Ga0310811_10013745_pt1 | contig 10551 bp, 12 predicted proteins | sample YCmetagenome_FD_207642 | JGI IMG/M metagenome (GOLD analysis project Ga0310811, IMG submission 207642) | Soil microbial communities from experimental microcosm in Duke University, North Carolina, United States - YC | ecosystem: Engineered > Artificial ecosystem > Soil microcosm > Unclassified ... | reverse complement strand
CCCCCAGGGAGAATGATATCATTGTCGGGAGCCCTTCCAACTGAAGCTGCGGGCTGAACTTTCCAAAGATCGAGGCGGCGAAGCACGTTGCTGCATGGCTGAAGGTAGCCCCACAGATGACTATTGGTGTTTGCAGAATTTGGCTGAGACGCGTGCTGGGTGGATTGGGTAGCCTGTTGGGTCTCCTCGATCATAGAATCATCGAGGGGCATCAAATCGTGAGGGATATCTGCGGGTGATGATTGGATCATGATGTCTAGTAAGACTGTTTGTTCTTCAAATTACGTGCTGAGTGAGGGGTGTTTGAGCAGGTAAGGTTCGAAAAGTAAGTTTATATAGGCTGTCAATGAATTTCCTGTGTCAGTGGTGACTTTGACGAATTGCCTCAGTCGTCTAAGCACCCACAGAAACAAAGGGCTACAAGCGATAGAAACCAACAAAGTCCTCGTATTGGAAGCAGACAACCAAGGAAACTTGCGTAAGCGGACGCGCTTTGATGGTGCTTTGGCCGTCGTCGACGTTGGAAGGAGAAAGATAGGAAAAGATAATTCCACGGAAACGGGTTTTTTTGGTGCAAAAGGATCAAGTCCAAGCACAAGTGCAAACCGTCAGACGGTGGCTTTCGCGCGGGTGCGATATTAAACGACCCCAGTTTATTCAGACGACGCGACAAAAGTATAACACGTGCCCAACTCAATTACGCGACTAAAAGCGGTGTCCGAATTTTCAATTGAATTCAAGCCAAACTGGGAGCTCGCATAGGCTCGCACTGCCCTCTTTTTGTCGTAGACTTCGAGTCTAGGCCAGGGGAATAGTCTCAAGAAACAAATTAGTGTTTCTTCATCATAGATAAGTGGTGGGGCTACAGTCATAAAGCGATAAAAAAAACCGCGATCGAGGGCACTAATGGGGAGGGGAGGTAACAAAAGGTAAACAGATGATCAGTAATCACGAGGGTCCAGATCAAACGTTGAAGATCGAAAGTGTCGCGCAAAGATTTAAAACATCACTCTCCAAGTAGAGCATGTCAAATTGCATCTTCCGAGTCCCACCTCGAAACCTTCTGCAATGGGGCATAATAATACTTCTTGAACTTCTTTGTCTCGTTCCTCTTCTGCTTTGGCATAAGCTCCTCCAGTAGCTCCGCACGCTCACGGTCTTCGTCCCTCTCAGAGACATAAAACCACCTTGCCTGCTTTGCCCCGTCCGTCCCACTACTTTGAACTTTTTCGAACATTCCGCATCGCTCGCGCCCCGCTTCAAGCATGGCTGGAATGATGTCAAGCCACTCTTTTTTATTGTGTCTCGTTTTGAGATAGGGATGCGTTTTGGTAACGGCAGTGTGAAGGGCAAGCGGGTCCATAGACGAGGCACGCGATGTGGCAAGAGCCTCTACAAGCATACCTGTAAGCTCAACTTGCTCTGGATCAAGCAGTGCTGGCGCGGTGGAGGAATTTTCGGCCTTCGTCGTAGGAGGCTCAGAGCCATTGCGTAATCGAGGCTCGTCACAGATGCGAGCAACTTGTGTGCGCAAATCCTCTTCAGAAGACTTTGATTTGAGACACGAGCGAGATCGTGACCGTGATTTGTCAGCTGTGATTTTCTCCTTTGCACTTGAGGAAGTTTTATGTTGGCGTTGTTTGCGCCTAGGCGCCTGATCCGTATTACGGTCCACATGCTCTGAGAGTCGAGGTTTCTTCTGGGCAGGCGCGATAGATAACACAGAGTCCTCCCGCTTCAGTCCTTGTTTTGACTTGGGCTCAGGCTGGGGCCTTGACGGCTCTTTCGTCAAACCGACGGCTTTGTCCGGAGACTTGGGACGCGACATGCTGCTCCTACGTGCAGTCTGGGGCTGCGGCTGTGACACACTGCTCCCCTGCACGAACTCCCCGTCACTAAAACTGGGTCGTGGCTTCTTCACCGTCTTCAAAGGAGAATGTGGGATGGCGGTGGAGGTGGCAAAGAGTGGGTCAACCGGGTTCGTGCCTGCTGATACTACAGCGTCACTCGAAACGCGAATCCGCATAGACTGCGAAGTAACGTTGTCGCATCGACCGACTTGTGCATCGACGACCATACGAACGTCAACCACACTAGATGTCGTATTTTTGGCTGTAAGTCCCATTTCTTCTTCACTCAAGTGTGGGGGAGTGATGGCGGCCGGAATATTAGTGTATGCACTAAGCCCCAGTAACGTGCCTGTAGGCGAATGCGGATGCGATCGCGAAGGCTCGATCTTAGTGGTGGAAGTGGGGGTAATAGTGTTAATGGGGGCAGGCACAGTGAGCGCAAGTTTAAGAGGCTGATGAGTTGCCTCGTTCGTACAGGAAGAGAGGCACGCGGTTGACGCTGCGTTAAACGCATGTTCCGAGGCTAATAATGAGGGGACCTCGGGGTCGGAGGTAGGAACGTCACGTGGCGTGACCTTTACTGAATGGATGTTTTGCTGCTTGAAATTCAACTACACAGCATGCACACATATGTTCAATCGTAAGGAAACGGGTTGAGATACCGAAATTAAAGAACTCACGTTATCTGAATTGCAATCGTCGTTGAGGACCATATCGTCATCGATTAAGGCACAATCGTCTGGCTGCGACGGTGCCAATGACATTGGGGACGTAGGTGGAGATGACGGAGGGAGGGGCGAAAGACTACGATAGTCCTCAATATCATTGCTGTCGCTAGCTGCAAGAAATGGGGAACTGGATGGATCATCCTTTACTCCGCTTGTCGATTGCCTACGGACAAAATCACGGAATTCCAACAAAGGGGACTTCACGTCTCGTGTATTGCTTTTCACAGGGGTTGAATGCCCTCTGTGGGGGCGTATTGGACTGGCAGTAAATGACTTGGGATTGTACGTTCGAGGCATGACTGGACTGCTTTGCCAGCGACCACGTTCGGAAGATGTAGCAAAGTATGTCCGACGTAGATGAATATCCACGCTTTCGGGGTCGCACCCAACATCTTCCTGTACATCACGTGCCAGATAAGGCGGGCCAAGCCAAGCGCGTAAGTCATCACTACGATAAGGCTCGGAATCCGCCTCGTCCTCACTGTCCGGATAACTTCCGTACTTGTCGGACACATGCTGGTGGGTCAGATACTTGGAAGTGCGACTCCGATGGTAGAGAGGCGTTGGTGAACCGGGCGCATCATCAAACTCCAGGTGAGATTCTTCACATGAATTTTGAAATTGCGAACGCGAATGTGTATAACGAGTCACGATATGGTTTGGAGGGGAAGAGCATATAGGCGTTGAAAGTGGTGAAGACGAGGGTAACGGAGATGTCACGGGTGACGGAGATTCTAGATCATAGTCGTCGTCCGGTTCAGATATTGATGACGCGTTGATAGAGGCTGAGGAACTTTTCCTCCGAAGCTTTGCTGGAAGATTTGGAGGAGGAGAGACCGACCACATATATGCAGAGGACATGGCGGTAAACAGTCAAAAGTATATGAGTCACGTGGAGACGCGTTTGTACATGGTCAACGCGTTTTGCGACGGAGTTTGAAAACACGTCGCGTCTACGGCCCGGCGACAAGTCGGTTTATTTTTGTAGCTGTTGCTTTTCAAATTGATTGTTCTCATTCCTAGCCCATTGATTATTACCGTCATGACTCATAATCAATGCACAGACGGTGGTTTATACATTGGCCAGTCCGAAACTCCGATGGCGCTATGTTCATGTTCGTAACTCGAGATGAGTCTCTACTATAGTCAAACTGTTCGATGATCAAAGATTCATCTCCGATAATCTGACTGGGAGACATTCCCATTTCCCAGCCGACCCCCCTCATTCACCTGCTCCGCTCCATCAATGTGTGTGGAGGCGTCAAGAGGTAAGTCGAACCTTGAAAACTCCACGCGCAACAAGGGTCTACGCTCCGCACCACTACTCTAGTAACTCTACAAGCTCGATGTCCTCCACTCAAATTCAAGCATTCGTTCGAATTTATACATTTTGCCCCGACTTCGGAAGCTAAAGATATGTCATACAAACTTTTTCGATATCTAATCTGGGAAGGTTTGAAAGGGATCAAGAGAACCTTTTGGGGGACTGAAGGGGTGTGCTACTAACGTTCATTTCAGGAAAAAATGATTCGGTGATTATGCTTTGTTCGCAATAATATTTCCAATATATCGATTTGGAAATGTCTTTTCGATGGTCAGGTCATCTGTGTTCTGTTTCACAATGCTACTACATAGGCGCAACCCTTTCGGCCACTTGCCCGTGTCTGTTTAGGACTTAATGACGAATGACTTTATTTATTTATTCTCGTGCGCTCTTTATACGTCCACATGAATGCTCGGAGGGCGAACAGTTGGCTCTATGGTGTGGTTCGGTGCTCAAGGACTAATTTATGGTCAAGCTAACTACTTATATAAACACTGTAAGGTGATAAAAAACGAGAGGATAAAGGCGTCGCAGCCAATGATACAGCAGTGCCGTGAATAAAGGGAATCATTTATCCCTTTTTTCCGGCAACAAGCCTAATAGCAACAAAGTATGTAACGAACGTAGTGGTATACTAATGAGTGTGGGTCGGTGGAGCTGTTTTGGCTCTTTAATAGTGGCGACGTATCTATCACGCAGTAGCCTGGATGATAGAGTCAAGGAGTAGGTTGTTGTAATCACCACCAGCTTCCCACATCGCGAAACCGCGCAGCCCGGCGTCCTTGATATACGTGCCTTTGGCAGCATACGATTCGACGTTGTCGAAGGAGACCATGACTTGTGAAGTCTCATTGTACACATACGGCTGCAAAAGTAATGAAATAAGCACTCCTCCTTCAAGGTAAAAATTTATATTTACCGTCTGACTGCAGGTGTCATATCTGTAGTAGATGCCATCAGCAGCCTTGCCTTCTTTGGTAAGGAAACCGCCGTCAATGAGGCCCCAGAAGTTGAAAGTGCCGCCTGGGCCCTCGAAAACGCCACACACATCAACAGAACCAGTGCCACTCCATGCATCGCCCAAGGGCTGCTTCGAGGCGTTGAAAGAAGGGTATGCAGCTAGTTCCTTCTTGCCAGATGTGAAGGCGTCAGAGGGGGTGACGCTGAACGAGTGACCATAGGTAGGAACACCGAGCACGATCTGGTTAGCTGGTATCCCTGCGTCCGTCCAGGCCTTGATTGCAGAAACAGCAGAGCCCTGTTGTTGTGCAGGCGCAGCGCATGTGTCGTTCAATGGTGAGTTGGGCCCCACGTTCGGAAGCCAAGAGCCCCAAACGTCGTAGTTCATCACAACGACGTAATCGAGCACCTTCGCAAACCCGCTGACGTCAGCAGAAGGATTTCCGGTAGCGTCATTGAAGGGTACAACAGACACAGCGGCCGAGAGGGTGAGCTTTTTTACTAGGTTGACGCGAAGCTCTTGGAGGAATGCGAGGAAATTTGCCGTGTCGTTCACGCTAATGGTGTTGCAGCCAATTCCCTGATGGTTTGGGTACTCCCAGCTGTTCGATATCAGGGTCAGCACGTGGTGTCAGAGTCATAAGAATCAATTTACTCGAACTGGAGGCCATCGAGATCGTACTGTAACGCAAATTTTGCCACAGTCAAGACAAATGCCGTCCGGTTTTCGGGAGTGGCAAGGTTGGAAGAGAACCATCGACTCCCAGTCCAGCCTCCGATAGCAATATGGGCCTCAACACCCTGCGATTGGGTTAGATATTCATTCTAGGAGCGGTGAATTCTTATTTGCTCACATGTGCATGGGCCTCAGAGACAAACTGAGGGAGTAAATCGCCATCGGAGCCTGCCAGGGTCACCTCGTTGACATCCTGAGTGGTCTCTCTAAGAGAAAACATGACCGCGTTAATCACTACGTCAAAGTGTATTGGCGAGACAGACAGGTAACTTACGCAAATGAGTAGTATAGTGTGTCATACTTCTCCCAGTTAATTGAAGAGAGCGGAAATCCTTCAGTGGCGTGCCATCCGGCGTACCAGGCTGCTGCGACCGGTTTAGTGGAACGAGCAGCAGTAGAACGGGCGGCAATAGAATGGGCAGCAATATTGGAACGGGCGGCAATGGAATGGGCGGTAAACGGGCTCGCGCTTACAACAGACAGGGCAAAAAGAGGTAAAACGAGGGTGGATAACATGACGAGAGACACGAGAGACTTGGGGGAATTGTAATCGTGACGACTTCTTATAGCTTCTCCACCATCCCAAGTAAAACCAAAATTGAATTAAATCTAGAGGTTATTGCGTTGGGAGCCAATATATGGGGTTGCAAATATGAAGACTGTCATCTTGCGGTACGGGTGACTGCGTGCCATGGAAGCGGTCCTCGGTTATCACGATTTGGTTTCCCAGTATTTTCGAGAGGGCAACCGCCGACCACAACATCTGAGGAGCTACGAAGTTCCAGAAAACAGCAATTTCATAGCGTAAAACATATGACAAGACTCTAAGCGAAATTACCAGCGCATCAGTCCAAATCCCGTCCCATGACATGGTCTGTAAAACGGCGTTAACGACTCTTAGTATGCACTCTGTTCAAATGTACACGATTAGATATCCCGTTGTCTTTAACGTACCGAATACAAGCATCATCCAGTTGCTCCCGGTTAGAACCATGGCTCCTTGATATGTTACTTTGTTTGAGACTGATGGCGATCCCATCAAACATGTCCGATGTCGGTCAAAGATCGTATGTATGATCGTTATGCCTCCACTTTGGCATTCGGTTGGTGGACCGAGATTGATAGTCTGTTCTGCTAGGCGAAGCCAAGACTATCTGTGCGCTCAATAACGAAGTATATCATGTCACAGTGAAGCAGTAATCGAGGTAAACTTTTGTAAGCGCTAATTCATAGCGATGCCTTCTGCCTATGATGATTTATTCACGTGGCAGGCCGCTCTGCGCAAGACGTGGCAAAGATATCCCCATCAAAAACCTCTTCACAAATTAGACGTTTACCGGTCGACCGTGTACAGCGGAGACAGGTCCCCGACCCGAGACGGTTGTGCGCGTCATGGCGACGCCGGCATTTCGTTAAACCGTGCCACCACGACAGGATGACACGTGTATTTCCGAAAGTAATAATATCAATGTCGTGGAATGGAAGGATCAGATTAAACCTGATTACACGGACAAGTAGAATGTGATTAAATTGTACGCGTAAGTGCGCCGCGAGCAGAATATTTCGATCTCTCCGAGCCTGTTCAGCATCCAAGATTGTTGTGACTCAGCGACGACGAGTCAGCGTGGTGAGGACGTTCTGGAATCGCGTCAGAGTAGTATCATAATAAAACGGAACGTGATCAACGTTTCAACCTCAGAAGCCGTGGGAGTGTTGCGCACGGGCCAGGGCAAAAAAGATATATAAACCTTGTACTCAGGTGATTGAAAACCTTAGAACATACTCAGCTAGGATCTATTTTATAGAAACTAACTCGAGTCTCGCATGTTTACACATGTCACATCCTTCAAATCCACTCGATGACAACCGCGCTCTCTTGTTCGACAGAGAACATAGCCTTCGCGTTTACGTGGGGTTTCGAGGACGTTTGGTTCTGTTTTTCGCGCGACTGCTTGCAGTTTAGTGAACCGGAGCCAGCGAGTAGAGCGTCTGTCTGATGGATTTCTATTTGTATTATATTGGTATTCTGTATGTGTATAATTTAGTTCAATGAAATTTTTTCAGAGCACATCCAATTGTAAATCTAATTGATGTGAGGCCTCCCTGGCCAGCGCATCGACCTGAAGATACAACTATCAGTCATTCTCCAAAGCTCAAGCGAAAATGCTGTTCAAAGTGTTCGGAGATTGATCACAGTTTAGGCTTGAATGGAATGGTCTCGCCCTTATAAAGCACACCATACTGGATATCCTGGCTGGAAGGTCGTTAATATCATAAGTATTGAAGTGAAATTTATGCTTAAAAAATATACACCACTCAAGAACACGCGGAGGGAGACCATGATGTCATATTTTGCATGCATGTCAAAAGTCGCAGACGATGTAAAAGGAGGAAGCAAAGCATGCACATCGAGAATTATATCGCGTACGACACCTAATCCCACCCGCTAGTAGTAGTGGGTTCCGCTCCCCATCCACCTGAAGCAGGCTCCGCTGACCAATCGGTGGTAGGTGCAGCATCTGCTGCCCAGTCGAGAGCACCTGAAACACATGGGTAAATATAGGTAATATCACGGCACAGCACCTGTACTCACCACCGTCTTGGGCGACAAGAGCAGGGTTGATCGAGCCTGGCTGAGGAGCGGATGGGACATCCCACTCCGACAGACCACCCTGAGGCTCTGGCTCCGCAGCGGCAAGCTTAGCCTGTGCTTCCTCCTGTTGTTGCCTCTCCACTTCTTCAGGGTCGCGGTAGAAGAACATGTCGACCATCACATTCCAGCCATCAGGAGTGCGAGGGATCGTTCCACGGAGCCTCAACACCTCCCGTGCGAGCAACCACCAAATCAAACCAATCGAATGGCGAGTCTTGTTGTTCGTGGGGATGGCAACGTCAACGAATTTGAGAGGTGCATCCGTGTCGCAAAGAGCAATGACGGGGATGTTGACGTACGATGCCTCGCGAATCGCCTGGTGGTCAACGCGAGGATCGGTGACGACAATAAGACGGGGCTCCTTGAAAGAGCGGGTGATGTAGTTCGTGAAAGAACCGGGGGTGAAACGGCCGGCAATGGCTTGTGCGCCGGTGTTGGCAGCAAATTTGAGGACTGCACGGTGTCCGTAGGGGCGGGCAGAGATCACACAAACGTCGTTGGGGTTCTCGACAGCGGCGATCACACGTGCGGCAAAGACAAGTTTCTCCCAAGTCTTGCCAATATTGAGAATGTGGATGCCTGTGCGCACAAGAATTTAAGACAGCGCAAATAGAATTCGTGCATGAGAAGCGTGAACATGATTTTGAGAGCGGACTAACCGTCAACGCGGCGCTTCCATACATAAGGCTCCATCTGCTTATCGCAGTTTTTTGTGCCAATGTGACATTGCGCTGCCAGGAGGAGTTGGATCTCCTCGTCAGTTGCGCTCAGGACGGAGGGAAGTTTTGACGACATGATGGGCCTAGATACAGTAGTAGAGATCAGTATAATGTTCGTCGTTTTAGATGAATTCCTATAGAGCCCATATATTCCATACATCCATCCGTCTTCTACATCGTCGATCCACCCGATCCGCCAATGAAAACTGCATAAATTAGAACGATGAGAGGTCCAAACATACCGTAAGCGTAGTTTTGTGCTGGACGTCGACTTGCTACGACGTTTGGCTGGGGTGTTTCGATTCCTTTGAGCTCGCTATGCTCCCTCGACAGTGTTTAGAGGTAGTATGCTTAGACAGTCCGCTCGGCAACTACCGCATTCTTCCCACGACATGTGTTTGTCGCTCGTTGAGTTCCTGGCGTTGTTCCTTCATCACTTCTAACGCCAGTCTAGTCTTATGGTGGTTAACTCAGGCACTTCTCGAGCTTGCGAGGCAACACTATATCTTCAAGATCCGGAGCCGGTTTCTTACTAGGCGGTACGCCTCAATCATTCTGGAGTGTGAAGTTAGTACTGTAGGCAGGGACACGAGCTTTTAGTGTCCATGTCAGGAGTCGGTCTAGGCCCACAACCGACTGGTCAGGCATCATTCCTATCACTTTGTGAGAGAAACCCTTATATAGGAGTACTATCATCTCCGCTGTACAGACGTCAAAATAAGGTCTTTCTCTTACTAGAAGTTAAGCTACAATATCGGTGGAATGCCTGGAAACGCTTTGGTTTTTGTTTTGGCCAATTTCTCACTAGAACTGGACGTGGTGATAATAAATATGAGTATAGATAAATCGCACAGAACCCGTCGTCTATATTTCTTCGTGAGTAACTTTAGTGACTGAGTACACAGTGTCTATCTTCGAAGTTCTGTGTCATTATTATAATTCAAATTTGCCATTAGAGAGTAGTCTATTAGGTGGAAGTCTTGTCTCTAGCTCGCCAGATGGTGGCCTGAGGGTAGTCCAAGTTGCGTAACTGGTTGGCTAGCCACGCTGTCGACAGTGATAGGGCAATCGACCTGAGGCCAGACGCTCGGCAGTTACTGTCTGTCAGGCAGGAACGCCCCATGTAATATATTACATGACTGTGGCTGTACATTCTACACATTCTATATAGTTCGCAACACTCCTTCGGTTTCAACACCACCATGGCACTCTATGCACGCCACCCCCGATTTACCGTCGCCCTTCTCATATTAATTTTCATTTCGCTGGTCATGTTTGCGGGTGACTCAGCGTCTCTTGGGTCAGTACGCTCAGCAGCCTTCGGCAAATCTAGGGACGCCGCGCTTGCAGAGGCACTTGCATCTCAAGAGATGTATTATGAAGAAATGCTACAGCGACGACAGCAACTCATCAAAAAGTGGGGACCAACACCTGATCAAGTCGACCCGTGAGTTAGCAATTATCTCATGGGACTCTAAGGACACTCAATTGATATTCATTCACTGACAGGTTCCCCTCGCACGGCGAATTTTACACGCTCTGTGAGTAATTCTGTCCATAAGAACACGTGGCAGTGGAGCT
>Ga0310811_10013743_pt1 | contig 10552 bp, 11 predicted proteins | sample YCmetagenome_FD_207642 | JGI IMG/M metagenome (GOLD analysis project Ga0310811, IMG submission 207642) | Soil microbial communities from experimental microcosm in Duke University, North Carolina, United States - YC | ecosystem: Engineered > Artificial ecosystem > Soil microcosm > Unclassified ... | reverse complement strand
GTCTTGCTGGCTGCTATTAGCCGGCCCCGCTCGACCGGCGGCTAAGTACGGCCGCACCTCACCCGCCGCACCTCGCCGGCCGCACCTGGCCGGCCGCGTACAATAACCCCTTTGCACGCTCGGTTTCCCTCTATGTCCTCGCCCACGCCGTTCGATTTTTTCGCCCCATGCCCGCGCGGGCTCGAAGCCGCGCTCGCCGCCGAACTCGCGGAAATCGCGCAACGCTTGTCCCTCAGCGACGACGCTCCGCGTTTCGAAGCCGGCGCACAGGTGCCGGGCGGTGTCCATTTCCGCGGCGGTTGGGCCGTCGGCATGGCGGCGAATCTGCACTCGCGCATCGCCAGCCGCGTCCTGCTCAAGATCGCCGAGCACCCCTATCGCAACGAACAGGATATCTACGCGCTCGCCGCCGAGCAGCAGTGGGAACGCTGGTTTTCGGCGAATGAAACGCTGCGCGTCGACGTGACGGCGATCAAGTCGCCGCTGCGCAGCCTCGAATTCGCGACGCTGCGTGTGAAGGACGCTGTATGCGATCGCCTGCGCAGCGTCAGCGGCGCGCGCCCGAGCGTCGATACGGCGCAGCCCGACGTGCGCATCTTCGCCTTCCTGACGGCCACGGCCTGCACGCTGTACCTCGATACGTCGGGCGAGCCGCTCTTCAAACGCGGCTGGCGGCTGGACAAGGGCGCCGCGCCGCTGCGCGAGAACCTCGCAGCGGGCATCTTGCGCGTGGCGGGTTGGACACCCGGTACGCCGCTGTACGACCCGATGTGCGGCAGCGGCACGTTCGTCGCGGAAGCCGCGCAAATCGCACTGGGCATTGCGCCCGGCGTCGAGCGGCGCTTCGGCTTCGAGAAGCTCAAACAATACGACGTATCGGCCTGGCAGGCGATGAAGGTCGCCGCGATCGACGCCAAGCGGGCCGCGAACGGTAAAAAGGCGGAGCTGCCGATTTTCGGCAGCGACATTTCCGGCGACATGCTGGAGAAAGCGCGCGCGAACCTCGCGCGTGCGGGCGTGCCGGGGCTATGGCTCAAGCAGCTCGATGCGCGCGCGATCGACCAGCCGGGCATCATCGTCGCCAACCCGCCGTATGGCGAGCGGATCGCGGTACGTGGGCGAGGCCCGCGCGGCGAAATCCGCGAGCCGCGCCAAGGCAGTCGCGAAGCCGGCGCCGAGACGTTCAGCCGCGCCCAGCCCGATGCCGCCGACGGCGAATTCTTCCGCGCCTTCGGCGATGCGCTCAAGCAGCGGTTCGCGCTCTGGCGCGCATTCGTGCTGACAGCCGACCGCTCGCTGCCGGGGCAAATGCGCCTACGAGAATCCACGAAAACGCCGCTATTCAACGGTGCGCTCGAATGCCGGTTGTTCCGCTTCGATCTCGTTGCAGGCAGCGTGAAGGCGCGTTCCGGGCAGCAAGCGCACGACGCCGACGACGGTCAATAACCGCATCTCACCCTGGCGGTTTCCCCGACAAAAAGGGACAAGCTGCTGACAGAACGGTGTCAGCAGCGCTAGCGCAGACTCTCTCTCACGCGCCATCCGGCGCCTTGTCCCGCTAGCCTTCCCCCTTCGACGGAGACTGTCATGTCTACTCTTGCCACTGCCACGCGTGCCATTGCTTGGTTCGAAATCCCCGCGCTCGATTTCAACCGTGCCGTGCGTTTTTATGAAGCCGCGCTCGATGCGCCGCTGCATCGGGAAGTGTTCGGCGGCGTGCCGATGGCCGTCTTCTCGCACGAGGACGAAGCGACGGGCGGCGCGATCGTGTGCAACCCGCGCGATACGCGTCCGTCGGTCACGGGCGACGGCGTCACGGTGTATCTGGCCGCCGAACCGACGCTGCAAGCCACGCTCGGCCGGGTCGAGCCGGCCGGCGGCAAAATCGACGGCTCGATCGTCGAATTGCCGAACGATATCGGCTATATCGCGTTCTTCATCGACACGGAAGGCAACCGCATCGGCCTGCATTCGCGCCACTTGCGCTGAGCATTACACTCACGCCATGACTCGACGCGCCGATCGTCTCTTTCAAATCGCCGAATTGCTGCGGGGCCGACGCCTCACGACCGCGCAGCAATTGGCCGAATGGCTCGGTGTGTCGCAACGCACGGTGTATCGCGACGTGCGCGATCTGCAGCTGTCGGGCGTACCGATCGAAGGCGAAGCTGGAATCGGGTATCGGCTGAGCCGTTCGGCCAGCCTCCCGCCGCTGACGTTTACGGCCGAAGAGCTCGCGGCGCTCGCGGCGGGCGCTCGCATGATCGAGACGTGGGGCGGCGCGGCGCTGGCGAGCGGCGCCCGCAGCGCATTGGCGAAAGTGGCGGCGGCGATGCCGGCCGACAAGCGCGCGACCCTCGAGCGGCTTGCCGTATTTGCCCCGTCGTTCCATATCGATCGCGAGTTTTCAGCGAAGGTGGATACGCTGCACCGTGCGGTCGACACGCGCCATGTCGTGAGTTTCGCTTATCGCGATCGCCAAGGGGCGAACACGGAGCGGCGTATTTGGCCGCTCAGTCTTGTGTACTGGGGCGGGCGTTGGACAGTCGGCGCGTGGTGCGAGCTGCGCGGCGATTTCCGCAATTTCGATATCGCGCAGATGACGCATGTCGAGCAGCACGAGGCGTTTCCGGACATGGAAGGCCGAAGGCTCGCGGATTACTTGCGCCGCGTCGAAGCGCCATCTGAACGGAAGGCTTCAACGCCGCGCACGACAGCCGCACGGTCGTAGCCGCCGCTCATTGCCGCGCCTCTCCTGAGCACGTACCCCCGCCCCTCTCGTGGCGCAATCACGCTCACTTCGTCCGACTTTCAAGGCAAAACGCACGCGCGCTAGGCATCCGGGGGTACGTTTCAGATTCCTTAGCTTCATATACGGCAATGCCGTATATTATTGATGTACACTGTTGTCGAAACCGAGACATTCGTGCGATACGCCGACGGCATGTGGCGCGAGAACGAGCGGGCGGCGCTGATCACGTGGCTTGCCCACAATCCATGCGCCGGAGATGTCATTCCGGGCTCAGGTGGCTTGCGCAAGATCCGATGGAGTCGCAGCAGCATGGGCAAGCGCGGGGGCGCTCGCGTGATCTACTACAACGTACTGGAGGATGGGCAAATTTGGCTATTGATCGCCTACACCAAATCGAAATTCGATAATTTGCCTGTCGCCTTCCTACACGCCTTACGTGAAGAGGTCGAAAGATGGACACGGAACTAGAGCAATTTCAAACAGACCTTCTTCGGTCCGTGCGAGAGATGAAGGCGGGACGAGCTGCCCGCGTAACGAAAGTCGAGCCGACCATGGCGTCGCTGGCTCGCGCCAAGGTAGGACTTTCCCAAAGCGCCTTCGCCGCGTTGCTTGGCGTATCGGTGCGAACGTTACAGGATTGGGAGCAGGGCCGCCGCGAACCGACCGGCGCGGCGCGAACCCTATTGCGCGTAGCAACGAAGCACCCGGATGCGCTGCGGGAACTGCAGTTTGCTTAACGACGACATTGCCGCGATCATAATGACGCGGCAAAACCGGCCGCCAGCTCGGCAGCGGCCGGCGCCCATCCCTCACTCCACGGCCTTCACCATCTCCTCGATGACCTTCTTGGCATCGCCGAAGACCATCATCGTCTTGTCCATGTAGAACAGTTCGTTGTCGAGCCCGGCGTACCCTGCCGCCATCGATCGCTTGTTCACGATCACAGTGCGCGCCTTGTACGCCTCGATGATCGGCATGCCGGCAATCGGAGATTTCGGATCGTTCTTCGCCGCGGGGTTCACCACGTCATTTGCCCCGAGCACCAGCACGACGTCGACCTGTCCGAACTCTCCGTTGATATCCTCCATCTCATGGACGATCTCGTACGGCACTTCCGCTTCCGCCAACAGCACGTTCATGTGCCCCGGCATGCGCCCGGCGACGGGGTGAATCGCGTAACGAACGTCCACGCCCTTCTCGGTCAGCTTGTCGGTGAGCTCCTTGAGCGCGTGCTGCGCCCGCGCGACCGCCAACCCATAGCCCGGCACGATGACCACCGACTCGGCATTGCCGAGCATGAACGCGGCATCGTCGGCCGAGCCCGACTTCACGGGCCGCTGCTCCGCCGCCCCGCCCGCCGCTGCGGCCCCCGGCTCCGCGCCGAATCCGCCGAGCAGCACGTTGAAGAACGAGCGGTTCATCGCGTGGCACATGATGTACGACAGGATCGCACCGGAAGAACCCACCAGCGAACCCGCAATGATCAGCATCGCGTTGTTCAGCGAAAAACCGATACCGGCCGCGGCCCAGCCCGAGTACGAGTTCAGCATCGACACGACGACGGGCATGTCCGCCCCGCCGATCGGGATGATGATCAGCACGCCCAGCGCGAAGGCGATGAGCGTCATGATGATGAAGGGCAGCCACGATTGCGTCAGAAAGAAGATGACGCCGAAGCCGAGCATGCCTAGCGCGAGCATCAAGTTGATCAGATGCTGGCCCGGATAGACGACCGGCGCCCCCTGAAACAACCGGAACTTGTACTTGCCCGATAGCTTGCCGAAAGCGATGACCGACCCGGAGAAGGTGATCGCCCCGACGAACGTGCCGATAAACAGCTCGATGCGATTTCCGTAGGGAAGAAAGCCCGCATCGGGCGCATCGGGCGGCACGAGGCCGAACGCGGCAGGCTCGCTGACCACGGCGTACGCGATCGCCACGGCGGCGAGGCCAATCAGCGAGTGCATGGCCGCGACGAGTTCGGGCATCTTCGTCATCTCGACGCGCGCCGCAACGTAAGCGCCGATGGCGCCGCCCACGACGAGCGCGGCAAACAGCAACCCCAAGCCCAACGCGAGGTTCGAGCCGAGCAATGCCGCTTGTTTGACGATGAGCGCGATCGTCGTGAGGATCGCGATCGCCATGCCGGCCATGCCGAATACGTTGCCCGCGCGCGCGCTGCGCGGATTGGACAAGCCCTTGAGCGCCTGAATGAAACAGACCGAGGCGAGCAGATAGAGCAGCGTGACGACGTTCATGCTCATTTACGCACCCTCCTTCGCGGCCTTCTTCGGCTCTTTCCTCTTGAACATTTCGAGCATGCGTCTTGTCACGAGAAACCCGCCGAACACGTTCACCGCGGCAAGCAGCACGGCGAGCGTGCCGAAGAACTTGCCCGGCCCGCCCACGGTCAGCCCCGTGGCCAGCATTGCCCCGACGATGACGATGGCCGAGATCGCGTTGGTCACGGCCATCAGCGGCGTATGCAGCGCCGGCGTGACATTCCAGACGACGTGGTAGCCGACATACACGGCCAGCACGAAGATGATCAGATTGATGACGGTGTGATTGATGATTTCCATCGCCTCGCTCCTTATGCCGTCTTGCGGGTGACGGCGCCGTCGCGGGCGATCAGCGTCGCGGCGACGATGTCGTCGTTCATGTCGATGTTCAGCGCGCCTTCCTTGGTCACGATCAGCTTCAGGAAGTCGAACAGATTGCGCGCATAGAGCGAGGAGGCGTCGGCCGCGACCATCGCCGGCAAATTCGTGTGGCCGACGATCGTGACCCCGTGCTTGGTCACCACCTTGTCGGGCTCCGTGAGCGGACAGTTGCCGCCGCGCACGCCGGGCAAGCCGGCGAGTTCGGCGCCGCGTCCGGCGGCCAAATCGATGATGACCGAGCCCGGACGCATGGCCTGCACCGTTTCCGCCGCGAGCAGCATCGGCGCGTCGCGCCCCGGAATCAGCGCCGTCGTGATGACGATGTCGGCCGCCTTGGCCCGCTCGTGCACGGCCGCCGCTTGGCGCGCCAGCCACGAAGGCGGCATGGGCCGCGCATAGCCCCCCACGCCCTCGGCCGCGTCGCGCTCTTCCTGCGTTTCATAGGGCACGTCGATGAATTTGGCGCCGAGCGATTCGATCTGCTCTTTCACCGCCGGACGCACGTCTGACGCCTCGATGACCGCGCCCAGACGCTTGGCCGTGGCGATCGCCTGCAGCCCGGCCACCCCCGCGCCGAGGATCAGCACGCGCGCGGCTTTCACCGTGCCCGCGGCCGTCATCAGCATCGGCATGAAGCGAGGGTAGAGATCGGCGGCCATCAAAACCGCCTTGTAGCCGGCGATGTTCGCCTGCGAGGACAGCACATCGAGGCTTTGCGCCCGCGTGGTACGGGGCGCCGCTTCGAGCGAGAACGCCGTCACGCCCGCCTGCGCGAGACGCTCCGTGTTGGCGGCGTTGAACGGATCGAGCATCCCCACGAGCACGCCCCCGCGCTTGACGAACGCAAGCTCGGTTTCGCTCGGCGATTGGACTTTGAGCACGAGATCGGCGGAAAACGCGGCGTCGGCTTCGACGAGCTCGGCGCCCACGGCCTCGTAGGCGTCGTCGGTGAAGCTGGCCGCGGCGCCCGCGCCGCGCTCGATCGTGACGCGATGCCCTGCCTGGACGTACTTCTTCACCGTCTCGGGCGTCGCGGCGACGCGCGCTTCGTGCGTGCGCGTCTCGGCTGGCACTCCGATGTGCATCGTTGATTCCTCCTCACCTGCTCGTGAATGAAGCGAGATGGGCCGACGATGCTGCGCCGACTCCATCGTTTGAATACGATTACACGGCTGCAAGAACACGCAGCGCCGCAATAGGTCCAGCGCCGGCCCGCGCCGTCCGTCAAGGTTCCGGCACGCGGGCTCGCTCGGTTGCGGCTTGCGGCGCGCCTCGGACCGGCGTGGGGCGCTGAGCGTCACTTTAACCGAAGTCGCGCGCGCCGATAAAAAATGAGTGCCGTAAAAGAACAAAACGAAGCGCAATGCGCAGGCGCGCGGCAGCATCGGGCGTGTGCCGGCGACAAACGGTAAAATGGCGCCCATGAAAAAGGAACGCTGGGCGCCCCGCGTCACCGTGGCGGCCGTCGCCGAACGCGATGGCCGTTTTCTGGTCGTCGAGGAACAAACGTCCGAAGGTTTGCGGATCAATCAGCCGGCCGGGCACTTGGAGCCGGGCGAGACGCTGACGCAAGCGGTCGTCCGCGAAATGATCGAAGAAACGGCGCATTCGTTCGTGCCGCAAGCGCTGGTCGGCGCGTACATGACGCATGTCGATCGCCCGAACGGCGCCGTCACGTATCTGCGCTTCACGTTCTCCGGCCGGGCCGAATCGCTCGCGCAGCCCGGGCCGCTCGACGACGGGATCGTCCGGGCGCTGTGGCTGACCGAGGACGAGCTGCGAGCATGCTCGCAACGCCATCGCACGCCGCTCGTCATGCGCTCGCTCGACGATTACCTCGCGGGCCGGCGTTTTCCGCTCGACTTCGTGCACACGCACTCGGTCGGGCCTTCCAACGAAAGGTAGAGGCCGAGCAGTCGGCCGTGCGTTCAATGAGTAAGCAAAGAGTCGTGGTGGGCATGTCGGGCGGCGTCGATTCGTCGGTCACCGCATGGCTGCTCAAGGAAGCGGGCTACGACGTCGTCGGCCTGTTCATGAAGAACTGGGAAGACGACGACGACAGCGAGTACTGCTCGACGCGCCAGGACTGGATCGATGTCGTCTCCGTCGCCGACCTCATCGGCATCGACGTCGAAGCCGTCAATTTCGCGGCCGAATACAAGGAGCGCGTCTTCGCGGAGTTCCTGCGCGAGTATTCGGCGGGCCGCACGCCGAACCCGGACGTGCTGTGCAACGCCGAGATCAAGTTCAAGGCGTTCCTCGATCATGCGATGGCGCTCGGCGCGGAAACGATCGCCACGGGCCACTACGCCCGCGTACGGGAGGTCGACGGCCGCTTCGAGCTGCTCAAGGCCAAGGACCTGACGAAGGACCAGTCGTACTTCCTGCATCGGCTCAATCAGGCGCAGCTTTCGAAAACGCTGTTTCCGCTTGGCGAGATTCCCAAGACGCAAGTGCGGGAGATCGCCGCGTCGATTGGGCTGCCGAACGCCAAAAAGAAGGATTCGACGGGCATCTGCTTCATCGGCGAGCGCCCCTTCCGCGAGTTCCTGAATCGCTATTTGCCCACGCAGCCCGGGCCGATGAAAACACCCGACGGCAAGATCGTCGGCGAGCACGTAGGGCTTGCGTTCTACACGCTCGGACAGCGCAAGGGCATCGGCATCGGCGGCAGCAAGTCGGGCAGCGGCGAACCGTGGTTCGTCGCGCGCAAGGACATGGCGACGAACACGCTTTACGTCGTTCAGGGTCACGACCACGCATGGCTGCTCTCGAACACGCTCGTCGCCGGCAATACGAGCTGGGTTTCGGGCGCGGCGCCCGAACCGGGCGCCCGTTTTGGCGCGAAGACGCGCTATCGGCAAGCCGATGCGGCGTGCGCGTTCGGCGCGCTTGCACCCGCCGCCGGCGACGAACGAGTGCATTTCGCGTTGACTTTCGACGAAGCGCAATGGGCCGTCACGCCGGGGCAATCGGCCGTGCTCTACGACGGTGACGTCTGTCTCGGCGGCGGCATCATCGAATCGGCGGAAAGCGGTGCACCCGCAACGGGTCCCGCGCAGGCGCGGCAACTCACTATTGCGCCATAGCAGCGGCATTTGCCACCCATCGGTAATCGTTCCCGATTACACTGACGCCTCTCTCTACCCCGGCAACCCTTGCGCCGCAACGTGCTTGCCGCTCAGGAGCTTGCCGATGTTCTCTCGACGCTATTTCGCGCTTTGGTGCGCCCTGCTGCTCGCCGCCGCGCTCGCCGTCCTCGCCGCTCGCCATACGATCTCGGGGCTATGGCTCTTACTCCCCGCCGCGCTGATCGCATTAGGCATCTTCGATCTGCGCCAAGCGCGCCACAGCATCTTGCGCAACTACCCGATCGCGGGCCATCTGCGCTTTTTCTTCGAATTCATCCGGCCGGAAATCCGCCAGTACTTCGTCGAGGACGACACCGAGGAAAAACCGTTCTCTCGCGCGCAACGCAGCATCGTTTATCAGCGCGCGAAGAACGAACCCGATAGCCGCCCCTACGGCACCGAACTCGACGTCAAAGCCGTCGCGCACGAATGGATCAGCCATTCGCTGGCCCCGACCCAGCTCGCCTCGCACGACTTTCGCATCGTCGTCGGCCCGGACCGGGCGCAGCCCTACTCGATGTCGATCTTCAACATCTCCGCGATGAGCTTCGGCTCGCTTTCGGCCAACGCGATCCGCTCGCTGAACCTGGGCGCGAAGAAAGGCAGGTTCGCGCACGACACCGGTGAAGGCTCGCTGTCGAAATACCACCGCGAACACGGCGGCGACATCATCTGGGAGATCGCCTCGGGCTACTTCGGCTGCCGCAACGACGACGGCACGTTCAGCGCCGACAAGTTCGCCGCCCAAGCGCGCGACCCGCAAGTGAAGATGATCGAAGTCAAGCTCTCCCAGGGGGCCAAGCCCGGCCACGGCGGCGTGCTGCCGGCGGCCAAGGTTACGCCCGAGATCTCCGAAGCGCGCGGCGTCCCGATGGGACAGGATTGCATTTCGCCGGCCACGCATAGCGCCTTTTCGACGCCGCGCGGCCTGCTCGAATTCGTCGATCGACTACGCACGCTGTCGGGCGGCAAGCCCACGGGTTTCAAGCTTTGCATCGGGCATCCGTGGGAGTTTTTCGCCATTGCCAAGGCCATGATCGACACGGGCCTCACGCCCGACTTCATTGTCGTCGACGGCGCCGAAGGCGGAACCGGCGCAGCGCCGCTCGAGTTCACGGACCATATCGGCGTACCGCTCCAAGAGGGGCTGCTGCTCGTGCACAACACGCTCGTCGGCATCGGCCTTCGCGAGAAAATCCGCATCGGCGCGAGCGGCAAGATGATCACCGCGTTCGACATCGCACGCACGCTGGCGATCGGTGCGGACTGGGTCAACTCGGCACGCGGCTTCATGTTCGCCGTCGGCTGCATCCAGGCGCAAACCTGCCATACGGGGCGCTGCCCGACAGGCGTCGCCACGCAAGATCCCGTGCGCCAGCGCGCGCTCGTCGTACCCGACAAATCCGAGCGCGTCTACAACTTCCATCGCAACACGCTGCATGCGCTGCAAGAGATCGTGCAAGCCGCCGGGCTCGATCATCCATCGGAACTGCGCGCGCATCACATCGTGCGCCGCGTGTCGTCGCACGAGGTTCAGCTGATGTCGCAGCTGCTCAAATACCTAGAGCCGAACGATCTCGTCAACGGCAACTACCGCTACTCGCTCTACGAGAAATGGTGGCCGCTTGCCAGCAGCGATTCGTTCGCGCCCAAAGCGTTGGCGCCGCTCGCGCCGCTGGCAACGGTCTGACGCCCTGCGCGGGCAGGCGCGCGCTCAGTCGCGCGGCGCCTGCTCGCGGGTGCGAGGCCCATAGCGGCGCTCGACGAGCGCAAGCAGGCCATCGCCCGCGAGGGCGACCGCACCGAGTACGACAAGCGCCGCATAGACCCCGCTTGCGTTGAAGTGATGCACGCTCTCGTCGATGAGCACGCCGAGCCCGTGCTGGGCCATGAATGTTTCGCCGACGACCGCGCCCACGAGTGCGAGCGAGAAGCGCAGCCGCAGGGTCGCCAACGGTTGACGTCCCGCTAGTGCATCGCCGGCGGCAAGGAGCGCGACGAGCGCC
>Ga0310811_10013742_pt1 | contig 10553 bp, 6 predicted proteins | sample YCmetagenome_FD_207642 | JGI IMG/M metagenome (GOLD analysis project Ga0310811, IMG submission 207642) | Soil microbial communities from experimental microcosm in Duke University, North Carolina, United States - YC | ecosystem: Engineered > Artificial ecosystem > Soil microcosm > Unclassified ... | reverse complement strand
GTCCGGTAGCGGCCGCCGAGCGCAATGAGCTGAGCGTGCGTGCCGCGTTCGATGATCTCGCCGTGCTCGAGCACCAGAATCTGGTCGGCGCTTCGAATCGTCGACAGCCGGTGGGCGATGACGAACGTCGTCCGTCCGCGGCGCAACGACTTCAGGCCGTCCTGGATGAGCGCCTCGCTCTCGCTGTCGAGGCTCGATGTGGCTTCGTCGAGGACGAGAATGCGTGGATCGGCGAGGATCGCCCGTGCGATTGAAATGCGCTGGCGCTGGCCGCCGGACAGCTTCACGCCGCGCTCCCCCACGATCGTGTCGTATCCTTTTTCGAACGTCTCGACGAACTCGTCCGCGTGTGCGATTCGACTCACGCGCTTGACGTCTTCGAGCGTCGCATCCGGCTGCCCGTAACGGATGTTGTCCGCCACGCTCCCGTCGAACAGAAAGTTGTCCTGCAGGACGACGCCGAGCTGCTCGCGGTAGTCCCGAAGACGCACGCTCGCGAGGTCCCGGCCGTCGATGAGGATCCGACCCTTCAGCGGCCGATTGAATGCCATGACGAGACTGATGAGCGTGCTCTTGCCCGAGCCGCTGGAGCCCACCAGGGCGGTCGTGGTACCCGCCGGCGCGCGGAAGCTGACGCCTTTCAGGACCGGAACATCGGGGTTGTACTCGAACCAGACGTCCTGGAATTCGACTTCGCCGCGAATCTCGCCGAACGGCGCGCGACGCGCGTCCTCCTGATCCTCGGTCGACATCGCCATCAGTTCCCTGATGCGATCCAGCCCCGCGAACGCTTCGCTGATTTGCGTGCCGATGGAGGCGATCTGGACGACCGGCGCGGCAAGCAGCCCGGTGAAGAGGATGTAATTCAGCAGGTCCCCGACGGTCATCTGGTGGGCGAGGATGGAGCGGCCCCCGATCACGATCATGATGACGCCAATCACGCCGATGATCCCGGTCGAGAACGTCGTAATGGCCGACACGCCGGTGATCGACTGCGCGACATTCCGAAACAGCCGGTGCACGCCGCGCGTGAAGACGAGTTCCTCCCGCTTTTCGGCGGTGTACGTCTTGACGATCCGGATCCCCCCGAGGGTCTCGTTGAGACGGCCCGTCACCTCCGCGTTGATCTTTCCGCGCTCCCTGAACAACGGACGCAGACGATTGAAGGCGACCGTCATCGCCACGCCGAAGGACGCCAGCGCGATGATGTTGATGCAGGTCAGGAACCAGTTCAGATAGAAGAGATAGAGCAGCGCCAGGACGGCCGTGACGAGCGACCCGATGAGCTGCACGAGCCCGTTGCCGACGAGATTCCGGATCCCTTCGGCGTCCGTCATGATCCGCGAGATGAGAATGCCCGATTTGGTGGAATCGAAATAGCGCACCGGCAGCCGGGCGACATGCGCTTCGACGCGCCGCCGCATGTCGGTGATCGCCCGCTGCGCGGCCACGCCAAGCACCTGCGACAGCGCGAACGTGGTCCCCGCCTGCACCAGCGTGGCGGCGCCGGCGGCCAGCGCGAGCGGCACCAGCAGATCCGTGCGGCTCTTGCCGATCACGTCGTCCACCAGGTACTTCGATGTCGCGGGTAAAACCATTCCGGCGAGGCGGTTGACGAGCATGAGGGCCAGGCCGAGCGTGAGCCGCCCGCGGCGCGCGACAATGAGCGCGCGCGCTTCCTGCCAGGCGTTCGAATAGTCGACCTTCTTCTTCCGGGCGGGATCGTCTGTTGTGGCGGCCACGCTGGAGCGGCCGGCCCCCTCGCGCCCGCTACCGCGCACACCTCCGCCGCGCATGGGCATCATCGTTCTATGGACGCTTCGCCGAAGACGTACGTCCCAATCGCCGCCGCAACCCCGGCCGCATCGTTCGAGGGAGCCGTGGCCCATCCGCGGGCCCGGAGTACGTCGACGGCATTGCCCATGACGACCGGCAGTCCCGCGAACTCGAGCATCGGCACGTCATTCAGGTTATCGCCGATCGCCATGACGTCGGCACGGTCGATGCCGCCCATGCGAGCCACCTCGCGCAGCGCGGAGCCCTTCGAGCAGCCGGCTCGAATCACGTCGACGAGGGCGAAGTCGCGCGACTCGTATTCAGTCAGCGTGAGCGCGAACGTCCCGGCGTCGGCGGAAACGAGGTCGGCGTGCAGCTTTCGCATGTCCGCGCAGCGACCGGTGAACATCACCTGCAGCGGATCTTCCGTGAGCGCTTCCTCGAGCGGCTGGGCGATCGAAATGAACCGCCGGTTCGACCGGAAAAACGCGCCGTGGCGGGGATGTTCCCAATCGACCGTCTCGTAGACGATCTGGCCGCCGCCCGGACGATCGAACAGAACGGCCGCGCAGTGGCGGTGGGCCGGCGTGCGTGCCAGCACGTCGAGCGCGACCTCCCGGGGCAGCAGATGGCGAACGATCGTCGACCCCGCGCGGGTCTTGACGATCGCGCCATTGCTCAGAATCAGGGTGAGCCGCTCCGGAAGCTGCTCGAAGATCGCGCGGGCGAACTCGTACCGCCGTCCCGTCGCCAGGACGACGTCGACGCCGGCGTCGATCGCGCGTGCCACGGCCTCCACGTTCGCCGGCGGAACCTCGCCGCGCGCATCGAGCAGCGTACCGTCGATATCGATCGCAAGGAGCCGGATCACGCCGCCACTTAGAACTGCACGCGCATCTCGCCGATCACCTGCCGCTTGAGGACGTCGCCGAACACGTGCTGTTGAATTTCCTGGTTCGCGAGGTTGATCATCTTCAACGACGTCCTCAGGTGGTTGTCCATCCACTTCACGCCGAAGCCGGCGTTGATCAGCGTGTACGCATCGGTCGTGCCGTGATAGCGCGCGTCCAGCACATCCTGCCAGAACGCCGTTCCACTGTACGAAATTGACATGTCGGCCATCCAGATCGACCGGCTGAGGTTGAAGCCGACGTTGAACCGGTTCGTCGGCGGGAGGTTCACTTCCGAGAGATCGAAGTTCACGTCAGGGCGGCTCTGATACGAGTAGTTCGCGAACGCGTTCACGTCGCGGGTGATCGGCGCCGTCGCGCCGAGTTCGAACCCCTTTTGCGTCGTCCGGCCGAAATTGAGATACGTGAACGTCGACGGAAGGCCTCCGGGGATCAGCGCAATCGTGGCGGGCGGCAGCGGCCAGCCCGGCGGCGGATTGGTCGGCGAGTAGGATCCGGACTGGGTGAACAGAATGTCGTCGGTCGTGCGGTTGACGTAGAACGCCGCGGAGATGACAGCGTTCCTGACGATGCCCGTGTAGCCGAGTTCGTACGCGTCGACCGAGGTCTCTTTCAAATCCGGGTTGCCGACCGACCTCACCGGCAGCGGATAAATCTTCCCCGCCAGCGCCGGATTGAATACCGCGAATGGCGACAAATCGATTGGCTCCGCGACCGTCACGTCGAGGAAGTTGTTGATGACGGACGGCGAACGGTAGGCCCGGTTGTACGAGATCCTGAACGTGTGATTTTCGCGCGGCTTCACCATGAACGTCACGCGGGGCGAGAACACGACGTTATCGAGGTAGTCGAACCGATCCAGCCGGATGCCGCCGACCAGCCGGAAGTGGTTCGTGAGGAACATCTCGTCCTGCACATACGCACCGCCTTCGGTGCGGTTATCGGCGTCTGGCGCCAGTGACAGATCGAAACCGTTGTAGCGGAAGTTCCCGCCGTAGGTGACGACGTGGCGGGCCTTGAAGGTGTGCACGTTCGAAGCTTCGAAATCGATCGTGCGGGTCGAGAAATCAAATGTAATCGGGGTGCCCTGCGGGCTGACTGTCAGCAGATTCGTGGCGTTTCCCGAGAGCAGATTCGTGAAGAAGGCGAACCTCAGACCCTGCTTCGTGTAGTCGGCCTTCGCGTAGCCCATGACCGAGCCGCTGTCGATGTCGAACGGGCCGATGCCGGTGTGCATGATGCCTTCGGTGCCGGCGACACCGCCGGACACCGTCACCTTCGCGCCGCCGGGAGCGTCGTAGTCCACCCGTCCGTCGAATTTCGGCTGCGCCGTGCCGGTGTTCTGATACGGCGGATACGGGTTGCGCGCAACCGTGCAGACCTCGGGAATCGTGCACGGGATCGTGCCGGACGGACGCGGCAGCGGATCCTGTGTGTAGCCGCCACCTGACAGCTTGAACGCCCAGCGGTCGTTGACCGCCTGTGCGTGTGTGCCGTTGATGTAGAAGATCGATCCGGCCGATTGATCGGGCACGCCGGACGTACTGCGGCCAAACCCGCCGACCCCCATCACGGCGCTCGTCCCCTGCATCTCGCGCGGCGACTTCGTGATCACGTTCACGACACCGTAGAGCGCGTTGGCGCCCCAGACGGCAGACGCCGGCCCGCGGATGACCTCGACCTGCTTGATCTCGTCGAGATTCACCGGCAGGAAGTCCCACATCACGAAACCGAAGAAGTCCTGATAAATGCTGCGCCCGTCGATGAGCGCAAGCTGGCCCGTCGCCAGCGTGCTGGTCGCGCCGCGCGAGGTGACGTTGATGTCACGCGCCGATACCTGCGACACGTTCAGGCCCGGAACGCTGCGCAGTAGCTCTGCGAAATTCTGGCTGGGCGCGTTCTCGATCATCTGAGGACCGATGACCGTCATGGTCGCGGGCGCGTTAATGAGCTTCTCTTCCGTGCGCGACGCGGACACGACAACCGTTTCTTCGTATTTCTGCTGCTCCTCGGACGCCTGATTCGGCTGTGGGGCGGGCGTCTGGGGAGTTGGTGTCGCAGGCGGATTGCCCGCCGGCGGCTGCGCGAACGCGCCAGACGCCATCAGACACGTCAGTGCACCTGCGGCCAACATCCTGGACACGGTCTTCATGTACGACTCCTCCGGAAGGATTGAAGGACGCGGGTTCTGAACCTGATTTGCGGTCTGGCGGGTATATCACACCAGGGCCGCTGGACGAAATTGCATAGACTGATACCGACCAGCGTGGCCAAGGATCCCGTCATCCCGCTCGAAGAATGGTCGGCGTGGCCCGACGAGCGGCTGCTCGACCTGCGCGTCTGCCAGCTTGGCGTCTCGATTGAAGGCAGCCCGCTCGAACCTCGCCTCGCGGAACTGCAGGCGGAACTCCAGACGCGCGGTCTCACGACGTTCCGGCCGCACTTCTGGCTCTCGGACGAATGGTTCACTCCGGATGGCGTCCCGGGAGTCGCCATTCCGTTTTACCTGGCGCACCCCAGGCTGGAGAAACTCGAACGCGCCCAGATGCTGGAAGTCGAGGGAGGCACGCCCGAATGGTGCATGCAGATCCTCCGTCACGAGGCCGGGCATGCGATCGATAACGCTTACCGTCTCCGGCTGCGACGACGCCGTCAGCAGATTTTCGGGCCGTCGTACCGCGCCTATCCCGAGTACTACACGCCGAAGCCGTACAGCAAGAGTTTCGTCCTGCATCTCGACAGCTGGTACGCGCAGAGCCATCCGGACGAGGACTTCGCTGAGACGTTCGCCGTCTGGCTGTCACCGCAGTCCGACTGGCGCGCACGCTACGTGGACTGGCCGGCCTTGAAGAAACTGGAGTACGTCGACGGGCTGATGCGTGAGCTGTCGGGCAAGCCGATGACGGTGCAGACGCATCGGCGGGTGGATCCGCTCGCATCGATCAAGAAGACGCTTCGCGTGCATTACGAGCGCAAGCGCCGGCACTACGGCCTGCTTCACCCGGACTTCTACGACCGCGATCTGCGCCGCCTCTTCTCCGATCGCCCCGAGCACGCGTCGAACATGAAGGCCGCGCGGTTCATCGCGCGTGCACGTCGGGATGTGAGGCGCATGGTGGCGGGCTGGACGGGCGAATACCAGTACACGATCGATCAGGTGATCGAGGCGATGACGAAACGCGCGAATGAGCTGAACCTGCGGCTCAAGGAATCCGAGGAGCGTTCGAAGCTGGATTTTCTGGTCCTGCTCACCGTGCAGACGATGAACTACCTGCACAGTGGCCGCCACAGGGTCGCCTTGTAGCGGTCACGCGCCCAGGCCGCGGGTGACGTCCTCGAGCGACTCGCCGCGCAGCCGGGCGTACGCGCGCCGTTCCGCCTTCCCGCGATCGATGCCCCACGCCTGAAGAAGATCGCGAACCGCTTCGAGCGGCTGCTGCGCCACGAAAACACGATCGCGTCTTGCCCCTCGCGCGATGAAAACGTGCGCGGGTCCGGGCTGCTCGGAACAGAAAGGCCGGAGCCATCCCGCAACGGCCACATCGAGAGCGCCGGCTGGCGCATCCGAGGAGTCGATGCCCACGGTCAGGACGTCCCCGCGCTCCACATCGGCGAGAAAGGCGCCGAGCGACCACCTGGTGAGCTGCGTCCATTCGCCCGCGCTGGACGACGGCGCGTTCGCGCGCCAATACCACGTCAAGCCGGTCGCGAGCATCGCTTCAACTGCCGACCGCGGGTCCGCCGTGAAGAGCGGCACCTCGTACGCAATCGGGCCGTTTTCCCGCAAATAGCACACCAGCGGCGCGCGCCGCGCGCGCCCGGTCAGTTTCTGCCAGATCGAGGACACACCGGCTGGCAATTATGGCACTACAATCCCGGCATGCGTTTCGTCGTCTTCCTCGCCGTCTTTGCAATCGTCCCGACGCAGTTCCCGCCTCCATCGGTGGACATCGCAAAATCCGCGTCGCCGGAATGGCTCGCGCCCTATCGCGAACCGGCTTCGAAGCTGCTCGGTGAGGCGCTCGCGTCCGACGAAGCGTGGCAGCGGCTCGCGTACATCGGTGACACTTTTGGCAACCGCCTGAGCGGATCGCCGAACCTCGATGCCGCCATCCGCTGGGCCGTCGAGGAGATGAAGCGTGACGGCCTGGAGAATGTACACGCGGAGCCCGTCAAGGTGCCGCACTGGGTCCGCGGGCGCGAGCACCTCGAAATCATCGCGCCAACCCCGCAGCCGCTCGTCATGCTCGGCCTCGGCAACAGCGTCGGCACGCCGGCCGATGGCGTCGAGGGCGAATTGCTCGTGCTGCACAGCTTCGACGAACTCGATACACAGAAGGACCGCGTCAAGGGGCGCATCGTCCTGTTCAACGTCCCGTTCACGAACTACGGCGAGACAGTCCGCTATCGCAGCGCGGGACCGTCGCGCGTCGCGGCGCTTGGCGGCGTCGCCATGCTCGTCCGCTCGGTCGGTCCTGCCGGTCTACGAACGCCGCATACCGGGGCGCTGACCTACACCGATGATCAGCCGAAGATTCCCGCGGCCGCCGTGACGACGGAAGACGCCGCGCGGCTCGAGCGGATGAGCGATCGCGGCGCCGCTGTCCGCGTGCGGTTGGCGATGGAAGCGCATTTCGAGGCGGACGCCGATTCCGCGAACGTGATCGGCGAAATCCGCGGACGCGAGCTTCCCGGAGAAGTCGTCGCGATCGGCGGACATTTCGATTCGTGGGATGTCGGCACCGGATCGACCGACGACGGCGGAGGCTGCGTGGTCACCTGGGAGGCGCTTCGGCTGATGCACCGCCTCAATCTGCGGCCGCGCCGTACGGTGCGGGTCGTTCTCTGGACGAACGAAGAAAACGGCGGACGCGGCGGCGAAGGCTACAAGACGGCGCACATGGCCGAGCTCCCGAATCACGTGGCAATGATGGAATCGGATGGCGGCGTGTTCACGCCGAAAGGGTTCGGCTTCACGGGCAGCGACGGCGCACGCGCGAAGATTCGCGACATCGCAACGTTGTTACGGGGCATCCAGGCCGATTGGGTCGGTCCGACCGGCGGTGGATCGGATATCGAACCGAGCGTAAAGGCCGCCGGCATCCCCTCACTCGAGCACACCGTCAGCGGGAATTACTTCCTGATTCACCACACGCCGGCCGACACGATCGACAAGATCGACCCCATGGACATGGCGCGCAACGCGGGTGCAGTCGCGGTGATGACGTATGTGATCGCGGAGATGCCGGACAGGCTGGGCGCCGCGCGCTGACGACTGCTCGACTGGCACTCGTCACTATCGTTTGAGCATCTCCAGGCGCAACTCTGCGAAGCCGCTGTTCTCGTAGTACTCGACCGTGATGTGGTGCGTGCCGCCTGAGAGCGGCGCGCGGTCGAGCGCGGATTCGTGCGCCGACCAGTGATCGATAATCCGCACTCCGTCCACGGTGACCCGAACCCCGTCGTCGGAAATCGTGCGGACCGTGTATTGGCCCGGCGGCAGCGCAACGTCGGCGTCCGCTACGATCGCGACGTTGTCGGCTGGAACTCCTTCCGCGATCGCCCGCCCGGACGTGAAATCCAGCCGATCGCGGTGTTCCGTCTTCAGTGGCGTTCCCGTGATCTCCGTCGCCGGCTGGTGCGAGTAGTACTTGATCGTCCAGTCGGCCGGCACGAAGAACGACCGGTATCCGAAGGTATACGGCTCTCCGGCGCGGGTAATCCTCCCGCGAGGACTGACCACGCCGCCGTCCGCGGTGCGTCCGCGATACACGAGCTGAACGTCGAAGTCCTCCACGGTGCCCTTCTCGGGCGTAACGACGATCTCACCGGGTATCGTGCCGTGCTGCGGTTCGACCGTTGCACCGCTCACGTGCGCGACGTGCCATTCCCCGGGCGGCCCGAGCACACGCAGTTTCAGTGGACGGCCATCCGACCGGCCATCCGGCCAGAGCTTCGGCGACGCCCAGTCATACGGTCCCCATTCGTCGACGATGATCGAATCACGGCCACGGCGTGGGTCCAGCGACGGCGCTGAAGCGGGCATCTTTGGTAGGGCCCGTGGAATTGCGTACTCCACGGGCGGTAAAGGATGGCCGGTGGTCGGCCCTGACGTTCCGTCGGGCTCGATGCCGGCGTCCGGCGTCTGCGCGACGATCGTGGAGACGTTCTCGAAGTGATTGTCAGACGCGAACAGGCGATCGACCCCGCCGAGTTGCATCGCGACCTTGGCGCCGCTGAACGTGTTCCCGACGACATCGTAGTCGCGGCTGCGGGTGTCGTGGTGCTTCGGGTATCCCCAATCCGGATCCTGCGACGCGTTCTGCCAGAGGTGGACGGCCGTCGCGTCACCGTCGAAGGTGTTGTTCGTGATCCGGTTGTCCTGGCCGTGTTCGATCGCAATTCCTTCGACGTTTTTCACGAAGTGATTGCCGGCGATCAGCGTGTCGTGGCTGTACCCGCCCCACACGCCGTGCCAGTTGCCTTCGATGCGATTGGCGGCGAAGACATTCCGGCTGAACGTCGCCTCGATGCCATTGGTCGGGGCGAAGCTGAAGTCGTTGCCGTAAACGACGTTGTCGTCTGCCCCGCCCTGGCCGGAGTCCATCGTGGACTGTCCGGCCCAGAGAAAGAAGCCGTCGCCGTCGTGGGTAACGGAATTGAACGCGATGACGTTGCGGCTGCTCTGCTCGTACACGAGAATGCCCGCCGAATCCTGGCCCCGATTGTAGAACCCCTCGCTGTACCCGCGGACGCAGTAGTCGATCCGGTTGTGTTCGATTGTGTTATCGATCGAGCGATAGAGCCCGAGGCCGACGCCCGACAGGTACGAAAACGTGTTGTTCCAGATTTTGGCGTGGGCGGAGCGGGCCAGCATCAGGCCGTTCTGACCCTGAACGATGCGGGTCCCGTACACCTCGGCGCCGTCGGTGTCGGCCAGATAGATGCCGGCACCCTGTTCGATCCATTCGTCGTGGTCGTTATGGTGATAGGACAGCCAGTCGACGAGGCTTTCGTGCTCGACGACGCTGTATAGCCGGGCTTTCCAGTTGTAGCTGACGTCCGCCCCCAGGATGCGAAGCCCCTTCGTGCCCCGCGCAAGCAGCGCGATTTTGTATCCGCGCGCGGTCAGGTTCCTGATCGTGACGTTCTGGCCGCCGTCGACGAACACGGCAACGCCGCTGAACGTATCGGGATCGGAGGCTTCACTGCCGCCGCGCAACTTCACGTTCGTAAAGTCGATCGTGAGATTCGAACCGCGAATCGTGATCGCGGGATGCGCGGCGTCGGTCGATGGGAGGGTGTAAGAGCCCGGCCGCAGCGTGGCCGAACGGGCGATGATCATTCCGGCGTGTAATGGTTGAGCCTGGACGCCGAACGCCAGCGGCGACAGGAGCACGGCGCCGAGAAAATGACGTGCAATTCGCATTATTTCCTATATTATCGGGCGCCTCACAGCCCCCACGAGGGTAGTCGAGCGCTCCGGTGTTCGAGAAAGGAAGAATGTCATGCTCACCGCGTCCGAATCGATTCTTGGTGATGCGCTGCTCGAGGGGTGTCGTTCGAGGGCGGCCGGGTACGATCGCGACAATCGGTTCTGCCAGGAAGATTTCGACGAACTGAAGGCCGCAGGCTATCTGCGGATGTCCCTGCCGAAGGAGTTCGGCGGCCTCGGCTACACCCTCGCACAGGCCGGCCGCGAGGCGCGCCGCCTCGCGACCTACGCGCCCGCGACCGCGCTCTGCCTGAACATGCATCACTATTGGGTCGGCACTGCCGCCGACGTGTGGCGATCGGGCGACAAGTCAGTCGAATGGATACTCAAGGATGCGAGCGCCGGTGAAGTCTTCGCCGCGGGCCACGCCG
>Ga0310811_10013739_pt1 | contig 10554 bp, 10 predicted proteins | sample YCmetagenome_FD_207642 | JGI IMG/M metagenome (GOLD analysis project Ga0310811, IMG submission 207642) | Soil microbial communities from experimental microcosm in Duke University, North Carolina, United States - YC | ecosystem: Engineered > Artificial ecosystem > Soil microcosm > Unclassified ... | reverse complement strand
GCGGCGAAGCTCGCCCGCGCCGTGCCCGGCCGCTCTTTCCCGATCAAGGGATGGTCCATGCCTGATACACCCACAGTGCAACGGTACCCCACCCCCGCCCTGATGCGACAGGTTCCGTTCCGCTTGTTGCCGATCCGCGACGAAGGATGGTGGATTCTTTACCCGGGCGGTCCGGCAGATCATCAGAGTACGTATAAGATCTGGTGCTAGACGCCGTTCATGATGTACATTCCGTGTCTGGCCCGGTGCTTTCGGTGGACAGGTGCGGGCGGCGGTACCGCATCACAACCGCACGTGACGTGATCGGGGATGAGACATGGTGGATCAGGGCTTGGAGGGACACATACCGCTGTCCGCCCTGCGCCCGATGTACCGTGCCCTGGCCGCCGTGAACGCCGCGGTGGGATTGGACGAGACGCTGCAGGCCATCGCTGACGGCGTGGTCTCCTGCACCCCCTTTCAGCACATCGTGGTCAAGGTCGTGCGCCCCGGGGGCGACCTCGAGGTGACCAACGTCGCCGGTCCGGAGTCGCTGCGCGAGCTGATGGTGGGCATGCTCGTGCCGGGACCGGTGATGAAGCGCGCGATGCAGGACGCCGAGGAATGGGGCCGGCTCTACTTCCTGCGCTCATTCGCCGCCTTCGAGGACGAGAACGTCCCGGTGCACATACCCGAGGACGCACCGCTCACCAGCGAGGACCCGGAGACCTGGCTCAGCGATTACGGCATGATGGCGCCGATGTACGGCCCGGGGGACGAACTGGTCGGCGTGATCTCGGTGGACGTGCCCTCCGACGGCCGGATGCCGCAGCCGTGGGTGCTCGAGGTCCTCGAGGCGTTCGCCGAACAGGCCGCGATCGCCATCGTCAACGCCAACCGGCACGAGGCCGCCACGGCCCGGATGCAGCGCCTCGAGCGAGAACGCGAGGCCCTGCGCAAGGACATCGCCAAGCGCCAGGCGCACGAGGCCGACCTGCGCCACCAGGCCAGGCACGACCCGCTCACCGGCCTGGCCAACTCCACCGAACTGCGCGAGCGCCTCGCCGACCTGGTCGCGGACGGTCGGCCGCTCGCGGTCTACTTCTGCGACCTCGACCTGTTCAAGAAGGTCAACGACACCTTCGGGCACGCGATCGGCGACCTGGTGCTGCGGCACGTCGCCGACCGGCTGCGCAACGCCGTGCGCGGCGGCGACATCGTGGCCAGGCTCGGCGGCGACGAGTTCGTCGTGGTGGCCGTGGACGTCGGGAGGGCCGAGGCCTACGCGCTGCTCGACCGGCTCGACCAGGCCTTCGCGCATCCGGTGACGGTGGACGGGCATCCGCCGCAACTGGTCGGCGCCTCGCTGGGCATCGCCTACAACCCGCCCGGCGAGCAGGCGGACCTGGTGGCCAAAGAACGGGCCGAGGAGCTGCTGAGCGCGGCCGACAGCAAGATGTACGCCCGCAAGCGTTCCAGAGCCGCGATCAGCCGTCTGACGGCGCAGGCCTGGCCCTCGCGGTAAGGCGGCTCGCGTCCTCGACCCGGTGACGTCCGGTGGGTGTCCGACCCGCTGCGTCACCTTTCGCGTCTCCGCCGCTGAGGCCGCTGAGTCCGCTGAGGCCGCCCGCCGACGGTCAGCGGGCCGCCGTAGGGGCCAGGGCGGCCTGCTGGGCTGCTCGGCCGCCCGTGCCCACCTCGCGCAGCGGGGAGACGTCTCCGGGGGGCGTGTAGGGCGTCTGCAGCCGGATCACGGGACCGTTGCCGATGCGGACGTAGCCGCGTCCCGCGGGCAGCCGGCGCGAACCGCCGAGCTCGAGCGTGCCGCCGAACAGCGCCGTGGACACGGCCGGCTCGACCGCTCCCATCGCCACCCGCACGGTCAGCTGGGCGCGCAGCGCGGGCCGTAGGTCGAGCACCCGCTCCTCGCGGGCCGTGGTGATCAGCAGCACGTCCGCGTACCTGGCCTTGCGTGCCAGCACCGCCAGCGTGTCCTCGAGGTTGGGCCGGCCCAGCCGCGCCGCGGCGTCCAGCAGCTCGGGCAGGCCGTCCACGCAGAGCCACAGTGTGGGCTCCGCAACCTCCTCGTCCTCCTCCACGGCCAGCGCGTCGTCCGAGCCGCCCTGCGGGCCGCTCAGGCCCTGTGCGGCGGCCTCGCGCAGCCGCGCGGGGCCGCCGCCCCAGGCCTGCCCGACGGCGGCCACGGCGACGGCCGGCATCGGGCCGGCCCCCGCCTGCGCGGTGACGTCCGCTCCGTTGTCCGCGTCGTCCGCCGCCGGCTCCGCCGAGGCGTCCGCCTCCGGCTGTTCCGCGGCGTCCCCGTCATCCCCGTCGTCCCCGCCCGTAGCCTCTCGGGCTTCCGTGGCCTCTCCGGCGTCCGTGTCCTCCGCCGCGTCGGCGGCGGCCTTGCGGGCCCCGGCACGCCGCTTCTCGGCCCGGCGCTCGCACTCCAGGCCGAACCAGTCCAGCATCTGCAGCGCGCGCTGCGCGTCCTCGACCACGCCGCGCACCCCCGGGCGGCCGACCAGGTCCTCGTAGGCCTCGGTCTGCTCCACGTCGATCACCGCGACCTGCTGGCCGCGGCCGAGCGCCTGGCTGAGCAGGGAGCGCAGCAGCGTCGTCTTGCCGCCCCCGGACGGCCCGGTCACCAGCAGGTGCGGGTGCGGGCAGGGCGAGCCGACCCGCCAGATCACCGGCGCCACCGCGGCCGTGCGCCAGCCCCGCGGCGGCGGCGCGGCCCGGGAGGCCACGTGCGCGGGCGCGGCCTCGGGCTCGGCGCCCGGTTCCTCCGGCAGCAGCACGGGGACCAGCCGGCCGGCCGAGTCCGGGTCGGTGATGCCGAGCACGTACTCGATCTCCGCGACCGGCCAGGGCTGGGCGGCCAGCCCCGAGGGCAGCGGCGGCAGCACCCGCACGGCGAGGTGGTTGCCCTCCTCGTCCCAGTCGTAGAGGAACTCGTTGCCGCGCCCGACCTTGCCCTCGATCGCCCGCTCCACCTTGGCGCGGCAGTCGGCCTCGCCGTCCCTGACGTACTCGGAGTAGTCGAGGGTGAAGCCGGTGAGCCGGTCCTGCTCGTCGAACTCCCAGGAGGTGAACGCGTCCCGGTAGCCGCCGCCCGGCTTGAAGTGCTCGTCCGGGTCGTGCTCGTCGTGCAGGTAGGGCACCAGGCCGTTGTAGACGGCCTGCAGCCGGGAGACGTGCGCCTCGGTCTCCGGATCGCCGTCCCTGGGCGCGGAGCTGCGGCCGAGCCAGCCGGCCCAGCCGATCACGCACAGCACCAGCAGGAACGGCCCGTAGGGCGCGAGCGCGAGCAGGACGGCCCCGAGGGCGAGGGCCGAGGCCTGGATGCGCCGCGTGCGCGGGTTTCCGCCCGCCCACCAGCCCTTCGCGCCGGTCGCCGCGCGCCGCAGCCCGCGCACCACCATCACGACCGGGCGGAAGATCTCGCCGAGCCGCGCCCACAGGTCGCGCAGGAACTCGGCGGTGCCCGTCACCCAGTGGTGCCGGAACACCGCGTCGTGCAGGCGGGTGACGGGCGCGGACTCGGCGATGCCGCGGCCCAGCCGGGTCCACAGCGGGTCGGCCGGACGGCTCGGGGACATCGGCAGACCCTCAGAAGTGCAGACCGCTGATGAAGCCGGCGATCGAGTCCGTGCTGTTCCGGATCGAGCTGGCGATCGAGGTCGAGGCCAGGTAGAAGCCGAACATCATGCACACGATCAGGTGGGAGACCTTCAGCCCGTCCTTGCGGAACAGGATGAAGACAATGACACCGAGCAGGAGGACTCCGGAGACCGACAGGACCATGACAGCTCCTCAGATGACGTCGTGGGACCGTGGAGGGACACATCTGTGCCCGCCATGTGGTTCCGGTACGCCGCTGCGGCGCCAAGATTGAAAATGGTTGGCACGTTCACCAGAGATTCTTTCAAGCTGGCTTGTGGGCTAAAACTGGCAAACGGGTGGGTTTGTCCCATTCCTCACCCTTTTGGCCGTTCTCGCCGTGGGGCCGCGCCGCAGAATTCACCGGAAAGAGAACGTGCTCCGTCCCCTAGAAGGGTGAGGGGATCTCGACCCGCTCACCCTTTCGCAGCACCGACGCCACCCGCAGATCCTCGTCCAGCACCACCAGGTCGGCCTGCTTGCCGGCCTCCAGGCTGCCGATCCGGTCGGCCAGGCCGAGCGCCCGCGCCGGGGTGAGCGAGGCGGACACGGCGGCGTCCGCCAGCGGGATCCCGGCCAGGCGCACCGCGTTGCGCAGCGCGTTGTCCATGGTGAGGGTCGAGCCGGCCAGCGAGTCGCCGTCGGCCAGCCGCGCCTCGCCGTCGCGCACCTGCACGTTCAGCGAGCCGAGCACGTATTCGCCGTCGCCGACGCCGGCGGCCACCATCGCGTCCGTGATCAGGGCCACCCGGTGCGCCCCGGCGGCCGCGAACATCAGGCCGACCACCGAGGGGTGCACGTGCAGGCCGTCGTTGACGACCTCCGCGATCACCTGATCCTGCTCGAGCAGCGCCGTCACCGGGCCGGGCTCGCGGTGGTGCACCGGGCGCATCGCGTTGAACACGTGCGTGCCCACCGGGGCGCCGAGCCCGATCGCCTCGCGGGTCTGGGCGTAGGTCGCGTCGGTGTGGCCCACCGCGGCGATCACGTTCTCCTCGGTCAGCAGCCGGACCGCGTCCAGGCCGTGCTCCAGCTCCGGCGCGAGCGTGATCATGCGCACCGTGCCGGCGCCGGCCCGCAGCAGCCGGCGCAGGACGGCCGGCTCGGGCGCGCGCAGCAGCGCCGGGTCGTGCGCGCCGCAGCGGGCCTTGGAGATGAAGGGTCCCTCGAGGTGCAGCCCCGCCAGGATGCCGTCCTGCACCAGGCCGGACAGCTCTCCGACGTGGTGTTCGATGTCGGACAGCTCGCCGGTGACGGTGGAGGCCACCATCGTGGTGGTGCCGTGGCCCAGGTGGAAGCGCGCGACGGTGGCCGCCTGCTCCGCGTCGCCGGTGGTGAACGTCGCCCCGCCGCCGCCGTGCACGTGCATGTCCACGAAGCCGGGCACCACGTGCCGTCCGGCCAGCTCGTGCACCGCGGTGCGCGGGTCGAGGTCCGGCTCGGGCTGTCCGGGGGCGGCGGCGGCCGCGGTGATCAGCCCGTCCTCGACCAGCAGCCAGCCCCGTTCGACGATCCCGTCGGGCAGGACGAGGCTGGCGTTGCGCAACAGCAGCGACGGCATGTGCACCTTCTCCTGAGACGGCCTAGTGGTATAGACCATAGCGGATCTCCAAAGGCTTGTCGCCGCCGGTCCGCGCGCGGGCGCGGGCGGCCGCGGCCGTTCCCCTGCGCCGAACGGTCCCGCGCGGGCGGCGGCCGGGGCTATTCTGGGCCGGGCCCGCCGTTCGGGGCGGGGCGGGTGGACGGAGGGCGGCGGTTGGCTCAGGACGACGCGGCGGCCGCACCCGCGCCCGTCGGCGAATCAGCACCGGCACTGCCCCCGCAGCGCGACCCGGAAACCCCGGCGGCGCAGCGGGTTCCGCTCCCGGTGCCCGCACCGCGGCCGGAGGCCGGCGAGGAGCCGGCCCCGCCGACCCGGACCGAGGAAACTGACACCCCGGCGCCGGACGCGGTGCCCGGATCGTCGCCGGACGGGGCGCCCGGATCGCCGCAAGGCGTGGCGGCTGACGCCTCGGCACCGGACACGGGCACCCGGCTCGGCGCCCGGGAACGCGCCGTGCTCGACTTCGAACGCCGGCGCTGGAAACACGCCGGCGCCAAGGAACAGGCCATCAGGGACACCTTCGACCTGTCCGCCACGCGCTACTACCAGATACTCAACGCCCTGCTGGACGACCCGGCGGCGCTGGCCTACGCACCCGCCCTGGTCGGCCGGCTGCGCCGGATCCGCGAGGCGAAGCAGCAGGCCAGGCACTGAACGACCGGGTTGCGAATACGGGCCGCGACTACTTCGCCTGCGCCGCCCGGCGCTCGCGGTGGTGGGTGCGGCAGAGCACCTCGTAGCCCACCGCGTGCGTGCCGCCCACGTCGCCGACCACCTTCTGCTCGCCCTCGACGACCATCGCGCCGTCCACGGTGCGCGCGTTGTGCGTCGCCCGCGCACCGCACCAGCATCATCAACGGTGAGGCTTGGGTGACCATCGCCAAGTCGATCGAGGACGGCGAAGTCCGTCCGTTGCGCGGGAAGCACTGGCACGTGAACACTCTGCGGAACATCCTGATCAACCCCATGGTCGCAGGGATCTCCGCATACCGGGGCGCACTGCGCGAGAGCCAGAGCGCCATATGCGAACCACAGCCCTACGGCCAGCGATCCGGCCGCCGACGCGATGAAGAACGCGGAACCATCGTCACGGACAAGGGCAAGGGCAGCACCCTGCGCGAAGCCCGCGCAAGCCACACCCTCCCCCGCGACGCCGAGGACCCCGCCCGGCACCTGCGCCCGATCAGACCGGCCCAGCCCTCGCGCGACCGCGCCAGCGCCGTGACGGCCGAGCTGTTCGACATCCGCGACCGCGCACCGCTCTACATCACCGAACAACTCACCGAGCACCACATCACAGGTGTGCGCGTAGTCACCCTCCGCACGATCCCCGCCGAAGTGCTGTTCCCGTTCGACCCCGAACCCGACGCGTTCGGCGACCGCAGCGACCTCATCAAAGCACTAGCCGCGCACTACGGCCCGCTAGCCACCTACGAGCGCACACGGTTCCTGCTCAAGCCCCCGCCCGAAGTCCGCACCGACCTAGAGCTAGAGCCGACAACCCCGTCGCCGAAATACGGCGTCTCACCCGCGCCGCGACAGGCCGACTCCTCATGGTCGAAACCGAGTACACCGAAGCGACCTCCGCGGAGTGGGAGCACAAGCTTTAACGACGCGCGCCCCGCAACGCGCCCGCCGTGCGTCGTTATTGTCCGCGTCGCAGGCATATCGATGCTTCGACGGGGCCTGTTGTTCACGCTCCGTTCGAAATTTGTGGCACGATCCTGCCCTGGCCTCTTTGCCATTGACGCAGACCTCTTCATCACTAATCATTGAGTCGATGTAACTCACTGCGGGCACGTTGCAGAGCTCTGGAGGCTCAAGCATGCGTATGAAGAGTGTTTCTGGTATTTTCGTCGCCGCGATTGCGCTTGTTGCGCTCGCGAATGGGCCCGCACAGGCAGCCAGTTCCGAGAGCGGGTCCGTGGTTACCATCAACCATGCCGGTTTCGACGGCATCAGCAACTCCGCCTTGACCGTCACCTTTGATAAGCCGATGGATTCCGCAAAGCTGGCCCAGGTTAAGAGCCTGCTTACAGGCCAGAATGGGGCTCCTTCTGCCGCCATTCACGGCCTTCAACCGTTCACGGGGCCCCAGGGAGCCTTCCTCTACTGCGACAACGCGTACTCCTTTTCCGACTCGGACGGGAATTACACGTTCCAGCACGCTTGCGGGGGGACGACTGGGCCATGGGGATACAAGATCAGTTCCGGGCTCTGCGCGGAGATCGTCTCGAATGTCACCGAGTCGGGAATGTCGTGGACGCGCAACGGAGCTAACCAGGCGCGACAGGCACCTCACGTCGAAGGCTGCACGTATCAGTTCCACGGTACCTACAGCCCGGACGATGACTACGACTTCATCACCTACAGTGATACGCTTGCGTTCGAGATCGATGTCGATGGAGACACCGGCACCGCCACGCTTAACATAACCGGATCGTTCACGTCAGCTGGGTGCGCAAACGGACATGCCTGCGGAATGTGAGTTTCCCACTGGTGCGGCAAGCTCATTGAGTGAGCTCAAATCGAGCATCGATAGCGAGGTCGTCCCCTACTGTCTTGAGCTGGCGTTCCGAACAGGCGAACTGCGTAGCTTCTTGACCACGATTACCCAGTATGGAGGGTTGAACGCCGGCCCAGGCATCGAACTTCGACTTGAGACGTCGGAAGGTGATGTGCAGTCCTTCCCCGTATGGCAGCCCAACGTGGAGTCGTTGTCCACCCTTCAGGGGTTGCGCAGGAGCTTGCTTGAACAGTTGGAATCTTGGCTGCCTGAGTCCCGTCTGCGCTGGGGTGAAAACGTCCATTTGGTCGACCCTGACAACTCGCAGCAGTAGGTAGCTCGGCATAGGCGGATTGCCGAACCTTTCTTTACCTCATCTAGGGCGGGCCTGCTGCGGGCCACCTCCCGCTCCGCGTCACAGCCCCCTGCTATTGCCACGTCACATGAGGGAAGGGATGAAGGGTCAGGCGCGCTGCGCTCGGGCCATCATAGGCGCTGCCCCTCGCCCCCACCAGGTGGCTCCGCCCCTGGACTCCGCCGGGGGCATTGCCCCCTGGACCCCTGCCGGGGCTCTCGCCCCTGGCCCCCGGCCGGTCGCGCTCACCGGACTGCACGTGCCGGACCGCCGGTTTCGCGGTGCGAAAACTCCTGCGTGGTGACGAGAAACTGTCGGCGGCGGCGCCCGCCACCGCATGCGCTTTGCGCATGCGGCGCTGGGGCGCCGTTCGCAGCGCGCGGCGCGGACGCCGCCGTCGACAACCCGCCCCCGCGAGCTCTCGCACCACGACCCGTCTCCGACCGGGCACCCGCACCGCTCAAAGCCATCAGGCCCAGTAGCGAACACCCCGCCTGCTCACCTGGACCAGCCGCCGGCCCCACCGCGGCGCAGCGGCTCACGCGCAGCTCCCAGCACGTCACGGCGCCGCGGTCGCGCCGGCTGCAGGCCCTCCGGGGCTCTAGAGCAGGTAGCGCCCTGGGCCGACACGATTGGTGGCCCGGTCCATGCGCGTGCAACGACAATGCAGGGCCACAGAACACTGATGCCCAATCAATTCATTGCGTTACAACGAGCACGAGTGCTCACTTTACCGCGTGGTAACGATCTCATACAGTGACGGCGTGCACGTTGCACGCCAGGGGTCTTGATTTGCACGGTTCTTGCCTGTGCTTGACCGACGCTCGACCTTAGCCACAGCTCCCGTCCGGTCCGGCGGATGGAATTCGCGACCTGACGTCGGATGCGCGGTCGGCGCACCTCGTTGGGCCGTCCGCGCCAGCCGTGTGATTTGCCGTTCGGCGCGTGGGTTGCGAGTAGTGGGCGGAAGGATTCCCGTCTGCCCTGCTATCAGTCGCTCTCATTGCCGAAGCCGATGAGCCAGTGGAGACCGTACCGGTCGATGACCTGTCCGTCGCTGGCTCCCCATGGTCGAGGCTGCAAATCTTCCAGGATCCGGCCACCTTCGCAGAGCCTGCTGAACCAGTCCCTAAGCGTCGACGGCGCGGCGGCGCCGAGCAGAGACAGCATCAGCCCTTCGCATCGCAGCGCGGGTTCGTCACCGGCTACGTCGGCGCCGAAAAGTTTGACCGGACCGTTCTCGAGATAACCGTGTGCGATCGCCCCGGCAGGTCCGTCGGTTCGGTTGAACTCTTGGAACGTGTGCAGCTGCACAGAGCATCCGAACACGGTGGCATAAAACGTCAAGGCCTCCCGAGCAGTGCCCGGAAAGTGGACGTACGGGGTCGGCGGGGTCGGACTGGTCATGGAACCCTCCTGTCTGCGTGCCTTGCGCGCCACAGACTAGTAGGGCAGTCCGACAGTGTTGCAGCCAAAGATTGCCTCTAGTACCGCCCGTAGGTCCGAGAGATCGGGAAGTACGGTCTCGGCGCCTGCTTCGCGGAGTACGTCTGCCGGCGACCGGCCCGTGGCTACCGCCACGACGCGGCAACCGTTGCGCTGTGCGGCGTCCACGTCCGCTGGTGTGTCACCGATAACGACCGTGTCCACCTGGCTGAAGCGGTAACCACGGACGGAGTGCGTCCGGTCCCAGGCGACAGGGACTAGTTCGGGACGTGTCGGCGCATCTGAGCCACCGACAGCGCAAGCGAAGTCGATGGGGTCGGACAGGCCGAAGATCTCGAAATTGGCTTTACCGGCGGCCAGTGTGTCGCCAGAGAGCACCGTCTGTGTCACTCCTGGCTGGCTGCTTAGAGCTGTGAGAACGGCTGGCACACCAGGCAAGACACGCCCGCGTGATCGCATGTCGTCGGCACGGTCGTGGTACGCCTTCACCTGCGCCTCAGCGAAGGCGGCAAAGACTTCACCGGTGACGTTGATTCCGTTCTCGGCGCAGGCAGCAGCGAACAGCGCAGGCTCAAGCTTACCGGTCGGGTCCGGCGGGTCCACTAGGTCGACGCCGGTGGCAGCCTTGTACGCGGTCTTAAATACCTCCGTGCCGACGCCACCGGTCTGAATCAGGGTATGGTCAATGTCCCAAAGCGCCAGCAGTGAAGTCGGCACATGCGCTCCCGTGGGTACGTATCCTGCAAGTGAGAGTACCGGAGCACAGTGACGTGATCTCAGTAAGAGTTAGCTGATCAGGCCGTGTTCGAAGTGGGTCAGGACGAGTGCTGCGCGGGCGAGGTCGGTGTTTCTTCGCGGGCTCATGGTGACGTGGCGAAGTGCCTTCCAGCGTTCGAGTAGCAGCGCGAAGCCGCGCTCGCCCAGGCGGCGCAGGCCGCGCAGGAGCTTGTTGAAGGTGCGCTGGTCGATGTGTAGGGGGATGCCGTCGGCGCGCTGCGGAAC
>Ga0310811_10013738_pt1 | contig 10554 bp, 8 predicted proteins | sample YCmetagenome_FD_207642 | JGI IMG/M metagenome (GOLD analysis project Ga0310811, IMG submission 207642) | Soil microbial communities from experimental microcosm in Duke University, North Carolina, United States - YC | ecosystem: Engineered > Artificial ecosystem > Soil microcosm > Unclassified ... | reverse complement strand
CGACGAGATCGGCACCGGCCTTCGGGCTGACGCAGATCCAGTCGAGCCCCTCCGGCGGGAGGATGGTGCCGTTGGTCTCGACGCCGATGGCAAAGCCGCGCGCATGAAGGGCGTCGACCAGCGGGCTATCCAGCTGCAACATGGGCTCGCCGCCGGTCAGCACCACGTAACGGTTGGTATCCCTGCCGGTCCATTGTGCGGCAATGGTGTCGGTAAGCTCGTCCGCCGAGGCATAACGCCCGCCCAGCGTGCCGTCGGTTCCGACAAAATCCGTATCACAGAACTGACACACGGCGCTCGAGCGATCCTGCTCGCGGCCGCTCCACAGGTTGCAGCCGGCAAAGCGGCAAAACACGGCAGCGCGGCCGGCATGGGCGCCTTCGCCCTGCAGGGTAAGAAAGATTTCCTTGACCGCGTAGCTCACACCATAACTCCTTGAACTTAAGTGCCAGAACGGGTCTGCCGGAGCGCTTCACCGACTGCCATGGCAGCGGCCATGGCGACATTGAGCGAGCGCAAACCCTGCTTGATCGGAATCTTGAGCCTGAAATCGGCGGCCGCCACCACCTCGTCGGTCACGCCGATGGTCTCGCGCCCGAAAAGCAGGATGTCTGACGGCCCATAGCGAAAATCAAGATAGCAAGTGGCTCCCTTGGTCGTGAACAGGATCAGCCGGTAGCCGTTTTCGCGCCGCCATTCCTCGAATTGCGTCCATGAAATGTGACGTGTCAGCCGCACCTGGTCGAGATAATCCATGCCAGCCCGGCGGAACGCCCGGTCGGAGACCGGAAAGCCGGCCGGCTCGATGATGTGGGCGCCCACGTCCAGGCACGCGCATAGCCGGAGAATCGTCCCGGTATTCTGGGGGATGTCGGGCTGAAAAAGAGCAATTTCCATCGCCTCGGCGTCCCACGAATGTATGAATAAAACAACGGTCTGTCGCTGATTTAGTGCATTGCACGCTTGTCAGCCGTGAGTGGGCTTGCGCTCGTCCGGCAAGGGTGCCAATAGAACGATTCTGGACTGCTTGGTCGGCCGCCCGGGTCGATAAAGCCAGTCTTCTGCCGCCGCGGGGGTCGCGGGCGCCGGCAGGCCTTACCTGGTCACGTTTTTCGGGCGTCTGCCCTGGACGTTTCCTGGGCGGTTCCACCGGCTGCAGCTAAGAAAGGGTTTGGAATCGTGACGACAGCGACTTCGGATGATCATCCGACACGCCGTGATTTCCTTTTCGTTGCCACAGGAGCGGTCGCAGCCGTAGGCGGCATAGCCTCGCTCTGGCCCTTCGTCTCCCAGATGAACCCGGACGCCTCGACGATTGCGGCCGGCGCGCCAATCCAGGTCGATCTGTCCCCCATCGCCGACGGTCAGGACATCAAGGTATTCTGGCGCGGCAAGCCGATCTACATCATGCACCGGACCAAGAAGCAGATCGAGGAGGCCCGCGCGGTCCCGGTCGACAACCTGAAGGACCCGGCCACCGATCAATCCCGCGTCAAGGACGGCCACGACCAGTGGCTGGTCGTGATCGGCATCTGCACCCATCTCGGCTGCATCCCGATCGCCCATGAGGGCAATTACGACGGCTTCTTCTGCCCCTGCCACGGCTCGCAGTACGATTCCTCCGGTCGTATCCGCCAAGGGCCGGCGCCGCTCAACCTGGCCGTTCCGCCCTACAACTTCGTTTCCGACACCAAAATCCAGATCGGCTGAGGCCCCGGAGCCGTTCCGGGACTTTGAGCCGTCACGTCGTTTTACTTCCAGAGATCGCATCATGAGCGGACCCTCCGACTACAAGCCGAGCCATCCAGCCTTGCAGTGGTTCGAACGGCGATTGCCGATTATGAGCCTCGTGCACTCGTCCTTCGTGGCCTATCCGACGCCGCGTAACCTGAATTACTGGTGGACCTTCGGCGCCATCCTTTCCTTCATGCTGGGGATACAGATCCTGACCGGCGTGATCCTGGCGATGCACTATACGCCGAATGCCGATCTGGCCTTCCGCTCGGTCGAGTTGATCGTGCGTGACGTGAACTACGGTTGGCTGCTCCGCAACATGCACGCGGTCGGCGCCTCGATGTTCTTCTTCGCCGTCTACGTCCACATGTTCCGCGGCCTCTATTACGGGTCGTACAAGGAGCCGCGCGAGGTGCTCTGGATCCTCGGCGTCATCATCTACCTCTTGATGATGGCGACAGGCTTCATGGGCTACGTGCTGCCCTGGGGCCAGATGAGCTTCTGGGGTGCGACGGTCATCACCAATCTGTTCTCGGCCTTCCCCTATGTCGGCGACACCATCGTGACGCTGCTCTGGGGCGGCTATTCGGTGGGCAACCCGACGCTGAATCGCTTCTTCTCGCTGCACTATCTCCTGCCGTTCCTGATCGCGGGCGTGGTCGTGCTGCACGTCTGGGCGCTGCATGTCGCCGGCCAGAACAATCCCGACGGCCTCGATATCAAGACCGACAAGGACTCGGTGCCGTTCACGCCGCACGCGACCATCAAGGACATGTTCGGCGTCTCGGTGTTCCTGCTGCTCTTCGCCTGGCTCATCTTCTACATGCCGAACTATCTCGGCGACGCCGACAACTACATCCCGGCCAACCCCGGCGTGACGCCGCAGCACATCGTGCCGGAGTGGTACTACCTGCCGTTCTACGCGATGCTTCGCTCAATTCCGAACAAGCTCGCGGGCGTGATCGTGATGTTCTCGTCGATCCTGATCCTGGTGTTCCTGCCCTGGCTCGACGCCGCCAAGACCCGCTCGTGCAAGTACCGTCCGCTGGCCAAGCAGTTCTTCTGGCTGTTCGTGATCGTCTGCATCCTGCTCGGCTATCTCGGCTCGCAGCCGCCGGAGGGCATCTATGTCATCGCCGGCCGCATCCTGACCGCGTGCTACTTCGCCTACTTCCTGATCGTGCTGCCGCTGCTCAGCGTCATCGAGACGCCGCGAGCGATGCCGAATTCGATTGCGGATGCCGTGCTCGCCAGGAGCGGCAAGGTTGCGGCCGTCCTGGTCGCTGCCGTGGTCGCGGGCGGTCTCTTCCTCGGCAGCGCCCAGAGCGCCCGCGCCGAGGACGATACGCCGCCGGCGCAGAAATGGTCGTTCTCCGGCCCGTTCGGCACCTATGACCGCGGCGCGCTGCAGCGCGGCCTGAAGATCTACAAGGAAGTCTGCTCGAACTGCCACTCGCTGAACTATGTGGCGTTCCGCAACCTCGCCGATCCCGGCGGCCCCGGCTACACCGAGGCCCAGGTCGCGGCGCTCGCGTCGGAATACAAGATCAAGGACGGCCCCAACGATCAGGGCGAGATGTTCGAGCGGCCCGGCCGGCCGGCGGACTACTTCCCCGCGCCGTTCCCGAACGAGCAGGCGGCGCGCGCGGCCAATGGTGGCGGCCTGCCGCCGGATCTGTCGCTGATCACAAAGGCTCGCTCCTATGAGCGCGGCTTCCCGTACTTCATCTTCGACTTCTTCACCCAGTTCCAGGAGCAGGGCCCGAACTACGTGTCCGCGATCCTGCAAGGCTTCGAAGACAAGCCGCCGGCTGGCGTCACCATTCCGGAAGGCTCGTACTACAACAAGTACTTCCCCGGCCACGCCATCAAGATGCCGAAGCCGCTCTCCGACGGTCAGGTGCAGTTCGACGACGGCTCGCCGGCGACGCTGCCGCAATATGCGCACGACGTCACCACGTTCCTGATGTGGGCCGCGGAGCCGAAGATGGAGGCGCGCAAGCACCTCGGCTTCCAGGTCTTCGTCATCCTGATCATCTTCGCCTTCCTGATGTATTTCACAAAGAAGAAGGTCTGGGCCGACGTGCACTGACCTCAGCGACGGTGATCCGAATTGAAAAAGCCCCCGAAAGGGGGCTTTTTATTTTCATGTGCGCCGTCCCAACGATGCATCAGGGAACGACGACGTGTGATTTGCGTCTATGATCTGCCGCGGCCAAAATCGCCGCATCTCAACGAAAAGCGCCGGAGGAACCCATGGGCACCGTCATCACCTTCAAGCGTCCGGATGGCAATGAAGCCTCCGGCTATCTCGCCAACGCCGCGCGCGGCAACGCGCCAGGCGTCGTGGTGATCCAGGAATGGTGGGGCCTGCAGGACCAGATCAAGGGTATATGCGAACGTTTCGCGCGCGCCGGCTTCGATGCGCTGGCGCCAGATCTCTACAAGGGCAAGGTGGTGCCGTATCATGACACGGATGCCGCCGGCAAAGAGATGAACTCGCTCGACTTCATGGACGCCACCACGCAGACCGTGCGCGGCGCCGCGCAATATCTCGCCAGGAACGGCGCCAAGGTCGGTCTCACCGGCTTCTGCCTGGGCGGTGCCGTGACCATCATCGGCGCCACCAAGATTCCGGAGCTCTCGGCTGGTGTCGTGTTCTACGGCATCCCGCCGGAAGCCGCGGCGAGGCCGGCGGACGTCAAGATTCCGTTGCAAGCGCATTTCGCGAGCAAGGACGACTGGTGCACGCCGGCCGTGGTCGACGCCTTCGAGAAGGGCATGAAAGCCGCCGGCAAGTCACTGGAGCTGCACCGTTATGACGCGGAGCACGGCTTCGCTAACGAGCAGCGGATGGCCGTGCACGACCGCCACTGCGCCGAGCTCGCCTGGGGCCGGGCGACGGAATATTTCGCGAAGCATTTGGGATAGGGGCCACCGTCATGGCGAGCCAACGGGTCGCGCGAACGCGCGCCCGATGACAGGCTCCGCGAGGCAATCCAGACCATCACCGCGGAGCCAGTCTGGATTGCTTCGTCGCTTCGCTCCTCGCAATGACGGTTAGCTGTTGCGCACCCCATCCCACCACGCGCAGGTCCCCGACATCAGGTTGTAATTGCCTTCCATCACCTGCACGGGGGCGCGGAGGCCCTCGCGGGCGGCGTTCATGCGCATGTCGCGGGCGATGTTGCGGTCCTTCTCTTCGAGCCAGACGCGCTCATGGCCCCACAGGCTCGGGCCGTGATGCATCTCGACCGGCTGCCAGCTCTTGGGATCGATCTCGCGGCCGCCCCAGCCGCATTCGATCATGAAGGATGACGGCGTCTTGGCGTAGAACGAGGTCATGAAATCGTTGGTGTGGCGGCCGAGGGTCACCCCGATCCGGTCGGGCTCGCTGAGCGCCACGTCATAGGCCTGCCCGACATCGTCGAGCGAGAACAATTCCACCATCAGATGGTGCATGCCGCTCTTGCCGGTCTCGATCAGCGCGAGCGAGTGATGGCGCGGATTGACGTGGAAGAAATAGGCGCGGAACGGCTTTTCGATGTAATCGGAGAGGCCGAAGCCGAGCACGTCGGTGTAGAATGCCATCACCGGCTCGATGTTCTCGACCGTCAGCACGGCGTGGCCGAGACCCAGCGGACCGGTGCGGAAGCCCGAGATCGAGCGGCCCGGCGAGAATGGCGCCTCATCGATCTCGGCGCCGTGAAACGCCTCCAGGCGGTTGCCCGCGGGATCGTGAAACGAGATCAGCGCGCGCACGCGCCGCGCGTCCGCCAGCGTCTGCGGCTCGGCGGTGACGGCAACGCCGGCACTTTCCAGTCGCGCCGCCAAGGCATCGAGTGCCGTGCCGTCCGCCACCTCCCAGCCGAAGAACCGCGCGCCGTCGCCCAGGGCGCGATCGATCACGACGCGCTGCTTGCGATCATCCATGCGGAAGGCGAGCAGCGAATTGCCGCGCTCGATGGCCTGAAATCCCACCAGATTGGTGCCGAACTGCCGCCAGTCCTCCAGCGCGGATGATCCGAACCCGGCATATCCCAATCCCGTGATCATGGCGCGCCTCCTTTTGCCCGGCTCCATCCCTCATCCTGAAGAGCGGCGTTTTCGCCGCGTCTCGAAGGATGAAGCCACCGTGGCCTCATGGTTCGAGACGGCGCTGGCGCGCCTCCTCACCATAAGGGGCTTGCTTAATCCCAGTGGCTTTGGACGCATGCTACGCCGTTTTTTGAGCACGTCCACCTCGCCGGCTCCCTTGACGGCCCCTGGGGCGGTAGTGTTTACCAGAGCGATGAGCATCGTCGTCCGCCCCTGTCGTCGTTGGTGGCCCACCTCTTAAAAAGGTGGCCGGTGCGATTTATTCAAACTTTCATCGTTCCAGGGCCGCCATCGCAGGCGGTCGTGATGTGTCCTGTGTGGCGTTCCCTCGGCAAGTCTCGTAAGAGGAACACATGAACCGGACCGTCTTCTCGCTTCCCGTGCGCAGCGAATATGTGACCCGCGGCGGGCTCGCCGTGCAGCGCGTGGTGGAGCATTTCACCGGTGGCGCCAACCGGCTCGACGAACTGATCGATCTGCTCGACCGCCGCCGCGGCGTGGTGCTGTCCTCCGGCACCACCGTGCCCGGCCGGTATGAAAGCTTTGACCTCGGCTTCTCCGATCCGCCGCTGGCGCTGGAGACCTCCGGCGTCAATTTTGTGCTTTCCGCCTTGAACCCGCGCGGCGAAGTCCTGATCGCCTTCCTCGGCGATACCTTGCGCGAGCCCTGCGTCGTTATCACCGAAAAGAGCGCCACGCGCCTCGCCGGCCACATCCTGCGCGGCGCCGCTCCGATAGAAGAAGACCAGCGCACCCGCCGCGCCAGCGTGATGAGCCTGGTGCGAGACATGATCGCGGCGTTCTCGGCGAACGACGACGCGCTGCTCGGCCTGTTCGGCGCTTTCGCCTATGATCTCGTGTTCCAGATCGAGGACCTCGTGCGGAAGCGCGCGCGCGAGGCCGACCAGCGCGACATCGTGCTCTATGTGCCCGATCGCCTGCTGGCCTATGACCGCGCTACCTCGCGCGGGGCGATGCTGAGCTACGAGTTTGCCTGGAAGGGCAAGTCGACCTCAGGCGCCTCGCACGAGACCGCGGAGAGCGTCTACGCAAGGACGCGGCGGCAGGGCTTTGCCGATCACGCGCCCGGAGAATATCAGGCCACGGTCGAGACGGCGCGCGCGGCCTTTGCCCGCGGCGATCTGTTCGAGGCGGTGCCGGGCCAGCTGTTCGGCGAGCCCTGCGAGCGCTCGCCGGCGGAAGTGTTTCAGCGGCTCTGCCGCATCAACCCGTCGCCCTATGGCGCGCTGATGAATCTCGGCGACGGCGAATTCCTGGTGTCGGCCTCGCCGGAAATGTTCGTTCGCTCCGACGGGCGCCGCGTGGAGACGTGTCCGATCTCCGGCACGATCGCGCGTGGCACGGATGCGATCGGCGACGCCGAGCAGATCCGCCAGCTCCTGAACTCTCAGAAGGACGAGTTCGAGCTCAACATGTGCACCGATGTCGATCGCAACGACAAGGCGCGCGTCTGCGTGCCCGGCACCATCAAGGTGCTGGCGCGGCGGCAGATCGAAACCTACTCGAAGCTCTTCCACACCGTCGATCACGTCGAGGGCATGCTGCGCCCCGGCTTCGACGCGCTCGATGCTTTCCTCACCCATGCCTGGGCGGTGACGGTGACCGGCGCGCCGAAATTATGGGCGATGCAGTTCGTCGAGGATCACGAACGCACGCCGCGGCGCTGGTATGCCGGCGCGATCGGCTGCGTCAATTTCGACGGCAGCATCAACACCGGGCTCACCATCCGTACCATCCGCATGAAGGATGGCCTTGCCGAGGTGCGCGTCGGCGCCACCTGCCTGTTTGACTCCGATCCCGCGGCCGAAGACCGCGAGTGCCAGGTCAAGGCGGCGGCGCTGTTCCAGGCGCTGCGCGGCGATCCGCCGAAGCCGCTCTCGGCGTTCGCGCCTGATGCCACCGGCTCGGGCAAGCAGGTGCTGCTGATCGATCACGACGACAGCTTCGTGCACATGCTGGCGGATTATTTCCGCCAGGTCGGCGCCAGCGTCACCGTGGTGCGCTATGTGCACGCGCAGGACATGCTGAAGCAGAAAAAGTGGGACCTGCTCGTGCTGTCGCCGGGTCCGGGCCGGCCGGAGGATTTCAAGATTGCGTCGACCATCGACACCGCGATCGCCAGGAAGCTGCCGATCTTCGGCGTCTGTCTCGGCGTGCAGGCGATCGGCGAATATTTCGGCGGCAAGCTCGGTCAGCTCGGCCAGCCCGCGCATGGCCGGCCTTCGCGCGTGCAGGTGATGGGCGGGCGATTGATGCGGAGCCTGCCGAACGAGATCGTGATCGGCCGCTACCACTCGCTCTTTGTCGAGCGCGACTCGATGCCCGAGGTGCTCGACGTCACCGCGTCGACCGAGGACGGCGTTGCGATGGCGATCGAGCACAAGACCTTGCCGGTCGGCGGCGTGCAGTTTCACCCGGAATCGCTGATGTCGCTCGGCGGCGAGGTGGGCCTGCGCATCGTCGAGAACGCGTTCCGGCTGGATGTAGGGTAAATTGATTGGTGTCGTCATTGCGAGCGAAGCGACGCATCCGCCGAAGCCTTGGCGAAGGCGGAAGCAATCCATCTCGCCGCTTGCGGAGGCATGGATTGCTTCGTCGCTCGCGCTCCTCGCAATGACGACGCGGAAAGAGAGAACCCAATGACTTTCGATCACGATCTGAAATCGACCGTCCGAACCATCCCGGATTACCCGAAGAAGGGCATCCTGTTTCGCGACATCACCACGCTGCTGGCGGATGCGCGCGCGTTCCGTCGCGCGGTCGACGAGCTGGTGCATCCCTGGGCCGGCTCGAAGGTCGACAAGGTCGCCGGCATCGAGGCGCGCGGCTTCATCCTCGGTGGCGCCGTGGCACACCAGGTCTCGGCCGGCTTCGTGCCGATCCGCAAGAAGGGCAAGCTGCCGCACACCACCGTGCGCATCGCCTATTCGCTGGAATATGGCCTCGACGAGATGGAGATGCATGCGGATGCGGTGCATCCCGGCGAGCGCGTGATCCTGGTCGACGACCTCATCGCAACCGGCGGTACTGCCGAGGGCGCGGTCAAACTTTTGCGCCAGATCGGCGCCAATGTAGTAGCCGCCTGTTTCATCATCGACCTGCCGGATCTGGGCGGTGCTGCAAAATTGCGCGCGATGGATGTGCCGGTACGCACGCTGATGAGCTTCGAAGGGCATTAGCCGCGCCGAGCGCGAAAAGATAATTCGCAAGCTCGTCGGAACCAAACGCAATATTCCGGAAGGCGGCATTGCGTTTACCAGCTACGGCGATCGTCCCATGCGCTGGTTGAGAGCATCGCAGAATCTTCTTCGCCGCCTTGCGCCTTGTGTCGCTTCATCGACGTGCCGCCACAATTGCAGCTTCAACTCGATTCCCATAAAGTGGAGTCGGGGAGGAAGTCCCTATGCGGGGGAAAGCCTGCGGCGTCATCGTTGCCCTGATCGCGATGGCGATTGGCTCGGTGGTGCATGGCGGCGAAGCGACGCTGAAGGTCACTGACGCCTGGGTGCCTGCTGCCGACAAGGTCGGCGCGGATGTTCCTCTTCTCCTGACTATCCACAATGAAGCCGGGCCTGAAGACACTCTTCTGCGAGTGAGGTGCCCCGTTGCGAATTTCTCCGAAAGACACACCGTCGATCGCGGCGAAGGCGCGCCGGCGATGCGATCGGTTCGTTCCATCCCGATTGCTGCTTCCACCACCACGGTGCTGAAGCAGGACGCCTATCACATCATGCTTCTGCAAACCCGTCAGCCGCTCGCGGCCGGCGACAAGTTCACATGCGTCATTGATTTCCAGAAGGCGGGAACGATCGAAACGGAGGTGAACGTACGAAGCCTTCCCTGAAAGAGCGGGATCGCCGACCGGTCAAAGAAGTCGGCGACCGAATGATCAAGAAAGCCAACAAATAGGAGGAACTACATGAAGACATTCGCGAGAAGTAGGTTATCGCTGCAAGTCGCAGTGCTGGCCTCCGCCGCTGCCGTCGCCATGCTCGCGTCGGTGCCGGCAAGGGCTGACGACGTTACCCCCGAGCGACTGCTCAATTCGGCCAAGGAGCCCGGCAACTGGCTTCTGCATCACCAGAATTATTCCGCAACGCGTTTCTCCACGCTGTCCGAGATCAACAAGGACAACGTGAAGAACCTCAAGGTCGCCTGGACCATGCAGCTCGGCGGCGTCGAGGGTGGCGGCATCTGGACGCATGGCGGCCTGGAAGGCACGCCGATCGTTGATAACGGCTTCATGTACGTCACCGACGGCTGGGGCTCGGTCTACAAGATCGATGCGCATGGCGGCAAAGGCGTGCTGGTCTGGAAGATGGATCCGAAGACGGACCATGACTGGGCCGGCGCGGTGGCATGCTGCGGCGTCGACAATCGCGGCGTGGCGCTGTGGGGCAATCTCGTCATTTCGCACACCCTGGACGGCCGGCTGATCGCGACCAACAAGGACACCGGACAGGTCGCCTGGCAGCGTCAGGTCGCCGACCCCAACAAGGGCGAGGTGATCACCGGCGCACCGCTGATCGTGAAGAACATGGCCATCAGCGGCGTTGCGGGAGCAGAATACGGCATCCGCGGCTGGATCGCTGCGACCGATCTCAACACCCAGAAGGAAGTCTGGCGCACCTACACGATTCCCGGCAAGGGCGAGCCCGGCAGCGATACCTGGAAGGACTCGCAGAACGCTTCCGCCAGCGG
>Ga0310811_10013737_pt1 | contig 10554 bp, 10 predicted proteins | sample YCmetagenome_FD_207642 | JGI IMG/M metagenome (GOLD analysis project Ga0310811, IMG submission 207642) | Soil microbial communities from experimental microcosm in Duke University, North Carolina, United States - YC | ecosystem: Engineered > Artificial ecosystem > Soil microcosm > Unclassified ... | reverse complement strand
CGCATTCGATACCCTCATCCTGTGATCGGCATATCACGAAGGACTCATCCTGACGTAGGAACTGTGCATCACATTGGGGATCAGATTGCTGTACCGCCCATTCCACTACGTGATGAGATTCTGCTGCTTCTATCTGTCCGATTACATAGAGCTGAGCACTTAAGTAGAACTTGGCATTCACGGGGTCGGTACGCCAATCCGTATCCTTCAACCAACGGAGTAGAGCGTTGTCATGGTTGGAATCAACCACCACAGTCTTACACCAGGATCTCGAACTCTCCTGCAGAAACTGTGCCACGCGTTCCACTTCTTGGGCAACCTTATCCTCACCATACATAGCGAGTTGGAATTGCTTATGAGGATCACGTCGATCATGGTGATTGCGGGAGCGGAAATCCAGTAGGTCGTGCATGAACTGGTATTTCGGTTTAAGCACGTCTAGCATGCCGCCGGTAGCCCAGGCCATATCACGAACACGAGGATCTAACTGTGCGACGTGTACGTCACCCCAGGTAATGGCTTCGATCGGTGTACCTACGATAACCTCACCGTCTTTAACCATCACGTTCAGATCGTAGATAGTACCAACCTGATCCGACACCAGCTGACGTACAAACCAGCGGCCAGCACTATCTACCTCTACGAGAAGGCCACCGTAGGAATGGTGATGTTCTGCACGCAACCCCGCTTTCTTCTGGATGTAGTTGATCTGGGTGATGGTGCCGGTAGTGTAGTTGAACTTGGTAGCCTCTGCCTTACCTGATGCAACGCTTTCCATACTCAGCTTGGCATGGGGGAAGATACCACTCTTACGTCCGGTGTAGGTTTCGAAGCCAGACAGAGGACGAACAGCAGTAGGTATGGTGTTCATCCGACCACACCAAATCAGACCTGGAGCGAGCTCCATATTCTGATCCGATTTCTCCAGAAGCGGTAGCACTAGAGGATCATACCACAGCTTCTGCTCGATACCCTTGAAGGTCTTGTTCTTAACCGCCATCGGACCGTAGGCGTTGGTGTTGTAGGAGTAGGACGCACACAGGATCTCCGCCTTGTAGTATTTGGCTAGAGCTGTGAGTGCTGCCCACACCTTCTTGTTAACCTTGGTGTTATTCTGCGCTGATGTGAGGATCCACCGACGTACAGCCTTACCGCGTGGTAAATCAATCTGCTCTATCTTGGTAGGACTTAGTTGTCCCTCTGCAATGGGTTTGTGGCCTTCTAAGCCTGCGCGTTTAACGTGACTACGAACAGTAGATCTAGAAAGACCTAGTGCGTCAGCGGTTGCTTGTGCGTTACCACCAAGGTTTAGGTACGCCTGTACCACCTCGGAATTGCGGTAGCCATGTTCGTGCTGATTTAGCTTTCGGTCCCGTGCTTCAGGAACAAATAGTTCGTGGCTATCTGCCTTTGAAGTCTTCGGTTGGAGGCTACGTTTCTTTCCCATGGGATCATCCTATCGCACCTATGGAGGTGCTTACCTCTATGCTCTGCCGATGAAAGGGTATCACCGGGACTATCTGGTGCTTCAGACTATTCAATCACTAGTGTGAACGGTTGATCTCCTAGCAGTTGCATGAACTTGGTAAGTGCATTGCGGCTTGAAAGGATAGCAGGTTGGCCTTCTAGAACACCAGTAGATAGACCTAGGAGTATGCAGCCCTCGATATCGGAGTGGAACCCCTTAGACGTATCACCGCCGAAGTTACCGCTGTGGATCAGAATGTTGGCACGGCCCGGAACGTCTTGCACTCCATAGATGTGGCCGAACTTGGGACTCTGTACGATCTGAACTTGGTAGGTGCCTGGAGGAATACAGCTAACCTGGGAGTGGTTATCACGCCACGGGCATTCTAAGGTATGGCACGTCCAATCTAAAGACGGTATGGTTAAGGTACCGAACGTACCGGTGTCACCTGATGGGGTGCGATGAATGTGAACTTCAATAGACATAGCTACCTCTTACTTCTTGGGTTGTTTCTTAGGAAAGTAACGCTCTTCGTTAAGGCGGTGTTGAAGTTCAGGATCTGCTTCTTTCTCAAGACGTCGATACTCCTCGACCCACCGTTCTGGAGATAGGTCGTCTACTCGATAGGTGTGTACCGAGTTGTCAGGCCAGGTAGTGGCATCACCTACGAAGTAGTAATAGTCCTTACCTTTGACAAGCTTATCCTTGATGCCTGCCTGTCGAAGGGCCTTGTTGACGGTAGCAAGTGATGAGGTTACCAAGGAGGAAAGAACTCGTTCTGCGTAGGACATGGTTACCCCTGATATTCAACATTAACGATACGAGGCTTACCACGCCTAGCTGGCGTTATGGACACTACCCTATAAGAGCCGCCTCGATTGAGCAATATCTCTTCTTCCGACCTCACGGCATGGCCGCCCTTCTTGAACTGGGAAAGTGAATCTACAGAAATAGCCTTGGATCCCTTCGGCACCTTGATGTTCAACATAGTGGGGCTATCACCGCGTACAAAATTATCTGCGGTGTCCTCATCGGTAGACGTAGATAAGAAGGCATCGTCTTTGTAGGAATCACCGGGCTTTAGGTTAGCGAACCTATCCATATCGGTAGGGCCGACTCCCCGGAATACCTGGATGTCCTGAGTTGTGCTAGCCCTGCTAAAGGCGTCGTCCATCAACTTTACTGCCTTACGGTCTTCCTTAGACATGGAAGAACCAGTACGTAGTGCCTTGTTGACCCCCAGATACAGAGAACCAGTGTACTCATTTAGGGCTTGGCGTTCAGCATCGGATACATGGACTTCTGCGGCTTTATGTGCCTCTGCACTCTTTGATACCCTTGAGATCTTACCTTTCTTCGGTTTAGCAGGAGCTGGTGACGGAGCCGTTTTCTTAGGTGGTGGAGAGTCCCGGGTTGGAGCAACTCTAGGACGCTCCTGAATAGGTTTCTCTTGAGATGGCGCTTTCTGCTGAGTGCTCATGTGCTTACGTATCTGATCCATAAGATCATCTGCACGCTTCTGATTCTCAAGAGTAAACGGAGCGTTGACCGTGTCCGTCCATTGCTTCTTCAGATCCTCTACACTAGGCTCTCCAGACTCCTTGGACTTCTTAGACGGTATATCACTATCCTTGCCACCTGTCCTGCCTGCATATTTAGAGTTGGGGTGCTTATCAAGGTAGTTCTTCTGTTGGATCTTAGATTTGTTGTTCCACCAATCAGCTAGAATACGCTCTGCGAATCCTCGAACTTCGTAGGACATGGCGGTTCCTTACTTCAGACCAGAGAAGGTAGCGATACTAAGATAGAGTACTGTTCGCGCGCTCTCGGGTATGATGAACAACTTGGTGGCCCAACCGTCTGCATGGGAAGACATCTTAGGGTCCCAGGAGAGTAGGCGTTTCGTTCCTGCAGTGCCAGCAATAGGTGGATCTTGTCGACTCGGTGTAGCAGCCTTAAACTTCAGGGCACGCTGCAACTTCGATGCCACCTTCTTGGCCTCTTCTGGAGTCATGCTGGCAATGAAGGCATGGGCGTCACGACCTACACCGTATTGAGGTTGCCATTTGACACCACTTACTTTGGTGACTTCGTCGATGACGCGGTGAATGGCATCTGCGCTAGCACCAGCTTCAACGATGTTGGCAAGAACGCGTTGTGCGAATGACATGGTTATTCCTTGGTATCTCTGGATGACGGACCGAACAGAAGACCTACCACAATGCAGAGTACGATCGTCCACATGAAGTAAGAAGCTGCTGCAGGATTGGGATTCAGGTAATCCAAGCCGTATAGGTAACCGTAGACGAGGCGAATCAAGAATGTCACTATCATCGCCCGCCAGGTACCTACTCGGTAGTCCAGTATATGGTTGAGTAGATTTCTCATCTTATGCTTCTATCTAGATGATCTTGGCGTAGACGCCACCTAGGATTGTGCCTTGGTAACGGTTGTAGACTGTGGCAGGAGAGATCGCAATACCAACCGAACCCATAGCACCGAACTGCAGAGCACGGGGATCGCCACTACCATCACCAGTATCGTTACCCTTGATGATCAGGTTACGCTTGATGTTCGGGAGTTCGTTATCGAGGCGGGACTGGATCTTCGATGCCATGTTGTCCAGGTAGGAAGTCTTCTCTACCGTTAATGAAATTGCCTGCCCACTGAACTCGAAAGCCTTCTCACCTTCTGCCAGGTACTGGGATTCAATAGCGTAGAGCTCTGCTATGAGTAGCCAATACTCTCGCATCGGCCCGGTAGGGTTAGTGAACGTGATGTTCGAGAATTGCCCACCCCACATATTGAACGCATCAGCAGCACGACGTAGCCAGGTGAGGATCGTCGCTTCAGGGAACAGAAGATCAGTAGCACCGTAAAGGGTGGTGCGGGCCTTGTTGATCTTCGCCTTCACATCTGCGATAGCCAACGACATGCTAGGCAGGATCACCCAGAAGTCCGCACGCTCCGAGTACACCATTGAGGGCAGGTTCTGGTTCCAATACTTCCAAACCATAGTCCACGGTTTGATGTAAGGCATAGTCATCGTAGACGTGTCTATCACGGCCGCGTAATACCAACCAGCGGCTACCCTATCAGGGCCTTGCGTTGCCGACATACCAGGAGTCATTACCTGAGTTGATCCGACCAGGGTATCATCCCAGTAGATCTCCAGAGTCACGTTATCGTAGAGCTTCTCCGTAACCAGGTACACGTTCGCAGATGTACCTTTCAGCTCTACCGATGGTGCTGCACCTACCGGCACCGTAGCCAAACCAGTAACCCGGAGGCCCTCGAAGTTGTAGAACTTCTGGAGGTTCGGGAGCGTCAAGGTCCACCGTATCTGGTAGGATTGGCCTTCCAACGTGGGTGGTACATTCGACGGTACGTTGATCAACGCCCTACCTAGAGCAGTGTTCGAGAACCCCGTACTCTGTACCTTATATTCATAGCAGGTACCGCTGGCGTATATCGTACCATCCGTGGTAATCAGTTCCCAGGTCATCGAGCCACCTGCGGGGTCAACACCTGGTTCGAAAGCAAACACGCCGGTGCCTACTGCTGAACCTCCGGCGTCTAGAGAACCTACCAAGTCCTGGAACGCATCGGGGTTCTGTATGGTAAATGGTACTGCCTGTTGCGTCGCCTCTAACACCTGGGATACCAGGATTGCCGAGTAGGCCCTCGCGTTGGTATTGATTGTCAGGGGTACCGCATAAGTGATACCGGCAGTTCCACCAGCTATGCCTACGTCTTGTACGCCTTGGGTGATAGCACCAGGCGTAACCGATATTGGTGGGGTAGTGGTAGGGGCTACCGTTCCGTAGGTGACTCCTGTTATGGTCTCACCTGAGGTGATCACCGAGTTCAGGTTTATCTGTACGGTAGTTGAGGCCCCTGCGTCTTTCGTAAAGATGAATGTCTTCGCCATCTTCATTCCTTTTATTTCGAGGCCTTGAAGTGTGCCTTCAACAGGACCACCGCTTCTGCCAGTGCTGCCTTTTCTGCAGGATCCAATTGCTCTTCCAGCCTAGCTGCTTCTCGCCTTGCCATAGCCTGTATTACCAGTTGTGCATTGACCGACAACGTCTTACCATTCAGGGACGCAGTCGTCACTTCCAGGTGTCCGTCTTTCCGAAGTTGCACCGATTGGTCTAGTCCAGTGTGGTCTATCGGCTTCACCCATATCTTGCCTTTCTTACGGAAATGATCCGTCCTCAACACCCGGTCTAACAACTCCAACCTATCTTTGGGCACCGGAGCTTTCGACACCCGTGTGAAGTAACCAGTCTGCTTGAACTCCAACCGAGTGACCTTACTCAGGAAATGAGTAGTCTCATCTACCGTGTTCAGCATCAACTCACCTCGGTCTGCCGCGCCTTCATCATACTCTGTAGGCTTACCGAACTTGCGTTCCAGGTTCTCTAATGCCATAGGAGAAGCCATCGACGGTGCGTTCACTCCAGACTGGGAAGGGTCTTCGTGTCCTTCCATTTCAGGATCACCAGGAGCTAGACGATCGCGTGTCACCGCAAAGCCGGGAGCAATATCTGGTGTTATCGACTCCTCGGTCATTCCAGTACCAACACCAGTCATCTCCGCGTCTTCTGGTTGACCGTTGAAGTCCTTGCCAAGGAAGTCCATCGAGGAAAGGACCCGCATAGCCGCTTCCGACTTTCCAGGAGACTGAGGTGCTTCTATCTCGTGGGACTCATCCGGCTTCTTCTGTGATGGGGCTTCATGCTTTTCCTGGCCCTCCCCATCATCATTGGTCTTCGGTTTCTTGGGAGGTGGCTCGTGTTTAACCGCCTCTTTGTCTGGACCTTCTTCTCCGCTCTTCTGGTCTTCAGCCGGCTTCTCATCTGCCGTAGAATCATCAGCAGAGCCACCAGCTCCAGATCCTCCATCCTCTTGTTCACCCTTGATATACCAGGAGCCATCAAGGCGTATCGCTTCGTAGGATTTACCATTGAAGGAGAAACTAGCGGTGCCTAGTAGACTGTTAATCCCATCTAGCTCTTCTGCATCTAGTGCAGGCATACCGGTGATGTCAGATGTCTTCTTTGAGTACTCTTCTACCTGATCCTTATCAGAAGGTATTCCATCTGCAGGAACCTTAGAGTCATCTTGGAATCCATAGGAATCATGTTCTTCTTCGAATTCCTGTTCATCGGAAACCGGCTCTTCTCCACTAGACGAAGGATCTACCGATGCAGGATCCGGTGTGGGGTTCGGCCCTGGAATCACGTCGATAGGATCATCATGTGGAACTGGTACCGCTTCTACCGATAAACCTAAGGTAGATAGGATACGGTTACTCAGAGGGTTCGTGTTCTTGAGGTTCTTATTGAGGTTACCAACGGTGTACTTCATGTTCTTCTCCACCTATTGAAGGTGTTCTGTTCAGGAGTTCGGGAGCGGGTGGTGTATCTCGAAGTGGGGGTGTCCTAGAGATGGTGTGTTCAACCTACCTAGAAAACCTTAAGAATAGGGCTAAGAGGAGTGGGGTGTAAAAGGGTTGGAATCCATTGGTTTTACACCTATAGAAAGTGATGTTAGGACCTCTGAAGACCCCACAGGATACCAGGAGACCAAATGTCTTCTAAACAGGCCCTTAAAATTCCACCTAACACGGAGTCCAGGTCTCCGGACCGGCCCCCTAAACATCTAGGTTTATCTTGTCTAGGAAACCACGTCGATCTACGTTGAACTGTAAACGTGCACCAGTATCTAAGATAACCTGGAATACCGAATCAGTGCCTTGACGTACAACCTGAGATGGCTTGTACGGACGCATCTTCAAGTTCGCCATACCTAGTGCAGCAACAAATGCCAAGAAGTTCACATCTGTAGAGAACGTAATAGCACCTTCCTGCTCGTCAATTAATGCACGTCCACGAGTGAACTTAAGAACAGTCTTTACCATGATAGACCATGCTTTAGCATTAACTCGTTGGATACGTGATTTACGCTCCTCTTCAGCATCTGGTGTAGATTCTGAGTCCTTCGAATCGGTCTTACCTATACCCGTAGAAGTCCTGTCCCTAGACCTATCTTCGCCTAGAACAGGAGATCCTTTATACACCGATCCAGTAGACTTAGCAGAGCTGGAATTATAGCCAGAACGAATCTTAGCTTGTACGATCTCAAGGTTTGTCTCCATACCTACAGAAGAGGTTATGCCAGCACCGGGGGCACTAAGAGACTGGAATAACTGTCCTTTCTCTTTAGGTGTAAGGCCCTGGATATCGGAGGTCTCACCTATGTCTGAGGTTGAATCTGTATCGTCATCACCCTCACCAGCACCCTCTGCGGAAACCTCTGAAGTATTATCCTCAGATTCACCTAAATCATAGGTGTATGGATCTTCTTCTAGTTCACCGTCAGAATTGATTTCTGTATGCCATTCGGTGCTATCTGGATCTAGTAGTTGTTCCCCCTCTTCTGGTGTTTCTAGAGAGGAATCTACTTCATCTGGAAACCCATGTTCTTGGTAGTATTCCAGTTGATCGCCGCAGGCTTCTACTCCGGTGTCTTTGGATTCCTTAGATTCTTTGTTGAGCTTGTTTGCATATGGATCACGTAGTAAGGACCCATCTACTCCTAATGGCGTTTGCATACTCTCACCGTTTTGTGGACGCATATCCGGAACTATTTGGTTACCCACTCCCATGCCTCTGCTGATATCATCCAACCCTAGGGCGCGGACTGACCGGTTTTTACCACCCTTTTTAACCCCTGGAATAGCCCCATTTTCTGGAGTTAAGGACTGCTCGAAATCTTGTGATTCCTGGCCGGTGTCGGACTCTTCTGGTATTTGGAGCGCACCTTCTTCCGGATCCTCATCATCCTCGGACCCAAGGAGTAGCAGATCTTCCTCATCTACCGGAGGAACTAAGGGATCACCAGCATCTCCAGCACCAGCGCCTTCTGGTCCTAGTTCTGGATATTCTAGATCAGGAGTAGGCTTAAGAGTAGGAGTAGAGGCATGTTCGCTAAGAGATGGCGTACCGCTGGTGGTTGAACCAGGAGAACCGATGTTGTTATCAGCGCGGGATGCATCATACAACTCGTTTAATTCCTGTTCGTCATCACCTGGATTTTCATCCATTGGATTGCTCATATTTCCTTCTCCTGGGCCGGTCTTAAGATTAACCCGCTCGGCGGTTGTTGAGACGGAGCTAGCGCCGGCAAAGGGTTCTGTTCCGATTGCTTGTGTTGGATCATCGGCTGAATCTGACGGCGCATCGTCCAAATCATTAGGGGTAGGTGACGTATCATCTGGAGATCCAGGAAGCCTAGGTAATTCGGTTATCTTCTGTTGAGGAACTACAGGATCAGGACGCAGGTTATTCTGCTGCGTCTTATCAGGGAATTGATAACCAGGTAGTTGTGGGCACTCGTTATCTGCCTGATCCTGTCGTGGAATGTCTGCTAGAATCTTTTTCTTAGACATCTGGATTACCAACCTGAACGGCCTCGGCCTCCACGACGCTGGTCACGCTGACGTGGAGTCTTGGATCCTTCGTAGGCAGCTTCAAGAGTACCTTGTTCGCCTTGGTCTACCAATTCTGGTGTTTCCGAATCTGTGGCAACAAGAATACGAGATGCTATGGTGCTGGCTTTCATTTGTTCACCGTCTTGCTGATGTTGTAGATCGTTCAATTCTTGTTGGAGTTCATCAGCCCAATCACGATCTCCAGTTCGTTTCGCATCCTGGAGTTGTTGGCGGATATTTTTGATTTGCTCATCTAATTTCGACGCCATAATCTTCTCCACGACGTGGTTGAATTGGCTGAAAAGGGAAGAGGCCGCTACGGTGTAGACGGCCCCTGTAGGACATGGGAATGAGGAACTATCTCCCAGGGGAGAACAGAAAATGCTATCCACTTCGCGTAGAGGATACACCAGATAAGGTTCACCGTCGAGAATGATTGCCACGTCGTACAACACTTTCGATTCGTTGAACCCCACACCGACGATTTGACCGGGTATGGGGTCCACACCAGTACCCAGGTTGAGTGTGCAGGCATCACCTATAGCCAATCGTGCAGGGAACACCTCTTTGGAGTGGATCTTCATTTCTATGCCTCTGGATTAGGAGGATTCTGCGACATGTAGATTTTCGCTGCACGGGAAAAGGCAGAAGCTAAAGCAGAGGTTACGTATTCCGATCGGGAGCGTATTGCCTTAGACAACAGCTCTGGAAAGGAGCTAGCCATAACCTTGTAATAGCCTTTCCCTTTGATTGGGAAACTAACGCCTAGGCGAGAGATTGTCATTCCGTAGGATGATATTTCTCGCAGCTGGTAGGAGTAATAAGATACCTGAAGCCCATCGAATTGCCAATGGGCTTCACGAGTTCCGTCTTTCGATGGCTGTTCACCTAGGACTTTACTCAATAGGTCAACGGTGTATTTGTGATTGTCTGCGGGGTTTGCTTTGATTTGTAGAGCGCTCAGAATACGTTGAGCAAGGTGCTGCATGGTCCTCTCCGGTTATTGCTTATTCTTTCGGTTGGGTAAAGATACGTGCGATCTTCTTGATCTGCGTATCGTTCAGGTCGAAACGCTCACGCAGGAATTCCAGATCGTGCTGCGTCAGATCATTACCCTGTCCGACGGTGGTAACAATGAAGTCGATGTAGTATTGGCCACCCTCTTTGCCAGGCTTCATACGGATCTTCGTACCACGGGACTTCTTCACAACCTGTTTAACTTCAAGTAGGAGAGTGGTGGCCATCTTGGTAACGCTGGACTTATCTACACCAGCAACCTTGCGGAAGGTAAACCGTAGAGTATGAGTAGAAGGATCGACCCCGACTTTCTGGATGTAATCCCTGTAGGAGAACATCTCCTTGGTGAGTTCTGTGGGATCCAAATTCATCTGGAAGGACAAGGGGATGACACCAAGTGACGAACTAAAGTTCTCTACTTCAAGCATGTCAGCCAAAGTTTTTACTGCGTCACCAACAGATTCAACATCATGCCCGTCAGAACGAGCAGCTAACTTCAAGGGCAGCTCAAACTCATGGTCCAGGTAGATCTTAACAGAAGCTTCTTCACCTGACTTAGCAAAGTTTCCTT
>Ga0310811_10013735_pt1 | contig 10555 bp, 9 predicted proteins | sample YCmetagenome_FD_207642 | JGI IMG/M metagenome (GOLD analysis project Ga0310811, IMG submission 207642) | Soil microbial communities from experimental microcosm in Duke University, North Carolina, United States - YC | ecosystem: Engineered > Artificial ecosystem > Soil microcosm > Unclassified ... | reverse complement strand
TGCGTACCAGGCCGCGCCGATCTGCTGGAGAACGGGATAGGCTGCCATCGTGCGCCAGTCCTGTGGCAGGTCGCTGAGGTGTATTTGTTGCACCAGCTGGTCTTCGTCGGCGACGGATATGACCATCATGCGATAATTCTTCGTGGGCTCGATCGATCCGCGGTGAACGACCAGTTCGAGGGTAGACAGGGACCGCGAGGATCCGGTGTACAGGACGTATTGTCCTGCCACGTTCCATCTGTTGGCCGCGCCGGAAGCGGTGAGTGCTGCTGCATATGTGTCCAGGGAGATCCGAAATAACTCCATTGGTTAAACGTTGTCGCCGTACTCCATGGCCGTCAGGCGATCGAAGAGGTATCTCATGCCGCTGGTGGTGTCCAGAAAGTCGAGGGGCTCTTTGCGGTCGAAGAAATAGTTCGGTGTTTCGAGCCATTTGTCGAAGGCCTCGGCGTTGCCCAGAACGGCTCTGCCTTTTTCGAATACGGTCCTGAGCATGATGACCTGCTCGCTCAATTTCTTGTCCAGTACTTTTTCCGGCTTGTAGTTGCGGAGAGTGCGGGGGCTGATGTGCAGCCAGCGGGCGATGTTGTCGTCCGTGAAGCGGGTGAGCTTTTTGATAGCCTTCAGGTAGCCTGCGTCGATGGAGTTGTTGTCCATGTATACGAGGACGTTGACGTCGTTGAGGTCTTTTAGCTCTTTGTCGGAGCGGACCGCGTACAGGGATTGTTTGATAGCTTTCTCCATGTTTGAATCTTTTGCGTGGTTCGAATCTTTTGGGTGTTGACGGGTAGGGGGTGTATGGGTAAAGATAAAGGAAAAAAAGGAAATAATTCCTGTTGGAGGCGGCAAAATTGCCGAATATACTATATTGTGTTGATAATTAGTGTTTTACTGGTTGGTCTGCCGGCTTTTGAATTTCAAGCTTGAAGATGATGGGTTGTTTCTTCCAGGAGCGGACCTGTTTTCCGCCCTGTGTGGCCGGGATCCAGTCGGGGCTGATCCTGATGACCCGGAGGGCTTCGTCGTCGAGGTAGTATTCGGCGGATTTGTCGAGGTAGATCTGGTCCTGTTCTACCTTGCCATCTTTTCCGACGACGAAGGCGACGATGGGTGAGCCCTGGATGGTTGCTTTGACGGCGTGGTCGGGATAGCGCATGTGCTGGTTGAGGTATTGGCCCCAGGCGGCGGGACCGCCGGGGAATTGGGATTCGATCTCTACCGTGATGGGTCGGTTTTTGGTGGAATCGAGCCATTTTTCCGATTCCTGGTTGAGTTGGGTGGAGTCTTTTTTGGCGATGAGTTTGCCGTTCCGGTAGATCTCGACGCGGAGGACGCGGTGGGTAGATGTATGATAGTACCAGGTACCGTCTTTTTGTCCGTGGGTATATTGGGCGAGTAAGTTGAGGTTGCCTTTGCGGTCGTAGGTCATATAGCGGCCGTTGAGATTTTCGCCTTTTGAGTCGCTGGACTGAACGGAGGTGCTTCGGGGGCCGTCGACGGCGTAGGTGTTGGTCTCGTAGAGGGTGTCGTTGACCTTTATATGCTGTTCGAGGGTGACTGCTTTTTTCTCGGAGACGGATTTGCCGTTGTCGTCGAGGTAGATGAGTTTTTGTTGTTGGGCGTGGGTAAGGAGGGCGGTGGAGAGGAGGATGAGGGTTAGGGTTAGGTGTTGGCGCATGATGGGGTTATTTTCGGTGATGATGAAGAATTTGCGACGAGCCCGCATGTTATAAAACATTCAGCTTAAAAGTCAGGGGCTGCTTTTTCCAGGAGCGCACGGTCTTTCCTTTTTGAACGGCGGGTACCCAGAGGGGGCTTTGCAAAATAACCCGGAATGCCTCGATATCGAGGGAGTATTCGACGGAGCGTTCGATGTAGACGTTGTCGGGTTCTATTTTACCGTCCTTGCCGACTACAAAAGCAACGATGGGAGATCCCTGGATCTTATTGTCCACCGCGTGGTCGGGATATCTCATGTTTTTGGAGAGATAATTTAGCCAGGCTGCCGGGCCCCCGGGGAGTTCGGCCTGGATCTCTACCGGTGCGCCAGGCATTATCACAAGAGGGTCCTCGGATCTGTCCCGTTCTTCGTTGAGTTGTGTCGAGTCTTTTTTGGCGAGCAGCGTGCCGTTGTCGTAGGTCTCGACGCGCAGGATGCGGCGATTGTCGGTTAGAAAATACCAGTTACCGTCTTTGACGCCGTGGTTAAACCGGACGACGGAGGTCGCATTGCCTTTTTCATCGTAGGAGATGCAGCGGCCGTTGATGGTGCTGCTTGTGCGGTCGCTGTACTGGATAGATGTTCTGCGTGGTCCTTTGGCGGTGTAGGTGTTGACTTCGTAAAGGGTGTCGCTGATCTTGATGTGCTGCTCGACTGTGACCGCTTTTTTCTCTTCAACGGAGTTGCCGTCGTCGTCTAAGAAGATGAGTCCGTTCTGGGCATGGGAAAAAAGGGTAAAAGAAAGGGCGATAAGGGTCAGGGTAAGTCGCATAGTAGGATTATTAAGGTAAATGGATCGGTCGGTTCGTTCGTGCGGTAACTATTTATCGAACTCGTTGGTCCAGCCTTCGTTCTTCAGGCGGTCGACTTTGGAGAGGACCTCTTCTTCGAGTTTGGATTTATAGCCGGCGACGCGTTTTTGGATGGCGGGGTCGAAGGCGCCGATGATGGAGCCTGCGAGGATGCCGGCGTTCTTTGCGCCGTTGAGGGCGACTGTGGCGACGGGTATGCCGCCGGGCATCTGGAGGATGGACAGGATGGAGTCCCATCCGTCGATGGAGTTGGAGGATTTGATGGGGACGCCGATGACGGGAAGGGGGGTGAGGGAGGCGACCATGCCGGGGAGGTGGGCTGCTCCGCCTGCGCCGGCGATGATGACCTTGAGGCCGCGGTCAGCGGCTTTGGTGGCGTATTCGACCATTCTCTGGGGGGTGCGGTGGGCCGAGACGACGGTCAGTTCGTAGGGGATACCAAATTCTTCCAGCATGTCGGCTGCGGCTTTCATGACGGTGAGGTCACTGTCGCTGCCCATAATAATACTTACCAGGGGTGAGCTCATTTGCTGATGACTTTCAGGGTGTTCTTTATTTTGTGCGCTTTATAGACGAGGTCCTGTTTTTCGCGGCTGATGATGGTGACGTGTCCCATCTTTCTACCGGCCTTTGTGTCCTTTTTGCCATAGATGTGTACGAAGACGTTGTCCATCTGGAGGACTTCGTCGAGCCCTTCGTAGTGGGCTTCGCCGTTGCAGCCTTCGGCGCCCACCAGATTGACAATGGCTCCGGGGAGGATGGGGTCGGTGTTGCCGAGGGGATAGCCGAGAATGACGCGCCAGAGCATGTCGAACTGCGAGCTGTAGTTGGCTTCTATAGTGTGATGGCCGCTGTTATGAACGCGGGGGGCGGTCTCGTTGACGTAGACTTCGCCGGTCTTGGCGACGAGGAGTTCGACGGCGAAGATGCCGGGGCTTTTCAGGTCTTTGACGACGCGGAGAGAGATGGCTTCCACTTTCCAGAGGATGCTTTGCAGCAGGTCGGCGGGGCTGATCTGGTAGTCGAGGAGGTTGAGTCTGTTGTCGAAGACCATGTCTACCGGGGGGTAGATGGCTGTCTCGCCTTTGGCGTTGACGGCGATGATCTGGGCGATCTCTTTTTCAATTTCGACCATTTTTTCCAGCACGCTGGGTGCGTCGAAGCCTTTTTCGATATCGTCCTTGTGCCTTATCATCTGTACGCCCTTGCCGTCGTAGCCGCCCTGGCCGATCTTGTGAACGGCGGGTAGGAAGTCGGTCTTGCCGCGGAGTTCGTCCAACGATTGTGTGATCTGGTATTCGGCCGTCGGGATGCTGTGTTCGGTATAGAATTTCTTTTGGGTGATCTTGTTCTTGATGGTCCGGAGTGCCGCGGGTTTTGGGAAGATCTGCACGCCTTCGGCCTCGAGCTTTTCGAGAGCGTCTTCGTTGACCGACTCGATCTCGATGGTGAGTGCCTGCAGGCCTTTTCCGAAGTTGTAGACGTCGTCAAAATTCCGGATGTCTCCCTGGACGAAATGATGGCACAGGTGCGCGGCGGGCGCGTTGGGGTCGTTTTCCAGCAGGTATGTTTCCACTGGATAGTTGGCTGCTGCCTGCAGCAGCATTCGCCCTAATTGACCTCCGCCTAGTATGCCGACTTTCATCATGATCCGATAATTTGGCCGAAGATAGAGAAAACTAGTAAAAATACGAGGCCCGTTGACAATTGAAGAATTTCTAATTACCTTTAAAGCTGGAACTATGCGTCCGGATTACTCTCATAAAATTTTCGACGACAAGCGATTGTATCATTTCTTTCTCCGAAAGGCACTCGTCCGGGAAGCGGTTTCTCCGTGCCGACTGTAACCCCTATTCGCTGTATTCCGTAGTTGGCGGCCCCGCCGCAAAGTAATTAACGGCTCTGGCCTTATCGTAGTTTGACAGCTCAGGCTGAATTCTTAATCGTTTAAATTTTTTTAATATGTCTATTGCTCCTGTTACAGAGCCCCGAAAATCGTCGGGCGTTGACACCGATTTTTTGCCACTGCAGGGAACGGACTATGTAGAGTTCTATGTTGGTAATGCCAAGCAGGCTGCGCATTTTTATAAGACCGCGTTTGGTTTTCAGTCTGTGGCGTATAGCGGGCCGGAGACCGGCGTCAAGGATCGGGTCAGTTATGTAGTTCGGCAGAATAAGCTGACGTTCGTGCTTACGACGGCACTGAGGCCGGATCATCCGATCGCGGAGCATGCGCATCTGCACGGGGATGGGGTGAAGGTGCTGGCGCTGCGGGTGGATGACGCTGCGAGTGCGTGGAAGGAGACGACGGCGCGGGGCGGGAAGAGTTATATGGAGCCGACGACGCTGGCCGACAAACATGGCGAGGTAGTCCTGAGCGGGATCCATACCTATGGAGAGACCGTCCATATTTTTGTAGAGCGGAAGAACTATCAGGGGGCGTTCATGCCCGGTTTCAGGGAATGGAAGTCGTTGTATAACCCGCCGTCTTCGGGACTGCTGTATGTGGACCATTGTGTGGGCAATGTGGACTGGAACCAGATGAATCCGCGGGTGGAGTTTTATGAGCGGGTGATGGGATTCCGGAATATTTTGAGTTTTGACGACAAGGATATTTCGACGGAGTATTCGGCGCTGATGAGTAAGGTGATGAGTAATGGCAACGGGTTTGTCAAATTCCCGATAAATGAGCCGGCGGAGGGGAAGAAGAAGTCGCAGGTGGAAGAGTACCTTGAGTTTTATAAGGGGGAAGGGGTTCAGCATGTGGCGATGGCTACGGCGAATATTGTGGAGACTGTTACACAGCTGCGGGATAGGGGCGTTGAATTCCTGCAGGTGCCTTCTTCCTATTATGACGAGTTGCTGGAGAGGGTAGGGAAGATCGATGAGGATATTGCTCCGCTGCGGGAGTTGGGGATTTTGGTCGACCGGGATAACGAGGGGTATTTGCTGCAGATCTTTACGAAGCCGGTGGAGGATCGGCCGACGGTGTTTTTTGAGATTATCCAGAGAAAGGGGGCGCAGAGTTTTGGGAAGGGGAATTTCAAGGCTTTGTTTGAGGCGATAGAGAGGGAGCAGTCGGCGAGGGGGAATTTGTGAACCAGCGGTGAACCATTGAGGATGAACGTCCAATTTTTAGTTATAAAACCTGCCCGTATTTTGAATATGGCAGGTTTTTTGTTATTTTGGGGTTTCGTGTTATGCCCTATGCGTAAGTCCTTCAAACAATACCTGATCGTTCTCATTCAAGTGTCTATCGCTGGGGTATTTTCCATTGGTCGCCTATCCGCGCAAACTTCTATTTCCACTATTCATTTTATTGACTACCAACGGTCTATCCCGAAGGTCAGCGATATGTTGCGCCGAAAGGAGGACACACTGATGAAACAGTTCAGGGAGAAGGGGCTGACTTATCCGGCGAGGTACGTGTACATACGTAGTTTTAAGTACGACAGTCAGCTGGAGGTGTGGGTGAAGAATACGAAGGACGAGAAATATAAATTATTCAAGACGTATAAGGTGTGTGCGCTGGCGGGTACGCTGGGGCCGAAAAGGATGGCGGGGGACTACCAGGTGCCGGAGGGTTTTTACTATATCAACGAGTTCAATCCGCGAAGCGAATATCATCTTTCGCTGGGGCTCAACTATCCGAACGCATCGGACAGGATACTCAGCGATTCGACGCAGCCGGGCGGGGACATCTATATCCACGGCAGTTGTGTGACCACGGGATGTATTCCTATAACGGATCAGCAGATCGAGGAGCTTTATATTCTCGCGGCGCACGCAAAGGACATGGGAGAGGATTTTATTCCGGTGCATATTTTCCCGGTCAATTTCAACAATGCGAAGAGCGTCAGTTATCTCAACAAATATTTACAGACCTTTTCAGAATATACTCCGTTTGCCAAAAGCATGCGGAGCGCTTTTTATTATTTCGAGAAATACCGGGACGTACCATTTGTGATGGTGAACGGGAAGGGAGAGTATGTCACGGAAGAGGTAGCGCCGGCCGAGGCTTTGGTAAAGGTTGCCAATGTTACGCCGGTGGCGGAAGCAAAGAAAAAGCCTGTGCATGTACGGCCGGAGCGGGTTAGTCCGGTCAGGGAGGATGATCTGGCCAAGGTGGTAGACAAGCTGCCGATGTATCCGGGTGGCAACGAAGCTTTCCAGGAATTCCTGAACAGGCTGAGTAAGGAGAGTGTGAAGGATCTCGATCAGGGGCAGACCAAGGCCTTTGTCATGGTGGAATATATCATCGACTCGACTGGAAGCCCGGTGTATGCCCGGGTGACGCGGGGTGGGAATGAGGTGATGAATGAGAAGATCGAGGATGCTTTTATGGCGATGCCAAGGTGGGCGCCTGCGGACAGGACCGGGGCGCATGTCCCGATAAGATTGAAGCAGACGGTTATGATCGGGGATAATTAAGTTAGTATACGAGGCTAATGATTGTCCTTCGGACGATCGCCCGGAGGGCGATCTATCACTTCATCAGGATTTGTACAGTTTCCTTTGTTTGTTGTCTCAATACTTCCTGCCGGCCTGCGGTATGGCGGGCGAGGACGTCTGCGTCGTAGTGGCGGATCGTCAGCAAGGTAAGTCCTTTTTCCACCTGAACATCGAATAGGCTGGCGGCCGAGAGGGCCAGCTTTTCTATTTTGTCGGAGCGGTCGTCCAGGCAGACCTGGAGGCTGACGGCGCCGGTTTGGAGGAGGTTTGGCTTGATGCGAATGGCGCCGAAAAGGTTGTAGAGCCGTTCGACGCCGGTCTCGCCGACGAAGGAAAAATCTTTCGAATGCAGGTGGATGAGGGCCTGATCTTGTTTGAGTACGATAATGGGGGGCAGGCCTTTTATGGCCGAGTTGTGGATGACGGTGCCGGGGAGGGACGCGTCGAGAAAGCATTTTACATACAGGGGAATGCCCTTGTTCTGGAGCGGTTTGATGGTCTTGGGGTGGATGACCTGGGCGCCGTAGTAGGCCATTTCGATGACCTCGTCGTAGTTGAGTTCGCGGATGATCTTTGCGTCGGGGAAGAGTTTGGGGTCGGCGTTCATGACGCCTTCGACGTCTTTCCAGATGGTCTGGCCTTCCGCGTCGAGCATATTGGCGAAGACGGCGGCTGTGTAGTCGCTGCCTTCGCGGCCGAGGGTGGTGCTTTCGTTGTCGGAGGTCGATCCGATAAAGCCCTGAGTGAGGACGATCGGGCTTTCGTCGAAGAGGGGCAGGATCTCTTTGCTGACCTTTTGCTGGGTGAATGTCCAGTCGATGGCGGCGTCGCGGAAATTGGCGTCGGTGCGGATGATATCCCGGACGTCGATCCACTGATTGTCGATGCCGGACTCGGCGAGATAGGCGCTGATGATGGAGGTCGAGAGCAGCTCGCCCACGCAGACGATCTGGTCATAGTAGTAGTCGAAGTCGCGGACGGGTCGGTCGTGGAGGAGCCATTCGACTTCGGTGAAGAAGTCTTTGAGTTGGGCTTCGGCCGCGAGGTAGTTTTTGACGAGTAGGTATTTGGCGGTGGTGAGGTGTATGTCCTTTATTTGCTGGAAGAGGGTTAGTGCCTCTTCTTTGTGGCCGCCGTAGAAAGCCTCGGTTACTTTCTCGAGCGCGTTGGTGGTCTTGCCCATGGCGGAGATGACTATAAGGAGTCGTTCTCCTTTGTATACGTGTAGAATTGACACTAATTGTTGTATGCGTTCTACACTGTTGACGCTGGCGCCGCCAAATTTGAAGATTTTACTCACTTTCATAAAGTTTATTCAATGGAGTTCGTGAATGCTTCGCATTTCGTGGCGCAAATATAATGCTAAAGAGGTGCTAAAAATCAGGGATTCCCCCTTACATTTGTTTTATGAATGTCAATAGAAAAGTTCTCACCCTCGACGAGTTTACACTACAACAGCTGCGCAACATTCCTAACGCTACGGGCGAGCTGAGCAATCTACTCCGGGATATTGGTCTTGCCGCCAAGCGGATCAATGTGGAGGTAAATAAAGCAGGTTTGGTGGATATTCTCGGGGATGCGGGGTCGGTGAATGTCCAGGGGGAGGACGTGAAGAAGCTGGACGTGTTTGCCAACGAACAATTCATGGGCGTGCTGAGACATGGGATCAGCTGTGCGGGTATCGGAAGTGAGGAACTGGACGACTATGTGGTATTCAATGACGAGATCTCCAACAACTCCAAATATGTGTGTATGTTCGATCCGCTGGACGGCAGCGGGAACATCGACGTGAATGTGAGTATCGGCACCATTTTCGGTGTCTACCGCCGTGTGAGTGAGCGGGGGAAGCCCTGTACGGCGGCCGATTTTTTGCAGCCGGGGCGTAATCAGGTGGCTGCGGGGTATATCGTTTACGGCTCGTCTACGATGATGGTCTATGCTACCCGGCGGGGCGTGAATGGATTCACGCTCGATCCCTCGATCGGCGAGTTTACGCTGAGCCATCCGAATATCCAGTGTCCGGAGGCGGGGAAGATCTACTCGGTCAATCACGGTAATTTCTTCCAGTACGAGGATAAAGTGAAGGCGTACATCGATGCCTGCCAGAAGAAGACAAAAGATAACGGTGGACCGTATACGCAAAGATATATTGGAAGTATGGTCTCCGATCTGCACCGCAACCTGATCAAGGGTGGGATCTTTATGTATCCGGGGACCTTTGGCAAGCCGAAGGGGAAGCTGCGGCTGATGTATGAGTGTAACCCTTTTGCTTTTATCATCGAGGTGGCCGGCGGGAAAGCGACGGACGGGAAGCAGCGTATCCTGGACGTGGTCCCGACTGAACTGCATCAACGTTCGCCGCTGTTTGCCGGTAGTAGACTCATGATGGAGGAGTTGGAGGGGTACTTGCGGTAGACCGCGGGGGTGTGAACCACGTGCACCTGGGCCCGCTGGGGAACCACGGAAGTGTCAACCGCGGGGGTGACGTGAACCACGTGCACCTGGGCCCGTTGGGGAACCACGGAAGTGTGAACCGCGGGGGTGACGTGAACCACGTGAACCTGGGCCCGCTGGGGGAGCCACGGAAGTGTGAACCGCGGGGGTGACGTGAACCACGTGAACCGTTTTCCGAATTTTTATTTGAACCGTTTTGCGAATTCTGTTGAAAGGAATTGTTCCTTGTCGGCGTCGTCGGCGTCTGTGGACAGGCTGACCGGCAGCCATTTTTTCATTTCTTCTTCGCGCCGGGTGTTGACGTTTCCGAGGATGGCTATGGCCTCGCTGCCGAGGACGAGGTGGACTGGGGGATTGGGCTCGTCCGCGAGTTTTACCATGACCTGTGCCGCCTTGTCGGGGTCGCCGAGGGGAACCCATTTGCCACTGCGAAAGTATTCGCTTCTTTTCCCAACCGTTTCTTCATATCCGTCCACTTCCGCGGCGTAGCTCATGGAGTCGCCGGCCCAGTTGGTGCGGAAGCCGCCGGGTTCGACGCAAGTGACTTTGATGCCGAGTGGCGCCACTTCCTGGGCGAGGGCTTCGCTGAAGCCGCTGAGGCCCCATTTGGATGCCTGGTAGATCGTCAGGCCTGAGGTGCCGACCCGGCCGCCCAGTGAACTGACCTCCATGATAAAGCCCGAGCGTTGTTTGCGCATGTAGGGGAGTACGGTGCGGGTGATGTCGATGGGCGCGAAAAGATTGGTGGCGAGCTGGGTGTTGACCTGCTCCTGGGTGTATGCTTCGGCGGCGCCGGTGATGCCGAAGCCGGCGTTGTTGACGAGGACGTCGATGCGGCCGAAGTGCCGGACCGCGTCGGATACCGCGGTTACGACCTGATCGTGGTCGGTGACGTCGAGTTTTATTGGATAGATTGCTTCGCCGTAACGTTGGATCAGCTCGTTTAGTTGCTGGGTATTGCGTGCGGTAGCGGCGACCTTGTCGCCTGCTGCGAGGACTGCTTCTGTGAGGCTGCGTCCGAGGCCTCTCGAACTGCCTGTGATAAACCAAATCTTTGCCATGTTTTTGAGTTTTTGATAAGTCAAAATTACGGCGCGAATTGGAGGCGAAGTTTGTT
>Ga0310811_10013734_pt1 | contig 10555 bp, 7 predicted proteins | sample YCmetagenome_FD_207642 | JGI IMG/M metagenome (GOLD analysis project Ga0310811, IMG submission 207642) | Soil microbial communities from experimental microcosm in Duke University, North Carolina, United States - YC | ecosystem: Engineered > Artificial ecosystem > Soil microcosm > Unclassified ... | reverse complement strand
CGGCTCCCCGGCGGCGACGCTTGGCGTCTCGATGGCTTCGTTTGATGACAATTTTCTCACCGCTGTGCGCGCCAGCATGAAAGCGCGGGCGCAGCAGCTGAACGCCGGCGTCCAGTTCGAAGACGCGCAGAGCGACATCGGACGGCAACTGAATCAGCTCGAGAATTTCCTCGCGCAGAAGGTGGACGCCATCATCGTCAATCCCGTGGACACGGATGCGACCCCGCGCATGACACGGCTCGCCACGCGCGCCGGCATTCCGCTCGTGTACGTGAACCGGCTGCCCGGGGATAAGCGGCTGCCGCCGCGCGTCGCCTTCGTCGGATCCGATGAGACCCAGTCCGGGACCTTGCAGATGCTGGAGGTGTGCCGGCTGCTGCACGGCAAAGGCGACATCGTGATCATGATGGGCGAGTTGACCAACCAGTCGACCCGCCAGCGCACGCAGGACGTCTACGATGTGATCAGCCGCCCCGAATGCCGCGGCATCCGGGTGCTCGCCAAGCAGGCTGCCAACTGGAAGCGCACCGAGGCCGCCGATCTCATGAGCAACTGGCTGAGCGCGGGGCTGCGCCCGCAGGCGGTGGTCGCCAACGATGACGAGATGGCGATCGGTGCGATCCAGTCGCTGAAGCAGGCGCGGCTGCTGTCTGCCACCGTGGTGGCGGGAATCGATGCGACCGCGGACGGACTCGCCGCGATGAAGGCGGGGTACCTCAAGGTGACGGTGTTTCAGAATGCCGCCGGTCAGGGCGCAGGCGCCATCGACACGGCACTCAAGCTCGCCCACGGCGAGAAGGTCGCGAGCTTCGAATGGGTGCCATTCGAGCTCGTGACACCCGCGACGCTCTCGACCTACCTCGGCCGGCACTGACCCGTATGCATCTCGAGGCCGCGCACGTGCCCGCTGGCTATCTGCTCGAGGTGCGCCACATCAGCAAGAGCTATCCGGGAGTTGCGGCGCTCGAGGATGTATCCGTGCAGGTTGGCAAGGGCACGGTGCACGCGCTCATCGGCGAGAACGGGGCCGGCAAGTCGACGCTCATGAAGATCATCGCCGGCATCGTCACGGCGGATGCGGGCGAGGTGCGTCTCGCAGGACGCACGCTGACCCTCGGTGATCCACGGCGAGCGCTCGAGAGCGGCATCGCCATGATCCATCAGGAGCTCAACCTGATGCCCTCCATGACCGTCGCCGAGAACATCTGGATCGGCCGCGAACCCCTCAAAGCTCTCGGCATGATCGACCATCGTGAGCTCCATCGCCGCACTCACCTGCTGCTCGAGCGCCTGCAGATCGACCTCGCGCCGGAGGCCGAGGTGCGCAGCCTCTCGATCGCGGGCCGGCAGATGGTCGAGATCGCCAAAGCCCTTTCCTATGAATCGCAGCTCCTCATCATGGACGAGCCGACCTCGGCGCTCGGTGAGCACGACACCGCGCATCTCTTCGCGATCATCCGCGAGCTCACATCGCAGGGCAAGGCGGTGCTGTATATCACCCACAGGATGGATGAGCTGGAGGAGATCGCGGATGAGGTCACGGTCCTGCGCGATGGCCGGTACATCGGCACCGAGCGGCCAGGCAACCTCACGCGCGAGCAGATCATCCGCATGATGGTTGGACGCGAGCTCACGCAGGCATCTCCGCACGGCCGGGCTGCACCCGGCGCGGTGCGCCTCGCCGCTCGTGCGCTTACCCTCCGTCCTCACTTCCACGACGTCAGCTTCGAGCTGCATGCGGGCGAGATTCTCGGGGTCGCGGGGCTGATCGGCGCCGGTCGCAGCAAGCTTGCCGAAGCGCTCTTCGGCGTGACACCGGCAAGCAGCGGCCACATCTGGATCGATGGCGCCGAAGTGAGAGTCGATTCCCCTGGCACCGCCGTGGCGTGCGGCATGGCCTTGCTCACCGAGGACCGCAAGGAGACCGGCTGCCTTCTCACGCTCGATGTGCTCGAGAATCTCGCGATCGCCGCACTCAACCGCGACTTCGTGCGCTTTGGGTTCGTGCGCGGCCCCGCAGTCACGCAAGCCTGCGCGGACATGAGCCGGCGGTTGCGCGTCAAGACACCGAGCCTGCGAGAGCCGATCGCATACCTATCGGGCGGCAATCAGCAGAAGGTGCTCATCGGCCGCTGGCTGCTCACCGGTCCACGCATTCTCATCCTGGATGAGCCGACACGCGGCATCGATGTCGGCGCCAAAGCCGAAATTCACCAGCTCATCGCGCAGCTCGCCGCGCAGGGAGCTGCCGTGCTGATGGTCTCATCCGAGCTGCCCGAGATACTCGCCGTGAGCCACCGCATCATGGTAATGCAGGAGGGGGCGGTCACGGGCGTGCTCGAGCGCGCGCACGCGGATCAGGAGAAGATCATGGCGCTCGCCGCGCACTAGCGATCAGGGAGAGCGCGTGCCTCAGGCTCTGATGCAGCAAACGGTGACCTCACCTCCGGTGCGGCCGGAGCGCAGGTGGCCGCCCGAGGCCAGCATCCTGCTGGTGCTGCTCGGCCTCGCGCTGCTCTTCGAGCTGCTGGGTTGGATGTTCCTGCGGCAGAGCTTCCTGCTGAATGAGCAGCGCCTGGTGATCATGATTCTGCAGGTGTCGGTGATCGGCATCATTGCCATCGGCGTGACGCAGGTGATCATTACGGGCGGGATCGATCTATCCTCCGGGTCCGTGGTGGCGCTCACCGCGATGGTAGCCGCGAGCCTCGCGCAATCCACGGACGCCGTGCATCCCGTTTATCCCTCGCTCATCGATCTGCCGGTGGTCGTACCGGTCGCGGCCGGTCTCGCCGTTGGCGCCGCGGCCGGGCTACTCAATGGCAGTCTCATCGCCCGCACCTCCATTCCACCCTTCATCGCCACGCTTGGGGTCATGGTGAGCGCGCGCGGGCTCGCCAAGTGGTACACGCGCGGACAGCCGGTGAGCCTGCTCACCGACGCCTATGCCAACATTGGCAGCGGTGCGGTGCCGGTCGTCATCTTCCTGGCGACCGCGCTCATTTTTCACATCGCGCTGCGCTACACGCGCTATGGGAAGTTCACCTACGCGATCGGCTCGAATCCCCACGCTGCCCGGGTCTCGGGTATCAACGTCCCACGCCATCTGCTCGCGGTGTACACCATTGCCGGAGTGCTCTCAGGGCTCGCCGGCATAGTGACCTCGGCGCGCGCCGAGTCCGGTCAGGCGGGCATGGGCATGATGTATGAGCTGGATGCGATCGCCGCCGCAGTGATCGGGGGCGCCTCACTCGCCGGCGGCGTGGGACGGATTACGGGCACGGTCATCGGCACACTCATTCTCGGTGTGGTGACCTCCGGCTTCACCTTCCTGCGGGTCGACGCGTACTACCAGGAGATCGTCAAGGGCGGCATCATCGTGGCCGCTGTGATTGCCGACCAGTACCGGCGCCGGGCACGCGATCCGCGCGCCGTCAGCTGAGAGCCACGACCTGATGGGTACGGAGGCTGTCCTCCGCCGCCAGCGCGAGCCGTAGCGCCTCGAGCCCGTCGGCGAAGTCCGGCGTGAGCGCAGCGCCCTCCTCCAGTGATTGGATGAACGCATCGAGCTCCGCCCGGTACGCCTCCGCGTAGCGCTCGAGGAAGAAATTCAGTATCGGATCGCGCGCGGCGGTGTGACTTTCACCGGAATGCTCCACGGAGGTGGCGCGCTGGTTGCCAGCCTGCAGCATGCCCTTCGCGCCGAAGGCCTCGATACGCTGATCGTAGCCGTACACGCAGCGGCGGCTATTGTTGATCTGCAGCAGCGCGCCGGATTTCGACCGCAGCGATACCGTGCAGGTATCGATGTCGCCGAGCTTCGCGATGTTCGGGTCCACGAGGTTGGCACCAAAGGCCTGCACCTGGTTGATATCGCCGGCGAGATAACGCGCCATGTCGAAGTCATGAATGGTCATATCGCGCAGCAGCCCGCCGGAGCTGCGGATGTAGGCGAGCGGGGGCGGGGCTGGATCACGGCTGGTGATGATGATCAGCTCGAGCCGGCCAATCTCCCCACGGTGCAGGCGCTCCCGCAATGCCCTGAAGGAAGGATCGAAGCGGCGGTTGAAACCCATCATCAGTCTCGGCCGGTGCGGTGCGATTTCCCGCCAGCACGAGCGCGCCCGCTCGAGATCCACATCGATCGGTTTTTCGCAGAACACCGCCTTGCCGGCCTTCACGGCGGCCACTATCAGGGGGACATGTGTGTCCGTCGGTGTCGCCACCACGACGGCTCCGATCGCAGGGTCGGCGCATACCTCCTCGAGACTTGCGGCGCACTTCACGCCGAGGTCCTTGGCCGTCTGCCGGGCGGTCTCGTTCTCGATATCGAACACCGCCGCGAGCTGGGCGCGCGGGTGGCGTGCGAGGTTCGCCGCATGGATGCGGCCGATGCGGCCGCATCCAAGTACCGCTACGCCGACCACTGGAATGTGTGCCTTACAATCATGAATGGTGTGCGCCGCGCTCAGGGCGCGGAGTCAGGAATTCATAACCCGGGGCTTGCGACACCTGCCAGCGTCTGACAGGCCCGGCCATGACGTTCAGATAATACAGATCGAATCCGTGTGCAGCGCTCACCGGATGGTAGCCTCGAGGCACCAGCACCACATCGCGATCCTCCACCGTCATGGTCTCATCGAGCGTGCGGTCCGCGGTATAAACGCGCTGAAACGCAAAGCCCCCGGGGCGCGCCAGCCGGTGGTAGTAGGTTTCCTCCAGTTGCGTCTCGCCGGGCTGGTCGATGTCGTGCTTGTGGGGTGGGTAGCTCGACCAGTGCCCTCCCGGTGTAACGACCTCGACCACCTGCAGAGACTCTGCCGGCGCGCTCGCGGCAAGCACGTTACGGATGTAGCGGGTGTTGGTGCCAGTACCGCGCACCTCCTCGCCCACCTCCTCGGGCCGGATGAGCCGCGACGGCACGGCTCCCTTGGCGGGCGCCGAGCACACTGCCAGCTCGCAGCTCGATGCGGCCGTCACGCTCAGCGCCGCACCTGCGGCCACATAAACCGCGAAGGGTTTGCCCTCGAACGGCGTACGCCGCGACCCAAGAGTGCCGAAGTCGAGGGTCCCGACGCGCACGGCTGCGCGCCCTGAAAGGAGCACCACACACTGCTCGCGACCTTCCACGCTGCGCTCGAGCGCGCCGCCCGATGGCAGATCGAATACCTCGAACCCGACGTAGCGCCACCCTGCGCTCGCCGGGGTGACGCGGTGCACCTGCTGCGCCTCAGGTGAGAGATCAGGCTTCACCAGCAACGATCGGCTCATCGCATGTTCTCCGCCACGAGTCGGCGCAGGTTCCGTAGTCCGAGTGTGGCGTAGCTGAGGGGATCCGCCTTTTCTGGATCCTGCTCCGCCTCGAGCACGATCCAGCCCGAGTAGCTGCGCAGCTCCTGGAACACACGATCGAATGGCACACAGCCATCGCCCGGAACCGTGAACACCCCCTCCACCACCGCGTGCAGGAAGCTCCAGTCTTCGCGCAGCGCGCGCTCGGCCACCTGCGCGCGCACGTCCTTGGCGTGCACGTGCCGCACACGCGCGGCATAGCGCCGCGCCAGTCCAGACGGGTCGCCACCGGCAAAGCGCGCGTGGCCCGTATCGAGCAGCAGCCCCACCTCGGCTCCCGTCATCTCCATCAGCGTGTCGATGTCGGCTTCGCTCTGCACCACAGTGCCCATGTGGTGGTGGTAGGCGAGCTGCACGCCCTGCGCCGCAGTCGCGGCGGCTACCTGTGTGAGACGGCGACCAAATTCGCGCCAGTCTCCGGCCGCTAGCCGTGGCCGTTGCGCGAGGGCACGGGTGCGGTCTCCATGGATGGCGCCACTCACATCGGCAAACACCAGCACGCCACTGCCAAGTGCCTTGAGCAGCTCGAGATGCGGCCGCAGCTGCGCGAGCTCCGCCGCCACATTGCGGGTGAGCAGCTGTGCCGAGTACCAGCCCGAAACGCAGGCGAGCCCGAAGCGCGCGAGCACGGCTGCGAGCTCACGCGCATCGCGCGGGAACTTGTGGCCGAGCTCCATTCCCTCGAAACCGATCTGCCGCGCCTGCGCAAGACAGGTCTCGAGCGTGATCTCTCCGCCGAGCTCCCGCATGTCGTCATTCGACCAAATGATCGGGTTGGCGCCGAAACGAATGCTCATGGGACATCGTCCGTGCGTGCACGCCGTGCGCGCATGTAGCGCTCACGTGCCGCGCGCACTTCCGCCCGCTCGGAAACCTCCGGCACCGCGACATCCCACCAGTAACCACCCGCCGTGGTGCTCGCCGCGGGATCGGTCTCGATGAGCAACAGCGTGGTGCGCTCCGCCCTACGCGCCTCATCGAGCGCCTCGGCGAGCGCGCCGAGCCCCGACACGTGCCGCGCATGCGCTCCGAGGCTGCGTGCATGCGCCAGCAGGTCGATGTCCGCGAGTGTCTCGTGCGCGATGAGATTGTTGAAACTCGCATTGCCAGTCGCGCCTTGCAGACGCTCGATGCAGCCGAAACCGCCGTTATCGAGCAGCACGATGATGAGCTTTACCCCCATGCGCACGGAGGTCGCGATCTCGCTGTTGAGCATGAGATACGACCCATCACCGACCATCACGATCACTTCGCGCTGCGGATGCGCGAGCTTCACTCCTAGCGCACCGGCAATCTCGTAGCCCATGCAGGAGTAGCCATACTCGAGGTGGTAGCCACCGGCTCGCTCCGCGCGCCAGTGCTTGTGCAGTTCACCGGGGAGGCCCCCCGCGGCGCCCACCACGATGTCCGACTCATGTACCGCGCGCTGCACGGCACCGATCACCTGCGCGTCGGACGGCAGCCGAGCCTTGCCCCCGGCAGTGAAACTCGCCGCGACACGCTGCCAGGCATCGCGTTCCGCCTGGGCCCGCTCCGTCCAGGTGCGCTCGGCGCGCCACTCCGCGAGCGCTGCGCTGAGGCGCGCCAATCCTTCACGCGCATCCGCGACGAGCGGCAGCGCGTCATGCTTCCAGGAGTCGAATGCCTGCACGTTCAGTCCGATCAGCCGGCGACCCTTGCCTGGAAGCAGCGTGCCGGAACCGGTGGTGAAGTCCTGCAGGCGCGTACCCACCGCGAGAATCAGATCGGCATCGAGTGCGAGTGCGTTCGCGGCTGCGCTGCCGGTGACGCCGATGCCGCCGAGATTCAAGGGGTGGCTCGCGGGCAGCGCCGATCTGCCGGCCTGCGTTTCTCCGACCGGCACGCCGTGGCGCTCGCAGAAAGCGCGTAGCTCGTCGCCGGCTTCCGCGTACAACACGCCGCCGCCGCATACGAGCAGGGGGCGCCGTGCCACGCGCAGCACCTGCACCGCTGCGGCGAGCTCGTGCTCATCGGGCGGTGGACGGCGCAGTGTCCACAACTTCTCTGCAAGGAAGCTGTCGGGCCAATCGAACGCCTCGGCCTGGACGTCCTGGCAGAGCGCGAGCGTGACGGGGCCACATTGCGCGGGGTCGGTCAACACCTGCAGAGCGCGGTTGAAAGCGCTGAGAAGCTGCTCCGGCCGCGTGATACGGTCGAAATAGCGCGATACCGGCCGCAGGCAATCATTCGCCGTCACGAGTCCGTCGGTGAAGTCCTCGACCTGCTGCAGCACAGGATCCGGTGCGCGCGTGGCGAACACATCGCCCGGCAACAGAAGCAGCGGAAGCCGATTCACGTGGGCTACTGCCGCGGCAGTCGTGAGGTTGGTCGCTCCCGGACCGATGGAGGTCGTGCAGGCCATCATGCGGCGCCGATAGGAGGCCTTGGCGAAGCCCACGGCCGCGTGACCCATCGCCTGCTCGTTGTGGGCACGGAATGTGGGAAGCATCCCGCGCGCAGCGTAGAGCGCCTCGCCGAGAGCCGCGACATTGCCATGCCCGAATATCGCCCAGACTCCGGCAAACAGACGACGCTGCTCGCCATCGATGAGCGTCCACTGCGCGACCATGGCCCGCACCAGCGCTTGTGCCACCGTGAGCCGCAGCGCCATCGATTCGCGCTCCTTTAGCTTGGGTCGAGCTCTGGATCCCGCGACGCGGCCCACGCCTCGACCAGAGCTTCGAAGCACGCCGCTACCTCGGTCACGGTCGCCTCGTCTGACAGCTGACCCGCGAGGTAAGCCGTGGCGGCGCCGGCAAGTATGCTACCGCCGGCAATGAAGCCGCGCACGAGAGGAACTCGGGCTCCGGCGCTCAACGTGGCGGGAGCGGCCGCAGGCACGCCCAGTGTGAGGAGCACGCCGCGGCAATAGGGATCGTTTTCGGAGATCACCCGGGCGCAGCGGTCCCAGGACTCGCGGTTCGGTTGCGGCTCGAGCGCCCACCAGTCCGGACGAATGTCGAGTGAGTAGAGGCGCACGAGCACGCGTGCCAGCGCCTCGGCAGCAAAGGGAGTGCTTGGGCCGCCTGCGATCTCCAGCAGCCACCCGCGCCCCTGCGTGCGACAAACCGCTGCAAGTCGCTTGAGCCTGCGCTCTTGCGTGTCGGTCCAGTCAGAGGGGTCCTCCGCGCGCCACTCACAGCGGCAGTGTACGGTGCTGTCGATAGGCCACTCCGTCAGGCGGAGCGCCAGACTATCGGTGGACGCAAACTCGAGAGGTCGCGAGCCCGCGCGATGAGCGGATCTGGCTACCCACAGCGTACTGCGAAGGGCCTCCCGCCAGGCGAGGCCGCCTCGAGGTGCATCGAGCAGAACTCCGAGCCCTTCCCGGCGCACGGCGAGCCTTGCGGCAGCCTGCACCGCGAGCTGCTGGAACCGCTCGAGCCTTTCAGCCGGCACCTCCATCGGTCTGCTCAGGGCCTGCAACTGCAAATCACCTGCAATGGCTAGCGCCCGCACCGTAGCGGGCTGCGGGCGGCGGGTCGTCGCGTAGTGCAGATTGTTGAGCTGCGCGTCCTGACGCAAAGCCCGTTGCGCGCTGCCATACGCTAGTAAATGCTCGAGCTCTGCGCGCGTCGGAAACTCCGGCGAGCACAGCAAACGCGACACCGCCAGCGCACCGCAGGCATTGCCGCGGCGCGAACTCTCCTCGTGGGTGGCACCGCGCAGGTAACCGCTCAGGAACCCGGCAAGGAAGGCATCGCCCGCTCCGAGAACGTTGTAGATCTCGACATCGAGTCCGGGTACGACCAAACCTTCCTCGAAGCTGGTGGGAATCGGGCCTGCAAACACCACACAGCCGCGTGCGCCGCGCTTGCACACAATCACCGCGTCGGACATTGAGCGGAGGCGCCGGATCGACTCGAGCGGATCGTCATGGCCTCCGGCGATCTGCATCTCTTCTTCGGTTCCGACGATGAGCTGGCAACCGCCCACCACCTCAGCGAGTGCACGCGTCACCCGTGCGGAGGGTGCATAGCGGGACTCGCCGGCGCCGTGCCCGCCGATGCCCCAGAGATTGGGGCGATAGTCGATGTCGAGGATGACCGTGCGTGCGTGCCTCCGGGCGATCTCGATCGCCTTGTGCTGGGCGCGCGCGCCCGCCGCGAGTGAAAAATGGGTTCCGGTGACGAGAATGGCGCCTGCGGAAGCGAGGAGTTCCTCATCGATATCCTGCTCACACAGCGCACCATCCGCGCAATTCTCGCGATAGAAGATGAGCGGAAAGCTCTGCTCATCGCGCACGCCGAGAAGCACCAGTGAGGTGAGGCGCTGCGGATCGGTGCGCAGGCCGCGCGTCGCGACGCCCTCGCGGGTGAGCTGCTCCTGCACGAAGCGGCCCATCGGCTCGTCGCCGACGCGACTGACGAGTGCGCACTTCAGCCCAAGCCGGGCAGCTCCGATCGCCACGTTAGCTGGGCAGCCCCCAACGGCTTTGGCGAAGGTGGCGACATCCTCCAGGCGGCTCCCGAGCTGTTGTCCGTACAGATCGACGCTCACGCGCCCGATGGTTATGAGATCCAGCTCTACGTTCACCGCTCTCAGTTGCCTGGAGAATAAGTGTTAAATCAGTAGTTTGCCGAGCGAATTTGCCGTCACTTCTTGAGGGAGAATCCGACCGCGCACGCTGCTGTCGCTCAGCTGGCGCGACCGCAGTCGGCACCCTGGCAGGTGCCTTCCTCCTCGATCTGCACCGTGGTGTGCTCGACCCTCAGCCGTTGTGCAAGTCGTGCATGGATCGCTACCAGAGCATCAGCCTGGGCGGCGCCCCGCGCGAGATGCGCGTGCAGGGTCACCGTCGGCAGCTCCCCGGTCATCGTCCACACGTGCACATGATGCACTCCGATGAGCCCCGGAACGTGGCCGAGAAGCTCCGCTTCGATGTGCGACACATCGAATCCCGCCGGCGCCCCTTCCAGCAGTACATCGGCGGATTCCCGCATGAGCGCCCAGGCAGAGCGCAGGATGAGCATGGATATCAGAAGTGACAAGAGCGGATCCGCCATGGTCCAGCCGCTCAGAAGAATGACGATCGCCGCAACGCTCGCTGCACCAGAGCCGAGCAGATCGCTCATCACGTGAGCCCGGGCGCCGCGCTCATTGAGCGACTTGCCCCCCGAGAGCGCGAGCAGTGCCGCGAAATTCGCCCCGCCACCGAGAAGCGCAATCGTAAGCATCAAGC
>Ga0310811_10013731_pt1 | contig 10556 bp, 6 predicted proteins | sample YCmetagenome_FD_207642 | JGI IMG/M metagenome (GOLD analysis project Ga0310811, IMG submission 207642) | Soil microbial communities from experimental microcosm in Duke University, North Carolina, United States - YC | ecosystem: Engineered > Artificial ecosystem > Soil microcosm > Unclassified ... | reverse complement strand
CCGATGTCGTCGGCGCTCGCCGGGAAGCTCGCTTGATGGATCGAAAGGACCAACCGCTCGATGCCGAGACGCGCCAGCATGTCTTGCCGCGTCGAGATCAGGGGGTAGGTTGGATCAGCCATGGTGCTGGCGGAGCTCGACGGACGGCGACGGGTGGTCATCGCGGCCATGAGGCCCGACGTCGCGGCGAGCGTGCAGGGAGGCGACGCGCTGGTCAAGCGCACCGTCGGTGAGGCGCTGCGCATCGAGGCCGATCTGCTGATCGACGGCCACGATCGGATCGCCGCCGTCGTACACGTTCGCCACAGCGCGGATCCGATGTGGCGAGAGATCCCGATGACCGCGGTCGGGCCACACGCGCCCGATCGGTTCGCCGCCGAGGTGACGTTCGATCGCCTCGGCGTGTGGGAGTACAAGATCGAGGCGTGGCGCGACGCGCTCGCGACGTGGCGTCACGGCATCGAGCGCAAGCTCGAGGCGGGGCAGGACGTCACGCTCGAGCGCGCGATGGAGCCGAGCGGCGAGCGCAAGCACACGACGACCGGGCCGGCGCGCCGCGTCCTCGTCGAACGCGAGCGCGCGCGACGGAGCGCCTGGTACGAGCTGTTCCCGCGATCGTTCGGCACGCTGCGGGACGTGATCGCGCTCCTTCCTTATATAGAGGAGCTCGGCTTCGACATCCTCTATCTCCCGCCGATCCATCCGATCGGCCGCGCCCACCGCAAGGGCAAGGACAACGCGACCACCGCGGCGCCCGGCGATCCCGGATCGCCGTGGGCGATCGGCGCCCGCGAGGGCGGACACGAGGCGATCCACCCGGAGCTCGGCACGCTCGCCGACTTCGCCGCGCTGGTCGAGGCCGCGCACGCACGAGGGATCGAGCTCGCGCTCGACATCGCGTTCCAGGCGTCGCCCGATCATCCGTGGGTCGCGCAGCACCCGAGCTGGTTCGTCCGGCGACCGGACGGATCGATCCAGTACGCGGAGAACCCGCCCAAGAAGTACCAGGACGTCTATCCGTTCGACTTCGAGTCCGACGACTGGCGCGCGCTGTGGGAGGCGCTCGCCGGCGTGTTCCTCACCTGGGCGGCGCGCGGCGTGCGCGTCTTCCGCGTCGACAACCCGCACACCAAGCCGATCGGCTTCTGGCGCTGGTGCCTCGCGCGCGTGCGCGAAGAGTTCCCCGACGCGATCTTCCTGTCCGAAGCCTTCACGCGGCCCTTGATGCTCGAGGAGCTGGCCGAGATCGGCTTCTCGCAGTCGTACACGTACTTCACCTGGCGCACGACCGCGCGCGAGCTGCGCGCGTACTGCGAGGAGCTCACCGGCAAGCTCGACCTCGTGCGGCCGTGCTTCTGGCCGACCACGCCCGACATCCTGCCCGAGCACCTGCAGCTCGGCGGGCGCCCCGCGTTCCTGCAGCGCGCGATCCTGGCGTCGACGCTCACCGCGAGCTGGGGCATCTACGGCCCCGCGTTCGAGCTCGGCGAGGCGCGCGCGATCGAAGGCAAAGAAGAATACGCGTCGTCCGAGAAGTACGAGCGGCGCGTGTGGCGCCTCGACGCGCCGCACTCGCTGCGCCACGCGATCGCGCGCTTGAACGCGATCCGCCGCGAGCACCCCGCGCTCGCCAACGATCGCTCGCTGCGCTTCCACGACACCGACTCCGACGCGATCCTCTGCTACTCGAAGCGCGACGGCGACGACCTGATCGTGTGCGTGGTCTCGACCGATCCGTTCCACGCGCGCGCCGGCTGGATCACGCTCGATCTGGAAGACCTTCCGGAACAGGGCTTCCAGGTCCATGATCTCCTCGGCGGCGGCCGCTACCTGTGGAGCGGCGCGCGCAACTACGTCGAGCTCACGCCCGAAGCGCCGGGCCACGTGCTCGCGATCCGGAGACGCTCCCACCGCGAGGAAGGCTTCGAGTACTACTTATGAGCGTGCGTCCCAGGCGATCAGCGACGATGGAGGCGGTTGCGGTGGTGCCAGACCCGGTCTGGTACAAGAGCGCGATCATCTACGAGGTGCCCGTCCGTGCCTTCCACGACGGCAACGGCGACGGCATCGGCGACTTCGCGGGGCTGACCGCGAAGCTCGACTACCTGCAGGATCTCGGCGTCACCGCGCTGTGGCTCCTGCCGTTCTATCCGTCGCCGCTGCGCGACGGCGGCTACGACATCGCCGACTACACCGAGGTCCATCCGGCGTACGGCACGCTGTCCGACTTCCGCCGCTTCCTCGACGCGGCGCACGCGCGCGGCCTGCGCGTGATCACCGAGCTCGTCTTGAATCACACGAGCTCCGATCACGCGTGGTTCCAGCGCGCGCGGCGCGCGCCGCCCGGCTCGCCCGAGCGCGACTTCTACGTCTGGAGCGACACCGTCGAGCGCTACACGCAGACGCGGATCATCTTCAAGGACTTCGAGACGTCGAACTGGGCGTGGGATCCGGTCGCGCGCGCGTACTTCTGGCATCGCTTCTACGCGCATCAGCCGGATCTCAACTTCGACAACCCGGCGGTGCACGCCGCGCTCACGACGGTCGTCGACTTCTGGCTCGACCTCGGCGTCGACGGCATGCGCCTCGACGCGGTGCCCTACCTCTACGAGCGCGAGGGCACCAACTGCGAGAACCTGCCCGAGACCCACGTCTTCCTGAAGTCGCTGCGCGCGCACATCGACGCGAAGTACCAGGACCGCATGCTGCTCGCCGAGGCCAACCAGTGGCCGATCGACGCGGCGTCGTACTTCGGCGACGGCGACGAGTGCCACATGAACTTCCACTTCCCGCTGATGCCGCGGATGTTCATGGCGCTGCAGATGGAGGATCGCTTCCCGATCGTCGACATCCTCCGGCAGACGCCGCAGATCCCCGACAACTGTCAGTGGGCGACGTTCCTCCGCAACCACGACGAGCTCACGCTCGAGATGGTCACCGACGAGGAGCGCGACTACATGTACCGCGTCTACACCGAGGACACGGTCGCGCGCATCAACCTCGGCATCCGCCGCCGCCTCGCGCCGCTGCTCGGCTCGCGCGACAAGATCGAATTGATGAAGGTGTTGCTGTTCACCTTGCCCGGCACGCCGGTCCTCTACTACGGCGACGAGCTCGGCATGGGCGACAACATCTACCTGGGCGATCGCGACGGCGTGCGCACGCCGATGCAGTGGAGCGCGGATCGCAACGCGGGCTTCTCGAAGGTCAACCCGCAGAAGCTGTACCTGCCGATCATCGTCGACCCCGAGTACCACTACGAGGCGTGCAACGTCGAAGCGCAGGAGGCGAACCCGCAGTCGCTCCTGTGGTGGACCAAGCGCCTGATCGCGCTCCGCAAGGAACATCCGGTTTTCGGACACGGCGACATCGAGTTCCTGAAGCCGCAGAACCCGAAGGTGCTCGCGTTCGTGCGCTGTTGGCGCGACGAGCGCGTGCTGGTCGTCGCGAACCTGTCGCGCCACCCGCAGTACGTCGAGCTCGATCTCGCGCGCTTCGCCGGGCGCACGCCCGTCGAGCTGACCGGGCGCGCGCGCTTCCCGACGATCACCGAGCGGCCGTACCTGCTGTCGTTCGGGCCGCATCAGTACCTGTGGTTCCAGCTGGAGGCGCCGGCCGGCGAGGCGCGCAGCCGTCCGATCCTGCGCGCGCGCGACGCGTGGGTGAAGATCCTCGACGATCGTCGCGGCCTCGCGCGCGTGCTCGCCGGCTTCGCGACCGAGCGCCGGTGGTTCCGCTCGAAGGCGCGCACGCAGCGGAAGGCGCGCATCGTCGACGTCGTGCCGCTCGCCGGCGCGAAGCAGATCGTCGCCGTCATGCTCGAGATCGAGTTCGCCGAGGGCGATCCGGAGACGTACCTGGTGCCGCTCGCGTACGTGAGCGGCGAGCCCGCGACCCACCTCGAGCACATCTCGCCGCACGCGGTGATCGCGGCGGTCGACGTCGGATCCGAAACCGGCTTGATCTACGACGCGCTCGCGACCGGCGAGGCGGCGCAGGCGTTGCTCGCGCTCGCGCGCGGGCGCGCCGAGGTCGCGGGCGCGAGCGGACGCTTCGTCGGCTTCGGCGCGCCGTCGCTCGACGATCCGTCGGTGGCGGAGCTCGCGCCGCGGGCGGTCGAGCTCGAGCAGACCAACACGACGGTGCCGTTCGGCGATCGCCTGCTGGTGAAGGTGCTGCGCCAGCTCGAGACCGGCGTCAACGCGGAGCTCGAGGTCGGCGCGTACCTGACGCAGGAGGCGCCGTCCGTGCGCGCGCCGGCGGTGCTCGGATCGATCACGTACCAGCGCGAGGGCGAGGAGCCGGTGGTCGTCGCGATCGCGCACCAGTTCGTCCCGAACCAGGGCACGGCGTGGGATCTGTTCATCGGCGAGCTCGACAAGCTGTTCGAGAACGTCTCGGCGTCGGAGGTCGCGCCGCCGCCGAGCGCCGCGCGCCATCCGCTCGAGCTCGCCGGGCTCGAGCCGCCGACCGAGCTGGTCTCGCGCACCGCGCAGTATCTCCGGCAGGCGAAGCTGCTCGGCCGGCGCACCGCCGAGGTGCACGCCGCGCTCGCGACCGGGCGCACGCCCGCGTTCGTGCCCGAGCACTACTCGATGATGCACCAGCAGTCGCTGTTCCAAGGCGCGCGCACGCGCATGGTGCGCACGTTCGACGCGCTCGCCGAGCGGCTCGCGCTCTTGCCCGCCGAGGTGCAGGACGACGCGCGCGCCGCGCTCGCCGCGCAGCCGCGGATCGAGGAGCGGCTGCGCACGATCCAGCAGCGCCCGATCGACGCGATCCGGATCCGCACGCACGGCGATCTCCACCTGGGCCAGGTCCTGTTCACCGGCGACGACTTCGTCCTGATCGACTTCGAAGGCGAGCCGGCGCGGCCGCTGCGCGAGCGCCGCTACAAGTCGAACGCGCTGCGCGACGTCGCCGGCATGGTGCGATCGTTCTCGTACGCGGCGGAGTCGTCCTTGCGCATCGGCCCGGGCCGCGCCGTCGACGCGACGCGCGTGCGCCCGTGGGCGGCGGCGTGGACCGCGTGGGTGTCGGGCGCGTACCTCGCGGGCTATCTGGAGCTGGGCGCGTCGCTGCTCCCGTCCGCCGACGCGCGGCGCGTGGTGCTCGACTTCTTCTTGATCGACAAGTGCCTGTACGAGATCGGCTACGAGCTGAACAACCGACCCGACTGGCTGTCGATCCCGTTGCGCGGCCTGCGCGAGCTCATCGCATGATCGGCGACGTCGATCTCCACCTGTTCAACGAGGGCACGCACCTCCGCCTGTGGCGCGTGCTCGGCGCGCACCCGACCGACGGCGGCGTGCACTTCGCGGTGTGGGCGCCGAACGCGACCGCGGTCGGCGTCGTCGGCGATTGGAACGGGTGGAGCGATCCGCGGCCGCTCGAGCCGCGCGCGTCGTCGGGGATCTGGGAGGGCGTCGTGCGCGGCGTGACGATCGGGCAGCGGTACAAGTACCGGATCGAGACGCGCGACGGACGCACGCTCGAGAAGGCGGATCCGTTCGGGCTCTGGCACGAGGAGCCGCCGAAGACGGCGTCGCGGGTGTTCGCGAGCGAGTACGCGTGGGGCGACGGCGCGTGGATGTCGTCGCGCGCCGCGCGGCCGGCGCTGTCGTCGCCGATGTCGATCTACGAGGTGCACCTCGGCTCGTGGCGCCGCGACCTCTCGTACCGCGAGGCGGCGCCGCAGCTCGCGGATCACTGCGCGCGGCTCGGCTTCACGCACGTCGAGCTGATGCCGATCATGGAGCACCCGTTCTACGGATCGTGGGGCTATCAGGTGACCGGCTACTTCGCGCCGACCTCGCGCTACGGCACGCCCGACGATCTGCGCTTCCTGATCGACACGCTCCACCAGCGCGGCATCGGCGTGATCCTCGACTGGGTGCCCTCGCACTTCCCGAACGATCCGCACGGGCTCTACGAGTTCGACGGCACGCACCTGTTCGAGCACGGCGATCCGCGCCAGGGCTATCACCCGCACTGGACGAGCGCGATCTTCAACTACGGCCGTCACGAGGTTCGCAGCTTCTTGCTGTCGTCCGCGATGTTCTGGCTCGAGGAGATGCACGCCGACGGGCTGCGCGTCGACGGCGTCGCGTCGATGCTCTACCTCGACTACGGGCGGCAGCCGGGCGAGTGGATCCCGAACCGCTACGGCGGCAAGGAGAACCTCGAGGCGATCGAGCTGTTGCGCGCGCTCAACACCGCGGTCTACGGCGAGGTGCCGGGCGTCTCGACGATCGCCGAGGAGTCGACCGCGTGGCCCGGCGTGTCGCGGCCGGTCTACGTCGGCGGGCTCGGGTTCGGGTTCAAGTGGGACATGGGCTGGATGCACGACACGCTCGCGTACCTCGCGCACGATCCGGTGCACCGCGCGCATCACCACGGGCAGCTCACCTTCCGCGGCATCTATCAGTTCCACGAGAACTTCGTGCTCGCGCTCTCGCACGACGAGGTCGTGCACGGCAAGGGGTCCCTGATCGGCAAGATGCCGGGCGACGCCTGGCAGAAGCGCGCGAACCTGCGCCTCTTGTACGCGTACCAGTGGACCGCGCCCGGCAAGAAGCTCGTGTTCATGGGCGGCGAGCTCGGCCAGTGGCGCGAGTGGAGCCACGAGGCGAGCCTCGACTGGCACCTGCTCGACGAGCCCGACCACGCGCGCATCGCGCTCACGATCGGCGAGCTCAATCGCCTCTATCGCGATCGCGCGGCGCTGCACCGCCACGACTGCGATCCGTCCGGCTTCGCGTGGATCATCGGCGGCGACGCCGCGAACTCGATCGTCGCGTACGAGCGGATCGATCCGGACACCGACGACGTCGTCGTGGTCGTCTTGAACTTCACGCCGGTGCCGCGCACCAGCTATCGCGTCGGCGTCCCGCGCGGCGGCGCGTGGCGCGAGCTGCTCAACACCGACGCGCGCGAGCTCGGCGGCAGCGGGCAGGGCAACGGCGGCGTCGTCGAGTCGCACCCGGTCGGCGCGCACGGCCGCCCGCACTCGGTCGTCCTCACGCTCCCTCCGCTCGGCGCCTTGATCCTCGCGCCCGCGTGATCGCCTGGGTGATCGCCGGCGGCATGCCGCTGCGGCATGCCGCTGCGGCACCCGAGGTAACCGCGCGACCTCGCGTGACGATCGCAGGCACATCGCTTGCGATGCAGGTGGCGATGGGATTCACGCTGAGCGGAGCCTCGGATCGATCGATTCCGGCAGAGATCGCGGCGGGCGCGGCGGTGCCGGGCAAGCGCACGCAGATCGACGCGGCGCGCGCAGGGCTGACGGGCGCGGGCGATCGCTTGCCGCACGCCGATCGGATCGCGGCGGCGTTCGGTCCGCACGACGTCTCGGACGTGCGCGCGCAGGTCGGCGGCGCGGCGGCCGGCGCGTGCGCGTCGCTCGGCGCGGTCGCGTACGCGCACGACGGCGCGGTCGCGTTCGCGGGCCAGCCCGATCTCCACACCGCGGCGCACGAAGCGGCGCACGTCGTGCAACAGCGCGGCGGCGTGCAGTGCAAGGGCGCGACCGGCGAGGCCGGCGACGCCCACGAGCGCCACGCCGACGCCGTCGCCGACGCGGTCGTGAACGGCTTGTCGGCGGCGTCGCTGCTCGACGAGGTCGCGCCGCGCGGCGGCGCGCGCGGGCACGTCGACGCCGTCCAGCTCCTGCGCTTCGACGCGGCCGGCGCGGTCGCGCCCGCGGGCGCCGCCGACACGACCAACTCCAACGCGTTCCACACGTGGGTCACGCAGCGCCTGACCCAGCCGAACGGCGCGGCGGCGATCACCGCGATCCGCGATCACCTGCGCGGCATGCGCGACGCGCACGATCCGCAGTTCACGCACACCGAGGCGATCGCGCTCTCGATCGCCGAGCGCGCGCTCGACGACGTGCCGTTCGCGAACCCGCACGGCGGCCCCGCGCGCGGCGACGCGACCTTCGCCGATCTCCCGCGCAAGGATCGCTGGCGCATGTTCGTCGACGTCGCGCAGCACGGCAACGGCGCGCTCGCGTTCGACGCGCAGAGCTCGCCCGGCTACTACGCCGCGATGATGCGGTCGTTCGACACCTACCTCGACGGCGCGCACCAGATGCGCCAGAACGGCGACGAAGAGCGCGTCGACGCCACGCTCTATCGCGAGATGCACGATCGCGTCACCGACGGCGCCTTCACGCGCACCAACAACGGCTTCGCGAACCTGCCGCAGCCGTGGAGCGGCGCCGGCACCAACTATCCGATGGCGATCGGCGGCCAACACCAGGTCGATCCGGCCGCGCTCGCCGAGCTGCGCCAGGAGGGCGTCGCGTGCGTCGCGCCGGGGCACGGCCCGATGCAAGGTGCGCTCGCGCCGCTCGGCCAGACGCTCGCGCACGGGGTCGCGCCGAACCCCGCCGCGTTCGGCGTCCACTACGGCTATCAAGATCTGCGCGCGCAGCCCGGCGGGATCGAGCGGGTCGCCGCGGTCACGCAGTACGGCAACGGGCAGGCCGAGCAGTTCGCGGAGACCAAGCTCGCCGCGTACTACACCGAGGTCGACGCGATCGACGGCGTGTTGCACGGGATCCAGGTCCCGCAGCTGCAGGCGGAGGCGCGCGCGATCCAACCCTTCGGCGCGCTGCCCGCCGATCGCGCGAGCCTCGAGCGGATCTGCCGTCCGCGCCGGATCGTGCAGGCGATCGCGCGCGCGATCCGCGCGCTCCACGTCGGCCACGTCTTCCCCGACGCGAACGGGCGCCTCAACACGATGCTGCTGCTCAATCGCCTGCTGATCGAGCGAGGCTTGTCGCCGTCGATCGTGAACGACACCAGCGTGTTCGGCGGGCGCGCCAGCCTCGCCTCGCTCACGCGCGACATCGAGCAAGGTCAGGATCGCTTCCAGGACGTGGTGCAGCAGGTCAACCCGATGCACGACGTCGACATGGGCGCGGCGTGATCAATCGCCGTTCCAGTAGCGGACCTTGCCGACGTCCATGTGGACGAAGCCGCTCTGGAGATAGAGGCCGACGCCGCCGAGCTTCTGCGCGACCGCCCACGCGTGCAGATCCTTGATCGGCACGCCGGGGAGATAGAAGTCGACCGCGTTGCCGTGCGTGTGCTGCGAGTCGCGCGCGACTTGATGGCCCTTCTTGCGCAGCATCAAGTTGTACTTCGGGTGGCGGAAGCCGCTGACGATCTGCACGGTGTCGACGTGGAAGTGGTTCGCCGCGTCGAGGAGGATCTTCACGAGCCGCGGATCCATGGTCGTCGGCTCGTTCGTGTAGTGGCAGCGCAGGAAGTGATCGACCACGTCCGCAGGCGCGGGCGCGCGGTCCTTGCCGGAGGCGTCGAGCGCGAGCCACTCGTGCGTCCACGTGTTGTACAGGTTGACGAGCTTGGTCTCGCTGCGCGGCGCGACGTAGGGGCGCACGCTCTTGGTGATCGCGAGCTCGGACATCGGCGTCGCGTGCGCCGCGGCGCCGCCGAGGGCGATCAGCGCGAGCAGCGCCTTCACAGCGCGCGCCTCTTGAGCGACACCAGCTGCTCGTTCATCGAGCCCGAGCGGAAGCCGGCGAGATCGAGCGCGACGTACGCGAAGCCGAGCTGCTTCCCGAGCGCGACGATCGAATCTCGCACGTCGATCACGCGCGCGAGATCGATCGGATCGATCTCCAACCGCGCGACCTGATCGTGCCAGCGCACGCGCAGCTGCTTGAAGCCGAGCGCGCGCAGGCCGTCCTCGAAGTCGTCGACCTGGCGCAGCCGCTCGGGCGTGATGCGCGTGCCGTACGGGAAGCGCGACGACAGGCACGCGAGCTGCGGCTTGTCCCACGTGCGCAGGCCGAGCCGCTGCGACAGCGTCCGGATCTCGGACTTCGAGAGCTGCGCGTCGACCATCGGCATGATCGCGCCGTGATCGCGCGCGGCGGCGATGCCGGGCCGGTAGTCGCCGAGATCATCCATGTTGGTCCCGAGCGCGACCTTGGCGCCGAGCCGCGCGGCGAGCGGCGCCGCGACCTCCATCAGCTCGGTCTTGCACATCGCGCAGCGATCGGTCGGGTTGTCGGCGAAGCCGGGGCGCTCGAGCTCGTGCGATTCGATCACGTGATGGCGCGCGCCGACCAGCTCGGCGCCGAGCGCGCGCGCGTCGGCGACCTCGCTCTTGGCCATCGTCACCGAGACGGCGGTGACCGCGTGGCAGCGATCGCCGAGCACGTCGGACGCGACCGCGAGCAGGAAGGCCGAGTCGACCCCGCCCGAGAAGGCGACGACCACGTGCTCCGCGGCTCCGAGCCGGGCGCGTAGATCGTCATACTTCGTATCGATCGAGCCGGGCGACATCGCCGATCAAGCTAGCACACGCGCTTGATCAGCGTGATCGTCCATTTTCCGTCGGGGACCGCCTCGACGGAGGCGACCTCCTGGCCCCACTCGACGGCGGACCGGGGGATGTTCTTCACCGCCGGCGCGTGATCGACCGTCACGCGCAAGCTCGCGCCCACGGGCAGGGCCTCGAGGGCGAGCCGCGTCCTGACGAAGGTGAACGGGCAGACCTCGCCGGTCAGGTCGAGC
>Ga0310811_10013730_pt1 | contig 10556 bp, 10 predicted proteins | sample YCmetagenome_FD_207642 | JGI IMG/M metagenome (GOLD analysis project Ga0310811, IMG submission 207642) | Soil microbial communities from experimental microcosm in Duke University, North Carolina, United States - YC | ecosystem: Engineered > Artificial ecosystem > Soil microcosm > Unclassified ... | reverse complement strand
CCCGGCCTCAATCTGATCGTGCCCTTCATCGACCGCGTCGGCGCCAAGCTCAACATGATGGAGCAAGTGCTCGAGGTGCCGCAGCAGGAGGTGATCACCAAGGACAACGCCCAGGTCACCGTCGACGGCGTCGTGTTCTACCAGGTGCTCGACGCCGCCAAGGCCGCCTATGAGATCACCAATCTGAACAACGCCATCGGCAATCTGACCATGACCAATGTGCGCACGGTCATGGGCTCGATGGATCTCGACGAGCTGCTCTCCCAGCGCGACAAGATCAATCATCAGCTGCTGAAGGTCGTCGACGACGCCACCTCGCCCTGGGGCATCAAGGTCACGCGCATCGAGATCAAGGACATCGCCCCACCCAAGGACCTGATCGAATCCATGGGCCGGCAGATGAAGGCCGAGCGCGACAAGCGCGCCTCCATCCTCGAGGCCGAGGGCATGCGCCAGGCCGCCATCCTGCGGGCCGAAGGCGAGAAGCAGGCGGCGATCCTCCAGGCCGAGGGCCAGCGCGAGGCCGCCTTCCGCAACGCCGAGGCGCGCGAGCGCTCGGCCGAGGCCGAGGCCAAGGCGACCGCCGTGGTGTCGGAGGCGATCTCCAAGGGCAATGTCCAGGCCCTGAACTACTTCGTCGCCCAGCGCTATGTCGACGCCCTGCAGAAGATCGCCTCGGCGCCCAATCAGAAGCTGATCATGATGCCGCTGGAGGCCGCCGGCGTGATCGGCGCCATCGGGGGGGTGGCTGAACTCGCCAAGCAGGCGTTCGGGCCCCAGGGTGGTGCCACGCCGGGGACGCCGCGCACCGGCCCCTGGGACAAGCAGAGCTGAGCCATGACCAGCTTCCTCGACTCCTTGCAGTTCTGGCATTGGTGGATCCTGGGGGCGGTCCTCGCCGCGGTCGAGGCGCTGGCCCCCGGCATGTTCTTCATCTGGTTCGGCGCGGCGGCGCTGATCGTAGGCCTCGTCGCCCTGATTCTGCCGGGCATGGGCTGGCCGGCGGAGGTGCTGCTCTTCGCTGTCCTCGCCGCCATCGCGGTCTTCTTCGGCCGCGCTTATCTGCGCCGCCCGGCGCTGACCACCGCGGATCCGGCGCTGAACCGCCGCGCCGAGCGCTATCTCGGCCGCCGCTTCACCCTGGAGACGCCCATCGTCAACGGCCGCGGCAGCATAAAGGTCGACGACAGCGTCTGGCGCGCCGCCGGCCCGGAGCTGCCGGCGGGCCGGCAGGTCAAAGTGATTGGCGTCGAGGGCACGGTGCTGCAGGTCGAAGCCTCGGACTAGATCCGTGCAGCGGCTTTCGATCGCCACCAAGCGCGGCCAGCGCCTGGCCGCCGAGCTTCGTCCCGCGGATTCCAAGAGGCTGGTCGTCCTCGCGCATGGCTTCACCAGCGACAAATCCTCGGAGGGCCGTTTCGACTATATCGCGGGCTGTCTCACCCGTGCCGGCTACAGCGCGCTGGCCTTCGATTTCAGCGGTTGCGGCGATAGCGACGACGATGCGCTGACGGGGGCCAAGCAGATCGAGGATCTGCAGACCGTGCTCGATTATGGGGCGGCGGCGGGCTTCGAGCGCATCGCGCTCTGGGGCAACAGCCTGGGCTGCCGCATCTGCCTGCAGAGCTGGCGGCCCAGCGTCGCCGCTATGGTCCTGACCGGGGCCGGCCCCGGGCCAGTGCATTACCGCTGGGAGGAGCATTTCACCACCGCCGAGCTCCGCCAGCTCGGCGAGACCGGCCGGATCGAGCAACCCGCCGATCGCCGGCCGAGCGGACGCATGGTCATCGACGGCCAGATGCTGCGCGACTTCGCCGAATTCGATCAGCCGGCGATCCTGGGGCGCGTCGGCTGTCCGGTGCTTCTCATCAATGGCGACGGCGATGCGGAGGAGCGCATGCTGGCCGAGATCTCCAAAGCCGCGCTCCGCTTCCTGCCGCCGGAGTCGCGCCGCGAGATCATCCCCGGCGCCGCCCATGGCTTCTGGCGCCATCTCGACCGCGTCGTGGATCTGGGCTTGGATTGGCTGGATCGGTATCTGCCGCGGCAGCCCGATCGAAGGCCGTCCTGACAAGCTGCTTCCAAATCAGTCGGCGCACCTGTTTCTACAGGGAATCTACAGGGGCTCGGTCTCATTCCCTGGGACCGCCTTCGGCCCTCGCATCTGCTTCTGCAGGGAATCTGCAGTCATTCGCGCCTCTCTTACAGGGATGACATCAGGGCGAACTGATGGCCCCGCCGATTGTCCCGGCTCGTGTCGATCATATATTTAACGTTATACGCAAAAGACGTAGATGTCAAGCTGTTTTCCCCAGCTGGCGTTCGATCTCGGCAAGGACGGTCGCGGCCTGCCGGCGGCAGGAAAGCTCGGCGATGAAGGCGGCGTCGGGGCGGCAGGCGGTGAGGTCCCGGGGCCAGCGCTCGAGGAGCTGCTCGATCTCGCGGTCGGTCTGCAGCACCAGCGCAGCACCGCTTCGGCGCGCCAGCGCGCTTGCCTCGGTTTCGAAGCCGGCACCGATGAAGACGATCGGCTGGCCGCTGCGAAGATATTCGAACAGCTTGCCCGTCATCACGCCCGGCGCCGAAGGGTCCGTCCAGTCGAAGAAGAGCAATGCTGCCGCCCGGCGTTCGGCCGCCAGCACATCCCGATGCGCGATCAGCCCGGCGAGCCGAGTGAGGGGCGCGGCACCGGCGGCCTGCACCATGCGCCGGAGCGGCGCCTGATCCGGGCCGTAGAAATCGAGCCGCAGCATCTCGGAAATATCCGCCCGGCGCTTCAGCACCTTGGCGAGACAGCCGAAGAACCGGGCGACCGCCTGATGCCCCTCGTAGAGACGGCCGGCATAGAGGAGGGCCGGCTCCGGACCGGCGGCCGCGGCGTCGGCGGGCGGGTCGTCCTCGTCCTCGAGATAGCCGAAATAGGCGACCGTGGCCGCTCGCCCGAGGCTCCGCTCGATGCGCGCCGCCAATCCCTGCGACAGCGTCACGAGCATGGCGGCCCGGCGGACGATCCTTCGCTCCGCAGCCAGGCTGGCGCGCCGCCATATCGCGCCGCGCGGCCGGAGATAGTTCTCCGACCAGAGGTCCTGATAGTCGACGACCCAGGGGATGCCGGTCTCGCGTGCCAGGATCGATCCTGCGATGACGTTGGAAGCCGGACCGTAACTGCTCACGATGACGTCGAGGCCGCCCGACGCGGCGAGGCGCCGGCCGGCCCGCACCAGGCCGGGCACCAGCAGCAGCCGGATGTCGCCCAGCGGCCCCAGCCGGTCACGGAGGCGGCGTGTCTTGCGCTTCAGCAGCGCCCAGCGTGCAAGGCCGGAGGCCGTCGCCGCCCCGCTCGCCGGCGCCGGGGGCCGCGCCCACCAGGCGGGAATTATGTGCAGCTGGAGGCCATCGGTCGGCAGATCCAGATCGAGCGGCCCGTCCATCGCGGACTTGGCCGGCGTCAGGACATGGACCTCGTGGCCTGCCGCGGCCCAGGCCCGCGCCCAGCCATAGGCGCGATGCGAGGCGATCACGCTGAGCGGCGGAAAGGCATGGGACAGCAGCAGGATCTTCACGGCTTCGCCGGAGCCCGCTCCGCAAAACGCCGGCTGGCGCTCGCCATCGCCTGGGACAGGCGGTCGGCCACGATCTTTGCGGAGTGATGGCCGGCGACCCAGGCCTGCGAGGCCAGGCCCAGACGCCGGCGCGCCTCGCCATCGGCCAGCAGCCTCGTCACCGCCTGCGCGATCTCGCCGGCGGAGGCAGAGCGCGCCACCGGCGGGGGAACCGGAAAGCACCAGGCATTATGGCGATCCTCGTAGGAGGTCAGCACGGCCGCGCCGCAGGCCATGGCCTTGGGCGTGATCAAACCGAAGACGCCCAGCTCGAACTGGTCGAGCACGAGATCGACAGCGCGATAGCAGCGCGCCAGCCGGCGCTCCGGCATCGGCGCGAGCCATGCCACGCGTTCGGCGATGCCCAGCCGGCGGCAGAGCGCCTTGCTTCGCGCCACCTCCTGCCCCCATCCCGGCACCAGCAGCATGGCGTCCGCGCCGGCCTTCAGCGCCTCGGCGAAGCCCCGGAACATCCGGTCATTGCCCTTCAGGCGCCAATTCTGCCGGGCCGGCGCGATGAGCAAGGCCCGGTCGCCATATTGCGCCTGCAAATGGCGGCGCCAGGCGGAGTCGTCGCCGGGGTGGAAGATGGCCTCGTCGATGGGATGCGGGCAGAAGCTGTAGCTGGCGATGCCGGCTTCCTCGGCCAGCGCGCGGGTATCGGGATTGGTGATGAGGAGGTGATCGCCGAGCCGATAGCCGAGCCAGAGCAGCCGGCCCAGCGCCGTGCGGGCGAAGGGGATGTCCCGCATAGTGCCGATATCGACGCTGATGCGGGGCCGATCGGGGCAGAAGAGCGAATAGATCGCGGCAAGGGCATAGGAGAAGACCACATCCGCCTCCCGCGCATGGGCGGCGAGCCAGCGGCCATGCGGGGCATAGGCGCCGAGGGCACGGGGATCGATCCGCCGCGCGGGGTCGAGCCGGCGGGCGGCGGCGACCAGGGCCTCGATGCGGGCCCCGCTGCCGTCGCCCGGGATGCCTTCTGGCGGAGGCCGCCGCGACAGGCCATCGCGCAGCAGGCGCAGGCGATAGTACAGCGGCTCGAGCGCGCGCTTCGCGCGCGGGGGCAGATGGCGCGCCACCCGCCGCAGCAAAGCAGATTGCAGCCCCGGCGGTCCCGCCCCCAAGGACTCGCTGGTGAACCAGGCAGGCCGCCGGTAGCCGCCGAAATCCGCGGTATTGATGTCGAACCGGGTTTCGTCGGGAAAGTCCCCGGGCTCGAGCTCGAGGTCGTCCCATTCGGGCTGGCTCATGAGATGGGTCACGTCATGGCAGATCACCCGCACGGGCGAGCCGCGGCCCGCGAGGATCTTGGCATAGCCATAGGCGACATTGGCGACGTTCCCGACATGGAGGGAACGCAGCGCGGAGGCTGCCGGTGCGGGCTCTGGCGGCAGGTGGTTCACGGACCGGGATGGCCGCCCATCACCGGCCAAGGGACGGCCGAGCCTGGGCGCGGTACCAGGCAATGGTTCGGCGCAGCCCTTCCTCGAGCTCGATCGCCGGTTCGTAGCCGAGATCGCGGCGTGCGGCCGAAATGTCGGGAATGCGGCGCGCGACGTCCCTATGGCCCCGCGGCCTGAAGAGGATGCCGGAGCGGCTCTCGACCAAGGCAATGGTCATGCAGGCGAGATCGTGGACGGTCACCGCGCTGCGGGGATCGCCGATATTGTAGGTTCGCCCCGCGGCAATCTCCTTCGTCATCGCCAGCAAAGCGCCGCGGACGAAATCGTCGATGTAGCACCAGGCGCGGATCTGCGATCCGTCGTCGTGAACGATGAGATCCTCGCCCGCGATCGCCTGTCGGACGAAGTGATGCAGGGCCCCGACGCCGACCTGATTCGGGCCGTAGATGTTGAAGGGCCGGAGCGTCACGGCGGGAAGGGCGTTCTGCCGGACATGCGAATGGACGATGAATTCCCCGACGAGCTTGCTGATGGCATAGGTCCAGCGCGGCTCGCCGACCGAGAGCGTCGGCCTGATCTCGGTTTCGGAGACGTTGTCGGCGTCGACGCCATAGACCTCGCTGGTGGAGAAGTCGACGAGCTTCTTCAGCTTCGGCAGATTCAGCGCGGCTTCCATGATGTTGAACGTGCCCTTCACATTGACGTCGAGCACGCGGACGGGATCGGCCATCACCGTATCGACGCCGGCAATGGCTGCGGCATGGACCACATATTCGACATCCCTTTCGAGCGCCCGCTGCAGGGCCGGCAGGTCACGGATATCCCCTTCGATCAGGCGGAGGTTGGGATGGCTCTTCAGGCTGGTATTGGCGTAGGCGCAGTTATGGAGATTGTCGAACAGGACAATCTCGTTGCGATCGGCGAGCCGCGCCGCGATATGCGTTCCGATGAAGCCGGCGCCGCCGGTGATGAAGATCTTCGAGCCGGATAGCAGCGCTTCTTCGGGGCTCGCGTCCTGCGTCATCGCCTCATTCCTGCTCGAGGAAATCGCCGAGCCCTGAGGTGGGTCGCCAGCCCGCTGCCCGCAGAGCCAGATTGCTGCCCATCATGTCGCCGCAGGGCCGATCCGTGAACACCAGCTTCGCCGCGACGCCCAGCCGGCGCGCCTTGGCGCGGACGAGATCGAGAAAGCTGATGTCCTCGTCGCCGCAAAGATTGTAGCAGCCGGCCGGGATTCCGCCCGTGGCGCCACGCCGGACGGCTTCGGCGATGTCGCCAAGGTGGGTGGGCGTGATGCGCGGCTTCCCCGCCCGGTTGATCCGAAGGGGAAGGCCCTGTCGAAGGGAATCCTCAATCAGGTGAAACAGGCCGGCGGGCGGCTTGCGCGAAAAAGGGAAGTAGAGCCGGAAGATGATCAGCTCCAGCCCGGCCTCACCCGCGCCCTCCCGTGCCTCGGCTTCGGCGGCCTGCTTGGTCTCGGCATAGGGTCCTTCCGGGTGGACCGGATCGCTTTCGCGCATCCGCTGGCCCTCGACATAGCCATAGACGCTTCCGGTCGAGAACAGGATGAGGCGCCGGACCTCGTGCCGCGCGCACCAGGCCATCAGGTTGCGGGTGCCGATGACGTTCGTGTCCCAATGCCGCTGCCGGTCCGGGCTTCGAATCTCTGCGGCGCAGTGGATGACCGCCGCCCCCGCCAGCGCCGGGAGATCGGGCCAGGGCAGCGCGATATCATGGCTGATGTGGGCGATGCCGGCGCCCGCGGGGGGCCGCCGCGACAGGCCCGTGACCCGGCCGAGCCGGGCCAGGCTCTCGCTCAGCGCGGCACCGACATAGCCGGTTGCGCCGGTAACCAGGAATGTCTCTGCCATGGCGGCGAAGAGCGGCCGCCTCAAGAACCCGCAGCCGCGTCGCGGCGCGAAGGCGCCGGGCCGGATTCATCGAGGCAGGTCAGCGTGCCGTCGGCATTCTCGCGATAGCGCGAGCCATCCTGCGGGCAGACGAGATCGGCCCCCAGCCTCACGCCCGCCCGGCTCATCCAGCCGATGCGCCGCGCCGGCACGCCGGCGACCAAGGCGAAATCGGGGACGGGGGCGTTGACCACCGCGCCCGCGGCCACGAAGGCGTATCGCCCGATCGTATTGCCGCAGAGGATCGTGGCATTGGCCCCGATGGTGGCACCGCGGCGGACCCGGGTCTCCTGGAACTCCTGCTTTCGGCTGATGAAGGCGCGGGGATTGACGACATTGGTGAAGACGCAGCTGGGACCGCAGAATACCTCCTCCTCGAGGATCACGCCCTGATAGAGGCTGACATTGTTCTGGATCTTGCAGCCGTCGCCGATCGCAGCCTGGGGCCCGACCATCACGTTCTGGCCCAGCGAGCAGCGCCGGCCGAGCGACGCCTCCGGCAATATATGGCAGAAATGCCAGATGACCGTGCCTTCGCCGATGCTGACGGCTTCGTCGACATAGGAGCTTTCGTGAATACGGACCCCCGGAAAACGGGGGTCGTCACGCCACTGATTTGACATCGCGCTCAGAGGCCCGATCCACTGTTTCGCTCCCGGCAGTCTCGATCCTCGCCTTCGGCATACGGGGCGAGGTGGGAAGAAATTTGGCCAGCAAGGGATGCCGTTCGCCGCGATGCGGCTCGATCCGGGCAGTCCGGATGGCGGCGGTGAGCTCGATCGCCGGCCGCGCCGCCGCCAGGCCATAGCCGCGCCCGGCCATGATCTCCTCATAGCTTCGGCTGTGAAGATCGGCAAACCCGTCGGTGAAGTCGACCGCCTCGTCATCGATGGCGATGGCGCGAAATGTCGACCGGCCCTTGGCCTCAGGGGGAAGATCCTTCCGGTCGACCGACACGAACCAACGAATCGCCGCGCCCTCGAAGGTCAGGAATCCCGCCGCGCGGCTGGGGTCGCGCAGATGGACGATGCTAACCGTCGGGCTCCCGAAGACGTGAATGAGGGCGTCGAAGAGATGGATTCCGATATTGGTCGCCACACCGCCCGACATCTCCTCCTTGCCCTTCCAGGAGCTGTGGTACCAGGGCCCGCGGCTCGCGATATGGGTCAGCTCCACGCGCAACGGCTTGCCGGCGCGAGCGGCGAGCCGGGCTTTCATCGTCGCAATCCCGGGGTGCAGCCGAAGCTGCAGCAAGGTGAAAATGCGCCGGCCCGTCGTCGCTTCGAGCGCGGCAAGGCCGTCCAGGTCCCTGGGGTCGAGAACGAGGGGTTTCTCGCAGATGACGTCGGCGTCGGCGCGGAGCGAGAAGCGGCAATGCGCGTCGTGAAGATGGTTCGGCGAACAGACGGAGATCCAGTCGAGCTTTTCGCCCCGGCGCCGCAGCGCCTCGAGGTGACGCTCGAAGCGCTCGAATTCGACGAAGAAGCCGGCGTCGGGGAAATATTCGTCGATGACACCGACGGAATCATGGAGATCGAAGGCAGCTTTGACCTCGCCGCCGATGGCCCTAATGGCCTGCATGTGCCGCGGGGCGACGAAGCCCGCCGCGCCTATCAAGCCGAAGGATGGCATGATCCCCGGTGCATCCTGGGCGTCCCCCCGCAATCCGCTCTCGAAGCAGGCATATACCTCGCGAGATCGCCTGGCAACGGTAGCGCGGAGGGACGCCTTTGGCGGCGACGGGCTGCTCAGAACCTCTCGGTCCAGGGCCGGAGGTCGAGCTCCAGGGCCCAGGCGCTTTTCGGCTGGCTGTGGAGATGCCAGTAGGTTTCGGCGATGGCATCGGGAGAGAGATGGCTCTCTTCGGCGTTCTCGCCGATGCTGCCGTCGATGATGACATGGCCGACGTGGATGCCCTGGGGGCCGAGCTCGCGGGCCATGCTCTGGGCAAGGGCCCGGAGGCCGAACTTGCCGATGGCGAAGCCGGCGAAATTGGCGCTGCCGCGCAGCGAGGCGGTGGCGCCGGTGAGCAGGATCGTGCCCGGTCCGCCGGGCAGCATGGCACGCGCGGCGGCGCGGCCCACCAGGAAGCCGCCGAGGCAGCAGGCACGCCAGGCGGATTCGACCTCGGCGGGGGTGAGCTCCACCACCGGCTTGCGCACGAAGCCGCCGGCGTTGAAGACCACGAGGCGGGGCGTTCCCAGATCGCGCTCGACCGCGGTGAAGAGATCGTCGACGGAGATCTCGCTGGTGGCATCGCAGGCATAGGCGCGTCCGCCCGTTTCCGCCGCCAGATCCCTCAGCTTGTCGACGCGCCGGGCGGCGAGGGCCACCCCCATGCCTTCGCGGGCGAAGCGCCGCACCAGGGCCGCGCCCAGGCCGGGGCCGACGCCGACGACGAGGGCTGCCGGCTTGGTTTCGCTCTTTGCCATTTCATCGCTCCTTGCTGCTGATGTGATCCGGCCCACGGCGCCGAGAAGGCCCCAGCTTAGCCGGCCGGCGCGCCGCGGTCAGCCGCAGGTCGAGCAGGGCTTGCCTGCGCCCGGCGCATCGCCGCACAATCGGCCCCGGCGGATGGAAATGCGGAGAGGCCTTTGCCATGCCGGTCACGACGCTTCTGCGGCATGATTCGCTCATGGTCTTCGACTTTCGCTGCGCGGCCGCACCGGGTGATCGGCCTTACGAAGAGCTGCATGAGAACTTCTCCCTCTCCTATGTGAGAAAGGGGAGCTTCGGCTATCGCAGCCGCGGCCGGTCCTTCGAGCTGGTCGCCGGCTCGCTCCTGGTCGGCCATCGCGGCGACGAATATCTCTGCACCCATGACCATGTCCATGGCGACGAATGCCTGTCCTTTCACTTCGCGCCCGATTGGGTCGAAGCGATCGGCGGGGAGTCCGCGCTCTGGCGCATCGGCCCGGTGGCCCCGATGGCGGAGCTCATGGTGCTGGGCGAGCTTGCCGAGGCCGCGGCCGAGGGACATAGCGATATCGGTCTGGAGGAGCTGGGGCTGCTGCTGGCGGCGCGCTTCGTCGAGCTGGTTTCCGGACGCAAGCAACGAGCGCCGGCGGCCGGCGCGGCGGATCGCCGCCGCGCCGTGACCGCCGCGCTCTGGATCGATGCCCACGCCCAAGATCCCATCGGCCTCGAGGCGGCCGCGGCGGAGGCCGGGCTCAGCCCGTTTCATTTCCTGCGGCTCTTCGCCAGGGTCCTGGGCGTGACGCCGCATCAATATCTGGTCCGCTCGCGGCTGCGCCGGGCCGCCCGGCTGCTGGCCGAGGACCAGCGCCCGGTCACCGAGATCGCCTATGACGTGGGCTTCGCCGATCTCTCGAATTTCGTCCGCAGCTTCCATCGCGCCGCCGGAGTCTCCCCGCGCGGCTTTCGCCGCGCCGCCCGCGGCGACCGCAAGATTTTCCAAGATCGGCTCGCCGCCCTCTCCCTAGGATGATCCTCCACCAACGGAGGACATCATGTACGACCATATCGGATTGAAGGTGAAGGACGTCGGAAAGAGCGTGCGCTTCTACAAGGAAGCGCTCGGCGCGCTCGGTCATGTGCTTGCCTCCGAGGACGAATCGGGCGCGGGCCTCGGGCCCAAGGATGCACCGGCGCTCTGGCTCTATGCGGTCAAAGGC
>Ga0310811_10013729_pt1 | contig 10556 bp, 11 predicted proteins | sample YCmetagenome_FD_207642 | JGI IMG/M metagenome (GOLD analysis project Ga0310811, IMG submission 207642) | Soil microbial communities from experimental microcosm in Duke University, North Carolina, United States - YC | ecosystem: Engineered > Artificial ecosystem > Soil microcosm > Unclassified ... | reverse complement strand
ACCTGCTCACCGGGAAGTCCGTCCCGCTCTACGGCGACGGCGGCAACATCCGGGACTGGGTGCACGTGGACGACCACTGCCGCGGCATCCAACTCGTGGCCGAGGTGGGCGAGCCCGGTGAGGTCTATCACATCGCGGGCACGGCCGAGCTGACCAACCTGGAGCTCACCCAGCGCCTGCTCGACGAACTCGACGCCTCCTTCGACCAGGTCGAGCGCGTCGCCGACCGCAAGGGGCACGACCGGCGGTACTCGCTGGACGACGGCAAGTTGCGCGCCCTCGGTTACGCGCCCCGGATGAGCTTCGACGAGGGCATCTCGGAGACCGTCCAGTGGTACGTCGACAACCCGTCGTGGTGGAAGCCGCTGCGGTCGGACGCCCAGTGACCGGCGTCCACTGACCGGCGTCCACTGACCGACATCGAGCGACCACGGAGGCGTCATGACCAGATGGCTGGTGACGGGAGCGGGCGGGATGCTCGGCACGGACCTCGTCGCGCTTCTCACGCGTGAGGGCGAGGAAGCGGTCGCGCTGACCCGTCACGACCTCGACCTGCTCGACGCGGACGCGGTCGTGACGACGGTGCGGGAGGTGAAACCGGACGTCGTGGTCAACTGCGCGGCCTGGACGGCGGTGGACGACGCCGAGGCGCGCGAGGGCGAGGCTCTCGCGCTCAACGGCCACGCCGTGCGAACGCTCGCCGAGGCGTGCGGTGAACGGCTCATCCAGATCTCGACGGATTACGTGTTCGACGGCTCCTCGGCGGAGCCGTACACGGAGGACGCCCCGACGAGCCCGATCAACGCCTACGGGCGGACCAAGCTGGCGGGGGAGCAGGCCGCGCTGGCGCACGGCGGTCAGGTGGTCCGCACGGCGTGGCTGTACGGCGCGCACGGGCCCAACTTCGTCAAGACGATGATGCGGCTGGCGGCGGAACGGGAAACCGTCTCCGTGGTGGACGACCAGGTCGGGCAGCCGACGTGGACCGCCGACCTGTCGGCGCAGATCGTGCGGCTCGCCCGGGTCGATGCTCCGCCGGGTGTGTACCACGGCACCAGCGCGGGCCGGACGAGTTGGCACGGCTTCGCGCGCGAGGTCTTCACGTTGCTCGGCGCGGACCCCGACAGGGTCCTGCCCATCTCGGCGGCGGGGTTCCCGCGTCCGGCCGCGCGGCCCGCCAACAGCGTCCTGGGCCACGATCGGTGGGCCGCCGCGGGGGTGGCCCCCCTCCGTGACTGGAGAGAGGCCCTGCGCGCCGCGTGGCCCCATCTGAGCGCCGGCTGAGCCCCATCGGCCGTTTCCGGCCGAGGCGTCTGTGTCCGAGCCCGCGTCCGAGGCTCTGTCCCGCCTCGTCCGAGGTCTACGTGAGCGACTCGTAGTACGCCTGGCAGGCGGCGTAGTCCGGGAGCAACCCGGCGTCCTGCGCCTCCTTGACCGACGGCGCGGCGGCGTCCTTGTCCGACAGCAGGGGCTCGACGTCGAGCGGCCATTCGACGGCGATCGTCGGGTCGAGCGGATGCACTCCGTGCTCGCGCCCCGGCGCGTACGGCGTCGAGCACAGGTACACGACGGTCGCCTCCTCGCTGAGCGCGAGGAACGCGTGCCCGAGCCCCTCGGCCAGGTAGAGCCCACGCCGTGACTCGTCGTCCAGACGCACCGCCTCCCACTGCAGGAAGGTGGGCGAGCCGACCCGCAGGTCCACCGCGACGTCGAGGATGGCGCCGGAGACGCACGTCACGTACTTGGCCTGGCCGGGTGGGACATCGGCGAAGTGGATGCCGCGCAGGACGCCCCGCTTCGAGACCGAGCAGTTGACCTGGGCCAACTCCAGCCGGTGCCCCACCGCGTCGTGGAGGTCCGCCGCACGGAACGATTCGAGGAAGGCGCCACGGGTGTCGCCGTGGATTCGCGGCGTGTACGCCCACAGTCCGTCGATGCTCAGAGGGTCCATGCGGGAAGCATGCCACGTGATCAGCAACTTGTTACGCTTGCGAGGATGGTCCAGAAATGCGGTTGGTGGTGTTCAATTCTGGGCGGGGGGAATGTCGCATCGTCCGCGTCAACCAATCCAGCCCCAGCCGCGTCTTGGAATGCGGCAAGTAACTTGGACCTCCGAATCGGGGAGCTTGATGACGCAGTGCCGACTGTGCGGTTCGACGGACCTCGCCGGTGTCGTCGATCTCGGAGCCACGCCACCTTGTGAGCGCTTCCTCACCGCTGACCAGCTCGAAGAGCCAGAGATCACCTACCCTCTGCACTTACAGGTCTGCACGAGTTGCTGGCTCGCGCAGATCCCGCCGCTGATCACTCCTGAGGACACGTTCACGGAGTACGCCTACTTCTCGTCGTACTCGACGTCGTGGGTGGAGCACGCGAGGACGTTCGTCGCCGACGCGGTCGAGCGGCTGCGGCCCTCGTTCGTCGTGGAGGTGGCGAGCAACGACGGGTACCTCCTGCAGCACGTGGTCGAGCGGGGAATCCGCTGCCTGGGCATCGAGCCCTCGGCCAACGTCGGCCAGGCCGCCGTGGACAAGGGCGTGCCGACCCGCACCGACTTCCTCTCCCCCGAGACGGGCGCCTCCGTGAGGGCCGAGCACGGGCCCGCGGACCTGGTGGTGGCCAACAACGTCTACGCGCACATCCCCGACGTCATCGGGTTCACCCAGGGCCTGCGGAACCTGGTCGCCGACGACGGCTGGGTGTCGATCGAGGTCCAGCACCTGCTCACGCTCATCGAGCTGAACCAGTACGACACGATCTACCACGAGCACTTCCAGTACTACACCGTCGCCTCCGCGCAGCGCGCGCTGGCGAGCGGGGGACTGGCCCTGGTGGACGTCGAACTGGTGCCCACGCACGGCGGCTCGATCCGGCTCTGGGCCCGGCCCGCCGAGGTCGCGGGGGAGCCCGGCCCGCGTGTCATCGACGTGCTCGACCGCGAGAAGGCCGCGGGTCTCCACGAGCTGTCGGGTTACACCGAGTTCGCCGAGCGGGTGGCGGGCGTCCGGCGCGACCTGCTCAGGTTCCTGGTCGACGCGGCCGCCGAAGGCAAGACCGTGGTCGGGTACGGCGCTCCGGGGAAGGGCAACACGCTGCTCAACCACTGCGGCGTCCGGCCCGACCTGCTCGCCTACACCGTGGATCGCAACCCCTACAAGCACGGCAGGTTCACCCCCGGGATGCGCATCCCGATCCTGCCGCCGGAACAGATCGGCGCGGACCGGCCCGACTACGTCCTCGTTCTCCCGTGGAACCTGCGCGACGAGCTCGTGGACCAACTGTCCTACATCCGTGAATGGGGAGGCCGGTTGGTCTTTCCGATCCCCACCCTGGAGATTGTCTCGTGAAAGTTGTCCTCTTTTGCGGGGGCTATGGCATGCGGATGCGGGAGGGCACTCCAGGTGACGTCCCCAAGCCCATGGCCCTGGTCGGCCCCCGGCCGCTGATCTGGCACGTGATGAGGTACTACGCCCACTTCGGGCACACCGACTTCATCCTCTGCCTCGGGTACGGCGCACACCACATCAAGGACTTCTTCCTGAACTACGAGGAGACGACGTCCAACGACTTCGTGCTGCGCAACGGCGAGGTCGAGCTGCTGTCGACGGACATCTCCGAGTGGTCCATCTCGTTCGTGAACACCGGCATCAACTCGCCCATCGGAGAACGGCTGCGCCGCGTGCGCGACCACCTCGACGGTGACGAGATGTTCCTGGCCAACTACGCCGACGTCCTCACCGACGCTCCGCTGCCGGAGATCATCGAACGTTTCGAGAAGAGCGACGCCGGCGCCTCCATGATGGTCGTGCCGCCCACCGAGAGCTTCCACTGCGTCGAGCTCGGCGAGGCCGGCATGGTCGACGGGATCACGCCGGTCAGCGACATGCCGTTATGGGTCAACGGCGGTTACTTCGTGCTCAGGCAGGAAGTCTTCGACCACATCCCGGAGAACGGCGACCTCGTCGTCGACGGCTGCGGTGAGCTGGCCAAGCGCGGCCGGATGCTGGCCTACCCGTACCGGGGCTACTGGCGTCCGACCGACACGGTCAAGGAGCGCGTGGCGCTGGACGAGGCCTACTCGCGCGGCGAACGCCCCTGGGTGTTGTGGGAGCAGGCGTGATAGGTCTGCGCCCCGCGGCCGGTGTCACGCGGATCGCGGCCCTCGCCGCGCACTGCGACGATCTGGCGATCGGAGCGGGCGGGAGTCTGCTGACCGTCTGCTCCGCGCGCCCCGGCGTCCAGGTGGACGCCCTGGTGCTCTCTGGGGGCGGCACCGAGCGTGAGGACGAGGAGCGCGCGGCGCTCGCGGCCTTCTGCCCCGGTGCCGACCTGCGCGTCACCGTGCTCAAGATGCCTGACGGACGCTTGCCCGCGTACTGGGACGAGGCGAAGGCCGCGGTCGAGGAGTTGCGCGCGCGGACGGAGCCCGACCTGCTGTTCGCCCCCTTCCGCGGCGACGCCCACCAGGACCACCGCGGGCTCGCGAAGATGGTGCCGACGGCGTTCCGCGACCATCTCGCGCTGGGGTACGAGATCGTCAAATGGGACGGCGACCTCGCGGCGCCTTCGGTCTACCAGCCGCTCACCCCCGAGATCGCCGAAGCCAAGGTTTCGCTGCTGCAGCAGCACTACTCTTCGCAGCGGCACCGCCCCTGGTACGACCGCGAAGCCTTTCTCGGGCTGGCGCGCATCCGGGGAATCGAATGTCATGAGCGTTACGCCGAGGCGTTCCACGTGAACAAGCTCACTCTGGATCTGGAGAACTGAATGCGGGTATTGCTGACCGGGCACCAGGGCTACCTGGGCAGCGTCATGGCCCCTGTGCTCGCGGCGGCGGGCCACGACCTGGTCGGTCTCGACTCGGGCATGTTCGCCACCTGCCTGCTGGGGCCCGCCCCCGCGGATCCCGAGACGATCGCCGTGGACCTGCGCGACGTGGGTCCGGAGCATCTCGCCGGGTTCGACGCCGTCGTGCATCTCGCGGCGCTGTCCAACGACCCGCTCGGGGCTCTGGCTCCGGAGCTGACCTACGACATCAACCACCACGCCTCCACGCGTCTCGCGCGTCTCGCGAAGGACGCCGGGGTCAAGCGGTTCCTGTACGCGTCGACCTGCTCGGTGTACGGCGCCTCCGGCGGGGACGACCTGCTGACCGAGGACGCCCCGCTCCGGCCGGTCACGCCGTACGCCGAGTCCAAGGTGCGGGTCGAGGACGACCTGGTCGCCCTGGCCGATGAGGACTTCACACCGATCTTCCTGCGCAACGCGACCGCCTTCGGGTTCTCGCCGCGGCTGCGCGCCGACATCGTGCTGAACAACCTCGTGGGTCACGCGTTCCTGACCGGCGAGGTGCGGGTGCTGTCCGACGGCACGCCGTGGCGGCCCCTGGTGCACGCCGAGGACATCGCGACCGCCTTCGTCGAGGCCCTGGCCGCTCCGCGGGAGGTCGTCCACGCACGGGCGTTCAACGTCGGCACCGAGCAGAACAACCTCACGGTCGCCGAGATCGCGGCCGAGGTGATCGAGGCGGTCCCGGGCTCGGAGCTGGTGATCACCGGTGAGGCGGGGGCCGACCCCCGGTCGTACCGGGTGGACTTCAGCAGGATCAGGGCGGCGATGCCGGCCTACGAGGCCCGCTGGACGGTCAAGGCGGGCGCGGTCGAACTGATCGACGCCTACCGCCGGTTCGAGCTGACGGCGGACGCGTTCCGCGACCGTTTCACCCGGCTCGCGTGGCTGTCCCACCGCCGGGAGGCCGGCTCCATCGACACCACTCTGCGCCCATGACTCCGGACGAGATGCACGCCTTGGTCGAGCGTCTCTATCCGCTGTGCCGGAGCATCACCGGCGACGGCGTACGGGGCACGCTCGACATCGTCGGCGAGTCGATCCCGCTTGAGGTGACGGAGGTCCCCACCGGGACCGAAGTGCTCGACTGGACCATTCCCCGGGAGTGGAACATCCGTGACGCCTACATCAAGGACGCCACGGGCAGGCGGGTCGTCGACTTCGCGGAGTCCAACCTCCATGTGCTCGGCTACAGCACCCCGATCTCGGCCACGATGTCGTTGGCGGAGCTGCGGCCGCATCTGCACACGCTGCCCGACCAGCCCGACCTGACTCCTTACCGGACCAGCTACTACTCCGAGACGTGGGGCTTCTGCCTGCCGGAGAACACGCTGAGGGCACTGCCCGAGGGGCAGTACGAGGTGAGGATCGACTCGACCCTGGCCCCCGGCCACCTCACGTACGGCGAGCACGTGATCCCCGGGCAGGTCACGGACGAGGTGCTGATCTCCTGTCACGTGTGCCACCCCTCGCTGGCCAACGACAACCTCGCCGGGATCGCGGTGGCGACCGCACTCGCGCAGCGCATCGAGAACCCCTGGTACACCTACCGGTTCCTGTTCGCGCCCGGCACGATCGGCGCGGTCACCTGGCTCGCGCTCAACCGGGAGCGGGTCGGCCGTGTCAAGCACGGCGTCGTGCTGGCCTGCGCGGGTGACCGCGGCGCGCTCACCTACAAGCGGAGCAGGCGGGGGGACGCCGAGATCGACCGCGTCTTCCAGTACGTGCTCTCCGGGCGTGAGCACACCATCGTGGACTTCACGCCGTACGGCTACGACGAGCGTCAGTACGGCTCGCCGGGGTTCAACCTCGGCGTGGGCTCGTTGACGAGGACTCCGTACGCGGGCTACCCCGAGTACCACACCTCGGCCGACAACCCGGACTTCGTCTCCCCGGAGGCGATGGCCGACACCCTTGAGACCTTGTGGGACGCGGTCGGGATCCTCGAGCGCAACCGCAAGTACCACAACACCAGCCCTTACGGAGAGCCCCAGCTGGGCAAGCGCGGCTTGTACGGCTCCTTGGGCGGGCGGAGTGACACACAACAAATCCAAATGGCCATGCTCTGGGTGTTGAACCTTTCAGACGGGTCACACAGCCTGTTGGACATCGCAGAACGATCCACACTCCCCTTCACTGTGGTGGCGGACGCGGCTCAGGCTCTACACAGCGCCGGCTTGGTGAAGGAATAGGTGAGATGACGCAGTCCGAAACAGTCACGCGGCCGCGATTAGGCTTACGCGTCGGCGACACGGTCGAGGTGCTCAGCGAGGACGAGATCCTCGCCACGCTCGACGAGAAGGGCGAACTGGACGGCCTGCCGTTCATGCCGGAGATGGCCAGGTTCTGCGGCCAGAGGCTGACGGTCCACAAGGTCGCCTTCAAACTCTGTGACACGATCTCCGGCACCGGCATGCGGCGGATGGACAACGCGGTCCACCTGACCGCCCGCTGCGACGGCGCCGCGCACGGCGGATGCCAGACCTCCTGCCTGATGTACTGGAAAGAGGAATGGATCAAGCGCGTCGACGACGCGACTCCCGCTCCCGCCTCCGGTGTCCCGTCGGGCCGGCTGCTGCCCCTCCTCGAGGTGAACTCCCGCAAGGAGCCCGCGGACGACGGCGAGGAGCGCTACTCCTGCCAGGCGACCGAGTTGCTCCGGGCCGCTCCGGTGCGCCTGCCGTTCCGGGACCTCGGGCAGTACGTCACGGACATACGCGTCGGCAACGCGGGCCCGTCCCTGACGTTCCGCACCATCTTCTTCGGCCTGTTCGCCCGCTTCCAGAAGTTCAGCAAGCGCGTGCTTCCGAAGGCGCTCTGGATCCGGAACGGGATGACGTGGGGTTTCGTCGCCCCCGGGCCGAACACGAAGACCCCGACCGGGTCCCTCGACCTGCAGCCGGGCGAGCTGGTCCGGATCAAGTCCAAGGAAGAGATCATCGCCACACTCGACGCCGACCGGTTGAACCGGGGCATGGGTTTCGAGGAGGAGATGGCCCGCTACTGCGGCCGTACCGCGCGGGTCCGTACACGTGTCGAACGCCTCCTGGACGAGAAGACCGGGCGGATGTTGCAGATGAAGAACCCTTGTATCGTTCTGGATGACATCGTCTGCTCCGGCGTGTACAAATCGAACTGCCCGCGCCAGTTCGTCCCATTCTGGCGGGAGATTTGGCTCGAACGGGTCACCGAGCCTAAGTAATCGGGAAGGCACGAATGGAACAGGAGCAGGGCGTCGGGAATCTCGTGCGACCTTCTGAGGTCGCCGAGAATGGGAATCCCGCCGAGAACGTGAGCCCTCCCAAGACCGGGGCGCGGGCCATCGGCCGGCAGGCCGGTCGGGGCTTCGGTTGGAGCCTGCTGGGGAACCTGGTGATGAAGGCCGGCTCCTTCGTCATGGGGTTGATCCTGGCGCGCCTGCTCTCGCCCTCCGACTTCGGCATCTACGCCGTCGCGCTCGCCGCGACGGCGTTCGTGATGGTGGTCAAGGACCTCGGCATCATGGCGGCGACCATCCAGTGGCGCGGTTCGCTCGATGAGATGGCTCCCACCGCCACCGTGCTCAACCTCGTGTCCGCCACCACCCTTTACGGGGTTTTCTGGGTGGGTGCGCCGTACTTCGCGGCCGCGGCCGGCAGCGCGGAGGCCGCACCGGTGGTGCGGCTGCTCACCGCCGTCATCCTCGTCGAGGCCGTGACCGCGGTGCGCAGCGCCGCGTTGCTGCGCAGGTTCCAGCAGGACAAGAGCAGCATCGCCATCCTCGCCGGGTTCGTGGTGAACGCGGCGGTCGCCATCACGCTCGCCGCCAACGGCGCGGGGCCGTACAGCTTCGCGTGGGGACAGGTCGCGGCGGCGGTGGTCACCGGCGTGATCGTGCTCCGGCTGGCCAAGCTTCCGTTCCGGTTCGGCCTGGACCGGGAGATCGCCAAGAAGCTGCTGCGCTTCGGCATCCCGTCGGCGGTCGGCATCGGCCTCGAGGCGGTGTTGCTGAACGTCGGCTACATCATCGTCGGCTACATCCTCGGTCCGGTCTGGCTCGGCTTCTACCTGCTGGCGTTCAACGTGTCGAGCTGGGTTCCCGGCCTGATCGGCACCGCCATCCGCACGGTCTCGATCGCCGGCTTCTCGCGCCTCGCCGAGGACAAGCCGGAGTCGCTGTCGAAGGGCGTGCAGCGGTCGGTCCCGCTGCTGTTCGCCGGGGTACTCCCGCTCGCCATCGTCATGGGCGTGCTCGCGCACCCGCTCATCATGTTCCTTTACGGCGCCAAATGGGACCAGGCGGCCGGTGTCCTGCGCTTCCTCGCCGTCCTGATGGTGGTGCGGATGCTGACCTCACTGGCTCTGGACATCCTCAACGGGCAGGGGGCGACCAAGGCCACCGTCTGGATGAACATCGGCTACGGCGCCGCGATGGTTCCCGCGGTGATCGTCGGCACGCATCTGGACGGGATCCGGGGCGCCGCGCTCGGGCAGGCCTCCGCGGCTCTGTTGGTCGCCCTTCCGCTCGCGATCCTGGGGGTGCACCGGGCGGGTGTGAAGCTGGCGCCGATCCCGCCCACGCTCATCCGTCCGGCGCTGGGCGGGATCGTCTCCTGCGCGGTGACGGCGCTGCTGTCGGCGGCGCTGGACGGCCACTACCTACTCGAGCTCGGCGTCGCGGGCGGTGCGGGCCTGGTGGTCTACGGACTGATCGTCGTCCCGCTCGGGTCACTCAGGCACGTCGGCTCGCGGGTCGCCCGCTTCGTCTGATTCAAGCTGCCACTAGGGGAGAACGTGATGCGGACGACCGACATGTTGGTGTCCATCGGCCTTCCGGTCCGCAACGGCGCGGACACGATGAGGGATGCCGTCACGTCGGTGCTCGCGCAGGACCACGAGCGCCTGGAACTGGTGATCTCCGACAACGCCTCCACGGACCACACCGAGGAGTACTGCCGGGACCTCGCGCGCTCGGACAGTCGTGTCGTCTACCACCGTCATCCGCAGGACGTGGGCATCATCGCGAACTTCAGGCATGTCCAGACCCTCGCCAAGGGGGACTTCCTGCGCTGCATGGGCGACGACGACGTGCTCGAGCCCAGTTGCATCTCCAAGTCCCTGGAGGTCTTCGCGGACGACGAGCGCCTCATCCTGGTGACGTCGGGGATGAGCTACAACGAGCCCGACGGTTCCGTCATGACGCCTCCGACATACCGGGCGACCGGCCTGCTGTCCGACGACCCCGTCGACCGCCTCGCCGAGATACTGCGTGTGCTCACGGCGGAGCACCTGCTGCTCGATCCCCTGTACGCGCTGCTGCGCCGGGAACGGGTCGCGGCTCTTCCCCGTCCCGTCATGATCCGTGAGGACGAGGTCTTCGCGATGATCCTCGCGCTGGCGGCTCCCTGGGGCCACGTTCCCGAGGTGTTGTCGAGTCGGAACCTGCGCCGCCGACGGCTACCGGACGTGGCCCATACCCTTGGAGTCCCCGGATGGACGGCGCACTTCGCGAACACACTGCAGTTCCGTGCCGTCCTCCAGCATCTGAACACCCTCGACCTCACGCCGGAACAGATCCGCCGGGCGCGCGCGGAGGTGGCCAAGACCTACCTTCGCCGCCAAGGGCAGACGCTGAGTCGCCGCAGTCGTAAGGTCGTCCGCCTGGCTACAGGTGGTGGCCGACGTTAGTGGTGTCGACACGGCGGATCCGAACTGCTTGCCCGCCGTAC
>Ga0310811_10013728_pt1 | contig 10556 bp, 7 predicted proteins | sample YCmetagenome_FD_207642 | JGI IMG/M metagenome (GOLD analysis project Ga0310811, IMG submission 207642) | Soil microbial communities from experimental microcosm in Duke University, North Carolina, United States - YC | ecosystem: Engineered > Artificial ecosystem > Soil microcosm > Unclassified ... | reverse complement strand
GAAGGGGCAAGCAGGGCACCTCAACAACAGGATACTACAATTCCAATGCCTTCGCGAGGGCCTGTACAGTGGGCCTTTGCACTATAGTGGCGAAAAAATGTCAAAATGACCAGTAAAAACACATTTTTGGGGGGTGTCAAAAACATGTCAAAAACTAGTGTCAAAAACTCTTTGAAGGTGGGGGGGTGAGTTAAAAACTTGTCAAAAACTCCGTGGGGAGTTTTTCACGGAGCCTTATCGCAAACAATCGTTGTGTTTACTTGCATTTTCGAACTTTGCACAATTCGTTGCATTTTGTATTTTTGACGTCTCCAATTTCTTAGATTTCTATCTATTTGCTTCTGTCGTTCGAAGTCTATTGCCACGTATCCCTCCCATTCTTGTCGATTTTCACTGGGAATATTGAACCCATGAGCCTCAAATTTCAATGTGCATTTACTAGTTACTAAGCATATCCATCATTTCGGCTAATACCGTAGATCTCGTCACGAATATCATTGTTTTTAATCATGTTCTAGCACTAGCTATCCTAATTCTTAAGTCAGTCAGATCAGTCCAGACACTCAGAGTGGATTATTATTGTAAGGGTTGAGATCGTAATATCTTGTTGATATCTGATAGCACTGCCACCATTTTCCCAGAATGACGTAATTTTTCGTCCCGGGACGACGTTTTGATCAGCTAATCGCCTGAGAACCATGTCCACTTACCTCGAGAGAACACACACCATGTATCATACAAACTCAAGGCATATTTTGGATGTTTTAATTTTCTTATCGAAGCAACATCTCATATATTGTATACACAGACTGACTTGCCTATTAAGTATGGGTACTTGAATAATTGAGATTACACTGGGAGATGATTAAGTGTGGCTTCCTGGCTAACAATCTGGTTATAGAACGGATGTGTTTCGATTTTTGACCTCGGAGATTCAGACAAATTAGATCCTGACCAGTCATTAGTGATTGCACCACAGAATATCGCCCCAAAGATGAGTTTTAACATGCACGGAGGCAAGTATGCCAGACACCCGTGCTCATCCCCTTGTAACTGATCTTTGTGACTGAAGATGTTGTTGATTGCGTGGCATTTCAGTCCTTGCATTCTAATCTACTGCATTGGGCTCACGCCATTTTGATGAGGGCATTGGGGAGGGTGATTCTGATAGTTCCGACGGGGATTCAACAGACCAAGAGTCTGATTCTGGAAGCCAGAATATGATCGCAGTGTCCAGGTGCCAGCCACTTCCATATATGAAAGACTCTTCTTTGAAGCTGTGGTCATTCAACCCTAAACAGACCATACATCACACCTGACTGATACTTGATTTGCTGTGCCCGAATGTCATTGGACTGATTTATTGCTCACAGTCCGGGTCGTCTGCCAAATAAGGTCAATGAGATTTCTGTTGGCAAATCCAACCTTTTCCAGATTTCGCCTTAGACTGATGAAACAGTTCATCAAGTTTGGTGGTTTTTTGGTGGTTTTGTCTCTCGCTTTTCATCCCTCTTAACACTCACAATTGGTTTCGAGTTGATGGTGTCCCATGGCGTGTCCTGTGATGAGTGCCCATGTCCCACTACGAGCTAATGGAGACTATTGGAGGCCTTGCCAAGACGTCTGCAACATTTCTTTGTCAGTTTATTCAAGAGGTGACGACTCATGGTCTTCACATACAACGTGAGTATGCGATTCTATTTTCCACAGACTTTCCCTGAACGACTCTACTAGACAGAATCTTGGGGCCAAGTTTCTGTTGCCTCACCTTTCTTCCTCCCCACCATCTTCCCACCTCCGAGTTAAGGGACACGTCGCACTAACCACACGAGTTTAGAAAGACGCCGTACTGAGACAGTGTGAGGCTGTGGTATGTTTTTACGTGTATATATTGCAGAAATATGACGAGCAGATGATCTATGAAAGAGTGACATCACCGTGATACCTCAGTAACCGTCTCAGCCTGGCTTGAAATTACCTGCAAGTATCTGCTTGCGGCTCCGCTTTATTGGTAAAGGTGTGGGTTCGATTGTCCACACGTCATTTAGACCACGCTTCTTCCTAGCTGTGCTAGAGGAGATGGCCGCCCCAGAGTTGCACATGTTCTTGATGATGACCGCCCTGTCTGCTACGTCCTGGATATTCTTGTTCGTCACCATCTTCCTGAACAAGCGCTCAGGGGATAGCTCATCGTCCGGAAGGAGTACAAGGTGTTTTTCTAAGAGTGCAATGATGTCGTCGAACGTTACGGGCTTGTGCTCTGCAATTCTCCCTTCGGCGGTGGTTGATGGGAAATTGTAGCGTAGGAGGTCCGTCCAGTCCCGCGCGAGCGGGAGAAGAGGGGCAAAGTAAGGGTCAAACTGTTGGAGCGAGTCACCGATGTTCAAGAAATACATGCCCTTGGCACTCTGGCAAAGGCGAAGTGATACGCGACTCCATTCGTATGGAAGCCAATCTTCTTCTAACATCACTTCCCGCTCCATACCGAGAGGACCACTGAACATGATACAAATCCACATAAAGACGTAAAACAGAGACTCGAGATCATCCGTGAAGTCCTGTTTGATAAACCCAACTGATATAGCCTGTGAGTCTGAGGCCTCTTTGAAGTGGCGAGAATTTCGCGAATTTTTATCCCAGACAGCAAGTTGTCCCAGAATCGATCGTGACAGAAACGGGACCGTGCCCTGCATCTTGTTTCAGTTATGGTGTCCGAACTCGATAACTCCTGAATCAATACGACACTCACTGTTCCGCCCAAGGGGTAATGGTCATCTGGGAGGATACGTACAGCGAACTCCCAGTCTATTAGCATACCATTACTACTTCCATCATCCTTATCCTCGATCATAGTATTATAAAGACTACAATCGCGGTGCAAGATCCCTCGGTCTTGCACCGCCTTCTTTTGAACTAGAAAAGCTGTCAGTAAAAATATAGTCATGTCGACTGAGACACTTACTGCTCACAATGTCACGCATCGCTCGAACAAACTCTTTCCTCGTTCGAAATTCGTGCAAGCGCCGCCCTCGGGGTTTCATGACCAGGCGCACATGTGTGCGCCAAGTACCTTTTGAGCTTGTCGATTGTGAATAACGGTATCTCCGTGTGTTATCGACTGCGCCGGACGGCAACACAACCTTACAATATTCTTCCAGCTTCGGAACACCAGGAATACCTTCCATTGCCTCCATCATTGTGATCTCATTCAGAACATCTGCATCATCAACATCCCCGAGGACCCAGTGGTCCTTGATGACGAATTCCTGGCCATCTGAGGCCCTCCTGGCCCGATAGCAGACGGTACCTCGGCCAACGAGACCAGTGCTCGAGAATATGACTTTCAAAATATCATACTTGTGGTTGTTGACATGGATCTTTCCGAGCAGCTCTTGACTCGGGGGATCGCAAGTCTCGGCGAAATGGGTGGGGGTGGTTCCCGCGGTGGAAGGCAGCGGGTCTTTAGTGGAAAGTTGAGCAGGAGCGGTCCTGACATCAGGCCGGGCCTCTTCTGAACCCATGGATGAAAGTGAGGAAAGCGGGCTAGAGTGCGCATCATCATCGTTCAAGGTCTCATCCTCGGAGTCAGATCCACTAGATGACAACTGGTGAGACTCGGGTGTAGGAGACCTCAGCCTCTTCTTCCGAGAGCGTAACTTCATAGGAATGCGGGAACGATGACTCAGCGGTGGGGGTATCTTGAGCTCCCAAATGATCATTGTTGGATCGAAGCCGATGCACTCATCTTTGCCAAACACAATGGCCGAGAATATGTACAAGAACAAGTCCTTTTGCAACTCGATGTGAAAGCGAGGAGATATAGTACTACCAGAGCGGTCATATGCGTGGACGCGAAGCTCACGGCAATTATTAGAGATGGACAGCATCAGTGCAAACCGTCTCCAGGGCTGGTGCCTGAGGATAAGGTATGCCTTTGTATCCAACGTTTTGGCGAGACGCCCTGAAAGTTTGAATTTGCTCGCCGTCAGCTCAGCAACGACCTTGATGTGGGCCCACCCTGAGTTCGCCGGGTCTTCCGCCATGATGATATCGGGTTTGCGTGAGATCTTTACCCCCTTGATTGGCTTAGTGGAGTGGTCACCATTCCATATGCGATTGCCAGATGATCGCATAGCAGATAATCGAGCTTCCTGCGCAAGTGCGACAGTAAGAACATTAAAAAATGCTGAGAACAGTTCTTCGGCTGTCACTTTGCTCTCCTCCCAGTCTGACCCCAGCACTGTTTTTCTTTGCCCATTCTTGTTGGTCCTTCCACTGGCAGTGCTCAAGTCACCGTTGCTGGCCTCCGGGAGTTTGCAATTCCATTTCTTTGCCTTAGCATCCCACAGTGGTACGAGGTCTTCTTCGGCATTGTCACAGAATAATTTGTTGATGCGCTTGTCACGATATTTGATTTTGGAAAGTGGGACTAGAAGTTGGTTTGCGGGAGGAATGAGCTCAGTGGCATTGAAAGATTCGAAGATAGTGGGGATAAGGTGGCCAAGGTTATTGTCACAAACATCAGAAAGTTCTTGGACAACTAGACCATTCAATTCCAGGGTGGTTAGCTTGTCCATCGAAGTTATGTCATTGACAAGTGGAACAGTCAGGAGGGATGATAATTTCTTGCCAATGGTTACTGTTGAATAATGTCGCTTTTTTGGAGGCATTTTGTATACAGTCAAAATGATAGAACAAACAGTATGAGATTGACCATGACATGAGATGCGAAAATGCCCTTACCTCATGAGTTATGCCCACAAAACTGACTCCTAAGAGTGCATGCTTTTAGTTTTTGTCCTAAAGTCGACTCCAACCAAAACTCCGACCTAATGATGATGACGATCAATTTTCATTGGTTGATGACCTGGAGAACATTATCAGCTTACTTAATCCAAGAGTTTTTCTATATGACTCTGGGTACTGAAAACTTGAAGTGATATTGTATTCGTCGACTATCTGACACATGCTGTGCCAAGTAAAAGCAATTAATGCATCCACAACTTGAATGTGCAAAAGCGGAGGACAATTATATCAAGAATGTCCCCAGATTGGCCCCAGCTGGAAGGAGTGTAAATACTGATTATCCCTGAACTTACTGGAAGAAGGGAAGAGACGATGAACAGGGGGTGATGGAATAACCAGTTGAAGGATGCGAAAGTAGATGGTGCAAGTTGAAGGGCATTTAGAAGCAAGAAAGTGACAATGACAGTTGTTTTTAATGATGAAGGGGATGCAGGAGATAACCGAGACACTGGTCAAGGAACGCAGTTTATAGTGAAATGGAATGTTGGATGGAGATGCTGGAGATGGATCCAAGTCATCCTTGTGATCATCCTCGGAGTAAAGAGGTACTCCAAGTTATAGTGGCAGTGCAATGTTTTCCAGCAAGAAGGAGCAAAGGTTGAGCCCCAGTTGGCAGTGAGAATCGGACCTCACCGTATCGACAGAAAACGGGCGAAATATTGATGAACCAGGAACATAAGATTTCCGTAGAGAATGGGACTTATAGTAGATTTTCTGGCGACAATGTTCAACGGAGATCTCACGATTTCGCACTGATCCTCGTATATGAAATTTCCGTCGATGATCACAGATTCTCAACTGTAGTTGGCCAAGGCAATCACAGTGACAAATTTGGTTTTATCTTGCAAAAATGATACCACATAGTATTCGTGGTGAGACAATCGAATTGTGGTATGAAGCCCGTTATGCGCATGGAATAATTCTAGAGTATTGCTACGCATTGCTGTTCGACGACAGTGATGAATTTCCTTGTCTGGTTCTAGTAAAAACTCGACTCACCCTTCCATTGTCTAGTCTTCAGTGACTTTTCCCGTCCCTCGCATATTGAAGTGAGCACGTTTTTTTCAGTGCAACAGAGCTCCTCGATTCTAGGGTTCAGTTCAAGAGCTCAGCCCAGCTGAGTTTACTTGTCAAACTTCGACATTTTAAAAGGTCCACACTCCCGCCGAGAGCATGCCGACGCCGCCCCGACATAATGCATGAATTCGGGCTACAAGCTTCGAGCATGGTGCAACCAACACGGACTGAACTTCAAGCACATCTCGCAGGGCAAGCCCAACTCCTCATGAGGCTCATGGCTGTGCTGGACGACAATGATGATGAGCTTGGTAACGACGATGACCTTGATGACGATTATCTGTCTGATTCCGATGCATTGCTCATGGCAGCTCTCGAATATCGATCCCTTGCAGTGTCTATTACTGGCGATGGTTCAGGAGGACCGGTGCAAATGCTGCTTGAAAAGCCTTGATCAGGAATTTCGACACTATTTTCGGTGTATAGGGTAGTTTTATGAATCAATGGTTTTTCGTCAACTTTCAATTCAATCAGAGTCAGTCGAGATACCTTTGACAGGCATAGGCGTGCTAGGCTCGGGATGTACTGAAGGCAATGGCAAGAGTGCCGTTTGAGTCCCTCCACTCCATGCGAAGTCGCAAACACTATTTTCGACTAAAAAAAAACCTACTGTAGTTACCATAGTAGTCCAGGCCTACGTCACGGTTATCCGCACCCCTTGCAGTGACTCCTGTAGTGCTGTTGGCGGTTGTCGAGTGCGCCAGTGGCTTGTGTTACATGGTGCGATATGCTTGATCTCCCCACGAATGAGGAGTTGGGGACACTGGGCACACTGGGAGTACTACTTGGAGTTAGCGAGTTGGACGGCTGCGAACGTGTAAGCAAGTAATAGTGTAAATCGGCCTGATCATTACGAACAAGATAAACTTACAGCAAGGAGTGCCTGTGCATACTCGTCAGATTCCCAAGCCATGAGAAAGCAGCTATTATGGCTATGAGCTGAATATGTAAGCTCACGTTCCCGCTATTCAAACAAAACTTACCTAGACCACTAGCAATGATATCTGCCAAACATTAAGCGATGTCATTTTTTGACGGATGAACTCAGCTGGGCTGAGCTCGCGAACTGAGCCTTAAACCTAATGGGTTTACAAACCTACGTCTAGACCGATGTAGACCACAGCATGAAGGTGAGCTACCTCAACAATATAGGCATCATGACATACAATGGGTGACACATCGGTTTCAAGTAAGATGGCGCACTTTTCAATCCCAGCCTCTCCTTTCACTCCGTCGTCGCTTGTGGTTTGCCTCCTTCAGATATACAATTTGCCGTGATTGATCGAAGTTTTGGCGCCGTCGAGATGTATATCGTGCCGTGTGTAGTGCGCATAATGCGATCGATGATTTCGCCTTAACGCGAGGGCCTCCTTGGACTGAACGTTTGAGGTTGGAGCTTGAAATCTTAGATAAAAAACAACAACCAACATTTGAGATGTAAGCGTTACAAACGCACGGCAGAGAAATTGACAAAAATATAGGATTTTATCGGCCGAGTCGCTGTCGGGGATTGGTGCTTGCACTGCTATGATGACTATAGTAGCTGAAAATTACTGGCTAGTCCAGCAGTGTTGAAGGCTCCAGTCAGTGAACCAAGGTCATGGTCATTGACCGTGTTTCGTGGGAAAGTTGGTGAAGTTTGTCAATGTTCACCTGAACATGACTGAAATTCTTCCGAGCCAGTGGTTTCCTGGTCCTAGTATTACAATAGACTATACTATACTTCATTGTCACATCTTTGATGATCTGATATGATATGATATGATCCTTGCGCCATCTCCTTACCAGTATAAACACGCGGTTTTGGTGTGTTCAGTTTGAGGACGCACTTCAATGCCTACTACAACTCAAAAATGGACTCCCAGCTTTCGACATACTAACCCGATGGCGAAGATCAGCAAGGGGTCAAACCGTGGATGGTGGTGGGATCACTTCGTGGAGCATACAGGTTATACTGCTAAAGAAACAGCTTCAATGTTCAGCAGGAAGGCAAAGTGATGTTGTGCGAGGCGCTACGAGCAGCGCATTGCACATGAGCAGGCATTAGATGAGCAGCAAGTTCATGCAGGCCAGCGAGATGCACCGAAGAATGAAGCAGCAACAACGGGCACTCGTATGCAAGCCTATTGTGTCGCTTTTTTCACTAACGAAGTCCTAGTTTGGTCCATCGGCCAAAACGATGGCCGGCGCGCCTGGTTAATCAGTCGGCCAACGACGGTATTATGCCACTTGCATGATTGAAAATTGCGCAATGACGATGTCCATTCACAAGCACGACAGAGTTCCACCAATCATATTCACCGTGAAGAGGCGTCCGGGCCCATCAGCCAGTCTGGACAGGAATATCACATCCTCAGGCTGGTTTGGTAAGTCAACCACTCCATAGTATCATTGCCTAGCGTCTTCTCTCAATCTGCCCAAATTCTGAGTGATTGGCTGCAAGCCGTGAGGAAATCCATAGATGTATTGACCCGTCACCATTGCAACGACTACCTGTGCGCATGTGGTCTCGACTGTAGTCTGTGTATCATGTAGTGCGGCACCTTCTCGTGTCCCTAAATGACAGGTGCGGCCTATGCATGCTGCCCAGGCCTTCTAACACAATGGGTAGCTCACCGTTGGTGACGCGGTCTTCTTTGCAGCACTGGGCTTGCCCGGTCATGCCCATCATTGCTATCATCTACTTCATCCCTTTCCATTCATCAACGTCAGGAAATTTACATATTCCTTAACGTCCTTAGTCAACTTAACTCACTTATCTCGAAACTTGTTTGCTCTCTCTCACATCATGACAAGCCATAAATGACGACAGAGACGAGTATTGGTGGTGAGACAGTCAAATTGTAATACATAATAATTGCAAGGTCATTATACGCGTGGAATAGTTCTATAATAGTGTTACACATTGCTTTTCGACGGCAGCGATGAATTTCCTTGTCTGGTTCTTGTAAAAATTCAATTCACCCTTCCATTTTCGAGTTGTCAGTAACTTCGCCCGTCCTTCGCGTATGGCAGTGAACCTGGACTGGAACATTTTTTCGGCGGAATGTGTCCAGTAACCTACGTCTAGACCAGATGCAGACCACAGCGTGGGGGTGGGCCACCACGACAATGTAGTGGTTTGGTCACCTCTGCCTGTAAATGAATGGGTAAGGACAATCAAGTTAGAGTTGGGAGGCAATCACGCACCTGTACCGACATAATATAAGCCGCATAGGGTCTCAGTCTCTTCCTGGGTCAAAGTATCAAACCGAAATTGGCAGGATGCATGCTGAGACGTATCGGCGAACAAATGGACGTCTCTGGAAGGACCACTTGGTATATCGCTGGTGAGCTCCTGTTTACATAGACGCCAGATTATACCACCTTGGGCAGCAACGACTCTGACATGGGGCAGTCTAAGCAACAGATTTCGACGTCGCTCGTAGTCGATATACTCGTACTTGTCAGGTAACCACCCAGGAGGGCGCCAGTTCGACTGGAATACAGTTCTAGGGCGAGGGACGGGAGGATACAAAACGTGGCAAAGAACTTTGAACTTGATTCCGCGCTCGAATAGGCAGAGAATGATATCTTCGAGAGAAGGACCCCATCGTTCTCTGATGCATTGAACCACTGAGACAGCACTGTCGATTACGAGATTCCATGGACGAAAATATGTTTTGGCACATGGAATCATGAGGTAGCCAGTGCAAGTCGCATCTTTGACTGGTTCTACTTTGAAATGCATGTCCGACACGATGAGTTGCTGGATATTGTCGGGGTGTAGATCCCACATGATAGAAGGGGGACTGATGTCTTGGGTAAGACAGGAAACGAAATATTGAACAGAGAATTCGTTTTTTTGTTTCAGAAGGGGGAGGTTCATTTCCATGAGATATTTTCTAACGGTGTAAGTGTCGATCATTCGAGGTTCTTCCATAGTCGTAAAGTCGTCCTGCGACTGAATTTCGGACTGTGCATGGCAAACAAGTCCATAACGGCAGAAAAGAACATTTTCCAGTGAATCAGAGAACAGAATGTCCTCGCGAACATCTCCGCTAATATTCTTAACCGTGCGATCTGGTTTTGATCGCATGATGCAACTTCCACTTATGGAAGTTGCATGGCGCAACTTCCAAATATGGACGGCCATTTGGTGCAACCTGCAATCAAAATAAGCTGGCGCACGCCTATTTTTTGCAACCTGCAGCCAAAGTCAGCTGGCACATTGCTATTTTTTTCACAGTTGCTCATGTAAGCTGGTGCAACTGCCTAATATGGTGGTTGCATCTGGTGCAACTTCCTAATATGGTGGTTGCATCTGGTGCAACTTCCTGATATGGTGGTTGCATCTGGTGCAACCTCCTAATATAGAAGCTGCATTCAAATAAGCAGACACATTTGTATTCAAGCAAGAAGACATATTATAGTCTGCATCTTTTGCAAGGCAGCACAACTTACAATCTATTTCAAATAAGCGGGCGCACGCTTATTCGAGCTGGACCACATATGAAAGACGCTGATCCTTTGCAAAGCAGAAATGTATCTGAAATAAGCAGGCACCTAATATTCTTAACCGGGCACTCCAGGGTGGGATGTATTTTGCAACTTCCATATATAGTGGTTGCAAATTTGCAACTTCCAAATATGGACGACCATTTTTGCAACCTGCAGTCAAAATAAGCTGGTGC
>Ga0310811_10013727_pt1 | contig 10556 bp, 8 predicted proteins | sample YCmetagenome_FD_207642 | JGI IMG/M metagenome (GOLD analysis project Ga0310811, IMG submission 207642) | Soil microbial communities from experimental microcosm in Duke University, North Carolina, United States - YC | ecosystem: Engineered > Artificial ecosystem > Soil microcosm > Unclassified ... | reverse complement strand
TCGAGATCGTAGGGTTTCGGCAACGAGGTCGATTCGATGCCCGCTTCTTCCTGCGACACCGCGCCATAGCCGGATGAAAAAATAATCCGGAGAGATGCATGCGCGGCCTGCATGCGGCGCGCGAGTTCGATGCCCGACATGCCGGGCAGCATGACATCGGTCAGCAAGGCATCGAAATCCTGGGTGCCGAATTTTTCGAGCGCTTCTTCGGCGCTGGCGGCGTCGCTCACCTGGTGTCCCAGCGCGGCCAGCAGATCGCACAGCATGACCCTGGCGTCTTCATTGTCCTCGACCACCAGGATGTGCATCGCGGCGGTCGTCGATGATGTCTTCTTGACCGAGGCCGGCGGCATCTTGGCGAGCTGTGCGTTGGCAAAGATATGACGAATCTTGCGCGCCAGGTCGTCGCGACGGTACGGCTTGCTGATCAGTTCGACGCCGGGATCGAGGCGGCCGCCATGCACGATCGCGTTTTGCGTATATCCGGAAGTGAACAATACCTGCAGGTCGGGCAGCAATTGCTTGGCGCGTTGCGCCAGGTCGGGGCTGCGCACCGGGCCGGGCATGACGACGTCGGTAAACAATAGATCGATCGCGACGCCGCTTTCCAGTATGGTCAGTGCGCTTTGTCCATCGTTCGCTTTCAATACGTTGTAGCCGAGGCCGTTCAGCATGTCGACCGCGGTTGCCTGCACGCTTGGATCGTCTTCGACCACCAGAATCGTTTCGGGCCCGCCCACGATCGGGCCTTTGAGAAGCTGCGGTATGTCCTCTTCCGACTGGTGGCAGCGCGGCAGGTAAATGCGGATCGTGGTGCCGCTGCCGACTTCGCTGTAAATCTTGATATGTCCGTGACTTTGCTTGACGAAGCCGTGCGCCATGCTGAGGCCGAGTCCGGTGCCTTCGCCTTCGCGCTTGGTGGTGAAGAAGGGTTCGAACGCGCGGGCCGCGATTTCCGGCGGCATGCCGCTGCCGGTGTCCGAAATGGCGAGCATCACATATTGTCCGGCCGGCAGATCGCGCTCGTTGGCGACGTAAGCGTCATCCAGCATTGCGTTGCCCAGTTCCAGCGTCAGCTTGCCGCCGTTCTTCATTGCATCGCGCGCATTGATCGCCAGATTCAGGATCACGTTTTCAATCTGGTTCTGATCGATCTGCGTGGTCCACAGGCCGCCCGCGACCACGGTTTCGATCAGGATCGATTCGCCGAGCGCGCGCCGCAGCAGATCGTCCATGCTGCGCAGTATGCGGCTGAGGTTGGTGGCGACCGGCTTCAGCGGCTGGCGGCGGGCGAAGGCAAGCAATTGCATCGACAGCTTGGCGCCGCGTTCGGCGGCGAAGGCGGCGGATTGCAAGCGCTGTTGCGCGCCCGGATTGTCCGGCAGGCTCATCTCCAGCAATTGCAGATTGCCCGAAATGACTTGCAGCACATTATTGAAATCGTGCGCCACGCCGCCGGTCAATTGTCCTATGGCCTCGAGTTTCTGCGCCTGCCGCAAATCTTCATGCGCGCGCTGCAGCTCGGCGGTGCGCGTTGCGATGCGTTGTTCCAGCGTGTCGTTCAGTTGCAGCAGCGCTTCTTCCGCCGTCATGCGTTCACGCATTTCACGGTGCAGGGCCGCGTTTGAATTTTCCAGGTCTCGGGCCCGATTGCCGACTTCATTCAGCATGTCGTTGAAGGCGTCCACCAGCACGCCGGTTTCATCGTCCGCGGTCTTGCTGACGCGAACGGAAAAGTCGCGATTGCGGATCACGTCGTTTACGGCATCGGTCAATGCAAGGATCGGTTTGGCGATCGCGCGCTGCAGCCAGCTTGCGACGAACGCGGCGAACAGCAGGCTGACCGCCATGACGGCCGCCATGATCAAGATATAGTTCTTGATGCGATGCGCCATCGGATATTCCGCTTGCAGGTAAACCGTGCCGAACATTTCGCTGCCGCGGTTGATCGGCTTGAACAAGGCGATCTTTCCATTCTCGATACGGTAGCCGCTGCCTGCAGGCATTGGCGGAATGGCGGCGCGCGCGGCGGGCGTGCTGCCGTAGCTGGCGACGATGCTGCCATTCGCCGCGTAAATTGCAGCGGCGATGATGCCGGGACGTGCTTTCAACTGATCCAGATTTTCTTTCGCCACCTTGGGATCGTTGAATTCAAGCGCTGCCAGGTTGGCCTTGGCCACAATGTCGGATTGCGTCGTCAGGTCGCCGATCCAGCTTGCCTCGAAATTGCGCACGTCGTAAATCAGCAGGATCGTGCAGCACAGCAGCAGCGCGGACAGCGTCGTTGCCAGCATCGCCAGCGTGAACTTGCGTAGTATGGATTGACGGATATCTTTGATCATTGCGGCGAATCCTTGATGACGGCGACGGCAACGGCAAGCATTCGGGTGTTGATTTTCAGCCGCGAGTGGTCGAGCGAGGCGAGATTGACTTCAAAGCGGACGCGGTGATCGACCAGCGTGAAGTTGATCATGCTGCCTTGCGCCAGCGCGTTGTCCATTTCGGTGACGATCAACACCGGTTGCCGTTGTACGGATTTTATCCACGCCGCCTGCCGCGATTTTTCGGACTTGCCGATAAACAGCAGATGGATGCCGGTGGCGTTGTCATCGCTGCGCAGGCGTTTTATCACGATCTGCCGATTGTTGACGCGCCGTTGCGCGACGATGTCGCTCAGCGCATCAGCCACGCCGCTCGCATCGGCCACGCCGATGACGTAGGGCGTATCTGCGCTGGCAAAAGATTCGGGCGGCCATTCGATGTAGTTCAGGAACTTGTAGAGGGATGCGGCCTTCACCGCTTCTTCGCTCGCAACTCGATCGGATGCCGCGTGCACCAGCGTGGCGCTCCACAACACGGAGAACAACAGAAACAGCAGCGCAAGCAGGCGCGCGCTCGCGGCCCGCTGCCAAATGTGCAGGCGGTGGAATAGCGGTGGCATTGTTGCGAATATCTTCACTGGCGCCACACCAATCGGAAGAAAATGCTGCGGTCGAATACGTTACGGCCGGACTCACCGCCAAACTCGGCATGCGCGCCGCCGATCAGGTTTTGTCCGATGACGGAAAGCTCGAGATCGCGCCGGATTTTCCAGCCATAGCGCAGATCCATCGTGGTGTACGAGGGCACATCAGGATTGCTCAAGGCGCCGACGTAACGCAAGGTCATGTCGAGTTCCTGGCGGGAATCGATATCATAGGACGAACGCAGCATCCAGTAATGGCTGGGATCGCTGGTTGTCAGGCCAAATGCTGCGGTCAAATCATTGCTTTCCGGGTTCTTCTCGGTCCGGATTCTTTGCGCAACGAATCCGCCCGACAGGCGCCACTGGTCTGCGGCTTGCCAGCTACCCCACATTTCTATGCCGCGTGATGAGCCTTTCGCAAGGTTTTCAGCGTAGATGCGGCCGGACTCGGGCTCGAATGTCCTGAGTTTGTCGTAGTCCGTGTGAAAGAGCGTTGCGGAATAGGAAAGCGAATGCGTCATTTGCCCGCGATAGCCTATTTCTACATCCGTTGCGACTTCCGACGCAAAGTCGGGTCCGCCGGCCAAAAGCGGTGAGCTAGGCGGCGCTGGCAAATAGAGATCGCGATCGAAGCGCGACGGTGTGCGCACCGCGCGTGAAATTGCGCCCCAGAGCAGATGATCCTTCGCCGGTTTCCACGAAAGCCTCAGAGAGGGCAATACTTCGACGCCGGTGTAGTTGTTGTTCTCCAGCCGCAGGCCGCTGGTCAGGCGCAACGTATCGGTCAGCGCGAACTGATCCTGGATGAAGACATTGCCCCAATACATATTCAGCGAGGTTGGCAGGAAGGCGAACGAAGTGTCGTTGTTGACATGGTCCATCGCATAGCGATAGCCGGCGCCCCATTCGATACTGTGCTTGTCGCTCAAGGTAATCGAATGCTGCAATTGCAGGTCCAGCGTATTCAGGTATTCGATGAAGGCGCCCGGTTGCTTGCGTTCGGTGTAATCCCAGTAGGCTTGCAGGCTGATGCTGGAATCGTCCGATACCTTGCGTTGAAAGCGGCCCAGCAGGTTGGCGCCGCCGATCGCAATGTCCGGCGTGCCGAACTGATGCAGGTTGCCGTTGTAGGCATCGCCCTGCAAGGTGACCTGCTTGTCGCCGCTGGCCCAGTCGTTGCGGAACCCGGTTTGCTGGCGGCTCCATCCCCACGGCGTGCTGGTGCCGTTGGCGGTGCGCAGGTCGTCGTTTTCGGCATGCTTGGCGTAGATGCGGTAGCTGCCGCCGTTGGCTGTCTTGTCGCCATAGCGGACCACGCCATTGCGTTCGTCGGCGCCGCCGCCGGCGGAAACCAGCAAGCCTTGCGTGTCCTGGGCGCGCTTCGTAATGATGTTGATCACGCCATTTACCGCATTGGCGCCCCACAGCGTGCCGCCCGAACCGCTGATCACCTCGATGCGTTCCACGTCTTCCAGCACCACGTCCTGCGCATCCCAGTAAACGCCGGAGTAGAGCGGCGTATAGATGGTGCGGCCGTCGATCAGCACCAGCAATTTGTTTGCGAAGATGCTGTTGAAGCCGCGCGAGGTAATCGCGTAATTCCTCGCATCCGATCTGGCCACCTGCAGGTTGGGCGCCAGCCGCAAGGCTTCCGGCAGCGTGGTGGCGCCGGAACGGCGGATCTCTTCGCCGGTAACCACGAAGATCGAGGCGGGCGCATCGGCCAGCGACTCGGACTTTTTCGATACGGACGTAACCTGGATGTTTGCCAGTTCTTCCAAGCTCAGGTCGCCGAGGTCGTCGGTGTTTGCCCGGGCGGGCAAAGAAACGAACAATGCGGCTAGCAGCGTGAAGACGAGCGGGAATGCGCCGCTTGTCTTTTTGTGCGGACAGAACGCCGTCCCGCGTCTGTGAGTCGGGATGCCACAGGAACTGCCAAGCATAAAACCTCTTGTTATTTTGGGGAGTGGAGAGCGGACAAGCGATATGCGGCGTGTGCCCGCATGGACGTGGCCCCTGATGCTAACGAAATATTCGCAGCTGATCAATGGCAAATGACTATGCGCGCGTGCCACTGCACCGGCTTTGCCGGAAATAGTTGAAGGAAATGAAATCCGCCGTCACCCCGGGCGGGAGCACCGCTGCATTGCACAGCGGCGGCGGCCTTTAGTTTCTAAGATCCAGCGATATCGATCAAGGCATAGTCGAACGCCATCTTCTCGCCACGGCTTTTCTGATATGGAATTTGCAACTGCCCTTGCGCGGCGATTGTCGCCGCAGGGAACACACGCAGCAGCGATTCGAGCTGGCCTTCGCGCATCGCGCTGGGCGTGACAAACAGTATGCGGCCGTCCAGCCGTTCCGGATGCGCCAGGAAACGATCGAGGATGAAGGTGCGCATCGAAGGCCGCTGGAAATACAGATTGCCGCCGGTCAGCTTCTCGCCGACGATCAGCGTATTGGCGCGCGGGAAGCGCTGTTCCAGTTCGGCCGACAGTTGCGGATACGGATAGTGAGAGCGCGAGTATTTGTCCAGGTAAGGACCGAGCTGCACGCGCAAGGGAATGCCGATCAGGATCAGCAGCGCCAGCACCGCCACCACGCGCAGGATCTTGCGGTAGACCTCGTTGCGCGCGAGCGCGGGCAGCAGCAGGAAACACAGCATCGGCAACGGGAACAGCAGTTGCTGCAGCCAGCGGCCCTTGATGTTGCTGATATGACCGGTCAGCAAAATCACGCACATCAGCATGAAGAACGCTGCGTACAGCCACAGGAAAAAGCGGATGCTGGTATCGCGGCGAGCGATGGTCGGATGCCTGAATGCGCGCCAGCCGCACAGCAGATAGACTACCCATAACGGCGTCAGAAATCCGATCGCGCCCCACACCATGCTGCCGAAGCCGCGCAGCAGGTTGTCGAAATACGAATGCGTTACGCCTTCGCGCATTTTCGCCAGCGTGCCGTCCGACGCCGCATCCAGATGCGTGAGCAGCCACAGGCTGTGCGGAAGGATGCACAGCAGCGCGACGATCGCGGCGAGCCAGATCCGGTTGTTCCAGATGATCTGGCGATGCTCGCGCACCGCCAGGCTGGCGCAGGCGAGGCCGCCGATGAATACCGTGTAGTTGTACTTGGACAGCAGGCCGAGCCCGATCAGCAAACCGAACAGCGCGTAGCGCCAGGTCGCCGGCTTGCGCAGCATCGCGAAATAGCAGCACAGGGTCCAGCACACGATCGCTGTCAGCAGCACCGTGTGCGTGAGGTCGCGTTGCGATTCCCATGCGATCTCCGGCATCAGCAGCATCGACGCGCTGGCGGTGATGGCGCCGCCGACGCCGATCAAGGGCCGCGCAAGGACGAACAGGCCAGCATACAGTGCGAACAGGATCACATTCTTCAGCAGCGCGAACGAAAACACGTTGAAGCCGAAGGTGGAAAACGTCAGCCATTGCAGCCATGAATACAGCGGCGGCTGCGTGCCGTAGCCGAGTTGCAGATGCGCATAGGCGAGCGCCTGTTCCGATTCGTCCATTGCGAGCGAATCGGTCAGCGTCACGCGAATGACGATGTGCAGAATGAAATAGACGGCGACGAGCAGCAGGAAAATCCGGCCGGCGCGTTCCTGGTCGAGATCCAAATGGCTTTGTTGCATGTATTAAAAATGGAAGAGGGCGATGATGCGGCGTTGTTTATGTGGCTTGGAAATCTGGATGTGTCGATCTTCTGGAGCAGCAACGCCGGCCGCGCCTTTCGTGTTGACATGCGCCGCTAAAAATCGCGCATCACGCTGCAAGAAATCCAAACCACGTGCACTGCCGTTAGCGATCCTGCAAGCGCTGCCACGGCAGCGTGCGGCGCCATGCGGCTTCCCAGTGCGCCGGCATCACCAGGTGCAGCGCGCCGATATCGGCCACATAGGAATCCAGTCGCGGCCGCACCAGCGACACGCCGGCCGTCAGCGCCGGCAGGCGCGTCTCGATTTCATGCATGACTTGCGGCCGCAGCCAGTCGCCGTGGTGCTGCCACACGCTGCCGCCGATCACGAAGGTCTCGATGTCGAGCACGGCCGTCACGTTGTACAGCGCGCGGCCGAACCATTTGGCCGCTTGCGCCACGATGCCGGCCGCGGCCGCTTCGCCTTCCCGGGCCGCTTCGAACAGATCGGCGCTGTTGCGGCCGTATTGCGCTTCTAGGTTGCGGCCGGAAATCAGGGCTTCCACATCGCCATAATTGCCGCAGCCGCATTGCACGGTCGAGTCGACGGCCAGCAGCATGTGGCCGGCGTGGCCGGCGTTGCCGTTCTTGCCGCGCAACAGCCGCCCGTCCACGCACAGGCCGAAGCCGATGCCGGTGCTCCAGGTCACGTAAGCGCAATTGGCAATGCCTTGCGCGGCACCGAAGGCACGCTCCGCGGTCAATGCCGCGACGCAGTCGTTGTCGATCGCGACAGTTTGGAAGTGTTCGCGCAACACGCTTTCGAGCGGCACCGATTGCCATTCGTTGGGCAGGCTGCCGGGACGGCCGCCATTGACCAGGCCGCCGCAGATATTTGGCGTCACCAGGCTGATCAAACCGTTTTGCTTGAGGAAAGGGCCGCAAGAGCTGACGCCTAGCGTATCGATCTGTGCGAAATCCACGCCCGCCTGCGCGCACGCCGCCTGCAGCAGCGCCAGGCCTTGTTCGGCCGGCGCCCGTTCCGTGCCGCTTTTGACCGTCAGCGCGGTGACGCGCGCCAATGGTCCGTCGGCGCTGGCGATGGTGGCAGCCATCTTGGTGCCGCCGATGTCCAGACCGCCGATATAAATGGGTTCCATCGTTTTCTCCCTGACCCTCGCAGCGGGTTTTTGAAGTGCGGCAATGCGCACCGGTTTTTGTTCTGGCTGAAAAAGGAAACTCGCAACGAACTGACCGCGCTGCGGTCATAAAGTTTTACGCCGCGCGATAACGGAGAGAAATTTTTTGCTCCTCATGTTTTCTGAAAGCCGCCGCAAACCACCTCACGAAAGGAGCTCGACATGGCGCAATCCCTCAAGACGCTGGATCAGCAAGTCATGGTGATCACCGGCGCGTCCAGCGGCATTGGCCTCGCGACCGCGCATGCCGCGGCATCGCAGGGGGCAAAACTGGTGCTGGCGGCGCGCAGCGGTGATACGCTGCAGCAGGTCGTCAGCGAGCTCGCGGCGGAAGGCTGCGAAGCGATTTTCGTGACGGCGGATGTCAGCGACCGCGAACAGGTGGAACACATTGCGCAGCAGGCGATCGCGCACTTTGGCCGCATCGATACCTGGGTCAACGACGCCGGCCTGTCGATCTACGGCCGCCTGAGCGAAGTGAGCGAGGAAGACAGCCGGCGCCTGTTCGACATCAATTTCTGGGGCGTAGTGAACGGCTCGCTGGTGGCTCTACCGTACCTGTTGCGGCAGGGCGGCGCGCTGATCAACCTCGGCAGCGAAGTGTCGGACGCGGTGGTGCCGCTGCAGGGCATGTATTCGGCGTCCAAGCATGCGGTCAAGGGTTTCACCGATGCGCTGCGGGTGGAAGTGGCGGAGCTGGACAAGTCGCCGGTGTCCGTCACGCTGATCCAGCCGACTGCAGTCGACACGCCGTTCCCGCAACATGCAAAGAACTACATGGACAAGGAGCCGAAGCTGCCGACCCCGATGATCGATCCGTTCAAGGTGGCGGAAGCGATTCTCGACGCCGCCACCAATCCGACGCACGACATCAAGGTCGGCGCGATGTCGAAGCTGAATACGGCGATGGAAAAATGGATGCCCTCGCTGGCTGAAAAGTTGAGTGCGAAGCAGGCCGGCCGCCAGCAGTACGACGAAGCGCCGCGTCATCCGGAAGGTGGTTTATACGGTCCGAGCGGCGATGGCCATATTCGCGGCAGCGGCGGCGTGACCCGGCATTAAAGCGGATTAAGTCGAAAGATGCGGCCCGCAGACTTGCGGCCGCCGTTAGTTAGTTAGCCTGCTCCTGGTATTGCGCAAGCTGCGCGCCGTTTCCAGACTTCCGTTGCTGCCGTTGCGCATCCATGCGCTGCAACTCCAGTTTGGCGGCACGAATTGAGGCGACGTCCGGACGGCGATTCTTGATCTTGAGCGGTCGGGTCCATCCGGTGCCGTGCTTGACATGATGCACTTGCTGCTCATCGCCGACCGGCACCGGCCGGGCGCCGAAGATCACCACCTTGACCCGCGTGCTTTCTTCGCACTGGCCGTTGGTATAGGTGACGGTGCCGCTGGCGCCGCGGCAGGCCAGCACGTCTGCCTGCGCCAACGGCGAGAACAGGCAGGCGCCCAACACAATGGAAATTGCCGTACCGCAAACCTTGCTGGCTGCTCGCATGACCGCGCTCCTTGAGATGGTGCATCGATCATGCCGCGCCGGAGGCGGCCGGTCTGTGTGCTAGCGAACGCTGCCGTGTCGCGGTTGCCTAGCGCTGCAATTCCTTCATGCCTTCGCGCATGCTGCCGTAGGGATCGTCGATCACGTAACGCCAGCTACCGTCGGCTTGCCGGCGTACGACCTCCAGCGTATGGATCGTGTCCTGCACCGCGCGACCGTCCGACCGCGTGCCGCTGAGACTGGCTTTCATGCGCGTGGTGGCGAGATCGCCGTCCGCATTGACGGCGGTCTTGATGAACTCGATCGTGAAGTGTGGCTGTATGCCGATCAGCGCGGCGTTGGCGGCGCGGATCGCATCGTGTCCGCTCATGGGCTCGCCGGATTTCTTGAACAGAATTGCGCCCGGTTCGTACAGCGCGACGCAGGTATCCAGATCGCCTGCGTGCAGCGCGGCAATCAGGATGCGGCCGCAATCCTGCGGTTCGCGCGCGATACGGTCGGCGGGTTCGAGATTGTTGTCATCCGGCATGTCTTCTCCTGGTAGATGATGAGGCGTTTGCATTATTCATTACTATAATTCCTGTATCACCGGAGAACACTGAGATGACGAATACTTTTGACGGCGATACGCATCACTATGATCTGATCATCGACGGCCGCAGGATGGGTTTCATCGAATACAGCGTGTACGGCCGGGTTGCCATTGTCACGCATACCGAGATCGATCCGGCCTGCGAAGGCAGGGGCTACGGTTCGGAACTGGCGCGCCAGGCGGCGGCCTTCTTTCGCAGCGAGGGCTGGCAACTGGTGCCGGTGTGCGGTTTTTTCGCCCGCTATCTGCGCACGCATGCCGGGGACGCGGCGCTGGTCACGCCGGCCAGCCGCCGCATCTTCCAGATCTAGCGGGGCGGCGGCTATGCGGCGACGATGTTCCTCTGCGGAATTTGAGCCAGGGCAAGGAACCAAGACGGCTTTAGCCGATCTTGTTCGTATGCTAATGTCATATGCATAGCCCATGATCGATTACTGAAACGGACAGCATGATTTCTTCTCCCCTTCCTTCCCGCGACGACAGCGAACCGTTCACCGATGACTTGTTCGATCTGCCCTGTCTGTCGCTGCATTGCGGCGACAGCAGCGCCGTGATTGCGCAGCAGGGCGCGCAGGTGCTGTCGTGGCGCGATGCGCACGGCCGCGAGCGCCTGTACCTGTCGCCGCAAACCGGCGGCGCCGCGCGCGA
>Ga0310811_10013726_pt1 | contig 10557 bp, 11 predicted proteins | sample YCmetagenome_FD_207642 | JGI IMG/M metagenome (GOLD analysis project Ga0310811, IMG submission 207642) | Soil microbial communities from experimental microcosm in Duke University, North Carolina, United States - YC | ecosystem: Engineered > Artificial ecosystem > Soil microcosm > Unclassified ... | reverse complement strand
AGTCCGTGTCTCGGCGGGGGCTTTCAATAAAGGGCGGCTGCTGACCTATCTCACCACCAGCGACGTCAATATGGACAGCCTCACCCGGCGCGACAGCCAAGAGCTGAAACTGTGCGACAGCCGCCGCGGCGCGGCGGTGCTGGACGATGCTCCGAAAACCGGACCGCGCGCGGTGTTCTGGATCAATGCCGTGAACCCCTGCTGGATTTGGGAGAAGGCGGACCTGTCGGGTGTCACCGCCATCACCGCGGCGGTCGGCCAGATCACGGCTTCGCGCAAGCCCAGCGTCCTGCTTGCGCCCTCGACACCGGACGGCGAGTTGGAGGTGCATCTCGACAGTTGCGAGGGCGAGCGGATTGCGGTCCTGCCACTGGCGCCCGCGGTGAAGAATGATGCCGTCACGGTGTTGAAAGCGGCGATGACGCCGCATCCCGGGGTGCATGATGTTTGCCTGGTTTTCACCCGCACGAAGCCCGACCCGGTCTGGGCGATCAACTGGGTGCAGCTAGGGCCGCCTGCGGCACAGCGCTAAACCTTGATGACGATGTTCTTGCGGTCCAGCGCCCAGGCCATCAGCCAGCATGCCAGCATGAATAGGATCGCGCCGAGCAGCGATCCGGGCGGTCCGGGAAGCTGGGGTTGAATGACGCTTTTGCCCAGCCAGTGCCAAAGATTTTCGTCGCCGACCGGAATCGCGTTCACGATGCGCTCCAGGATGATCGCGAAAATGTAGATGAAGATGGGGTTGCGGCCGAAGATCTCAAAGAAACGCATGCCGAATTTGTGCCGGCCCAAATCTATCCAGGCGATCAGGCCCGCCAGCACGATCAAATCGATGCCAACCGTCAGCAGCACAAAGCTGGAGGTCCACAATTTCTTGCCGATGGGAAAGAAGGGATTTAAGGCCAGGGCGGCGGCAAACAGCAGGGCACCGACGCCGAGATAGCGCAGCGCCACCTGCCGGCTGGCGCCATGGCGGCGCACATACAGGCCGGCCAGATAGCCGAAGATCACATTGACAATGGCGGCCAGGGTACCGGGCAGCCCTTCCGGATCGAAATCGTGATCCCGATGGTATAGGTGCGCCAGGCCAAAGACGGCGCGGTCAACCGCATTGCCGATATTGCCCAGTTTTGTCAGAGCCAGTTCGGGCGGTTCGGTGACCAGCAGCAGGGCCCAATATCCCAGCAGCAGCGCCGCCGACAGCACCAGCAAGCCGCGCGGGTTCAAAGTGCGCGCGGCGATGGCGGCGAAGCAATAACACAGCGCGATCCGCTGCAGCACACCGGGAATGCGAACCTGGCTCCAGGGCCTGAACACCCAACCCTGGTCGGTCATATGCCCGAAGGGAAACCAGTGAAACACGATGCCCAGGCCCGCGATGATGGCGGTGCGCCGCAAGGTCTTCTTCCAGAACTCCGCTTCCTCCATGGCCTTCAGATTGCCGAAGGCCATGGCGTTGCCCACCGCGAACAGGAAGGAAGGAAAAACGATGTCGGCAGCGGTAAATCCGAACCAATCGGCATGGTCCAGTACAGGCCAAGGCTCCGATCCCGCGCCGGGCGTGTTAACGATGATCATCAGGCAGATCGCCATGCCCCGAAAGACGTCGAGTGACCTGAATCGCGCCCGTTCCATAGCTGTCCCCAGACACCCTTTGGCGCGGGACTGTTTCCCAACTTGGCGCAGGGGACAAGCGGCCCAGGGGGTGGCCGGGACGCAAAGAGCTGCAAAAACCGCCCAAAAGCGGCAAAAAGGAGGCTGAGAAGCCGGTCAATCTCAAGGGAGCGTTAAGAGATAGTCCCTAATACTAGCGAAAACCCCTGCGAGGGCGCTGGGATTCACACGGGCTGCGTTGGAGATCTGAGCCATGGACGCCAAAACCAAGACGGTCCTGATCGTGGAGGACAATGAGCTCAATATGAAGCTCTTCCACGACCTGCTGGACGCCCATGGTTACAACATCCTGCAGACCAAGGATGGCATGGAAGCGCTGGACATCGCGCGCGAACATCATCCCGACCTGATCCTGATGGACATCCAGCTGCCGGAAGTCAGCGGGCTGGAAGTCACCAAATGGCTCAAGGAAGACGATTCCCTCAAGGGCATTCCCGTCGTCGCGGTCACCGCCTTCGCCATGAAGGGCGACGAGGAAGTCATCCGCCAGGGCGGATGCGAGGCCTATATCTCCAAACCGATTTCGGTGACCAGCTTTCTGGATACCGTGCGCCGCTTCATTGGGTAGAGTTTCATGACGGCCCGGGTTCTTGTCGTCGATGACATCCTGTCCAACGTCAAGCTTCTGGAAGCGAAGCTGACGGCGGAATATTTCGAGGTCATGACCGCGTTCAACGGTCAGGAATGTCTCTCCAAGATGGAAGACAATATTCCCGACATCGTGCTGCTGGACGTGATGATGCCCGGCATGGACGGTTTCGAGGTCTGCCGCCGCATCAAATCCAATCCCAGGACCGCCCATGTCCCCGTGGTGATGGTGACCGCCTTGGATCAGCCGTCGGACCGCGTCGCCGGCCTGGATGCGGGCGCCGATGATTTTCTCACCAAACCGGTGGACGACGCCGCTCTGTTCGCGCGGGTGCGCTCTTTGGTGCGCCTGAAAATGATGACCGACGAACTTCGCATGCGTGAGTCGACGGGGCAGGGCATGGGGCTGATCGATCCGGCCGAAACCTTGACCGAAAACAGCCAGTCGGGCCGCATTTTGGTGATCGAGGATCGCGCCGAATCCGTCGCCTGGTTTTCCGCCGCCTTGTCGCAGGCCCATGAAGTTTCCTCCGCCGATACCTTCGAGGAAGCATTGGTGCGGGTGAAGGGCGGGGATTTCGACCTGATCGTGGTGTCCTTGGGGATGCGCGGCTTTGACGGCTTGCGCCTGTGCTCGCAATTGCGCTCCCTGCCGGAAGGCCGTCATGTTCCCATCCTGGTGGTGGTCAGCGACGGCGACCGCCGCAAGCTCACCCAGGCGCTGGAAATGGGCGTCAATGACTATCTCACCCGCCCGGTGGACAAGAATGAATTGGTGGCGCGGGTGCGCACTCAGTTGCGCAAGAAGCGCTATGCCGACCGTTTGCGCCACAATGTCCAGCTCAGCCTGGAAATGGCGATCACTGACCAGCTCACCGGCCTGCACAACCGCCGCTATATGAGCCGCCATCTCGATACTCTGCTCAGCAGCGCCAAGAAGGAGGCAAAGCCGCTGGCCTTCGTGATCATGGACATCGACTTCTTCAAGCAGGTCAATGACACCTATGGCCACGATATCGGCGACGAAGTGCTGAAGGAATTCGCCAAGCGTATCGCTGCCAACGTGCGCGGGCTTGATCTGGCCTGCCGCTATGGCGGCGAAGAATTCGTGGTGGTGATGCCCGACACCGACCTGGCTTTCGCCTACAGCATCTCCGAGCGGTTGCGCCAATCGATCGAGACCACGCCGGTCAAGATCAGCCGCGCCCCCAATATGTTGAATATCACCATCTCCATCGGCATCGCCAAGACGGAAGGCGAGAACGACACCGCCCAGGCGCTGTTGCACCGCGCCGACCAGGCTCTTTACCGCGCCAAGCGCAGCGGCCGTAATAAGGTCGTCGCCGACGCGGCGTAATTAACTTTCCTCGTCTTCTTCTTCGTCATCCGGCTGCGGCTGTTCCGCCGACATCGCAGCCACCCGGTCGATCACCACCGCCAGCATCTCCGCATCGCGGGCGCCGGAGACGGCGAGCTTGCCGCCGAAAATCATAGCGGGAACCCCGGTGACGCCCATTTCATGGGCGATCTGATCCTCGCGCTCCACCAGCGCCGCATCGGCGTCGGTTTCCAGCATTTGCGCCACTTCCACCCCATCCATGCCGCACAGATCGGCAATGTCGGCCAGCACCCGAACGTCGCCGATATCCTCGCCATTCTCGAAATAGGCGATGAACAGCCGCTCCACCACTTCGTCCTGTACGCCCGCGGCTTCCGCCCAGCGGATCAGGCGGTGGGAATCCAAGGTATCGGGACGCCGCTTTATGGCGGCGAAATCGAATTCGATGCCGTCCTTGGCGCCTTCGCTGGCGATCTGCTTGTGCATCTCCACAATCGCCATCGGATCGTCACCGAACTTGGCGCGCATATAGGCTTGGCGGTCCATGCCGCCCGTGGGGATGGTGGGATCCAGCCGATAGGGCCGCCACTTCACGTCGAACGCGATATTGGGCCGCATCGCCATGGCGCGCATCAGCCGCCTTTTGCCGATGAAGCACCAGGGACAGACGGTGTCGGAGATAACGTCGATCTGCATCAATGGAGAACTTGGCTGGTCATTTCATTTTCATCCGCCAGCACATGCACGGAAGCCGCATGCCCCTTGGTTTCCAGGGAAGCCGTGACCGGCACCAATCCGTCGATCACCGTCATGCCGGGCGGCGGCGCGGTGGCGACAAATTCCACCGTCAAGGTGTGTCCGTCGCCATGCACCACATGCAGCCGCGGCTTGGTCCAGCCGCCGCTGGGCACCGCCCCCTGGGCCTGCAGTTGGATGACGCCGTTCTTCTGGGTGGCGATCAGGCTGTCGATGCGGAAGACGCGTTTCTCGACGGCCAGGGCCGGCAGCGTACACAGCAAGGCGCAGGCAAAAACGGGGAGGGCGGCAAATTTCATGGAGCCGGACTATAGCCGAGATTAGGGCGGCAAAAAGACAGCTAGATCGAGAGTTGTACCCGTCTGGTGCGGCCAAGAGCGCGGTTTGCCAGGCGTTGCTGGCGGCAGCGCAGCAACGCCTCGCGGCTATCGGCCTATATTCCCAATTCGCACCAGACAGGCACGTGATCGGACGGTTTTTCGCTGGCGCCACGCACCTCTTTGTCGATGCCCACGCCCTTCAACCGGTCCAGTGCCGGCGGCGACAACAACAAGTGATCGATGCGGATGCCATTGTTGCGTTCCCAGGAGCCGAAATAATCCCAGAACGTATAATGTCCGCCTTCCGGATGCAGGGCGCGGAAGGCGTCGGTATAGCCTAGATTTTCGATCCGCCGGAGCGCCGCCTTGGATTGTGGCTGGAATAGCGCGTCCTTGACCCAGTTCTTGGGCTTGGCCGCATCCTTGTCTTCCGGAATGATATTGTAATCGCCCATCAACACCACCGGCTCCTCATTCTTGAGCAGCTTTTTGGCGTGCAGGCGCAACCGTTCCAGCCAGGCCAGTTTGTAATCGAATTTGGGACCTGGCCAGGGATTGCCATTGGGCGCATAAATGGAAGCGATCCGCACCATGCCTTTGTCGCCCTTGATCAGCGCTTCCAGATAACGGGAATGATCGTCGAGCACGCCGTCGGGCGCGGGCAGACGTGGGGTAACGTCCTCCATCGGCCGCTTGGACAACAGCGCCACGCCGTTATAACTCTTTTGTCCGTGTACGGCGCAATTATAGCCCAGGCTCTCGAACGCCTCGCGGGGGAAGTTCTCGTCGACGCATTTGATTTCCTGCAAGGCCACCACATCGGGGTTGGCCTGCTTCAGCCAAGCCAGCGCCGGCTCCAACCTTGCCTTAATGGAGTTGACGTTCCAGGTCGCTATCTTCATCAGACGGTGAAGCTGGTGCCGCAGCCGCAGGAGGCGGTGGCGTTGGGATTGTTGACCTTGAAGGCCTGGCCGATCAGATCATCGGTGAAATCGATTTCGGCGCCGGCCAGGAAATCCAAGGACACCGGATCAATCAACACCTTGGCGCCGTCTTTTTCCACCACCGTGTCTTCGTCCAGCTGGGCGTCATCCAGGGCGAAATTGTACTGAAACCCGGAACAGCCGCCCCCGGTCACCGCCAGGCGCAGCGCGATGGGCTGGGACTCGGCGTTCAAAATCTGGGCAATCCGGCGCGCGGCGCGGTCTGATAAAGTTACGGGCATGGCGGTCATGGGGTGGCACTTGTAGTCTATAGCGTTCCCTCTATGTAGTCCTGGCCATGGCCGAAACCAACCCTGCTTCCGGGCCGCCGGGCCGCCTTTTGGGCTCTATTATCAGCCCGCCGGGAACGCATGCCGCCTATGCAACCAAGCCGCCCGACAGCCGTGGGCGTTTTTACCCGGAACCGGAAAGCGCCACCCGGTCCTGTTATTCCCGCGATCGCGACCGGATCGTCCATTCCAGCGCCTTTCGCCGCCTCAAGCACAAGACCCAGGTATTTGTGCAGCATGAAGGCGATTATTACCGCACCCGGCTGACGCATTCCCTGGAAGTGGCGCAGTTGGCGCGCAGCCTGGCGCGCACGCTTTGCGCCGATGAAGACTTGGCCGAGACCGTGGCCCTGGCGCATGACCTGGGCCACACGCCTTTCGGTCATGCCGGCGAAGAAGCGCTGGACGCGGTGACCAAGGATATCGGCGGTTTTGATCACAATGCCCATGCGCTGAGATTGGTGACCAAGCTGGAGCACCGCTATGCCGATTTTGACGGGCTCAATCTGACATGGGAAACACTTGAAGGCTTGGTCAAGCACAATGGTCCGCTGAAAGAACCCTTGCCGGGGCCGATCGCCAGCTTCGACAAACGCTGGCCGCTGGAGCTTTCCAGCTGGCCCGGACTGGAGGCCCAACTCGCGGCTTTGGCCGACGATATCGCCTATGTCAGCCACGACATTGACGACGGCTTGCGTGCAGGTCTTTTCACCATGGCGGACCTGATCCATGCGCCATTGGCGGGCGGCCATGTCCAGGGCGTGCTGGAGCGCTATGGCGAATTGGAACTGTCGCGCTTCATCGGCGAATTGATCCGTACCCTGATGAGTGAACTTCTGGAGGATGTGCTGCTGACCACGCGCACCAATCTTCAGGGCCTCGCCAGCGCCGCCCAGGTGCGCCATGCGGGTGCGGCGACGGCGCACTTCTCCCCCGCCTTGCTGGAACGGCTGAAGGCGCTCAAGGCGTTTCAGATGCAGAACATGTACCGTCATCCCCGGGTGACGGCGGCCATGACCCGGGCGCAGGCCGTTGTGACCGACCTTTATGAGGCCTTTGTCGCCGATCCTGGGCTGCTGCCGCCCGACTGGGCCGCTGCGGCCGCCGAGGCCGTTCCCGGTACTGTGGCGCGAGACTATATTGCCGGGATGACGGACCGTTTTGCCCTGACGGAATACGCCCGGGTGTTTCATACCGAGATCGCACTGTGACAAGCGAGATGGTGAGTTCCTTGTGATTCGGTGCAAGGATTCCGCCGGGGGCAATGCTAATATTGCCGCCGGTAGATTCGGGAACCACGACTTTGGCCAATTTCGAGCGCGGCGTTTACGAGCCCAGCAATGAAGCCAGGGATGGAATGAGAGTGTTTGACGGTTCCGAGGAAGAAGAGGACGTAGAGGGCTCGCGCCTTCCGCTGCTGATCGTGTTGGCGTTGCTGGTGCTGGCCATGTTCGCCGGCGTGGTTTGGCTCGCCTACACCCAGGGCGTGGCGCGGGGCCGGGGTGAGACCCCGGTGCTGACGGCGGCCAATGGCCCCGAACGGGTGGCGCCCCAGGATGGCGGCGGCAATGTGCCCTATCAGGGCTTCAAGATTTACGAACAGCCCGCGCCGCCGGATGACAGCGCGGAAGCCCCGGCGGCAAAGTCCACACCGGCTCCCGTCGCCGTGACGCCACCGCCTCCGGTTATGAAGGCAGAGGCTCCGCCGGCTGCCAAACCAGCGCCTGCCAAGATTGAACCGGCTCCGGCCAAGCCAGCGCCCGTCAAGACTGAAGCTCCGCCCAAGCCGGCGGCGGCGGCCAAAACGGAAACACCGCCCAAATCGGTGGCGGCGTTGATCCAGCAGGCCAATTCGGAAGCCCCAAAACCCGCGCCCAAGGCTCCGCCGCAGGCGGCCGCCAAGCCCGCGGCTGCTCCCACCACGCAGGCGACCGGCGCGCCGCGCTCGCTGGCGCCGCAGACGGCGACTGCCGCGCCCGCTCCTGCAAAGCTGGCAGCGGCCGCCACGCCCGCACCTGCCAATGGCAGCTATATGCTGCAGATCGGGGCATTCAAATCTCAGGCCGAGGCCGCGGCCGCCTGGAAAACCTATCAAGCCAAACACGCCGCCTTGCTGTCGGGCTATTCCGACAATGTCCAGCAAGCCGATCTGGGCGAAAAGGGAACCTGGTTTCGCCTGCGAGTCGGCGGCTTTGCCGACAAGGAAGTGGCAACCGCCCTGTGCGACCGGCTGAGGGCGGACGGCGGCGCGTGCATGCTGGGCAGGTAGTCATGCGCAGCCGCGCCATCTATGGCTGCGCCGGCGTAAGCCTGTCGGCGCAGGAACAAGATTTCTTTCGCCAGACCCGCCCCTGGGGCTTCATTCTGTTCGCGCGCAACATTAGCGACTCGGGCCAAGTCAAAGCTTTGGTTGAACAATTGCGCGAAACGGTGGGCGATGCAAAAGCCCCCATCCTGATCGATCAGGAGGGCGGACGGGTGGCGCGTCTTAAGCCGCCGCATTGGCGGGAGCGCCCGCCGGCAGCGCGCTTTGGTGCGCTGTACACGGATAATCCCGAAGCCGCCCGCGAGGCCGTTTATCTGAATGCCCGGCTGATCGCCCATGACCTGGCCAGCCTGGGGATCAATATCGACTGTCTGCCGGTGCTCGATGTGCCGGTTGCAGGCAGCCATGACATTATCGGCGACCGCGCTTTTGCCCATGATCCCTTGACCGTCATCGCCTTGGGCCGGGCCCAGATCGAGGGCCTGATGGATGGCGGCGTCTTGCCCATTATGAAACACATTCCCGGCCATGGCCGGGCAGGGGCCGACAGCCATCTGGCGCTGCCCCGGGTTGGCGCGCGCCGGGATGAGCTTTCGGCCAGTGATTTTGTGACCTTTCGCAGCCTTGACCAATGCCCGATCGCCATGACTGCGCACGTGGTCTATGAGTCGATTGATCCACAGCGTCCTGCGACCACCAGCCCCAAAGTTATTCGGGATGTGATACGCGGTGAGATAGGATTTGAAGGGCTTTTGATGTCGGACGACCTTTCCATGAAAGCGCTCGACGGGCCCTTGTCGGTGCGTGCCAGACAAGCCCAATTCGCGGGCTGTGACTTGGTGCTCCACTGCAATGGCGATTTGGATGAAATGCGCGAGGTAGCCTCGGAAGTGAAGACATTGGATGGGCAATCGCTCAAGCGCAGCGAGCAGGCCTTGGCGCACTTGGTTGCCCCCGGGCCGTTTGATCCGGCCGTAGCCGAAGCACGGCTGGCAGATTTGCTGGGAGCAGCCGCATGACCGCCGCTGAACAAAGCGAAAATTTCGACGAGTTCGAATCCACCGCCATCTTCTCTGACGACCAGGCCTTGCTGGTGCAGGTGGATGGCTTTGAAGGTCCGCTGGACCTGCTGCTCACGCTCGCCCGCAACCAGAAAGTCGATATCGCCAAGATCTCGATCCTCAAGCTGGCCGAGCAGTATCTGGAATTCATCGAGAGCGCCAAAAAACTCAATCTGGAGCTGGCGGCCGATTATCTGGTGATGGCGGCCTGGCTGGCCTATCTGAAATCCCGCCTGATCCTGCCGCAGGAAAAGGGTCCGGACGGCGAACCCACCGCCGATGAAATGGCCACGCGTCTGCGCTGGCGGCTGCAACGGCTGGATGCCATGCGGGCGGCTTCGACCCGGCTGATGGGACGCGAACGGCTGGACCGCGATGTGTTCGGCCGCGGCGATCCCGAGCCCGTCAATGTGATCAAGCTTCGGACGTACAAGGACACCATGTACGACCTGCTGACGGCCTATGCCACCGACCGGGTACGCAAGCTGGGTGGGAAGTCCTATCGCCCCCAAATGGCGCCGGTGCTTCATATCGAGGATGCGCGGGAACGGCTGGAGCGGATGCTGGGCAAGATTTCCGACTGGAGCGCGCTGGATCGCCTGTTGCCGTTTGAATGGTCGGGCGGAGTTCGGCGGCGCTCGGCCATGGCGTCCACCCTGCTGGCCTGTCTGGAACTGGCGCGGGACGGCAAGGTGGAGATCCAGCAGGCCTCGCCTTTTGCCGAGATTTATGTGCGGGACCGGGAACGGGCCCCTGACACGAACGGGGACACGGTCGCCTCTCCGAATTAGGGGCAGGAGCAAGACATGAGCAGCGTAGCCAAGATGATTGAGACGATTGAAACCGAGATGGACGCCCAACCGGCCGAAGCCAATGCCGAGCATTTGCGGATGGTCGAGGCGTTGCTGTTCGCGGCTTCCGAACCCCTGGACCAAAAGGCGCTGTCAACATCCTTGCCGGAAGGCGCCGACGTCCCCGGGCTGCTGAAATCGCTTCAAGAGATTTATGAAAAGCGCGGCGTAAACCTCTGTTGTGTCGCCGGAAAATATCAATTCCGCACTGCCAGCGATTTGGCCTTCCTGTTGCGCAAGGAGCAGCAGGAGCAGAAGCGCCTGTCCAAGGCCGCGATCGAAACCCTGGCCATCATCGCCTACCACCAGCCCGTCACCCGGGCCGAGATCGAGGACATTCGCGGTGTGGCCATGTCCAAGGGCACCATCGACATCCTGATGGAGATCGGCTGGATCAAGATCCGGGGCAGGAAGCGTACCCCCGGC
>Ga0310811_10013725_pt1 | contig 10557 bp, 11 predicted proteins | sample YCmetagenome_FD_207642 | JGI IMG/M metagenome (GOLD analysis project Ga0310811, IMG submission 207642) | Soil microbial communities from experimental microcosm in Duke University, North Carolina, United States - YC | ecosystem: Engineered > Artificial ecosystem > Soil microcosm > Unclassified ... | reverse complement strand
AGCAACCAGAAACAAATCTGGCCAAAAAAACATCCACACCCCTAAACGGGAAAAAGAGGCATGGCAAAACAACAACAAACAAAAACCACCAAACACACTATTGAGTTCTCAAACAACACACCCGCTCTAGGGCAACCCTGCCACTGTACTGCAAGTGGACAGAGACGTCAAACCCCGTCCTCCAGTCCTAATGGCCTGGGGCCGTTGGCTTCTCAATAAAGACTACGCCTTTGTCTCCCACGATCCAAAGCGGGGTCGACTTGGCCGGCGAGTCCTAGACGACTCGCTCTATTTCTGCGCCCAAACTGACGAGCTGCTCGACGAACAAGGGGTAGCCACGGTCGATGTGGAAGACGTCGTGCACCTCGGTATCGCCGTCGGCGACCAGCCCTGCCAGCACCAACCCGGCGCCGGCCCGAATGTCAGACGACCACACCGGCGCGCTGGACAGTTGCGGGATTCCCCGCACCACCGCGTGGTGGCCGTCGGTGCGGGCGTCGGCACCCAGCCGGATCATCTCCTCGACGAACCGGAACCGGGCCTCGAACACGTTCTCGGTGATCATCGACGTGCCATCGGCGATCGAGGCCAGGCCGATAGCCATCGGCTGCAGATCGGTCGGAAAGCCCGGGAACGGCAGCGTCGCGACGTTGACCGCTTTGGGTCGCTCGTACTGAACCACCCGGAAGCCGTCGTCGGACTGCGTGACGGTGGCGCCGGCGTCGTGGAGCTTGTGCAAGACAAGTTGAAGGTGCTGCGGGTCGACCCCCGTCACCGAGATGTCCCCGCGGGTCATCGCGGCGGCGATGCCCCACGTGGCCGCGACGATGCGATCGCCGATCACCCGATGCTCGGTCGGATAAAGCCGCTCGACACCCGTGATCGTCATCGTCGGCGTTCCGGCCCCGACGATCTGGGCGCCCATCTGGTTGAGCATCGTGCACAGGTCGACAACGTCGGGCTCACGCGCCGCGTTGTGGATCGTGGTGACGCCCTCGGCGACGACCGCAGCCATCAGGATGTTCTCCGTCGCACCCACCGACGGGAACTCCAACTGAATCTCCGCGCCGCGCAAGTGCTCCGCCTCGGCGACGACACAGCCGTGCTCGATGTTGCAGCGCGCCCCCAGTTGCCGCAGCCCGGCTTGATGCATATCCAATGGGCGCGACCCAATGGCGTCACCGCCGGGCAGCGCGACCTTGGCCCGCTTGCACCGTCCGACCAACGGCCCCAGCACGCATACCGATGCCCGGAACTGGCGGACCGCCGCGAAATCCGCGTCGTACTTCGGTTCGTCGGGCGACGTGATGCGCACGACATCACCGTCGAGCTCGACAGTTGCCCCGAGGCCGCGCAATACCTCCGCCATCAGCGGCACGTCCAGGATGTCCGGACAGTTGGTGATCGTGCTGGTCCCCTCGGCCAGGAGCGTCGCCGCCATCAGCTTCAAAACGCTGTTTTTGGCCCCCCCGACAGCAACTTCGCCCGATAACCGGTTTCCACCGGTCACCACGAATCGCTCGCTCACGCGGCTCAGTGTAAACAGCGGCACGGGACGGTGTCAGTTTCCAGCCCGTATGTGCGAGCCACTCTGCCCGGTACGGTTTGACCATGGCAGTTCATCTGACCCGCATATACACCCGGACCGGCGACGACGGGACCACCGGTTTGAGTGATTTCAGCAGGGTCTCAAAGAATGACGCGCGCCTTGCCGCCTACGCCGACTGCGACGAAACCAATGCCGCGATCGGCGTCGCGATTGCCTTGGGAAACCCCAGTGAGCAAATTCGCAAGGTGCTGCGGCAGATTCAGAACGACCTGTTCGATGCCGGCGCTGACCTGTCCACCCCCGTGGTGGACAATCCCGAACACCCACCGCTGCGGATCGCGCAGAGCTACATCGACCGGCTGGAGTCGTGGTGCGACGAGTTCAACGAACCGCTGCCCGCGCTGAATTCGTTTGTGCTGCCGGGAGGTACTCCCCTGTCTGCGCTGTTGCACGTGGCGCGCACGGTGGCGCGCCGGGCCGAACGTTCGGCGTGGCAGGCGGTCGGCACTCATCAGGAATCGATCAGCGTGCTGCCCGCCAAATACCTCAACCGGCTGTCGGACCTGCTGTTCATTCTGTCGCGGGTGGCGAACCCCGATGGCGACGTGTTATGGCAACCGGGCGGCCCTGCAACGGATTAGGCCGACCGGCGCCGCGCCCGCGGGGAAGGTCGTGACTCCAGCCACGACAGAAACGCCGTCAGCGCACCGCGGTCAAGCGCCACTTCATATCCGCGTCGCCGCTCCGGATCGGTATCGCGCAGTTCCAGCACGACGATCGCATCGGTCATGATGTCGAACTCGTCGCCTCGCGGAGCCCGTCGTGCGACGATTTCCAGCCCGCGGCGGCTCAGCCTGCGATCGGGCCACCAGCGCAGGCTGGATAACCGATAAAAGCCGGCTTCCCCACCCTGGTAACGAATTACACCGTGGCGCCAGCCATGTCCGCCGACCGCGGGGACATCACGCAGGATCGCGGCCGTCCCACCGACCTGACGTAGCTTCCAGAGCCGATAGCTCAGCGCGACCGAAACACAAAGCAGTACACCGACCAGCGCGACCATCAACAACATGGACGCGCTCATCGGCAGGGCCTAATCCAGTTGGCCCAGGGCGCGGAGTCTGGCCCGGCCCTTGGCAGCGGTAGCGGGATCGTCGGATTCGGCGTCGCGCTGTGCGGCGGCTTCGTCGATCTCCGACTCGAATTCGGCGCTCTCGGCGAGAACGGTCACGCTTTGATCGGTGACAGAGAGGAACCCTCCATCGACCGCGATGCGCAGATCGTCCTCACCGTCACGCTCCACCCGCACCATCGCGTCGTCGACCAACTGCGCAACCAACGGAATGTGGTTGGGCAGGATGCCGATCTCGCCCGACGTGGTGCGGGTGAACAGGAACGTGCCCTCGCCCGACCAGATCTTGCGATCGACGGCGACGATGTCGATGTTCAGTTCGGCCATCTCACATCACCTTTCGGTGCGGGCAGGGCCTAGGCATCCTTTACCTCGTCCGACTTCGCGGAGCCGTTGCCGCCGTCCTCCAGCTTCACGCCGAAGCCTTCGGCCTTCTTGGCCAGATCGTCCAGGCCGCCGATCAGGAAGAACGCCTGCTCCGGCACGTGGTCGAACTCGCCCTTGGTGATGCGGTCGAACGCCTCGATGGTCTCCTTGATCGGAACCGTCGAACCCGGCTGACCGGTGAACTGCTCGGCCGCCATCATGTTCTGCGACAGGAAGCGCTCGATACGACGCGCACGCTGCACCAGCTGCTTGTCCTCTTCGGACAGCTCGTCGATACCGAGGATCGCGATGATGTCCTGAAGATCCTTGTAGCGCTGCAGGATTCGAATGACTTCCTGCGCCACGCGGTAGTGCTCGTCGCCGACGATTGCCGGGTCGAGGATGGTCGAGCTGGATGCCAGCGGATCCACGGCCGGGAAGATGCCCTTCGAGAACACCGCGCGGGACAGCTCCGTGGTGGCGTCCAGGTGCGCGAACGTGGTCGCAGGCGCCGGGTCGGTGTAGTCGTCGGCGGGCACGTACACGGCCTGCATCGAGGTGATGGACCGGCCACGCGTCGACGTGATGCGCTCCTGCAGCTCGCCCATCTCGTCGGCCAGCGTCGGCTGGTAACCCACGGCCGACGGCATGCGGCCGAGCAGCGTCGACACCTCGGAACCGGCCTGGGTGAACCGGAAGATGTTGTCGATGAACAGCAGCACGTCCTGGTTCTGCTCGTCGCGGAAGTACTCCGCCATCGTCAGCGCGCTCAGCGCGACGCGCATACGCGTGCCGGGCGGCTCGTCCATCTGGCCGAACACCAGCGCGGTGTCCTTGAGCACGTCGGCATCTGCGAGCTCGACCCACAGGTCGTTGCCCTCACGGGTCCGCTCACCGACGCCCGCGAAAACCGAAGTGCCACCGAAGTTGCGGGCAATACGGTTGATCATCTCCTGGATCAACACGGTCTTGCCCACGCCCGCGCCACCGAACAGCGCGATCTTGCCGCCGCGCACGTAGGGGGTCAGCAGGTCGACGACCTTGAGGCCCGTCTCGAGCATCTCGGTGCGCGGTTCGAGCTCCGCGAAAGGCGGTGGCTTGCGGTGGATCTCCCAGCGCTCGAAGTCTTTTCCGTAGGACGGGTCGTCCAGGCAGGCGCCGAGCGCGTTCCACACGTGGCCCTTGACACCGTCGCCGACCGGCACGGAGATCGCTGCGCCGGTGTCGATGACGTCCACGCCGCGCACAAGGCCGTCGGTCGGCTGCAGTGAAATGCAGCGCACGAGGCTGTCACCGAGGTGCTGCGCCACCTCGAGCGTCAGTGTCTTGGCGAGCTCCTCGAACGTCACCTCTGCGTGCAGCGCATTGAACAGCTCAGGTAGCGAGCCGCGCGGGAACTCGACGTCGACCACGGGACCGGTCACCCGCACCACGCGACCGTTGGTGTCCTTCTTCGTTGCGTTACCGGTCTTTTCGGCGGTAGCAGTCATCTCTTCTTCTCTCTCGGGGCTAACGGCTCGCGTCGGCCAACGCGTTCGCGCCACCGACGATTTCGCTGATTTCTTGGGTGATCTGGGCCTGCCGCTCGCGGTTGGCCTCAAGTGTGAGCGCCTTGATGAGGTCGTCGGCGTTATCGGTCGCCGACTTCATCGCCCGCTGGCGCGACGCCAACTCCGAGGCGGCCGACTCCAGCAGCGCGGCATAGACGCGCGTTGCCAGATATCGCGGGAGTAGTGCGTCGAAAAGCGTTGTCGCGTCGGGCTCGAACGAGTACAGCGTGCGCGGGCCCGTGTCTTCTCCGACGTACTCGACCACCATCGGGGCGATACGGTGTGCCACCGCCGACTGCGACATCATCGACTTGAACTCGGTGGAAACGATGTGCAGCTCGTCCAGTCCGAGGATCCCGTCGGGGCCAGGATCGTCGCCGTGATCGTCGGCTCCCGCCATGAAGGCGTCGACCAGCGTCGAGGCGATCTCCTGAGCGTTTTCATACGTCGGCTGCTCGGAGAACCCGCTCCACGAGTCGGTGATCTTCCAGTTGCGGAACTTGTAGTAGTTCAGCGCCTTACGACCCACCGTGTAGACGATCGGGGTCTTGCCCTCCTGACGCATCAGGGAGAACAACTCCTCCGCGCGGCGGAACACATTCGAGTTGTATCCACCGCAGAGACCTCGATCGGAGGACACCACCAGAATGCCCGCCCGCTTGGGATCGTCGCGCGCGACGAGCAGCGGGTGGTCCAGCGCTGCCTCGGCGGCCAGCGTGGTCAACATGTTGGTGATCTCGACCGCGTACGGGCGCGCCGACTGCAGGCGGTTCTGCGCCCTGCCGATGCGCGACGTGGCGATCAGCTCCTGGGCCTTGGTGATCTTCTTGATCGACCCGGCGGAGCGGATGCGCCCGCGCAATTCACGAAGTGTGGCCGCCATCGCTGACTACTTCTTCTTCGGTGCGGGCTTGCGAACCTTCACCGATTCCTTCTCGAGGTCTTTGTCGTCCAGTGCGTCGACGTGCGCGTCCGGCACGACGGAGCTGCCGTCAGTGGCCGCGAAGCCCTTCTTGAATTGGTTGATGACCTCGACCAGCTTCTCGCTGAGCTCGTCGCCGAGCTTCCCGGATTCGCGGATCTGGGTGAGGATATCGCCCTCAGAAGCCCGCACATGATCGAGGAGTTCGGCCTCGAAGCGGCCGACATCTTCGACCGGGACAGAGTCGAGATGCCCCTCGGTGCCGAGGAAGATCGAGACGACCTGTTCCTCGACCGCAAGCGGTCGGTACTGCGGCTGCTTGAGCAGCTCCACCAGCCGGGCACCACGCTCCAGCTGAGCCTTCGAGGTGGCGTCCAGGTCGGAGGCGAATGCGGCGAAGGCTTCCAGCTCGCGGTACTGCGACAGGTCCAGCCGCAGCGAGCCGGCCACCTCCTTCATCGCCTTGATCTGTGCGGCACCACCGACGCGGGACACCGACACACCGACGTTGATGGCCGGGCGCACACCCTGGTTGAACAGATCGGATTCCAGGAAGCACTGGCCGTCGGTGATCGAGATGACGTTGGTCGGGATGTAGGCCGAGATGTCGTTGGCCTTGGTCTCGATGATCGGCAGGCCGGTCAGCGAGCCACCGCCCAATTCGTCGGAGAGCTTGGCGCAACGCTCGAGCAACCGGGAGTGCAGGTAGAACACGTCGCCCGGGTATGCCTCGCGGCCCGGCGGGCGGCGCAGCAGCAGCGAGATCGCGCGGTATGCCTCGGCCTGCTTGGACAGGTCGTCGAACACGATCAGCACGTGCTTGCCGCTGTACATCCAGTGCTGGGCGATGGCCGAACCGGTGTAGGGCGCAAGCCATTTGAAGCCTGCGGAGTCCGAGGCGGGTGCGGCGACGATGGTGGTGTACTCCATCGCGCCGCCCTCCTCCAGCGCGCGGGCCACCGACGCGATCGTGGTGCCCTTCTGGCCGATGGCCACGTAGACGCAGCGCACCTGCTTCTTCTCGTCGCCGGTTTCCCAGTTCTGGCGCTGGTTCAGGATGGTGTCCACGCACACCGCGGTCTTGCCGGTCTTGCGGTCACCGATGATCAACTGGCGCTGGCCGCGGCCGATCGGGGTCATGGCGTCGATGGCCTTGATGCCCGTCTGCAGCGGCTCGCTCACGCCCTGGCGCTGCACCACCGAGGGCGCCTGAATCTCCAGTGCGCGGCGGTCTTCCGGCTCGATGTCACCCTTGGCGTCGATCGGCTGGCCCAGCGGGTTGACCACCCGGCCGAGGAACTCGTCGCCGACCGGCACCGACAACACCTCACCGGTGCGCTTGACCTGCTGGCCCTCTTCGATCTTCTCGAAGTCGCCGAGGATCACGGCGCCGATGCTGTGCTCGTCGAGGTTCAGCGCCACGCCGAGCACGCCACCGGGAAACTCGAGCAGCTCCTGCGTCATCACCGAGGGCAGTCCCTCGACGTGCGCGATACCGTCGCCGGCGTCGATGACCGTCCCGATCTCTTCGCGCGCGGTGTCGGCGGTGAAACTCGAGACGTAATCCTCGATCGCACCCTGGATGTCGTTAGCGGAGATGGTCAACTCTGCCATGGCTTTTCGTCTTCCTGCTCTTACGGTCTAGGTCTTGTCGTTCGGTGTCGGTCAGTCGGGCAGCTTGGTTTCGGCGGCTGCGAGTTTCGACGAGAGCGTGCCGTCGATCACCTCGTCACCGACGGTGATGTTCAGCCCGCCCAGTAGTTGCGGGTTGATGTGCAACTGCACCGAAACCGGATGCCCGTAGATACGGGTCAGCACTTCTGTCAGCCGCGTCCGCTGCGCGTCGCTGAGGCCGGCCGCGGCGCTGACGTGTGCGACCACCTCGCCTCGGCGGGCGACTGCGAGCTCGGCCAGGTCGAGCACGGCCTCGTCGGCGCGTTCGCCGCGCAACAGCTCGATGGTCTGCGAAAGCAGCTGAACCGTGGTGGGATCCACGCCTGAGCCGCTCTCGAGGACATCGCGCACGAGCTTGACCCGACCCTCGGCGGGCGTGCTGTAGTCGGTCAGCAGGGTGGCCAGTTGCGGCTGCGAATCCAGGATGCGACTGAACCGGAAGAGTTGTTCCTCGACGTCGCCTGCCACGTCTTCGCGCTCGGCGCGGACCAGCAACGCCAGCCGCGCGACATGCTCGACGGCGTCGACCAGGTTCGCATCGGATGACCAGCGTCCCGACGCTGCGGCCTTCAGCACCTCCAGCGCCGTGTCGCCGATCTTGCCGTCGAACAGCGCGTCGACGAGTCCCAGCTTGGCCGACGGGTCATCCGCCGGATCGGCGAGGTGGCGCGTCAGGACAGGCTCTTGTGCGAGCAGTTTGGCGACGGATGCCAAATCATCGGCGACCGCGGACAACTGGTCGGCGCCGAGGTCGGCCGTCACCTCATCGAACTTGGTGACCAACGCCGCCAGTGACTCCCGGCTCGCCGAGCGCAGACGCGACGTCGCCCGGTCCTCGATCACCGCTTCCGACGGTGCCATTGCGTCGAGTTCGTCGATGAACCGGTCGACGGTGGCCGACTGCGCATCGGCGTCCGCGACGTGTTCCCGGACCAACTCACCTGCGCGGCGGACGGATTCGGCACCGAGGTCGCCGCGCAGCTGGCGAACCAGCTGGGCACGAAGCAGCTGAACCTGCTGGGCGCCTTGCACTTTGATTCGCTCGACCTCGGCATCGGCCTGGGCGTGCAGTTGCTCGATGATGCGCTCGGCGTCTACCCGCGCTTCCTCGGTTATCTGCTTGGCCTCCGCCTTGGCGCGCTCGACGGCCTTCTCGTGCGCTTTCTGGGCCTCGTCCAACCGCTTCTTGGCCTCGGCGCTGTCCTCCAGCTGCTTGCGCACGGTCTCTTGCTGGTTGGCCATCATCCGGCGCACCGGCGGTACGACGTAGCGCACCAGCAGAAACACGATGAGTGCGAACCCAACAAGCTGACCGATGAATGTCGACATTGCCTTTACCGTCCCGAGGCCGTGCTGGCCGCGTTGATTTCGACGCCGAGCACCCGGCTGGCAAGGGTCGCCGACAACGTCTCGACCGACGAGTGCAGGTCCGTCTGAATTGAGAGGGCTTGGTCCTTCAACTCCGAGTCAGCCGCCTGCAGCGTTGACGACACCTCATCCGAGGCACGGCCCCGCATGTCCTCCAACACCTTTCGCCCTTCGGCCCGCGCTCCGTCGCGAAGCTTCGAGGCCTCGCCGCGCGCCTTGGCCATCTCGGACTGATAGTCCGCGTCGGCCGCGGTGAACTGGTCGGCGGCTTTGCGGCTGTCTTCGACGGTCTGCTTGACCATGGCGTCGCGTTCGTTCAACACCTTGGAGACAGGCGGGACGACCCACTTGCCGATGACGCCGAGCACGATCAAGAAGATGATCAGCACGACGAAGAAGGTGCCGTTGGGGATGAGGAAGTTGCTGGTGCCACCACCTTCCGCAGCCGCCATAAGGACGACGTTCGGGTCAGCCATGGTGGGCATTAGCCAACCGGGGTGGCGAACACGAACAGCGCCATGAACGCCAGGTTGATGAAGTACGCGGCCTCGACCAGACCAACCGTGATGAAGAACGGCGTGAACAGTCGGCCCTGCGCCTCCGGCTGACGAGCGATGCCGGCGATCAACGCGTTACCCGCAATGCCGTCACCGATACCGGCGCCGATTGCACCGCCGGCCATGATCAGTCCACCGCCGATGAGGGCGCCGGCAGCGATTGTGGGATCCATTCCTTATCCTCCTTGATAACTGGTAGTGGACCTACCAGGTTGTGGGTCCTGCATATTCGGGTCGGCTAGTGATGGTCCTCGTCGAGTTCCATCGATTGGCTGAAGTACAAGATCGTCAGCAGCGCGAAGATGAACGCCTGGATCGCGCCGACGAACAAGTCGAAGCTCTTCCAGATCGCGTTCGGCAGCCACAGGATGTACGGCGGGAACAGCGCGATCAGCGCGACCAGAATGCCGCCGGCGAAGATGTTGCCAAACAGTCGGAGCGACAACGAGATCGGCTTTGCCAGCTCCTCGACGATGTTGATCGGCGCGAGCAGGGTGACGTGACCCTTGAGCACCTTGATCGGGTGTCCGATGATGCCGCGACGCCAGATGCCTGCGGCGTGGTAGCAGATGAACACGAACAGAGCCAGCGCCAGCACGAAGTTGATGTCCGATGCGGGCGGCTTGAGCAACTCGTGAATGGCGCCCGAGGAGTCGGTGTACTGCACCGGGAACACCGAGAGCCAGTTGGCGATCAGGATGAACACGAACAGCGTCACCGCCAGCGGCAGCACGAACGGTGCGATCTTCATGCCGATCGCGTTCTCGATCTGGTCGCGGGTCTGAACGGTGATGGCTTCCCAGAACAGCTGCACACCGCCGGGGACGCCGGTCGATGTGACCTTGGCGCGCAAGAAGAATGCCAGCGCGAGCACGATCACCGCGGCGATCGCGGTCGCCAGCACGGTGTCGGTGTTGACCGTCAGCCCGAACCAGTGCGCCGTCGTGTGGTGGCCGACCTCGATCGCGGCTTCGGCGTGGAACGTCTGCGTCATTGCTGTGCCCCTTCGATGTCGTCACCGGCACCGGACTTAAGTTTCTTCATCACCGGCAGTGCGGTCGAGAGCACCAGCACCACCTGGAAGAGTGCCATTCCGAATACGACGCCAAGTCCCTGCGGCCGGAAGACGAATGCGATCGTCAGCCCGATCACTGTCATCACCAGCAGGCGGGTGGCGGAGTTCAGCGCCATCTTGCGTTTGAGCGGGTGGGCGTCGGCGGTGATTGCTTCCACCGACCGCTGCACCAGCACCGCGTTGAGCAAACCCAGCCCGAGGCCGATGCCGAAGAAGACGCCGACCATCACATGGCCGAGCAGTCCCGCTGCCAGCATCGCCAGGCCGGTCAGCCCGACACAGAGTGCGAACAGGCGCAACGGCCTGAAAGCAACGGACGGAAACACCAACGGCGCGTCATGCGCTGGCGTCGTCACTGCTTCAC
>Ga0310811_10013724_pt1 | contig 10557 bp, 7 predicted proteins | sample YCmetagenome_FD_207642 | JGI IMG/M metagenome (GOLD analysis project Ga0310811, IMG submission 207642) | Soil microbial communities from experimental microcosm in Duke University, North Carolina, United States - YC | ecosystem: Engineered > Artificial ecosystem > Soil microcosm > Unclassified ... | reverse complement strand
GAGGCGGCGTGCCCCACGTGGACGGTGGCGCCGAGCTCGCGCAGCTCGTTCAGCATCTCGGAGGTGCGGGCGTCGCTGCCCGACACCGGCACCCCGCGCTTCAGCAGAATCCGCGCGATGCCCGACATGCCGGCGCCGCCGATGCCGATGAAGTGCACGCGGCCGAGGTCGGCCGCGGGAATGGGCTCCACAAGCTTGACGAGGCTCATCGCCCGATCACCTCTCCCCGTCCCGCCGGGGCCGCGCTCATGTACACGATCATCGGGAAGCGATCTCCAGCACCTTGCGGGCGAGCGTCACGTCGGCGTCCTTGCGGCCCATGCGGGACGCGGCCTCGGACATGGTCATGACGCGCTCCGGGTCGTTCAGGATGGGAAGCAGGGTCTCGACGATCCAGCGGGCGGACAGCTGGGCGTCGTCGATCATTATGCCCCCGCCGCCCCTGACGATCGGCTCGGCGTTGAGCCGCTGCTCGCCGTTGCCGTGCGGCAGCGGAACATACGCGGCGGGCAGGCCGACGGCGGTGAGCTCCGCACAGGTCATCGCGCCGCTGCGGCACAGCGCGAGGTCGGCCGCGGCGTAGGCGTAGTCCATCCGGTCGACGTAGGGGAGGATCACGTACTGCGGGTCGCCGGGAGGCGGCTCCACCTCGACCGCGTTCTTCGGCCCGATCACGTGCAGCACCTGGATGCCGGCCCTGCGCAGGTAGGGCGCGGCCTCCAGCGCCGCCTGGTTGACCGAGCGCGCGCCCTGCGATCCGCCGAACACCAGCAGGGTCGGCCGGTCGGACTCGAGCCCGAAGTACGACCTCGCCTTGTCCCCCAGGGACAGGCGGTCCATGGTCGCGACCTCGCGGCGCAGCGGGATGCCGATGTACTCCGCGTTGGGCAGCGAGGCGTCCGGATGACCGGTGAAGACGTGGTCGGTCATGCGGGCGCCCAGTCTGTTGGCCAGGCCGGGACGCGGGTTGGCCTCGTGCACCACCATCGGGACGCCCCGGCGCCGCGCGGCGAGATAGGCGGGCGTCGCGACGTATCCGCCGAACCCGACGAGCACGTCGGCCTTGACCCGGTCGAGGATCCCGGCGGCGGCGTTGATCGCACCCGCCAGACGGCCGGGGACGGCGAGCAGCTTCGGCGTGATCGACCGGGGCAACGGCACAGCCGGCACTAGCTCGAGCTCATAGCCGCGGGCGGGGACGAGTCTCGTCTCCAGGCCCCTTTCCGTGCCGAGGCAGGTGATCCCGATCGCCGGGTCCTGCTGGCGAAGCGCGTCGGCCAGAGCGAGTGCCGGCTCGATATGGCCGGCCGTTCCGCCGCCGGCGAGGACCACCCTCATGTCACTCCTCGTTCCCTGTCAACGCCTCGGGCGGCCACCCAGGCCAAGCCAGCTTAGAGCCCTGGCGAAGGGTCCGGGTCCACGGACGGCCAGGGCCTCGGCGGCGCCGGGCTCCCGTTTGGCGAACGACAACAACATGCCGAGTGCCGCCAGGGTCGGCAACAGGGCCGATCCTCCGTACGACACCAATGGAAGGGGGATACCCGTGATCGGGAAGACCCCGATGACCGCGCCGATGTTCACGATCGCCTGACCTGCGATCCATGCCACGCAGGCGGCTGCCGCGAGGCGGATGAACGGCTCGGTGGTCCGCGAGGCGATCCGCAGCCCGGCGTATCCGAGCAACCCGAACAGAGCGACGACGACGAGCGTGCCCATGAGGCCGAGTTCCTCGCCCAGAATCGAGAAGATGAAGTCGCTCTCGGCGTGGGGCACCCAGTCCCACTTCTGTCGGCTGCTGCCGAGGCCGAGCCCGAACCAGCCCCCCGAACCCATCGCGATCTGTCCCTGCGCCGCCTGGAAGCCGGAGCCCTGCGCGTTCTCCCAGACCTTCAGGAAGCCCGTCAGGCGGTCCATCCGGTACGGCTCGACCATGATCATGATGACCGTGGCGAGCACGAGGAGCCCCAGGATTCCGCCGAACAGCCGCACCGGCGCGCCGACCACCCACAACAGGGCCAGGAAGATCAGCATGAGCACGATGGTCGTGCCCAGGTCGCGGCCCAGCATGACGAGCACGGCGATGATCGCCGTACCGGGCATCAGCGGGATCAGCAGGTGCCGCCACTCGATCCGGCCGGCGCGCGCCTTCCGCGCGAGGAGGTCGGCCCCCCACAACACGAGACCGAGCTTGGCCGGCTCCGACGGCTGGATCGACAGGGGCCCGATCGCGATCCACCGCTGGGCGCCGAGCAGCTCCTCACCGATGAAGATGACCATCAGCAGACCGATGATCGAGATGCCCATCAGCGGATATCCGGCCAGCCGGAAGAACCGCTGCGGCAACCGAGAGCAGATCCACATCAGCGGGATGCCGATCGCGACCGACATCGACTGCTTGATGAACCAGTAGAAGGGATTGCCGGTCTTCTGCAGCGCCTCGATGCTCGACGCGGACAGGACCATCATGAGACCCAGGGCCAGCAGAAGGGCGCTGCAGCCGAGCACCAGGTAATAGGACGTCAGCGGGCGGCTCAGCAGCTCCCTGAGCCCCGCGAGATGCGTGCGGGACCAGGTGGCGGGAGCCTGCTCCGCCTGCTGCGCCGTCACCGTTCCGCCAGGCGACGCACGGCTCGCGCGAATGCCTCCCCACGCGCTCCGTAGCTCACGAACATGTCCAGCGACGCCCCGGCGGGGGCGAGCAGCACGGTGTCTCCGGGGGAGGCGAGCCGGGCGGCTTCGGTGACGACACGGTCCATGACCCCAGTGTCTTGCCCTGGCACCTCCACCACAGGGACATCCACGGCGTGTCGCGCCAATGCCTCGCGGATTCGCTCCATGTCGGCCCCCAGGAGGACCGCCCCCTTCAGGCGCGGGGCGGCCTGCCGTACGAGGTCGTCGACGTCCGCGCCCTTGAGCTGGCCGCCGGCGATCCAGACGATCGACGGGTAGGACGCCAGGGAGGCGGCCGCCGCGTGGGGGTTGGTGGCCTTGGAGTCGTCCACGTAGTCGACGTCGGCGACCCGGGCCACGTGCGCGATCCGGTGAGGGTCGGGGACGAAGTCGGCGAGGCCGCGCCGTACCGCCTCGGGGGGCACGCCGTAGGCGCGGGCCAGCGCGGCCGCGGCGAGCGCGTTGGCCACGTTGTGCGGCGCGAAGGGACGGACGTCGGCGAGCGAGGCGAGTTCCTCCCCCTCGTTGACGGGGTCGGACACGAACGCCCGGTCGACCAGGAGGTCCTCCACGACGCCGAGCTGTCCCGGCCTCGGCACGCCGAGGGTGAAGCTCACCAGGCGCCGCCCCTGCCCGTACGGCTCGGCCAGCCGGGCCGACCCCTCGTCGTCGGCGTTGTAGACGACGATCCCGGCGTTCTCGAAGATCCGGGCCTTCGCCGCAGCGTACTCCTCCAGCGAGCCGTGCCAGTCGATGTGGTCGGGCGCCACGTTGAGGACGGCTGCGGCCATCGGCTCGAGGCTGGAGGACCAGTGGAGCTGGAAGCTGGACAACTCGACGGCGAGCACGTCGTACGGCCCGCGGACCGCCTCCACGATCGGAAGGCCGACGTTCCCCGCCGCGAGAGCCCTGTGCCCGGCCGCCGAGAGGATGGAGGTGAGCATCCGGACCGCTGTGGTCTTGCCGTTGGTGCCGGTGAGCGCGAGCCAGGGGGCGGCGGAGCCGTCCGACGCGCGCAGGTGCCACGCCAGCTCGACCTCGCCGATCACGGCGATCCCGGCCTCGGCCGCGGCGACCAGCAGCGGATGGTCGGGACGCCACCCCGGCGAGGTGATGACGAGCGACGTGCCCTCGGGCAGGACCGGCTCGCCGAAGCGCACCTCGATCCCGGAGGCGGCAAGCTCGGCGGCCGCGGCCCGCTGCCGCTCGCCGTCGATCGCCTCCAGGACGATCACCCGCTCACCGCTCCCGGCTAGGCCGCGGGCAGCGGCCGTGCCGGACACCCCCAGCCCGGCGACGACGACACTCACTGTTTGGGCATCCATTCGAGGTAGAACAGGCCGAGCCCGGCGGCCACGCAGAGCGCGGCGATCAGCCAGAACCGGACCACGATCGTCGTCTCCGCCCAGCCCGACAACTCGAAGTGGTGCTGGAGCGGAGCCATGCGGAAGACACGTCTTCTGGTCATCTTGAAGAAGCCCACCTGGATGATCACCGACATGGTGATGATCGCGAACAGGCCGCCCAGGATGACGAGCAGTAACTGCGTGCGGGTGGTGAAGGCGAGACCCGCGATCACGCCGCCGAGTGCCAGGGAGCCGGTGTCCCCCATGAAGATCTTGGCCGGCGGGGCGTTCCACCACAGGAAGCCGAAGCAGGCGCCGAGCACCGCCGCGGCGACCACGGCCAGGTCGAGCGGATCGCGCACCCAGTAGCAGTTGGGGCCGAAGAACACCGTGCAGCTGTTGCGCAGCTGCCAGTTGCCGATCAGCACGTACGCCGCGAGGACCAGACAGGTCGCGCCCGAGGCCAGGCCGTCGAGGCCGTCGGTGAGGTTCACCGCGTTGGAGAAGCCCACGATGAAGAACAGCACCCAGATCGTGAAGCCCAGCAGGCCGATGGACGGGCCGAAGTCACGCAGGAACGACAGCCGCGTCTCGGCCGGGGTGATGTCGTACCCGTTGGGGAACCGGACGACGAGCACCGCGAAGATCGCGCCGACGATGAGCTGGCCGGCCGCCTTCGCGCCGCTGCGCAGACCGAGGCTGCGCTGCTTGTAGATCTTGATGAAGTCGTCGAGGAAGCCGACCAGCCCGAGCCCCGTCATCAGGAACAGCACGAGCAGGGCGGAGGCGGTCGGCGGCTCGACGTTGCCGGACAAGGCCGTCGAGAGATGGGCCGTGAAGTAGCCGATCAGCGACGCGATCACGATGACGGTGCCGCCCATGGTGGGCGTGCCCCGCTTGTCGTAGTGCCCGGAGGGGCCCTCCTCGCGGATGTTCTGGCCGTACCCCCGTCTGGCGAACAGCCGGATGGCCAGGGGGGTGCCGGCCATCGAGAGCAGCAGCGAAATCGCGGCCGCGATGAGGATGTTCCTCATCGGGCGTCACCTCCGAGGATCGCCTCGGCGACCCGTTCGAGCCCGGCCGCGCGCGGCCCTTTCACCAGCACCACGTCGCCGGGCGCCAGCCGTGCGGACAGTTCCGCCGTCGCGGCGTCCACGTCGGGGACGTGCAGCGCGCCCGGGGCGCCGGCGAGAACCGGCCCGGCGTCCTGCCCGACGACGATCAGAGCCTCGAGCCCGGAGCCCGCGGCGAGCCGCCCGAGGTCCTCGTTCAGGGCGGCGCTGTCCTCGCCGAGTTCGCGCAGGGACGCGATCACGGCGAAACGCCGCCGTGCCCCGCCGATCGTCGCGAGGCTCTCGAAGGCCGCCCGCATCGAGTCCGGATTGGCGTTGTACGCGTCGTTGATCACGGTGACGCCGTCCTGCCGGTCGGTGACCTCCATGCGCCATCGGCTTCGCGGCTCGGCCTGCGAGATCTCCTCGGCGATCGTGGCCACCGGCAGGCCGAGTTCGTAGGCCGCGGCCGCGGCGGCCAGCGCGTTCTCCACCGCGTGCGCGCCGTACAGGCGCAGGCGCACCGGCGCCGCGCCGGTCGGCGTGCGCAACGTGAAGGACGCGCGGCCACGCTCGTCGATCACCTCGTCCTCCGCGCGGACGTGCGCGTCCGGCGACCGACCGAAGTAGGTGACTCTGGCGTTCGTACGGCCGGCCATCGCGCGGACCAGGGGATCGTCGGCGTTGAGCACGGCGACGCCGTCCGCGGGCAGTGCCTCGACGAGTTCGCCCTTCGCCTGGGCGATCGCGTCCTTGCCGCCGAACACGCCGAGGTGGGCGGTGCCGACGTTGAGCACCACCCCGATGCGGGGCGGCGCGACGCTCGCCAGGTGGGCGATGTGGCCGATGTTCCTCGCGCTGAGCTCGAGGACCAGGAAACGCGTGGTCCGATCCACCTTCAGCACGGTCAGCGGGTGGCCGATCTCGTTGTTGTACGAGCCGACGGGGGCGACGGTGCGGCCGATGCGCGCGGCGAGCCGGGCCATCAGATCCTTCGTCGTCGTCTTTCCCGCCGACCCGGTCACGCCGACCACGGTCACAGCGGGCATATCGGATATCACGGCCCTGGCCAGATCGGCCAGTGCCGTCAGCACGTCGCCGACGATCACGGCGGGCGCCTCGACGGGCCTGGCGGCCAGGACGGCCGCCGCCCCCGCCTCATGGGCCCGCTGGGCGAAGTCGTGCCCGTCCACACGCTCACCCTTGATCGCCACGAACAGCGACCCCGGTTCGGCGGCGCGAGAGTCGATCACGACGGGACCGTGCACCACGGCCCGGGGGTCGGCCATGCCGGTCAGGGCGCCCGAGGTGATCTCGGCGATCCTGGCCAGCGGCAACGGGATCATGCGTCTTTCCTGCTCTCTTTCGCGTGATCAGTCGAGTTCAGCAATCTTAGAAGTCGGCCCGAGATCGTGAGACCAGGTACCGGAAGGCCGCCTGGGGGCGGCCGGGTCCCGCGCTGAGTCCGCGCTCACCCACCGACGGCTCCTCCACCCGGCGGCCCGCCCTGTTTCCTGCGGACGGACTCCGCCGCCACCTCGCGGTCGTCGAACGGGATGACCTGGTCTCCGATGTACTGACCCTGCTCATGCCCCTTGCCGGCGACCACGACCACATCTCCGGGCTCCGCACGGGAGATCGCGAGATCGATGGCGGCCGCACGGTCGGGCTCCATGATCACATGGCCGCGCTCGGCCTGCGGGACTTCCCGCACGCCGTCGAACATGGCCGCGAGGATCCCTAGCGGGTCCTCGGTCCTGGGGTTGTCGCTCGTGAGAATCGCGACGTCGGCCAGCCGGGCCGCCAGCTCACCCATCATGGGCCGTTTGCCCTTGTCACGGTCGCCCCCACAGCCGAGGACGATGGTGAGGCGGCCGCCGGGACCGTCGTCCAGGACCGAACGCAGCGAGGTCAGGACCGACTCGACCGCGCCCGGCTTGTGGGCGTAGTCCACGATCACCTGGTAACCGTCGGTTCCCCGCACCCGCTCCATGCGGCCCGGCACACCGGCGAACGCGGCGACTCCGGCCACCGCGGTCTGCAGGGAGATCCCCGCCTCCACGAGCGCAACGAGCACGCCGAGGGTGTTGGCCACGTTGAACGGCCCGGGCAGCGCCACCGACGCGTCGGCCTCGATCCCGCCCGGTCCGACGACGCGGAAGGCGCTCCCGTCGGAGCCCAGGCGCACGTTCTCCGCCCGCCACTCGGCCTCCGGCGCGCCGGAGGCGGAGAAGGTGATCATCGGGATCTCGGCCAGGCCGACCAGTTCGCGGCCGTGGGCGTCGTCGATGTTGACCACGCCGATCCGGGCGAACTCGGGGGTGAACAGCCGGGCCTTGGTCGCGAAGTAGTCGTCGAGGTCGCGGTGGAAGTCGAGATGGTCCTGCGACAGGTTGGTGAATATCGCGACATCGTAGAAGACACCGTCGACCCGGCCGAGCGCGAGGGCGTGGCTGGAGACCTCCATCGCGGCGGCGGTCACGTCCTGCTCCCGCATCAGCGCGAACAGGCCCTGTAGATCGCTCGCCTCCGGAGTGGTCAGTTCGGGGACGAATCGCACGTCTCCCGCCCGGATCTCGACACCGCCGACGAGCCCGGTGCGGTGGCCCGCCGCCCGCAGTCCCGCTTCGAGCAGGAACGTCGAGGTCGACTTGCCGCTCGTCCCGGTGACTCCGATGATCGAGATGCCGGTCGCCGGCCTGCCGTACACCCAGGCGGCGACCCGCCCGAGCAGCGCCCGGGGGTCGGGCACGACCAGCACGGGCAGGCCCGTGGCCGCGGCGCTCTCGCGCCCGGCCTCGTCGGTGAGGACGGCCACGGCTCCCGCCGCGAGGGCGTCCGCGGCGAAGACGGCGCCGTGGGCGGTCTTGCCGGGGAGCGCCACGTACAGGTCACCGCGCTGAACGCGGCGCGAGTCGATGGTCAGGCCGGTGACGGCTCCACGAGCCGGCCTTGTTCCAGGAGAGGAGGCGCCGAGCAGGGAGGCCAGCCCGGACAGCGGGCGGGCGGGAGCAGCCACAGGACGCATAGAGGACGGGGGACGCACGGCGAGAGCGTACCTTTCCTCGTCACCCACCGGCGCGAAGGACGACATGCGGCGCCTTCGTCCCGGTTGGGGGAATCTTCCTGCTCTTCAACGCGAAGGTCATGACGTCCTTGAATACGGGGGCGGCCACCTCGCCGCCGTAATGACCGTTCTTGGGATCCTGGATGACGGCGAGCGCCACGAGCCGGGGGGCATCCGCCGGGGTGAACCCGACGAATGTCGCAGTGTAGCCGCAGTATCCCTTGCACTTCTCGTCATACCGCATGGCGGTGCCGGTCTTGCCCGCGACCCGGTAGCCGTCGATCGACGCGGCCGTGCCGGTGCCGTCATGCCCGACGGCGGCCTCCAGCATGCCCGCGATCCCGTCCGCCGTGGTCTGGCTGACCACCCTCGTCTGCTTGGGCGCGGCCGCGGCCACGAAACGCCCGTGCTCGTCGGTGGTCCCCGCGATGATCGACGGCGTGATCCGGACGCCGCCGTTGGCGATCGTCTGGTAGACGCTCGCCATCTGCAGGGCGGTGACCGAGATGCCCTGGCCGTACGCGATCGTGCAGCGCTGGCTTCCCGACCAGTCCTGGTAGGCGGGCAGGAGGCCCTCCTCCTCCCCCGGGACCCCGGCGCCGCTCTTGGCGCCGAACCCGAAGGACCGGAACATGTTGTAGAGCCTCTGGTCGGTGATCTGACGTGCGGCCATGATCGTGCCGACGTTGCTGGACTCGGCGATGATGCCGGTGAACGTCAGCGGCTCGGGCACGTGCGGGTGCGCGTCGCTGATCTCCCGGTCCGCGCAGGTGATGTGGTCGGGCACCCGGAAGACGGTCTCGGGGGTGACCGCGCCCGACTCGATGGCGCCCGCGGCCGTGATCACCTTGTTGGTGCTCCCCGGCTCGAACACCTCGGACACGGCCCGGTTCCCCCAGTCGGCCTCGGGGGCCGACTGCCAGTCGTTCAGGTCGACCTCGGGCGCGTTGGCCATGGCCACGATCTGCCCGGTCTTGATGTCCATGACGATCACGCTGCCGCTGCGCGCGTTGCTGGCCCTGACCTGCTTGGCGATGGCCTCCTGGGCGGCGTACTGGATGTCCCTGTCGATCGTCAGCCGCACGTCCCTGCCCGGCACGGGCGCCTGGCGGCTGGTCCGCGTCATCGGGATGCGCTGGCCGTCTCCGCCGATCTCGACGCTCTGCTTGCCGTCCTGCCCGGCGAGCACCTTGTCGTAGGTCTGCTCGATCCCCGACAGGCCGTGCCCGTCGAACCCGACGAAGCCGATCAGCCCGCCGGCCAGCGTGTCCCCCGGGTAACTGCGGCGGTAGGTCGCCTTGGTGCCCACGCCCTTGAACTGATAGCTCATGATCTTGTTGGCGCGGGGCGGGTCGATGTCGCGGGCGACCACGATGTACCGCTGCGTGGTCTTGGCCAGCTTGGCCGCGATGTCCTCTTTGCGGAGGTTCAGCTCCAGGGCCAGTGTGGTCGCGATCTGGTCGCGGGCCGCGGGCGTGACGTCCGCCGGGTCGACGTAGATCTCCCGGGCGTCGTCCGTCACGGCGAGTTGCTTGCCGGAGACGTCCGTGATCGAACCGCGCCGCGCCGGCAGCGTCTCCGGCTGGACGCGCTGCAGCGCCGCCTTGGCCTGGAGCACCTTAGAGTCCAGCCCCTGGAGCTGGATGAGCCGGCCGGCGAAGAGCGACAACACGAACGCCATGACGACCAGCGCGGCGTTCAGCCGGCGGCCGGGATTGCCCAGCCGCAGAACGGCCGGCGGGCGCGGCGGCGGCGCAGGAGGACGCGGCGGCCGCGGCGGGCGGCCCTCGCCTGATCCCTGGGCACGGGTCGACGCGGCCTGTCCGGCGAGGCCGGCCCTGCCCGGCTGGGTGCTCTGACCGGTACGGCCCGGCCCGGTCTGACCGGGCCGCGGAGCCTGGCCCGGGCGGGTGGTCTGCGCGCCGCGCGTGGGCGCCTGGCCCGCGCGGCCGGCCTGTCCATGCTGCGCTCCCGGTTGCCCGGCACCGCCGGACTGGCTCGACCGGGCGGACTGCCCTTGTTGCCCGGCGCCGCCGGACTGGCCGGTACGGCCGGGCTGCCCAGAGCGGCCGGACGGACCCGACTTGCCGCCGGCCGGAGGCTTCCCCGTGCCGGTCCCCTTACCGTTCGCCGCCGGCTTGCCGCCTGTCTTCGCGTTGGACGCCGGATTGCCGGCCGCCGTGCCCTTGCCGGAGCCGCCCGGCTTGGCGGACTGCCCCGAGGAGGATCGGCCCGGCCGCGACGGCGGGGCCGGGTCGTCGGCGCCTGGTGGCCTGCCGCCCCTCCGAGTCCCCCGCTCCTCGGCGGGCTCGTCAGGAGGCCCGAGCCGCTGAGAGCGGCCCGGGCGGCCGGGAAGGTCGGGACGAGGACGGCCGGACGGCCCGTCGGAGGGCCTGGCCGGGGAACCCGGCGCCTTCCTGCC
>Ga0310811_10013723_pt1 | contig 10558 bp, 8 predicted proteins | sample YCmetagenome_FD_207642 | JGI IMG/M metagenome (GOLD analysis project Ga0310811, IMG submission 207642) | Soil microbial communities from experimental microcosm in Duke University, North Carolina, United States - YC | ecosystem: Engineered > Artificial ecosystem > Soil microcosm > Unclassified ... | reverse complement strand
CTCTGCAGAGCGGAGCAAGCGGCGAAAGGTCGACGCTTTCCGCTCAGCGATGTCGATGCTCAACCTCTACATCAACAGGGCGGGTACCAAGCTTGGCGTCGAGCGCAAGCGGAGCCTGAATCGCGCCAAAGTCGAACTCCGGAAGGTTTTTCACCGGCCCGAACGAAACTTACAGTGACCAAAGCGGATTTGTGACCCGGGTCACGCCGGTGGGAGAAGCGAGGGGGTTAAACTCGAAACTGTGACGCGACATCTTAACGACGAAGTGGAAGTGCTGGATCTGCTCCCAGAAGAAGCTGAGCCACGCGACCACCTGATTCAGTTTTACGGACGTGATCACCAACTTCTCATCGGGAATGTCGGCCGGTTCTTCCGGGTCGGCTTGCGCCGGGGCGAGGGGCTGCTCGCGATCGCCTCGCTCGAGCACTGCGATGCCTTTGCCCGCGAGCTGAGGCGCGAGCCGGCATATCAGTCCGCCGTCCGCGAGGGTCGGCTGATATTCCTGGACGCCGAGCTGGTGTTGGCTCAGTCCATGGTGGAAGGACGATTGGCTCTGAGCCAGCTCGAAAGCACGATTACAGCAACGATACAGGACTTGAAAGCCCGAGCCCCGGCGGCGCCAGTTCGGGTGTTTGGAGAGATGGTAGGGCTCTTGTGGAGGGCGAGCAGGATCGACGAGGCGCTGGAGCTGGAGGAGTGCTGGAATGGGCTCCTGCAGCAGCACGGCATAATTCTGTTCTGTGCGTACCCGATCGATCGGCTGGACCAGGAGAAGGTGGACAGGGTCGATGCCGTCCTTGCCAGCCACACCCACGTCGTCACCGCACGCAGAGGGGTTGACGCCTAGTCGCTCCGACTCTGCACCTCAGCCGATGGCCTGACGCTGGAGTACCTGGGCTACGGTCTGGAGCAGTTGATCGCTCGACACGGGCTTTTGAAGAAACGGCTGGTCGCCGAGGGGGCCTCTCAAAGGGAGGCCTTCGTCGCGAAGGTGCCCCGACATCCAGACTACAGGGATCGACGGAAACCGCCGGTCCATCTCCTCACCTAACTGCCGCCCGCCCATTTCCGGCATCACGATATCGGCGATGACGAGGTTGATGGACCCGTTCGCCTTCTCCAGACACGCGATGGCTTCCCGACCATTACGGGCCTTCATCACGTCGTAGCCTTCGTCCTCGAGCGCCCGCGCCACTACTGCCCTGACCAGATCCTCATCGTCCACCACCAGCAAACGGCCCTCGGCCCTTGGCCGACTTGCTGCTGCAGGGGGCGTGTGGGTGGGACGCAGTTCAGACGAGTCACTCAACGGCAGGAGCACGCGAATCGACGTTCCCCGATCCACGGCGCTCTCGACCTGAATGTGCCCGCCGCTCTGCGAGACGATTCCTTCCACCGTCGCGAGACCGAGCCCGGTCCCCCGCCCGACCTGCTTGGTGGTGTAGAACGGTTCGAAGATGCGGGGCAGGTGCTCCGGTGCTATCCCCTTCCCCGTATCCTGCACGACCAGCTCGGCGTAGGACCCCGGCTCCGCGGGCACGCCAAGCCGATCCCATACCTCGCCGGGCTCGACATCCACCGAGGCCGTACGTACCAGGATTTGCCCGCCGCCGACCAGCGCGTCGCGGGCGTTGATCACGAGATTCATCAGAACCTGCACCAGCTGAGCACGATCTACCCGGACCCACGTCGGCGCGTTCGCGGGAGCAAACTGGAGGTCGATGTCGGAGCCCAGCAGGCGTTGGAGCATCGGATAGGCATCCGCGACTGCCATGTTCAGATCGAGCGTCTGGGGGGCGAGAACCTGCTGCCGCGCGAACGCGAGCAGCTGACGCGTCAGGCTCGCCATCCGCTCTACCGCCTTCTGGATCTGCGTCAGGTCCTGGCGGGCGGTCCGCCCCAGGTTAGGATCGCGTCCGGCGAAACCGGCGAATCCGCTGAGCGCATGCAGCTGGTTGTTGAAATCGTGCGCCAGGCCGGCCGACAGCCGGCCGATGGCCTCCATCTTCGCTGCCTGCCTCAAAGCGGCCTCGCCCCGCTTGCGCTCCGTGATGTCCCGTTGAATCGAGGATGCACCGACGATGACGCCGCTTCGATCGCGAAGGGGCGAAATCGTGAGTGAGATCTCGATCTCGTTGCCGTCTCGACTCCGCCGTCGCGTTTCGTAATGGGCGACGTGCTCGCCGCGCGCCACCCGTCGCAGGATCTCCCGTTCCTCGTCCCTGAGGTCGTCCGGCACGAGCAGCTCGATGGACCGGCCTATGATCTCGCCCGGCTCGTACCCGTAAATACGCTCGGCGCCTGCATTCCAGGTCACCACGATGCCATCGAGCGTCTTGCTCAGGATCGCATCATCCGACGTCTCGACGATCGAAGCGAGTCGCGCCTGGGTTTCGGCGGCCTGGTGCCGCTCGGTGAGGTCGTGCTTGATGGAAGATGCACCAACGATCGTTCCCGAATGGTCCCGAACCGGTGTGACGGTCAGCTCGATCGGAACGATGCTGCCGTCCTTTCGGATCCGCGTAGTCTCCAAGCGGACGATCTGCTCGCCGCGGGCAACCCGCTCGAGAATCCGTTCCTCCTCGTGGTGAAGCTCCGGTGGGATGAGCCGATAGACCGAGGCACCCTGCATCTCGTCAGCGGAATAGCCAAAGAGTCGCTCGGCGCCCGCGTTCCAGCTGACGATGGTCCCGTCCAGCAGCTTGTTTACGATCGCGTCGGACGATGCCCCGGCCAGCGCAGCCAACCGGGCGGAGGCCAGCCCGTTCTCCTGTTCGCCAGCGTGCTTTTGGTCCGGGTGGGTCATTGGCTGGTGACCGGCGTCACACGAGAAAGAGGGGCAAGTGTCGAAGCGATCGCAACATACGTGTCGTTGCCGATCCGTGCAACGAGAGCGGTCACGGGCTTTCCGGGCAGCCCTTCTTATGGCCGCTCCGCCGGCACCCCCGAGTCGGCCAGACATGACATGGAGTCCGCCCGAGCGACGGTCGTGGCAGACGGATCGTGGGGCTGAACGCGCAGAGTGTGCGCCAGAATTGAATCGATCCGGATGATCTTGATCGGAACCTGGTTCTCGACGGCAGGGTCGTGTGGCGGTATTACGAATCCGCGGGGTGGCTCGCCCGGCTTCTGGGGTAGACCGACGATGGTCCGGTGCCTTGGATTGTGGGGAGGGACGATGATGCTTCCATCCGTTCGCGGATTGACTGTGGAGCACGAGAGCAGCACGACGTCGGTAATGACCGCGCGACGGCTTGGTTTCCGCGCCGCTGCATTGGTGTCCTGCAGCAATGCGAACAGTCTGGGAGTCGTGGTATCGACCGTCTGGCCCGTCGAATCCGGCGCCGAATCAACTGTGGCGGGTGCAACCGAGATGTGCGTGTCGGGCAGAGCAACGTTGGCTGCGGAGCCCGCGAGTGCCGCGCTCTCCTCTGATCGGGGGGCAGACTCGGGAGCGGCCGCAGGCTGCTCGACCGGGATCAGTTCGCGCGCCAACTCCGGCCGATAGCGGGCCAGGAGCGCGAAAGCGATCGCGCCGACGGCCACGACGGCGGCAATACCAGCAGCGGCACGCGCCCGCCGTTCATCACGGTCATATTCGGTGTCGATGCGCACTGTAGGATCCGCCCCGCTTGGCTAGCGATCTACGCTTGAAACGACAAGAGCGTCTTGCGGCTCGGAGTCAGACCGCCGGCTCTCGACCTCGTGAACGGCGTTGAGCAGCTGGTCGGCGCTGAACGGCCGGACCAGGAGCGGCTCGTGAGGCTGCAGCAGTCCCCGGGTCACCAACTCCTCGTACGGAACATTCGACGTGTACAGGATAGCGATGTTCGCATGCCGACCGATCAGCCGGTCAGCGAGTGACTCTCCTCTCATGTCGGGCAGCAGCACTTCGATCACCGCAACCTCCACCGCGAATCCGTAGCGGTCCACCAGCTCGAGAGCCTCGGTCGCGTCGCAGGCCGAGAGCCACCGGAACCCGGCCGACTCGAGCGTGTGACAGGCGAGCAGTCTGGCTTCCGAGTCATCGGTGGCGACAAGTGCGGTGGGTTGGGACTCCGTGGTGGGCCGAGGCCGGGACTCTCGCTCGGCCTGACGAGCCTCCTGTTGTAGTGCCGGCGGGGGAAACTCGGGCGTCAACCGCGAGCGCATCGCTTGCACGTCGGCGCCGAGGCGATCGGCCTCGCTTTCCGCGCGGAGGCGCACCGCCCGCGACCAGGCGCACACGGCCGCGACCAACAGAGCCACCGCCCAGAAAACGCCCTGGGCGACGAAATCCGACTCGCCGGCGAAACCCAACCGGTCAGGCTGAGGGAAGAACCAGTAGTTGACTGCCACGGCCGACACTGCCACGGCCAATAGCCCAGGGCCAAGCCCGCCCAAAAGTGCCGCGCCCGCAATCGCGAGAAGAAACGGACCCGCGACGTAATGATCGAGCAGCGGTGTGAGCAGCAGGCCCAGGCCCGCCGCGCCGGCTGGGCCCGCGATCGCCAGACCCCAACCGAGCCCGCGGCGCGACAAAGCCTCAGTCATCAGGAAACCTCGAGCAGCTTGGCCATGCCGTGGAGGAAATGCGGCTTCCCGTCCTTCGAATCCGGAGCAAAGCACAGGAAGGCGTACTGGCCCGGGGTGAACTCCACATCAATCGAAGCGTGCATGCCCGGCACTATTCCGCTCACGCCACCGAGCATCTTGCCGGGAGCGGGGCCAACCTGCTTCATCCCCCACAGCGCGAAGTCCTCCGGTTTTTTGCCTGGATCGAGACGAACGATCGCGAGCTCGTGTTCCTGTGGTCCCGCATTCTCGATGCGAATCGTATGGCGACCGGCGGTGAGCGGCTTGGAAAGCTGGAAATCGTAGTCGACCAGCTTGATAACCAGATCGGCGCTGGGCTCCGCGACACCGGTGCGAGCCGGCCCGGTCACTGTGAGTGGCTGGATCATGCCTTTCATCACGTGGGGAACCCCGTCCGGGGTCGGCACGAAGCACAGCATGGCGTAGCTGCCAGGCTCGAGCGAAAGCGTTGCGTTGGCCGTGTCACCGGGCTCGGGTGGGTTGGGCCCGCCGGCGACACTCATCCAGCTGGGCGGCGGCCCGGGGTTCTTGAACGCGGCGAGCAAGTCATCCACCGTCTTGCCCTCCCCCAGCTTGATCAGCTGAATGTGGTGCAGCGACGGTCCGCGGTTCGCCAGGCGGAACGTGGTCAGACCCGCTGGCACATCGGCGGGCGCGTCGAACGTGAAGTCGCTCGCGGTGACGATGACGACGTTGGGCGCAGCCGCGCCGGCGGAGCCTGACTGCCGCCCGGGCTCGCCGCTTCGACAGCCGGCCAGCAGTGCGAGAACCCAAATGCCCGACGAGAGTCGCATACACTAGTTCCTTTCAGGGTTTAGCCCGGAACAGTCGGCCCCGCATTGATATAGCTATGCGAAGGACCCGCGGCTTGGCCACGGGTCTGGACATCGGCTTGGAAAGGATTGCGCCCCCAGACTACCGGCTCGGAACGATCCGGTCAAGCAGGCTGGGGGCGCGGAGGGCTCAACGCCGCGGCCGGCTGCTATAGCGACGCGAGGTCAATGACGAAGCGATACTTGACGTCACCCTTGAGCATGCGCTCGTAGGCCTGGTCGATCTGCTGCATCGGTATCAGTTCGATATCCGACACGATGCCATGCCGGGCACAGAAATCCAGCATCTCCTGCGTCTCTTTGATCCCGCCGATGAGGGATCCCGCCAGGCTGCGGCGCTTCAGGATCAGCAGGGTCGGCGTGGGCGACGGATGCGGGTGCTCCGGCGCACCGATCAGACAAAGTGTTCCGTCGCGCTTGAGCAGCTGGAGGAACGCGTCGAGATCGTGCGATACGGAAACGGTGTCGATGATGAAATCGAAGCTGTTCAGATGGCGGGCCATTTCGTCGGGGTTTCGGGAGACCACCACCTCGTTCGCCCCGAGCCGCTTCGCGTCCGCGCCCTTCTCGGGCGACGTGGTGAACAGCACGACGTGCGCACCGAGCGCACTGGCGAGCTTGATGCCCATGTGGCCTAGGCCCCCAAGGCCTACGATACCGACCTTCTGGCCCTTCTCCACCTTCCAGTGCCGAAGCGGCGAGTACATCGTGATGCCGGCGCAGAGAAGCGGCGCCACCGCGGCCAGGTTTTGCTTCTCGGACACGCGCAGCACGAATTTCTCGTCCACCACGATCTGCTTGGAATACCCACCGTACGTCATGCCGCCCGACACCGGGTCGGGACTGTTGTAGGTGAGGACCAGCTCGTTCTGGCAGTACTGCTCGAGACCGTCACGGCAATCAGGGCAGGTACCGCAGGACCCTACCATGCACCCGACCGCCGCTACATCCCCCGGTTTGAAGGCGCTGACACTCTCACCTACACGCGTCACTCGACCGACAATTTCGTGGCCCGGCACCACGGGGTACGTCGTTCCCTTCCACTCGTTGCGGGCCGTATGCAGATCGGAGTGACAGACGCCACAATAGAGGATCTCGATCTGCACATCGCGTGGGCCCGGCTGCCGACGCTCGAAGGAGAACGGCTCGAGGGGGGTGGTCGCACTCCGCGCGGCAAACGCGCGGGTCTCGATGCCGGCCTGTCTTTTGGTGGTTGCGGGGGCCTGCGGCTGCTGAGTTGTGCTCATTCTCTGCTCCTCTGCTGGACCGGCTGGCTGCTAGGTTGGCTTGGGGAAACCTACACGCCGGTGGCAGAGTTCCCCGGAGGGCGCAAGTCCACACCCCGGTCTCGAACGGCAATCGAGCGACGTGAGGGAGGGTCAGCGTACAGCGGGCAGGATGCCTGCGGCGATGAGATTCCCAATGGCGGTCGTCTGAGGACCTACCGCGCCACCGATCCCCTGCCATCGCGCCGTCGTGACCACCACGAGGTCGAGGCTCGGGACGATGCACAGCAACTGTCCGCCGTAGCCCCATCCCAGTACGATGGCATGACCCGCGGTGTCGCCCAGCCACCAGAGATAACCGTAGCCGAGGGGGCCCAATGCTCCCAACTGGTCGTACAGTCCGCCGTACCGCTCAGTGGACTGGTCGATCCAGGCGCTGGGGACGACTTCGGCCGTTCCGGAGCGCCCCCCCTGGAGGATGAGCTGACCCAGCTTGGCAATATCCCGGGGCCGGAGGTAAAGCCCGGCTCCGCCGTTGGGAATCCCCTGATTGTCGATCTCCCAGTCGCGCGCCTTGATTCCGAGGGGACCGAGAAGGTAGGTGTCGGCGAACGCCGCGGTCCCGCCGGCGTTGACCTGAAGCACGGCCGACAGGAGGTGGACCGCGGCTGAGTTGTAGTTGAAACTCGTTCCCGGCGTTGACACGATTGGGCGCGCCAGCACGTACTCGATCTGGTCAGGCGCGAGGACCCAATTGTTGTACTCGGCCACGTTGGACCCTTCGTTCCACTCGAACCCTCCGGTCATGGTGAGGAGGTTGCCGACGGTAATTGCACCGTCAGCAGCATCGAGCGCAGGAAGAGGCGGCTTGAACAGCTCGGAGAGAGGCTGGTTGACGTCGCGAATCTCACCTCGGTGGATCGCGATACCTACCAGGAGCGAGATCACACTCTTTGTGACCGAGCGAAGAGCGTAAAGCGAGTCGGCGCGAGCACCGGCAAAGTAGCGCTCGGCCACGAGGTGCCCGTGCCGCACAACGGTGATGCTGCGGAGTCCGGGAATCGCAGCTCCGCTGTTGAAGGCCGCCTCCAGCTGCGCGCCGTCGATCTGCTCATTCTCCGGCGAGCTGACCCCCCAATCCGCGGAAAGGTCGATCGGTTCGGTGGGAAGGGGGGACGACGGCGCCATGGCATCGCCGCCACAAGCGGTGGTCAGCAGGAGGGCACACACCGCGAGCAGGCGGCCGGAACAGCGCATGGCGACGACTCCCTAGTTGAGATCTGGGGGTAGGGTTACTGGACGGGGCGACGAACGCTTGGCCCGCCATCGATTAGGACGAGCAATTATCGCTTGCTTTCACTGCCAGCCCAATGGGCCCTTTCGCAGAGCAGGGCTGTCGCACACTATGAGGGCGGCATGGCACGGATTCTAGTGGTCGAGGACGACGTCTCGGTACGGCATAGCCTGGTGCGCGTGCTGGTCAATGCCGGCTATGAGGTCACCGCCACCGCGAGTGGGGCCGATGGGCTTCGACTCTATCGGGAGAACGGTGCGGATCTGGTCCTCACCGATATACTCATGCCGGAAATGAGCGGGACCGAACTCATTCGGCAGCTGAAGGAGCTGGCGCCGCGGCTACCGGTGATCGCGATGTCGGCGGGGGAGCGCGCTCGCGACTTCGAGCAGTTGGGCGACGCCCACGCGGTCGGCGCCATCGGCCTGTTGCGCAAGCCGTTTACGAGAGACGAGTTGCTCGCAGTGGTGGCTGCTGCCCTGGAGAAGCCGGCGCAGGGCGAGATCGATCGGCCGGTGAGGACCTAGCTCAAAAGGCGTATCCCAAGGTGAGGTAGAGCGCCGTGCGCTCCGCCCCCCGTGCGACGGTGGCCGCGAAAACGGCGGAAGGATCTATCAGACTGGTCCAGATGCCACCACCCCACGAGTGGTGCCACTGATCGGAGTTTTCCCCCGATAGCCACACCCGGCCCGCATCCACCAAACCGAGCACTCCCAGCTCACCCGGGACCGGCCGCGCGAACCGGGTGATCAGGAGCCGGAGATCCGCACCGGCATACGCTGCTGCATCCCCGGCGAATCGGTCGTGGTCGTACCCCCGCAGGGTGGTCTTGCCCCCTACGAATGCAGCATCGAACCAGGAGTACGGTCCCCACGAGCGGCGGGCCCCGGCCCGGAAGGCGAGTACGGGCTCGAGGGGAAGCCGGCTCATTGGTACGTACACTCGAGCATCGGACTCCAGGGTGGCGACCGTCCCCAGTCCGTCCCAGAGCCTGGGGAACATGTCCGCCGTGACCGACAGCCGAAGCCCCCCGCTCTTGCGCGACGAGCTTGCTCGAGTGTCGAGCTGCATCCGCCCCTGGAGACCCGCCTCGCCATAGTCGTCGCTACCGCGGGCCGGGCTGATGCCGGTCAGAGCGGACCTCTGGCTTCCGGTGGTCGAGTACTTGACGATCGGCCCCGCCGAGACCGACCATCGCTCACCGCGCAGGCCGACCTCGGCAAGAGCGATGTACTCCCGATGGGCGATCCGATGCTGATCCGAGGAGAGCCCCCGCGGCGTCTGATTCCCGAATCCGTAGAACCAGGGGCGCTGGAGATCGGACGCCATCCCCGAGACTCGGAAAAACAGCGGGCTGTTCTCGTGGGTGAGGTCCAATGCTCCGGCGAGGCCGAATGCATGCGCCGAGAGGGAGTAGCCCAACGTCGCCGAGACCTCGCGGCCGTGGGGCCGGCGCTCGAAGCCGTAGTGACGCAACGCCATCCCGACATCGAGGCCGGTACGAAATCCGACGGTGTGCCGGTGAATCAGAACCACCAGTCGGTGGTCGCGGTCGGGCAACGGCGGCGCGAGCCGGCCATCCGGCGTCCGTCTCCACGGACGTCGGTCGAACGCATCCTTCGCCGCGCTGTCCGATCCGCAGATAACTCGCACCTTGATGTCCGGCGGTCCGCTCCCTGAGCTATCCACCTGGTCAGCGCCGCCGTGCAGATATACCCGCACTTCTCTGGTCTCCGCCGACACGAAGCGGCGGCTGAAATACGGTGGGTCATCGGGGTGATCCAGCGCCAGGAGCCGGACGTCCACCGAGCCGTCGTTCTGCCGGCGGATCTCGGTCCGGTCGGCGGCGTCGGTGCCGTGTACGTCCACGACCTGAGCCAGCCGTTCGTAGAATCTCGCCGCGATCTCGGGCAACTTGTCGCGCCGGCTCCGAAGCTTGGCCTCGAGTTCCGGTCCTACGAGCTGGTAGTACGAGGCTGGCAACTGCGCGAGGGCGCCGGCAATGGCGGAGTCGGTGAGCCGACGCTGCAGTGCCGCAGCGATGGAATCCCAGACCGGGCGCTCGACACCCGCGAGTAGCCGGGCGTCCATCTCTGCCGACATGCGGCTGAGTCCGCGAAGCCGGTAGTCAGCGGTGAACGGCACCAGTTGCGGCGCGTCGAGTCGAGCCATCCAGCCGACCAACCCACCATACGAAGAGAGCGCATTGTCCCGATCCAGCGGGATGGCGACCCACCGATGGGGGGCCTCCCGGTCTCTGGTGCCCCAGCGCCACTGACCCGGGTGCCGGTCCGCGTCGTTAGCAAACATGTCGAAGAGGCGCGTCGCCAGATACGAACGTGGCTCGATCTGGTCATCGGGGCTTGCATTCAGCAGCTCCGCCAGCTTTTCCGACTTGACGACCTCACGAAAATTGGTGAGTCCCGGGGCCCCTCCTCCCTCGGCCGAGGGGTACAGCTCGAGAATGCCGAGCATGCCCGCAAACTCATGGCGAAACTTCCCCAGCCTTGGGTCATCCGGCATTACGAACAGCCCGATGGCGGTATGGGGGATGCCGGCGGCATCGGCCAACCTGGCGGCCACGGTGGCGGCGCCCGGGAACAGCGCGCTGGTCTGGTCCTGAAACACTC
>Ga0310811_10013722_pt1 | contig 10559 bp, 5 predicted proteins | sample YCmetagenome_FD_207642 | JGI IMG/M metagenome (GOLD analysis project Ga0310811, IMG submission 207642) | Soil microbial communities from experimental microcosm in Duke University, North Carolina, United States - YC | ecosystem: Engineered > Artificial ecosystem > Soil microcosm > Unclassified ... | reverse complement strand
CGGCGTGGTTCCACCTCCGGCACCGTCCTTCAAAACCAGATTTTTTATCCCGACGGGAGTGCCGGATCAGCCCGTGGCGCGGCCAGCTTTGCGGCCACCCGCCTGACGCCGCAGTCCGACACCACCCTGCTCGCCCTCGGCCTCTGGACCGTGGCCGACGCCGCCGTCGTCGACATCGACATTTATCCCGGCTGGGGTGCCACCGGCCCCACCGGCACGCCCCTCGCCTCGGTGCACGATGTCATGATTCCCCAGACCGGCTACAACGAGATTCCCCTCCGGGTGCCGATGCCGGTGATCGCCGGCCACGCCGTCTATGTGGTCGTCAACTTCGGTCGCGGCCAGGATCACCCGGTCGCCGTGGATACCGAGTCACTCAAAGTCCAGACTCCTGGCGGTTACGCCGGACTTTCCTGGGTCTCGAGCAACCGTACCGATTGGCGCGATCTCAGCCAGTCGAAGAAAGGCCGGGGAATCTTCCCACTCAAAGGCATCCAGGGTGGATCCATCGTCTCGATCAAAGCTGCCGTCCTCTCCATCACGGGTGTACGCAATCCTCTCATTGCTTCCGGCAGCACCGCCATCCTGCGGGGCACGGCGTCGAACAATACCCGGCGCATCTATTACCGCATCGGCGGGAAAGGCCCCATATCCAGCATCGCCGGACGCACCAGTTGGAAGATCAAGGTGCACGGCCTGCACACCGGCCGCAACGTGCTCGAGATCTGGCCAACGGCACCCAAGGGCGTCGTCACCGCGCCGCTAAAGGTCACGATTGTCCGCAACTGACGACGATCGGACTCAACGGTTCCGATCCTCGGGCAAGAGCTCTCATTTTATCTCGGAAAAGGTCGCGTCGTGCTGATCGCCGCCGGAGATGATCGGGGTGCGGAGGATATCCCGCCCGCGACAACGGAGATACTCACCGGGATGAGAGAGCGACTCGTAGGAGGTCATGGCCGGCTCCGCCAGGCCGGTGGCTGATTGCCAGGTCGCGTCCGCCTTGAAATCCGCGGAGCGGTCGTCTTTTTCGAAAACGATCCGACCATTCCGGTTGCGGAGATACATTTCCGGGAGACGAGCCGATTCGATGGATATGCCCCGGCCGGCCAGACCCGGGACGATCTGCCAGAGGGAGTCGTCGAAGCGATTGACGTTGGTATCGACGACGACGATGTCCTTTTGACGGGAGTCGTGGGTCACGAAGCCATTCGCCATCATGGGCTTCAACTGCACGAAGGGATTTTCGGCATGGAAATCCGCGAACTGCACCTTCCCGCCGCTCACGCGAAGGCCGACCGCCCCGACCAGGGTGCGGGAGTCTTTGGCCTCGAGCTTGGGGGTCGCCATGTCGTCGACGTAAATGCGGATGGTTTCGCCAAATGCGGCCACTCGGAGATGATATGTTTTCCCGGCCTCGATCGGGAGCGAGACCGTTTTGATCGGCTCCCATTTTCCGGCGTCGCCGTAGTTCAGAACGAGTTCGCCTTTGGTGAAAAGTTCCGCGCTGTACCCATGGAAGCCGCCTTTCTCGTCACTGGCTCGAAATACGATGCCGCCCTCGGCACCGGCCGAGAGCGTAATCTCCGCCTCGCAGAGCAGATTGTCGAAATACGTCTTTGCCAGGGCGATCGCCGTTCCATCAGCGACCACTGAGTTGCCCGCCGGAGTCATCCGGCCTTTCACGGTCCAACTCCCTGCGTTCTTCGCGAAATCACCGTCGAAGGTCTTCGTGAACTCACCGCCGAGAGCTTTCGACGCGGCGATCAAGTCTTCATGCGCGGCGCGGAGAGCTGCAGGATCGGCCTTGAAGACCGCGCGATCGTAAGTGAAAAGGCCGTTGCGCTCGAGTTCGACGTCGGTTGCCTGCGTGAAGATCGCGTAGCTGAGGCCGGGGCTGTACAGGAGCTGCTTCAGGCGGTGGATCATGTCCACGTAGCGGGCGGTATAGATTGCGGGGGTGTCCTGATCCCGATCCACCGGCTTCCAACTGTGATCCTTGATGACACGTCCCTGGCCGCCGAACTCGCCCTGACCTGAGATGCGGTTCTCCTGGATGAGCGGGGGCGGCGCATTCGGCCCCGGGTAGGTGTGCCAGTCGAGGGCATCGCCAGCGACCGACTTCCCGCCCGCGCCGGTGTCGGCGAGGACCAAGCGGCTGGGATCATAGGCCCTGATCCAGTCCACGAGCCGGATTTCCTCCTTCTTGTCCTGATAGGCGCCCCAGCTCTCGTTGAAAACGATCCAGCTGATGATGGCGGGAGAGTTGCGCAGCTGGTCGATCATTTCCAGGAATTCGCCCTCGTAGACCTTCATATCGTCACCGGTCGGATTGTAGCCTTTCTCGCGCTCGGTGAGGTCGGGCAGCAGCCCGTGGGGGGCGATCGACGGCATATCCTGCAGGACGAGGAGGCCGAGCTTGTCGGCCCAATAGTACCAGCGGGCAGGCTCGACCTTGATGTGCTTGCGGACGATGTTGTAGCCGAGCTTCTTCTGCTGCTCGAGATCGAACCGGAGCGCTTCATCGGTCGGCGCGGTGTAGATGCCGTCGGGCCAGAAACCTTGATCGAGGACGCCGATCAGGAATTGGAATTTTCCATTAAGGAGAGGCCGGGGGATGCCGTTAACCGAACCGATCGAAATGCTGCGCATGCCGAAGTAGCTGCCCACGCTGTCGCCGATGACGGCTTGGTTTTTGAAAGTCACCTTGAGGTCGTAGAGGAACGGATCTTCCGGCGACCAGAGCCTGGCCTTCGGGATCGAAAGCTCGATCTCCTTGCCGATGGTGCCGGTTGCGCGGCTGACAGGAGCGCCCCCTGCGGAGGCGACGGCCTCGAATGTCTGCCCGACGGCGCCTTCGCCCTGGACGGTCAGACGCAAGGTTCCTTTGGCGACATCGGGCACCATGTGCAAACTGGTGATGTGCGCCGTGGGTACGGGCTCCAGCCAGACCGTCTGCCAGATGCCGGAGACGGAGGTGTACCAGTAGCCACGCGGCTTTTTGGTCTGCTTGCCCACGGGCTGATGGCCAAGATCGGTGGGATCAAAGACGTTGAGGATGACCTCGTTTTCACCGGCCCGGAGCTGATCGGTGATGTCGAAGGTGAAAGCGCCGTAGCCGCCCTGATGCGTGCCGACTTTCCGGCCGTTCACGTAAACGGTGGCCAGCCAGTCCACGGCGCCAAAGTGCAGGAGAATCCTTTGGCCGACCCAACCCGCGGGCACGGTGAAGATGCGACGATACCACATGCGATCCTCCATGCGCATGAGGCCGGAAAGCGGCGACTCCACGGGATAGGGCACGAGGATTTCCTCCGCCAGTTTCCGGCCGGTCGGGACGGACTCGCCCTCCTTCGCAGCGGAGAATTCCCAGAGCCCGTTCAAGTTCTGCCAATCCTTCCGCACCATCTGCGGACGTGGATATTCCGGGAGGGCATTTTCCGGTGTGACTTGCGCAGCCCAGCGGCTGGTCAGCACTCCCTTTTTCTGCTCATACGCGCGGAGAGACTGAGCGGCCAGCAGCCCCAGCGTGGCCAACAAAAGGAAGGCGGCCTGCCGGGAGGAGGGCAAATTCGAGGTCGAGAGCGCCAGGCGGAGAAGTTTTCGAAGCGATGCCATTGGGGAAGAGGTAATCGAAAGGGGGGATATACGGGGATGTAAGGGCTCCAGCGCAGTGCGTCCATATAACTTCCGGTCAATATTTGGAGTTTTCCGGTCACCCGAGGGCGACCGCGAGTCGAGAGCTTTGGCGGATATGAGTTATCGCGTAACACAGGTTTGCGTATGATGCCGCGTGATCGATTCAGGAAAGGCTCTCGGCGTCGGCATCCTCACGGTGTGCGTGAACATCGTGCTGATGGCCGTGAAGATCTCCGTCGGCCTGATCGGGAATTCCTCTGCGCTCGTGGCGGATGGCATCGAGTCGGCGGGTGATATCCTCTCCTCGCTGATCACCTGGGCCGGGTTTCAGCTCTCCCTGCGGCCGCCGGACGAGGACCATCCCTACGGCCATGGGAAGATCGAGTCGCTGGCTGGCGTGTTCTCCGGATGTGCCTTGCTGGTGGCGGCGGTGATCATCGCGTGGGACTCGATTCACGGGATCATCACGCCGCACAAGTCGCCGGCCTGGTTCACCCTGCCGGTACTACTCGCGGTGATCGCGGTGAAGGTTTTCCTGGCCAGGAAGGTCTCCGCCGTGAGTGCTGATATCGACAGCCGCGCCCTCGAGGGTGACGCGTGGCATCACCGATCGGACGCGATCACCTCCGGTGCGGCAGCCATCGGCATCACGATCGCGCTCATCGGGGGCAAGGGCTGGGAAACGGCTGACGACTACGCCGCCCTGCTAGCCTGCGGAGTGATCGTGGTGAACGGCGGCCTGATCATCCGCGGCGCGCTGCACGAAGTGCTGGATGGCAACGTCAACGCGGTCGTGAACGAGGAGATGCGCAGCCTGGCCGCGGAAGTCGAGGGCGTGAGAGGCATCGAAAAATGCCGGGTGCGCAAGAGCGGCATCGGGATGTTCGTGGAGCTCCATCTGCTCGTCGACGGCGACACACCGGTCCGTGAGGGACATCGCATCGGCCATGCGGTGAAGGATCACATGAGGGCAGTGAAGCCCCAGATCGTGGACGTGATCGTCCATCTCGAACCAGCGCCCGATTCGTAGGCGCGGGACTTACCTGCCCGTGAGGTATTTTTTCAGGAATTGGATGACCAGCTGCTTGTTCTCACCCGTGAGGAAGGGGTCTATGGCGTGAGTCGCTCCCGGGACGATGTGGAGCGAGGCATCGAGGCCAGCGGCCTTGGCGGCGGCGTAGAGGCGCTCGGACTGGCCGGGAAAAACCTGGTTGTCGGCCGAGCCGTGAAAAATCAAGAGCGGGGCGTCGTCCGGGGTGACCTGCCAGGCGCCGCTGGCAAGCTTCGCGAGGGCTTCGTGATCCTTCGGCGCACCGCCGAGGAGATTGTAGACACGCGATCCAGGGACGTCGGTCATCTCGGGCTGGGTTTTTGCACGGAGGATGAAATCCGTCGGGCCGTAGAAATCGACGACGGCCTGGACCTTCGAGCTTTGATCCAGGTTCCCACCGACCGAGCCCTCGAGCTCCTTGTTGCCGCCGGTCGTGCCGAGAAGAACGGCGAGGTGGGCACCGGCAGAGGTACCGATGACGCCGATGCGCGTGGCGTCGTAGCCATATTCCCGCGCATGCGCGCGCAGCCAGCGGACGGCGGCTTTGCAATCCTCGATCTGGGCGGGATAGACCGCATCTTTGCTGAAGCGATAACTGATGCTGGCGAGGGCGAATCCCGATCCGGTCAGCCACGAGAACGAGCGCACTTCTTTCGTATCGCCACCCGACCACGCGCCACCGTGGATATAGATCACGAGCGGTGGTTTCGACGGCGTTGCGGGCACCGCGAGATCGAGGGTCAGCATCCTTCCGCCAACCTCCGCTATCGGTAGACCGGAGAAGTCGCGGACATCACCTCCCAGCTCGGCAGCATGAGATATTGTCGGCGAGAGCAAAAGCGCAGTCAAAAGGAAGGCAACCGGCAGAGGGCGATAAACTCGCATTATAGTACATCCATGGGGGTTGTGGAAGCGGAGCCAGGAGCAGCCCGGCCAATCTGGCGAACCCCAACGACGTGGGGCCCGCTCAGAGCAGCACCAGTCCTGACTCGGCCGATCGACTAAGACTTCACGAAGGCAAGCAGATCGGCGTTCAGGACGTCCGAGTTCGTGGTCAACATCCCGTGCGGGAAGCCGGGATAGACTTTGAGCGAGCCGTTCTTGAGCAGCTTGATCGACTTCAGGGCCGCATCGGCGATCGGCACGATCTGATCGTCGTCTCCGTGCAGCACAAGGGTCGGGACGGTGATGCTCTCGAGATCCCCGGTCTGATCGGTCTCGGAGAAGGCCTTGATGCCTTCGTAATGAGCCAGGGCGCTGCCCATCATGCCCTGACGCCACCAATTCTGGATCACGCCGGGATGGGTGGTCGCCCCCGCCCGATTGAAACCGTAGAAAGGTCCGGCTGGCACATCCGTAAAAAACTGGGCGCGATTGGCCGCGAGGGCGGCGCGGAAACTGTCGAACACCTCGATCGGCAATCCCTCCGGATTGGCCTCGGTCTTCAGCATCAACGGTGGGACGGCGGACACGAGCACGGCCTTCGCGACGCGACCAGCCGGCTCACCATGTTTCGCTACGTAACGGGCGACCTCGCCACCTCCGGTCGAGTGTCCGATGTGAATCGTATTCTTGAGATCGAGCGCCTCGACGACGGCAAAGGCATCGGCGGCATAATGGTCCATGTCATGGCCATGGCAAACCTGGGCCGAGCGCCCGTGCCCTCGGCGATCGTGCGCCACGACGCGATAACCCTGCTGCACGAAAAAAAGCATCTGTGCATCCCAATCGTCGGAGGACAAAGGCCATCCGTGATGAAACATGATCGGCTGGGCGTCCTTCGAACCCCAGTCCTTGTAGAAAATCTCAACGTGGTCCTTGGTGGTGATGTAAGGCATGGTTTTTAAGTAGACCGATTTCCCGGAATGACAACGCCCTAAAACGAGGGTTGGGTTGTCGGCGACCGGCCGGAGCTTTTAGGAACGGACACTCAAAATGGCAGGCGGCCCCGGTTCCGTGCAGCCGCGAAAATTCCCGGCTGCTTACTTCAGCAACTCACGGACTTTCTGGTCCATCGCGGGGTCTACTTTACCTTGGTCCAGGTCGGCCTTTTCCGAAGAGCCGTCCCGCAGATTCACGAAAGCAAAAAATTTGCCATCCTGGGAAAAGCCGAGGATCTGAGAGTCTTTCGACCAGGTCAGTTTAGGGTTCACCCCCACCGTGGTCACAGGTGCAGGGATATGGTCTTTTTGGCTCGATACGTAGACGCGGTATGCCGGGTCGAGGAAGCCGATATCCTCCACATAAGCGCGGTGCAGACCATCGGGCGATACGGACTTGGCCGTTACGGTCCCGATGTTTAGGAAGCTGTTACCCTGCTCGGTAAAATGCGCTCCTCCATCGCTGGTGACAAAGCACACTTTCCGCAACTCGAACCAATCCTTATCGGCGGCAAAGTCCTTCGGAAGTCGAACGCCGTAGAATGCGATCATCTCGTTGTCGAGCACGACCATTTCCGTGAGATAGTCCACCTGTGGAATAGTGAGTGACGACCAGGTGCGCCCTCCATCCAGCGATTGGTCTACGCGGTAAGGGATGCCTTTCTCCGGAGTCGAGGTGGGCTTTGTGCCCCACATCAGAAGGCGGTCGCTGGTGAGCATCGCAAAGCCCATGGGGCGAAAGTCGAATTTCCGCACGACATCCCATTTTGCCTTGGGCTCGGCTTGGTGGAGCAATACTGCCGGCTCATCGGAGAGAAGCCAGATTTGCTTTTCGAAAGACCAGCCGCAGAGAGCCTTGTAATCCGCCCTCTCCAAAAACTCCGATAGTCTCGAATCACCGTACAGCCGGCCCGAACGCCGGAAGATCTCCCATGGTTTGGGAGCGCTTTTGATCGGCTCCGGCCTCCGCGCACCCACAACCTCTGGAGCTTTGGCGTAGATCCTCTGAGTGAAGTGCGTCTCACCACCGACGGAATCCACTTTGATGCGCGCGTAGAGATTCCCAGACCAGGTTTCGAACTTTGACGGCCAGGGCACGCGAACCGTTTTTTCCTCTTTATCACCTGCCGACCATTCGAGCGAAACCGGGACCGCATTTGCTCCTGGAGGAATAATGTCCGCCTGAAATCGTTTGAACGAAGAGAGTGCGGGGACGGCGAACGTAAACTCGGCTGCGTTATCCTTCCCCTTTATCGCCGTCCAGCGCAGGACGGGCAGCTTTTCATTGCCAATCACATCTCTGCCGAAAATCTGCCGATTAAACTCTTCCGGCGCCCCCGCGAAGGAGCTGTCACCAGCAAGGACAAGTGCTCCAGCTCCATCGACCACGGAACCATTCTGCGAGCCATCGCGGTCGAAACTCCACCCTTGCTTCACCCTGTGAGTCGCGGGATCGAAACTCTGGTAAGCCATCATCCCACCCTCGGGATACCAGCGAGCCTCCGATACCGTGAGCTCTCCAGCTCGGATGGTCTCTGCTTCCTTTCCACCGCTTTCATAATAGCGGCTGCTGTTACCTGTTTCGCGGCCATCTTTATGCCATGAGAGCGATTGGACATACCCGTTACCCCACCAATAAATGGCTTCACCATCTTCCCTGCCTGCCATGTAGGAGGTCTGAAAATTCGGCTTTCCATCGGACATATAGCCCTTCTCCGGACCATTCTTTTTTCCTTCGCGATAGATCGATTCCGTTTGCACTAGTCCCTTGTCGTAGTCGTTGAAAAGACGCTCCCGCCCCGACTTCTCGCCTCCCTGGATCTGCGACTCACGTCGGATGGTCAACCCGTGCCCACCATCCTTCGGAACGAACTCCAGTTGAACTCCCGCTCCGTCTTTCACCTCCGCGATCAACTTTCCCTCCGCCGAGTAATAGTGGCCGGTTTTAAGCTTGCCGGCCTCGTACACCTCATCGGTTTGAAGACGTCCATCCGCAGACCAGGTTTTACCGGGACCGTCCGCCATACGATTTCTGGTCGTCTTGAGCTGAAACGGCAAACCGCTCGGATATAGGATCAGGACGGCTCCGTTCGTCGCTGCCGCGAGCATCCTCTTCTGCAATGCGCCCTGATTCTCGCCGGCATAGGCATTGAGCTCCGCTGGAGGGTTAAACACGTAAAAATTTGGGTCCGCGACGCACGCTGCGACATACCGCCGCAGCCCCGATTCCACGTCGGCGTCGCGTCCGAACGCGACGCCGACAAGACACAGGGCGGCTAAAACCAGGATTGGTTGGAGTCGGGAAGAGAGCATTTTGCAGTAGTAGAGCAATTCCCCTCCGCCTCCAATTCCTTGCGAGCCCGCTTTCCGTGCCCCGCTCGAAAGCGCAGGTAATTCCGCCCGCATACGGTTTCTGGTCCGGGAGACAATCAGGCTTTGTCCGGAACTGATCAATCTGCAGGTCTGCTGGGCGTCTTTATGTATCGAGCCGCGCCTCGAACATCCACCGGCGCCATCTTGCGATTGGGCTCGGAAACTGCGTTCTTTTCGCTTACCGCGAAGATGGAGAACGCTACTGTCTTCCGTTCAGCGTGTGACGGAGCAGGGTTGGCATTCGATGCCAATCCAATCGCCCGGAAGCGCTGGGAAACCCTCACGGGGTCTCAGCTCAGTTGGTAGAGCGCCTCAATGGCATCGAGGAAGTGCTACCTACTCGTTTGTAGGACGCAAGTGGACACGAGATGACGGACGCGGTCTCAAAATTTTCCGCATGTTCCATATTCTGTTTCACGAAGTGGACGGACGGTGACCGACACGGACTCTCCGATCGCCGCCCCAGCAGTCGCTCTATGCAGACGGCGTATCGGTGGTAGAATGGTGGTTCTCGGCCGCTAAATCGCTCCCCGCCGGCGGCGCAGGAGGATGATGCCGCCGAGCAGGCCGGCGATGCCAATCGCGTAGGTCGAAGGCTCGGGGACGGCAGTGTAGGTGAGGTTCAAGCTCAGGTTGTCCCCGCTCAAGGAGATGGCAAAGCGGCCGACATTTGCGGTGTTGTTGAAGAACGCGCTGGTATCGATGAGAAACTCGTCGGCGCTGAAGTTCGCGATCGGCGAGGTCGCGGTGGCGATCGTGAAGGTGTAGGTCTGGCCTTCCACGAAGTTAACCGCCGGGTGGCCGCTGCCGCCAACGTTCGCGAGATCGAGCGAAGTAACGTAGATCGTGAACTTGCTGCCCGTCGTAGCGGCAATGTCGAGCGTGTCGCCGATGTTCAGCCAATCCCAGCCCGAGCCGGATGTCGCGCCCTGGGTGCCGACGGCGTTGTTGATTTCCCACACGTAGATGCCTCCGCCGTTCCAAGTTTCGCCGCCGGTGGTCAGCGCGCCGGGGCTGTTTCCCGGCGAGATCGTGCCGCCGCTGTTGATCATGACTGCGCCAACCGTGCCGTGGCCGCCGAGTATACCAGTGCCGCTGACCGTTGTGAGTGAGCTGGAGGCAATCGAGCCGTCCACGATGAGTTTGCCTGCCGTGATCGCGGTCGGGCCGGTGTAGGTGCTGGTACTGCTGAGGACCACCGTTCCGGCTCCTGCCTGAGTGAGCGTGCCTGCCCCGCTGATGGCATTACTTTCCGTCAGGGTGCCGGTGCGGTTGTAGACCAAAGCTCCGCTGTTGGTGACGCCGCCTGTTCCCAGGTTGCCCGTGGAGCCGCCCGTGCCCACCTGCACCGTGCCGCTCGTGATGGTGGTGCCGCCGCTGTAGGTATTGTTCCCGGCGAGTGCGAGGGTGCCGGTGCCGATCTTGGTCAACCTGCGGTTGCCACTGACGTCGCCATTGATTGCCAGCGTGCCCGTGACGCCCACGGTGGAGTCGGTGGCGAGAATCACGTTACCCGCCAGCGAGGACGTGCCGGTGCTGGTCAGGGCCCCCACGCCTGACACGCCTGTGCCGTTCAGGGTGATGGTCTCGGCATTCACCGCCGTGTTGAGCACGCC
>Ga0310811_10013721_pt1 | contig 10559 bp, 8 predicted proteins | sample YCmetagenome_FD_207642 | JGI IMG/M metagenome (GOLD analysis project Ga0310811, IMG submission 207642) | Soil microbial communities from experimental microcosm in Duke University, North Carolina, United States - YC | ecosystem: Engineered > Artificial ecosystem > Soil microcosm > Unclassified ... | reverse complement strand
CACAAGACGGTTTTGCGGGTCTCTTACCACGAATCTCCCAATAGAGGAAACGGGTAATAGCGTTCTATTCATAGAACGAATGGACGAAGATGAGTGTATACAGGGGGTGAAAGGGGAGGCATGAGGGGGGCACCTTATGCCCGAGCCTGTCAGCAGCGATTCGGGAGGCATGAGAGAGCACACCATCGACATTCTTGACGGCGGCAAAGAAGCGTTCGAGAAGCGAAAAAACAAGTACAAGATAGAATTCGTAACTCTGTAAACGGCCTTAGACGTTTACAGAGTTGGCTATTTTTCTTTCAGCAAAATAGCTTTGCAGCTTTTGGGTTATCATAGCAGCAAGTAAACAGTTGATAGATTTCATTACGCTAGATCGCTGGACACGAGAAGTATGCATTGATTTTTAGTACGAACATTAAGCCAGGGTGACCTGCTACAGCTGCTATAGCCCAACCCTGGCGCTCGGCTAATTCTCTTACAATTGCTAAGCCGAGTCCAAGGCCACCTGTTGTTCTGCTGCGAGATGTATCTACTCTATAAAAGCGCTCGAACAGGTAGGGCAGGCTTTCTGAGGGTACACCCTTCCCGTTGTCTGAAAACAGAAGTTCGTGTGCCGTGGTTTCAATGGTGACTTCCGTCGCCTGTGAATAACGCAAAGTATTTTGCATGAGATTCATAAGAATCTGTTGCAGTGCGCCACGGTTTGCCTGGATTAAGGCTGCTGCAAATCTGTCGTAGGGAATCACGGCATTTTCCTGTAGCTCCGGAAATCTTCCAGATGAATTGTGCAGCAGAAGCGTTTGACACTCCTGATTTGACCATTCAAACCCATGCACAAGGACAACATGTCCTCCTTTATGGGTAATAGGAGTGTCATTGCGTTCACCAATTTCGTCGCTAACGGATGCAATCACGAGCGCGCCTGTCAGAAGCAAAGAACAGATATTCTCAATAGAGAGCGTCTTAAAACAATACTCTTCAATGTCTTCAGTTCCAAACTCACGTCAACGTGGATCTTGTGCGCCTGGAGCCACAGCATCGCTACGCTGTGCTTGAGATGGGGGCACAAAGGGTCGGCGAACTGGCATGGTTGTGCACAATCGCCGCGCCGAACTGGTCGCTGATCACGAACGTGGGGTCGTCGCATCTTGAGTACTTTGGCTCGCAGGAGCACATCGCTATTGCCAAAAGCGAGCTGGTGCAGGTCCTTGCCCCCGCTGGTCTGGCGATCCTGAATTATGATGATCCTAACGTGCAAGCGATGCATACAAAGACGCGGGCACGTGTTCTTTATTATGGGACGTCGGCGCAGGCCGATGTCAGAGCTAGCACTATTGGGGGGGATACATTACAAGGCCACAGTTTCACGCTACATTGGTTTCGCGCTGATTTCCTGGGTTTCACCCAAATTTTCGCAGCAGTTTGACCCAATTTACTACCAGCTTCATGACCGCATGGCTGAGCTCTGGACGTGCTCGCTTGATATTCCTTCTTCCCCCGAATACGTTGGATCTGATGGCCGGAGGCGTGTCGTTACAGGGTGAGGCCTGAATCGACGATGATGATCTGGCCGGTGATGCTCTCGTTGCGGGCTAGCATGACGTAGGCGGCGGCGACGTCCTCCAGCCTTGTTGCTTGCTTGAGTGTGGCTTGCTGTTTGGCTGCCTGGATGTATGCCGCGCTGAATGTGTCGTTCCAACGTGTATCCATAAAACCGGGTGCGACGGCGTTGACGCGAATATCGGGCCCAAGGGCGGTTGCCAGACATTTGGTGAGATGAATGGTTCCGGCTTTGGAGACCGCGTAGGCTATGTTGCTCCCTCCGCTGGCGCGGATACCAGATATGGAGGCTGTATTGATCACGTGTCCTCCACCATTTTGTCGCATGAGCGGAGCCGCCGCTTGCGTCGTGAAAAAAGGAGCTTTGGTGTGTACGTTCAAAACGGTATCCCAATCCACTTCTGTCAGCGCCTCTATCTGAGAAACGAATCTAGTGGTACCAGCATTATTAATCAACAGATCAAGGCGTCCGAAGTGCTCTGCGACCTCTTCGACCATACGTTTACTTTCGGTCACGACGCCTGGTGCGTTTAAGTCTGCCTGAACAGCCTGCGCTTTGACACCCAGGTCCTGCAACATCGTGACAGTCTCAAAGGCGTCACGCTCGGAACGTGAATATCCGACAGCGACATGCATCCCTGCCTGTGCCAGGTGCCGGGCAATGACGCGCCCAAGGCCAGTGCCTCCACCTGTGATCAAGACTACTTTTCCTTGTATATCCATATTTTCTCTCCTACTGACTTTGAATTTCCGACGAATCATAAAGCCTTGCCACACCTCTGGATCATCATTGATAGCTATCCAAAAGTCGTCACACGGATCATTTGCTTGCGCTCCATCAGTGTAACAGAGTATGATGTATCGAACAACACAAAGTATTCGAAGCAAACATTCATTTTTACTGATAGTTTGAGGATTATGGATCTACGACATTTGCAGACGTTCAAGGTGATTGCGGAGGCAGGTAGTTTTGTCCAGGCTGCCGAGCGACTGCAATACGCGCAATCAACACTCACATTACAAATTCAGCAACTTGAAGCGGAGCTCGGAGTCGAACTCTTTGATCGCCAACGGAGAAAAATCCAGCTTACCGCCGCAGGACACACACTCCTCATCCACACTCAGCATGTACTCAATCAAGTCGAGCAAATGCAGCAGGATCTCTCAGATCTCGCCGCAGGAGAGAGCGGCACGTTACGTGTGGGCATGATCGAGCCAATAGCACGCATCTATCTTATGCAGGTCATGTGCACCTTTCGTGAGCGCTATCCCCGTATCCGTCTCACAATCGAGATCCTGAGCACAAACCGCACGCACGAACAACTCATAGCCAATCAGATTGATCTAGGCATCTCAACACCACCACCCGCCAACGTAGGACTCATCTTCGAACCAATCCTGACCGAAACGCCTGTCCTACTACTCCCCAAAAACCATTCTCTACTGCAACAAGACGAGATCTTGCTGAGCGATCTATGCGCTGAATGCTTGCTACTCACGGATCCGCCCTGTGCCTATCGCACGGCTATCGAGCAAGCCTTTATGGCACGCGGACTTCCACTGGCAATTGGCATTGAGATCGGTAGTCTCGAAATCATCAAGCAAGCCGTCCAGCAAGGAATGGGAGTCGCAATCATGCCTAAATTCGCCACATACCATATTCCAGACGACACGGTTATCCGACATATCAAAGACTGGACGCTGCATATACCTCTTGGTCTCATCACCAGAGAAGTTCCGCTCCCACAAAGCAAGGCGATACAAGCGTTCAGCTCCCTGTTAAAACAGGCCGCCGCGCCGGAGAGCGGGCCGAAATAGCCGCACCAGTTGAGCCAGTGTTGCACATCTGCCATCAGATCCAGGATGTGCGCATCTTTGAGTTTGAGCGCCAGGAGTTTCTCTAGTCGCCTCAGTCCCGTTGGCGGCTTCCTTCGGGGCGCTTAGAGAATCTGGGTGAAGATACAGGCTTCGAAATGCTGGCGATCAGGGCAAAGTATCGCAGCTAATGGGCTATTAGCTACGATACCTTGATGAAGAGGGGCGATTGTGCTGGTTTTTTTTGAGAGCGTCACCAGTTTAATCTTGGCATTTACACGTTCGGTACCTTGCAGGCTCACTCGATCTTTCGCGTTTTATGAGCTTATATAGCTGAGATAGAACCACATTGCCCCTGGTGTCACTGACGCTGGAAATGGGCCTTGGACCGCTGTCAAGCGTAAAAATGCTGCGAAACAGACACATTCTCAACAGCCTGTCAGACAACCGCATGAGCGCTCAGGATGGCGTCGACAGGAGCTGGCTTGCTGCCGCTGGCGCGCTCGACGGTGTCAGTGGGAGTGGTTGAGAGGTTGCTGGCTAGCCAGCTGACCATAGGGACCATGAAGCCAGCGGCGTCTGCTGGTACCCCCTTTGCGACGACACGGGCGATGATTTCGTCATCGGGTAGGGCCTGAACCGGGATGCTGCGACCGCTAAGAGCAGAAAGCCGTTGCGCTACGTCGGCGAAGCTGAGGGCTTCGGGTCCGGTGACGTCGATGGGGCCACTGTCAGCCAGTCTGCCGGACAAAGCGCCGACGGCGGTCAGGGCACAGTCCTCACGCGTGACCCAGCTATGTTTGCCCTGGGCCTCGGGGATGAGCAGTTGTCCGTCGACGAGCACCATGTCGGTGAAACCTTTGAGTACTTCGGCGTACATGCTGTTGCGCAGCGCCGTCCATGGTACACCTGAGGCGGCCAGGATCTGTTCGGTCTGCCCATGTTCGGCAAGGATGGGGTGCGCCGCGTTGGGATCAGCCTGAGGACCCGAGGTGTAGGTGATGTGACCAACTCCGGCAGCCACCGCAGCCGCGATTGCCGCTTTGTGCTCAGAAACACGCTGCCCGACAGCCTCGGTGCTGATGATGAGCAGGCGCGTGGTACCTGCAAAGGCCGCTGGCAAGGTCGCCGGGTCGGAGAAATCAGCATGGCGCACGTTGACTCCCTGCGCGGCGACGTCGGTCAGTTGATTAAGGTGACGAGTGGTGGCGATCACCTGATCTGCCGGTACAAATGTTAGCAGATGCTTGATCACAAGGCGACCCAAATGGCCGCTGGCACCGGTAACAGTATACATAGAATATATCCTTTCTTACCCGTTGCTTCTATTCTTGAGCACTAAACAGCCTCTTTCAATGCGTGACAGCCTCCCACCACATCTACAAAAAAACCTATGGCGCGGCGTCAGGCGCGGCATTGCGGACCGCTGTCAGGCGAGAAGGTTGACAATGCAACGTTCAATAGTTACTATAAGATAGTAACCTTCTTTTTTCAAGAAGGCACTTAAAAGTGGGGTACTTACCCGGAGGTAACAGGGGGTTATATGGAGACTTTCGTTCCCAATGTCTATGATGCGAATTGCCCGACCCGGCACATCCTGGACGTGATTGCCGATAAATGGACGACGCTGATCGTGTGTTTGCTGCGGGACCGCCCATTGCGCTTTGCGACGCTACAGCGCCAGATTGGGGGCATCTCGCAAAAGATGCTCACCCAGACCCTGCGTGCTTTAGAACGCGACGGCTTGGTGCAACGCACAGTGTATGCAGAGGTGCCTCCACGCGTCGAATATGCCCTCACCCCTATAGGCCAGACCCTGTGTGAGCCAATCTACGCGCTCTTCAACTGGTCTGAGGCCAATGTGCATGCCATTCTCGCAGCCCAACAGTGCTATGACCAGCAGATACAGCAAAAGACCAATGCACTCTAAATGTCGGGACCCCTATCAGGTGGTCGTTGATCCGGAGAAAGCGCAGGAGGAGAGAGAAGAGGGCAACGAAGGGATGCATGGAGCATGATAAACCGATGCTTTGCTCTCCTCCCGGTCAAATGGCCCATTTTGTATGAATCCTTGCCGTATCCCTTCTATCCATGAACTCCAACACATTCATTCCCCCAAAAACGAATCTCGCAGAGACTCTTCAGAAATCTCACCACCCGCCGAATATACAGAATAGGAGGAATAAACACGCCCTTCCTCCCAGCTCTCACCATCACGATGTTGCCTGAGCGAGGGACAGTGCAGCATCGACATGGGGACACGCGTAGTGCTGGTGTAGGGGAGCGTGTCAGGGGAAGATCTCGCTGCAATCGGCATGTGTGCAAGCAGTGTAGCATGTGTAGCATGTGTAGCCTTTTTGAAAAAAACTTTGTAGCGCGTCAATGTAGCCTATGTAGCCTATGTAGCATGTGTAGCATGTGTAGCCTTTTTGAAAAAAACTTTGTAGCGCGTCACCCAAAAGATCCACACTTCCTAACTCACACTGTAATGTAGCCTGAGGTAGGGATCAGTGTAGGATCAAAATCCCGATCACATCCACCTTTGTGTAGGATGTGTAGCACTTTCACAATTTTTATCACGCATTGCCAATGTGCCTGGAACACACGTACCCGCTTGATGCATATGAGCGCAGACCAACCGTGCCCAATACGCATCAACCGAAGGGGCGAAAGGGCCCATGGGGAACACTGGCTGGACATGCCCGCCCCCGACCTGTTCTGTGTTGCGAACCGGGTCTCGTTTGGCATGGGGGGCATGTGGTCCCAACCTTCGTCCATGCCCGCGCGCCCCACCTGCCCTCTCACCCCTTCCGATTGATGCCTGTTGATCGTGGTTGATCCCTGCCCACGTCAGGGGTTGATAAGCTGGATTTTGATATTGTCGATATCGGTGGGCAGGGTGTCGGTGCCGAAGGGGAGGTGGATTTCGACGCTATGCACGCCTGGCTGGCCGTTGAGGTAGGCAAGGGCGGCGGCAGTACTGGAACCCTTGATGGAGATGGGCCATTTGTTGATCTCGTCGTTGGTGATGTTGTAGAACCAGAAACCCCTTGCACTGACGTTGAGATAGACGTTGCCGCTCTGACTCTGCTGCACAGCGGGCGTCCCAACGCTGGTTGGGCCGGAAAGCTGGTATTGTTTGCCCAGGCTTTGCTGGGCCTGACGACCTAAGAGCTGTGAGGCTGTACTTGTGACAATGCTGCGCGCGTAGATGGTACCCGTGGCACTGACACTAATACGCACCTGGACTGTGGTAGCCTGGGCTCCTACTGGCGCGCTGGGCGTCACAGCGATTTGATAGAGTGGCTTCCCGGCAAACGCATCATCGGGGCCGAGCTGCTTCTGGAGTTGTTGCAGGGCATTCTGCTCTAGACCAGGCACCAGCTTGTTACGAACCTGATCCAGGTCGGCCTGCGCAACGCTATGCGTGACTTTGCCATCAATACCACCCGTAAAAGCCTCATCGTTACTCACAGACACGCCGTCAGTGCAACAGGTACTGTCAAGCGCGTGCGCAGGAACGTTGCCAGCAACGCCGGGATCAATGGCGACAACAGGTGTGTCGAGACTGCCATTCTGTCCCCGCTTCCTGGCTGGTACGGTAATGGAATTCACAACCTGAAAACGGACGCCAGACGGCGTCGTGAGCACGGTCTGCGGTAACATCACGGCGACGTTGTTACTATTGGTGAACGTGACGGTCCCCTGGGCTCGCTGACCATCGACGGTCGTTCCCCCGCTGGTAGGGACGGTGCTGCTCCCACTGGCCGTACTTTGCAGCACGTGCGCTGGCACAACCTGGGTCGTCAGGTCCGGCTTCGTAATCTTGGGCGAGGCGGTCAGGACGTAGTTTCCCTTGACCTCGGAGCTTTGCGCGGTGACATAGATGGTTGCAATCGGCGAGACGCCGAAGAGCGGGAAACCAACCGGGAACAGGCTGAAACCAATCGCACGCGGCATGATCAGGAGAATCAGCAGAAGCAGAGGAACGGCGATGCTGATGGCAAGGATGTTTGTAGGCGGTCTGCGACGCAACACACTCATACGGCTGAACGGATCTTCAGTGATACGCGGACGCTGGCGAACCGTATCGGTCGTACGCTGCGCCGGACGCGCAGCACGGCGCATGGGTCTGGCGATATCGGCGTCCTGGCGCTGGTTAGCTCTGGCAGTCTCCTGCTGCGGCACAATGATGGGATCGACGCGACGCGGCAGGATCACAGGCTCAGGCAGATCAAGGTGGGCCAGAGGCACGGAAGCCGGACGGCGTGTAGCAGGCTGAGCGAGAATCTCCCCTGAGTCGGAGAGATTCTCTTCATCGGCCAGCGCGATGCCGGGTCCCTGGAGCGCGGCCAGAAATGCCTGACGCAATTCAGTGACATTCTGGTAACGATTTTCTGGCCGCTTGGCCATCGCCTTACGCACCACCTCATCGAGTTCGCGAGGAATAGAGGCGTCGTGGGCGCTGGGAGCAGGTATGGGCGACGAGAGATGCATCTGAATGACACGAATCTCGTCCTCATCGTTGTAGGGCAATTCGCCCGTGAGCATCTGATAGAGCAGGACTCCCAGCGCATAAATATCGGTCAACGACGTAATGATCCCACGCGTCTGCTCAGGGGCCATATAATGAGGTGTACCGGGCACCTGATCGAGCGGGATCAGCTTACCAACCATGTCCGGCTCGGTCTGGCGCATCGTACGCACCAGACCGAAATCGCCCAGGTAGGCATAAGGCGCACCACTACGACGCAGCTCAAGAAGGACATTGGACGATTTGATATCGCGATGAATCAAACCTTCATCATGCGCAAATTCGACGGCATCCAGGATCTGCTGGTAGATAGCCGCAACCTCGGCAAGGTCAGGAAGGCTACGATGCAGATAGCTGGTCAGCGTGCCACCATCGATATAAGGCATCACGAGATAAAGAATACCTCGCTCATCGCCAAACTCGATGAGAGGCAAAATGTGCGGATGATGCAGGCGCGCAACGGTGCGAGCCTCACGAGCAAAGCGACGGCGCATCTCGCGGTCATTGGCAAAATTGCCTAAAATGACCTTGATCGCAACCCGGCGATCAAAGGCAGTGCGCTGTCGACCTTCATAGACAGCGCCCATCCCACCGACACGAATGCGGCGAATGATATCATAATTACCTAACTGCTTGCCCTCAAGAGACAGCATTGAGTGCACGTTCCTTTCCTGGTCGTCCTGGCGCCTTAGCCTCGCCCCACACCAGAAGAAGGCGTTTCAACTGGCGTGGTGGCGATGGTGACCGTAGGAGAAGCGCCCGGGCCGGTGCTCCCTCCTGATAATGCAGTCGGACTCTCGATCACAAAGCTAATCTGATTCGGATCCGTCGGCAGGCTCGACCCATCGTACTGGATCGTTACGTTCGCGATCCCCTTTGTGCCGCGCAACAGCGTCGTGGCCGCACTCACTGACTTCCCCTTGACCAGATTGGCGAGAGCAGTCTGTTGCTGATCACTGAACTGGTAAACCCACTGGCCCTTTGCGCTCACATTCAGGCTGACCGGATCGGCACTCTGAATTTTGGGATCAATAATAATACGATTGGCCTGCAAGGTATAGCCCGCACCGGGCGAAATCTGGGCCTTCTGGGTCAGGAGCTGCGTCACCAGGGAACGCATGCCCTGATCATCATAGGCAACACTGGTACAGTTCGTCGAGACGGTCACGGTACTGCTGTTATAACCGGTGCCATGATCGCCAATGGGTGTGCTGTTGACAATGCCGGTCTGACATTGCGGCGACTGCGCAAACAGTTCACCCTGTGCAAGCTTGCCTTTGAGCTGGTTGACCGCCTGCTGTGCGATCTGGTTCTGCACCTGCTGCGTGGCAACAGCGCTGACATCATCTTGCGTGACGAAGTTGTAGTTCGCCGGATCTTGCCCGCCACTGAAACCTGCGAGATTTTTGACCGCAACGCCAGCTGCACAACAACCAGAATTAATAGTGCCTGCAGCAATATTCCCTTTTGTGCCGATCGAAAGCACCGTAGCAGCAACGTCTTGCGAGCCTGCTGTAGGCAGATTGCCCGCTGGAATCGTGACCGAGGTGTTATTCCAGAGCTGAATGCCAGCGTCAGTAGTAAGGACCGTATGAGCCCTGATGGTGGTAGCAGTGGGGTTCAGGTTATAGAACGTCAACGTGCCAGTCGCCGCCTTACCGGCAGTCTGGTTGTGGCCGGACCCTGTGACGGCCAGACGCTGCGATTGCGCACTGCCCGAGAGAGAACGCGCTTTGATCGTCTGCTGTTTGGGATCGGGAGTGCCAGAGACGCCTGTAATGACATAATTGTTCGAGACCACCTGACTGGCAGGCATAATCGAGATTTTGGCAGAGGCAACTGTCCCCGGGAGCTGCACATTGGGCATAATACCACTCAGCAAATGCGGCTGGGCATAGGCAAGGCTTGCACAGACAAGCAAAGCGGTCAGAAGCAAAAGCGCGAGACCCAGAAACATTCGCGAACGGCCGCGACGGCGTGGGCCATTCCCTCCACTACCGCCACCGGGCACGCCGCGTGGGGTGAGCGGCACCGATGGTGGGGTGCGCGTAGAGGCGGAAGCAGAAACGGGCTGAGGCGTACTGGCAAGTCCGGCCGCCACGACGCCTGCTGTAGCAGGAGCTGCCATACTCGCACGGCGCGAGGTGCGCGAAGGCACAGGCTGGGGATCAGGCGGAAGTTCCGCGGTGTTACGCGGCCCTTTGCGCTGCCCGAGAATAATCGGCTCATCGGCAGCGGCAGCGGCACTCCCATACGACGCTTCCTCGACAATATCATCATTGGGAGCTGGATTGACCGATGTTTGCCTGCCTGCAATAGGGGCAGGATCGGGAACGCTGGTGCCTGCACGGATGGGAATACTCCCGGCGGCTGGCGCGGATGCAGGAGGGAGCGCATCCGCATCCTCATTCAAATTGAAAGCCTGGGTAGCCCCACCATCATTCATGGCCTGAGTAGCATTAGCGGGTACGGGGGCCACATGGTTCTCGGGCGGACGAGGAGTATTGGCGAAGTCAGAGAGCGCAAAACCGGCAGCGACACCAGCAGCGCCCGCCGCCAGAGGAGACACATTATCTCTCTCATCCTCATCCTCTTCATCGAAAAACTCACCCTCATCCTCTTCATCGAGAAATTCATCCTCTTCAGGATA
>Ga0310811_10013720_pt1 | contig 10559 bp, 7 predicted proteins | sample YCmetagenome_FD_207642 | JGI IMG/M metagenome (GOLD analysis project Ga0310811, IMG submission 207642) | Soil microbial communities from experimental microcosm in Duke University, North Carolina, United States - YC | ecosystem: Engineered > Artificial ecosystem > Soil microcosm > Unclassified ... | reverse complement strand
TTGCGAAATCTCGCCCCGGTTCTCGATGACGTGCTCAACGCAGGCGAGGTCGAGCACCCAGACCAGGCCGCGAGCCTCGCGTACTTGCGCAGCTATGCTCCCAGCTGTTCGACGCTTACCATTGCCAACCCCCTGGCCAGATTGCGCAGATAGCGCAAGCGCAACTCGAAGCCATTGAGTCGCTGTAGCGCGCAACCTCTGGACTGGCGGCGGGTTCGGGAATGGGCAGAGGTCGCGCAAGACGATTTCTGGACCGGTTACTCCAACCTTGCCTACATTACCGGTTTCCCATCAGCACGCTAAAGATTGACAAGTCCTTCGTCGGCGATATCGAAGAAGACGAAGACACCCGGGCACTCATTCAAGCTGTCGTGTCGTTCGGCAAAGCGTCCGCGTCTGCATGTGCTCGCTCCTCGCTGCGTCGGCGATTCGACAACTGACCTTTGACGAGACAGACAGCATGAAATCAAATTCTTCAGTATGCTGCCAGATGCGCGTCTGGCAATCGCGGTCCTCGCAGGACCTGAGGGTGCATACAGATAACTTCCAAAGCATTAAGAGACAATGAACGCTACAATCCTGAATCCCAGTATCGACCGGGACAAGTTGGAATCCCTCGCTTACTCCAAAGTCACCTGGCGCCTTCTGCCCTTTCTATTTCTCTGCTACGTCGCCGCCTACCTTGACCGCGTCAACGTCGGCTTTGCAAAACTGCAGATGCTCACCGACCTGAAGTTCAGCGACACAGTCTATGGGCTTGGTGCTGGCATCTTCTTTATCGGTTACTTCTTCTTCGAGGTTCCCAGCAATGTGTTGATGCATCGCTTCGGCGCCCGCTTGTGGATAAGCCGAATCATGATTACATGGGCGGTTATTTCGTCCGCCACGCTTTACGTGTCAACGCCAACCTCGTTTTACATATTGCGCTTCCTGCTTGGCATTGCCGAAGCCGGCTTCTTCCCCGGTATCGTTCTCTACCTGACCTACTGGTATCCGGCCGAGCGCCGCAGTCGTGTCAATGCGCTTTTCATGATGGGCATCCCCGTTGCAGGGGTCATCGGCGGCCCGCTGTCGGGCTGGATTATGCAGGCATTCAATGGCGTGCATGGCCTCGCAAACTGGCAGTGGCTCTTCCTGCTGGAAGCCATCCCCTCCATCGTTCTTGGCGTCATCACGCTAATCTATCTGCCGAACGGGATTCGTGCCGCAAAGTGGCTCACGGAGCCCGAGAAGAAGCTTCTTGAGGAGAAGATTGCGCAGGACGGTGCTGGAAAGCTGCACGCCACGGTAGGAAGTGTCCTCGGCAACGGCCGCGTGTGGTTCATGGCCGCCATTTACTTTTGCTGCATGATGGGTCTCTATGGCGTGGGCTTCTATTTGCCGACGCTCATCAAGGCTGCCGGAGTGAAGGATGTGCTCGACGTTGGCATGCTGACCGCCATTCCTTACGGATGCGCGATTGTTGCCATGCTTCTGATTGCACGAAGTGCAGACAGGCTGCGTGAGCGTCGCTGGCATTTTGCGGCCGCCGGCCTCATGGCAAGCGTGGGCCTCCTGCTTGCAACGGTCTTTGGTTCGAATGTTGAACTTGCGATGATTGCCCTGTCGCTCGGAACGGCGGGCGTACTCGCAACGATGCCAGTCTTCTGGGCGTGGCCGAGCGCCATGCTTGGCGGAAGCGCAGCGGCCGCGGGCATCGGGCTAATAAACTCGGTGGGCAACCTCGCGGGCTTCGTCAGTCCGACCATCGTCGGCTGGATGAAAGATGTGACGAACAGCACCAACGCAGGCATATACGTCATCGCCGCAGCTCTCTTCGCTGGCGCGTGCCTCGCGTTCCTTCAGCCGCGTGAAGTCCAGACTCGATAGACACTGACACTCATAATGAGCAAACCGGCAAAGTCGAGTTCCTTTTCACTGTCGAAATATTGCCGGGTCAGTGGCCGGCTTGCTGTATAGGTCGGCGCATCGCGCAGGGTTGAATCCAAAGGTCCATTCGTCGGTTGTCGGCAATTTCGAGCGACATGCGGCCAGTCGGTGCTCGTAGAAAGCATAGGTTTCAAAGCGAGGAATATCTGCGACGGGGCGTCGCAAGGTAGACGGAGGCATGAGCTTGCAGTTTGCCAACCACACCAAGGCGGCAGCGTGGGCGATCTGCTCTTGCATCCCAATCGGCCTTCCACGTCGCGCCCCGTCAAATACGTACGCACGTCCCGAGCTAAGAAAGCGCGCCTTCGTAAGCGATCCACCAAACCCAGACTGTTCAGGGCGTCATTTCGCTGGCTAAATCCTGGCGATGGAGATTCCACGGCAACAACGCATCGACGGCCTCAACGGACTGGGCCGCCGGCAATTCGCGCAGCACCCGGCGCAGCCAGGTGTACGGCTCGAGGCCGTTGGCGCGTGCCGTTTCGACGAGCGAGTAGATCACCGCACTCGCGTGTGCGCCCGCGGGTGTATCGCAGAACATCCAGCGGCGCCTGCCCACGGCAAAGGGACGAATGCTGTTTTCGCAGCGGTTATTATCGATGGGCAAATCGCCGCGCTCGGTGTAGCGCACCAGCCGCGACCAGTACTTGTGCAGATACGCCAGTGCCTCGCCCAGCGCCGTCTTCGGCGGGACCGTGGGCAGCGTGGTGTCCAGCCACGCCTTGAGTTCAGCCAGGATTGGCACGCTGCGCGTTTGACGCGCGACGAGCCGCGCGTCGTCCTTCGCCTCCTTGTATTCGCGCTCGATACCGTACAGCCGGCCGATCAGCTCGATCGCCTCATCGGCCCGGCCGCGCTTGCCCTTGGGCTGCACGCGCGTCGCCTCGACAAAGCGCCTTCGCGCGTGAGCCATACAGGCCAGGTGCTCGATGCCTTCGGTCTTGGCCACCGCGTTATAGCCGTCGTAGCCGTCGGTCATCAGATAGCCCTGGTAGCCTTCGAGCAGCCGCACCGGTACCGCGCCGCCACGGCCCGGGTCGTAGTCGAACACCACGACCGGTCGTTCAGGCGGGCCACCGGTCTGCACCCACATGTAACTTTGCGAGGTAGGCGACCTGTCGCGTTCCTTGAGCACCTGCACCACGGTCTCATCCATGTGCAGGACCGAACCGTTGAACAGTTCGTCGCGCATCAGGTTATGCAGCGGCTGCAGCACACCGGCCGCGCCGATCACCCAGCGCGCCAGGGTCTGACGCGGCACCGCGACGCCGGCGCGCTCGAGCACGTATTCGAAGCGTGCAAGCGACAGACCGTCAGCGAACTTGACCGTGAGCAGCATCGCCAGCAGATCGGGGCTCGCGTTGCTCCTGGGCAGCGGCTGCGCGGGCAACGCCGCGACCATCGGCGCGTGCTCGCTGCCCGGGCAGCCGTAGCGCTTGCGGATATGGCGCAGCACACGCACCTGCATCGGCACAATGTCGAGCTGTTCGCTGATGTCCTCGCCGATCTCGACCATCGGTGTGCCACATGGGCACAGGCGCTGATCTTCGGGCACGTCATGCACGATGTCCACGCGCGGCAACCCGGACGGCAGCGGCGCGCGCTTGCCTCGCGCGGGCTTGCCCGCGGCCTTCTTCCCGACATCGGCCGCAGCGTCACCCTGCGATGGAAGGGGTACCTGGTCCTGCTCGGGTGTGCTCGCGGCGGCCAGCACCTCCGCTTCGTCGAACAGGTGCGCCTGGCCCGAGGACTGTTCCGTGCTCGCGCCGAAGTGCCGCTGGCGCAGCAGCACGAACTGCTCGTACAGGTGGTCGATGTGGCGCATCGCGTGTTCGTGGGCCTGCACGACCGCCTGCTGAACGCTCTGATCGATCGCTTGCTGATGCGCCGCCTGCTGGGCATGCAGCAACGCCTTCAACGCCTCCACATCGTCAGGCAACTGCGCAGGCAGCGGCGGCAGCGGCGTCGCCTTGACTTCAGGTAACGCAAGCTTGTGTCGGATCGAAGGTGTCTTCCTGGCAGCAGGCATGCCACCATGTTAACACCATAATCGATTAGGATACCGATTTAAAATGCAATGTTTTATGCGGCCCGTTGTTCCACAGATCGAACCCTTCCAGCAACCACTGCAGCTCCTGCATCGTCACAACTTGCGTCGGCTCGCTGCCCTCGCGTGGCCAGGCGAACTTCTCCTTCTCCGCGCGCTTGTACCACAGACAGAACCCGTTGCGATGCCAGTACAGCGCCTTGAGCTTGTCCTTCTGGCGGTTGATGAACACGTACAGGGCGCTGCCGAACGGACTCAGCTCCAGCTCCTGCTCGACCAGTGCGCTCAGGCCATCGATCGACTTGCGAAAGTCCACAGGATGACGACACAGGTACACTTGCGTAAGCGTGCAGCCCGGATGCATCAGCGGGCCCCCTGCATGGCGCGCCCGAGCGCGGCCAGCCACTCAGGGGCGGGTAGCGCCGGTAACTCCACGCGTACGCCCGGACCGAGCACCAGCGTGCAACCGCCGGGCTGCTGCGCGGGAACTCGCTCACTGACTGTCAACGCCACGAACGTGCTGCTTCGCTCTGGTGAGCCGGATGTCTGCGCCGCCGCCGTTTTTATCTTCTGCCGCCAGTAATACAGGCTGTGCAACGCCAGGCCGTGGCGCTTCGCATACTCCGCCGTCGGCACCGACTCCTGCTCCATCGCCGCTACGTGGGGTGCCCAGAATTCCAGTCCCGCTTGCATGTTCGCTCCGTGTCAGAAATCACAGGACGAAGCATCCGGCTGCGCCGGCTATGCCGCAAGGTTGGGTTTGATGGATCGCTTACGCGCCTTCTCATTCGCGTGTAGATCAACCGGCCCCAGCACGTCGTCGAGTTTGCCGCGTAACACTGCGAGGTCCTGCGCGAAATATTGGTGACGTGCTGGAAGGGCGTCTACTCGCGAGGATGCTGACATCAGCGCTGTCATCGCTTCATAGAGTTCTACATATGCAGACCAAACGGTGCTTGTAATTTGAGCGCCTGATATCGCAAATTTAATTGCCGCCATCATTTCGAGGGCTACTCTTTCTGCGCCTAGTTTGCTGAAAGGTATCACCCCGGCGATTCGCGCGTTTCTCGACCAAATGAGGATATCCAAGCTCGCTGTGCGGAACGCGCTCTCGAATCGCTCACGCTCATGAGGGTCCACAGGTCTGCGGATACGCGAGCGTACATATCGGGGGGTGGGGAACGGCTCGGGCATCAGAGCGATGGAAATTTGATTTCGCGGAATCGCATAAGTTTGCAACCGGTTGCAATACAGACAGCGGAAGATCAACAACGCGCTCAAACTCGGGACCGGCGAAGATGCCTAGAGCGCGATATTTGCGTCAAGTCGAACGTCCAAAGCTTCATGTGCACGGCGGCTCCCGAGGGAATGGCCTAAGCTCGCTTCATGGTCGATCACCGGCGCCGTACCGCGTCGGCGAGCCAGCGAGTTCGAACGGGGTTCCAAGAACATGCAACGCATTTCTTAAACAAGTTGCACAACAAGCGTTGGCCGACTGCCAGATCCGACAACCCCAAACTCCAGGCCCCACGTCGGGGCCGGCCAAAGGTCGCCGACCAAGGCTATAAAATTTCCGCTGGTTCAATTCGCGCGGGATGCCCGACTTTGCGCACGACGTCTGCCACATGACTCGTAAGACCAACATCGCCAACCAGTACCACGCCCTCAGAGGCACTGAGTAGACCCAGCTCCCTTCTTAGAGCCTCAAGTCCATTAGAGACAAGGAAACGACGCCAACTTGCGGCCTCACCTGGCACCAGGACTTTTGAGCTGCTCAGGGTCGCACCTCGATGCATTTGAACTATCCAGGCTTGGTTGCCATCGTGTACCCACTCGAATCTCACGGGACCCAAGCGCCGTTCCGCTGTTCCGAACAATCTAAGGACGTCCTCGACGACTCGACTCGGCAAACTCCCCGGGCGCGCCTTACCCCGCATCAATTCTTCGCCTTCGCCTTCTTTCCCTTCTATCACCGGCGCACCCGTCACATCAACAATCAGCGCTCCAGAATATTTTGGCGGAACCCCTTGCTGCGAAAGAACGGAGGATATTTCCTCCCCATCCGGATCTTCCTGCGCCATTAAAACGAACGGATCAATCCACCCGCGATGCGTCGTATATTTCCCGGGGACCTGTTCTTTAGGGCACGTTCGGAGCCAACGCTCTCCGCTTCCCGTATCGCTGCCAAAGGTGAAAGGCGCGACACGTCGAGAGATTACTGTGGTTTTGGGGACCGGTAGCCCGATTTGATCCGCAATCAACAGGCCGAAGGCTTTATCACCGATCAATCGACTGAACCGATTTGGCCACGCGATATTTGCGACGATCGGCGCGTCACCAACGAGTTCCAATTCCCAACCCAAAATCGGGCTGTTCTTCCACCCGCGTGGCTTGGGGTGGATGCTGAACTCCAATCGATAGTCCTCGCCGATCTCGCGCCCCAAAACGACGCCATAGACTGTCTCGATCATGTTGACAGCCCATTCGCGTGGCAGCGACGCGACACCAGGCTTTTCGACGCAACGCGGAGTGTCATCCGGTGCGAATTCAGCGGTGCCCCCTTGCAACACGCCCGAGACGCCACCATCGTGAATATCGACCGTCTCATTAATGATCACATGGAATCCAGCGCTCAGGATTCGCAAGGCAGTGGAGACAACGTCGGACGGTTGCTTCAACCCATAAACGAACTCGTGGCTTCGAGGATCATCCGGTCGGAAGCTTCGGACGTTCAGCGAGTGTTCCGAGCTGCGTTCCATCAGACGATCAACCGCTTCCTCGATACTTCCGAAACGGTGGTTCGGCTCGTATCCCAGCACACGCGCGAACTCCTGTCGGCCCTCGCCCTGTGCGACTGGCGAAAAACTAACAAACTGAGCCACGTTGACGAAATTTGCCAACTGGTCCAGGGATTCATCCTTTCGGAAAGAGTGTGCTTTTTCCTGCATTGTCCTAATCCAATTAGAGGTCGTAGGCCCGAAGAACCTTCACCATGTTTGCCACAAAATCAGACCTTCGGCCCAACTCCTCCATGTTAGCTAGCCCCTCGGCAACCAGTCGGCGGCCAGTTGCGAGGGAGACCGCCACATCGTCTTCATCCATCACCGGAATCCCGCGCGCCGCCGCGTGACGAAATTCTGCGACGCAACCGATGCTGTACTGCCAGCCATTCACGACAATCATCTCTTCCGCAAATTGATCAATCACGCGCAACCAAAACGACAGGTAGTCGGTTTGGCTCCATTGCGGAACCCGCAGGCTGGCCGGTTCGATGACTGCCCGAACACGCCTGCGACGTGCCGCCTCAGCGACCGCTCGGATTCGTCGTTCATTCGGCTCAACAACTTCCGCACGTAGCCGGGAGGCGTAAGCGTCCTTGTTCGCAATCGCTTCGCCGTCAGTCACGAGCCAATCCAAAAAGTGGCGTCCGGTTGTAATGGGACCGCTCACATACGTGGCCTTCCCATCGCCAACCGCGCATGCGAGCGCACGCAACAGGGGCTCAGGCTCAACTGTATCAGCTCGAAATTCAGCATATTCGCTCATTCCGTCCCCTTTATCCGGCACTTCCCACCAACACCACACTTCATCCTACACGCTCGTAACCGCTTGGTTCGCTGGTCTTTTTATTCAGACTAGGCGGAGCAACAACGCCACACGGTCAAAGTTTTTCAGAAACGGAGCATGGTGCTCAACCAGCTTTCGGGAGGCGTCTTCATTGAACGCTGCACCCTCAGCGTCGTCACTACGCATGACGCTGATCGCCTTCTTAACGGCCCGCTCTTGGACTTTGTCCAGTCCAGTTTTTCCCTGTGACAATTCGTCCTCGTGAGCCTCGCAGTAAAGCGCAATCAGCCCGAGAAATTCGCCGATCGGCGTCTCGCGAGGCGGCAATGGTTCGGTTCCCGCAAAGAAGCGAGACGTATAGGCCTCAATCGAGGTAGTTCTAGACCGCTTAACGAATGCCTTACGAAGGGTTTCTAGAGTCGTCCCATTTGGAGAGTTTGTACGGACGATCGTGCCCTGAATATCCTTGAAGCCGAGGAACAGGGACGCGCGTCCAAGCGATTGATAGTCATCGTCAGATAAAGTCGCCCCGGTGTCACCGGTTACGACCAGCTTCGCTTTCGCAATCTGCTGCTTGATGATCTCGACTCGCTTTTCCTGCGCGGGCGGCAACACGAGGAACTTCTCATCGATGCGGCCGGTACGCTTGATTGCTGCGTCAATTCGATCCTCGTAATTCGTCGCGACGATGAAGAGAGAGCGCTGCTGCGCGCGAAGGTCGTTCAGCTTGGTGAGCATGCCCGGCGTCATGAACTGAAATACCGTATCTTGCTTGGTGTACCGCTCCGAGTCGCGGTCGAGCAAGAAGTGGTCAATTTCATCAAACAAAACAACGCAGGAATGCTGAGCCATCAACACTGTGAAGATGTTCTTGGCCCGCGCTTCCACTTGCGCGCCGCCTTCGGCAAGAAAATCACTTACCGTTATTGTGAGCAGCCGACGACGCAATGCGTTTGCTACACCCTTCGCAATGGTCGTCTTGCCCGTGCCTGGCGGCCCGTAAAGAAGCATCGAATAGTATTTGTCCGCATCCTCACGCATGTGCGGCACAACGTACTCCTCGCCGATTCGGCGATAAACCTCTAACTCGTCCCCCAACCCCTTGACCGGCTCATTTTTGACAGTTTTGGACCAAGGCTCGTAGCTGATCGGCTCCTGCGTAAAGCGAGCGAGAACGAGCGTGGTTCGCGCAACATGGCGGTGCAGCGCGTTCTTATAGCCCAGCAGGAACTCCATGACTTGGCTTGTCTCCCACAGGTGCACACGAGTGGGATCATTCACATGCTCTGAATGCCATCCCATCGTCTCACCTGCCGAACCGCCAACTCCTTGGACTTGAACGGCACGTGCTCGCAGCCATTGCCAGTAACGACGCAAGAGCGGAATACATTTTGATCCGTATGCATCGCCAATTTGATCCGCGTCAAAAATGGCGCAAGCGCGCATAAGCGAGTTTGCGATCTCCACACTGACGGGAAAGAGGACAAGTCCCTGCGGCGTCGATAGGAACGGCTTCACCGGCCTCCAATACGCGCTTTCCTGCTGGGCTGACGAGAGCACCAGCATGACACGATCGAACACCGTTCGGTCGACCGTGCTAGGTTTGCATATCAGCATCCCTTCCAAGCAAAAGACGAGTTCCGCAGGATCGAACCGGCTATCGGGAATTGCGCTGAACGACAGTTGCTGGTGGAGCGTTACCTCGAAAAAGCGATGGCACGTTTCAAGCCATTCGGAACTCGCTTTTGCCTCGCTCTCGGCGACTAACTCGTCCCTGGCAGCGGAGGGCATACTGACCGGCGCGGGTTGCTCCGAGGCGTCATCCTGCGACGCTTGAGTGCTCGGCGTCAGATCCTTATCGAACAGCCGCCGAATCGTCTGCGCAAGGCGCAAAACGGTAAACGCGTGCTCGGCGGACGTGTTGTTATCCTTCGGGGTGAACAGGGCGGTACGTGTTTCGGGATTTGCCCAACCGTCGGCCTTCTTCCGCACAACATCTTTCAATCGCGGCAGAAGTTCGCTCCATTTGCTGGATAAGGCGCCGCTGGCATCGAGCGAAGTCCAATCCGCCTTGCTAAGCTCCGCAAGCCAAGCAACCGTAAAGATGTCGTCGTTCCCATACGTCGAAGACTTGGTCAAACGATCGGTCCGAGAGGACACTGACTTAAGAAGGTCTTCCAGTGCCTCGATGACAATCGTCTCTAGGTTCCTAGATTTCTTCGGCGAAAAGACTTCTTCGGATCCGTCGACCGGAAACAGATTTGCCCGCGTAGCGAAGCCTCTCCGGCGGTTGTCTTCACCACGGAAATAGCCGGCGAAACGAAGCAGTGAGTTAGCGATCATTGCCGTCGTACTCTGCGACAACTGATCATTGTCTTCGCTATTTGTTTCGGGGGCTGCAAGACTGCCCTGCTCCGCATTACGGGAAGTCGAAGCCCTAACAGGTGCACCATTAACCAGCTGGTATGGCCACGCCAGATCACGCTCGAAACCGATTTCGTAGATAGCAGCTACCGATTTCGCGGTTGCGTCGATGTCCGCGAGGTCTGCTACATCGATCGGATAATCTTCGGTCAGATATTTTTCCAACGTGGTCATGCTGCGCGCCCCCAACGGTGTCTGGTTGATTTGGTGCGTATTGTACCGTTTTGGAATGTCGCCTTAGCCGTGCAATCGAATTTGACGCAGGCAAATTAACCGTAAGACGCGCGGCGCCGGCCCTACTGTCGAGGGAGCCGATAGCTAGGACGTATGGCAGTAAGGGACGGAATCAGATCTGTAGATTTGCTTCCGCAAACCCAGCTTCGAGAGGTGGTTTTCCGTACAGATTCCGTACAGAAATGCAGCTAATTTTAAAGGCAGGCTTACCGCCTGATTTAAAACGGTTTTTTGGTGCGCCCGGCTGGGATCGAACCAGCAACCCCTGCCTTCGGAGGGCAGTACTCTATCCATTGAGCTACGGGCGCTTCAACACGACAGCGCGGCAACCTGAGCGGATGCGACGCCAAAGCGAGAC
>Ga0310811_10013719_pt1 | contig 10559 bp, 10 predicted proteins | sample YCmetagenome_FD_207642 | JGI IMG/M metagenome (GOLD analysis project Ga0310811, IMG submission 207642) | Soil microbial communities from experimental microcosm in Duke University, North Carolina, United States - YC | ecosystem: Engineered > Artificial ecosystem > Soil microcosm > Unclassified ... | reverse complement strand
GGGCCCGGCATCGGACTCGCCTGGTCGATCGGTTATTCATACGCACTCACCACCGTTCCCAGCGGGTGCCCCGGTGCAGCGCCGTCACGCGCGGCCGAGGCCGGTCTGCGCTGTCAGTTTGTGCGGACTCAGTTTGTGCGGATCCGCAGTTCGTGCGGATCCGGCTGCGCGGATTCGGGCTGTCGGGTGCCGGCCCCCGCTCGCCGCGGTCGTCGTGATCACCGCGATCGTCGCGGCCGTAACGGGCGGACGCGCCCCAACTCGCACGGACCTCCTCGCCGGACGGCGGCGGATCGTCCCCAATGACCAGTCTTATACCCATCGCCCGCGGCCCGCCATCAGTGAGCCGCGATCATCTCTCCCGCTGCCCCGCGCGCGCTCCCCGGGCACGTCGGAGATGCGTGAGAGGATCGGGGGAACGCGATCGACCTTCCCCTGTCCTGCCCTCGGGAGGCGGCATGAGCGGTCCTGTGAGCACCCTCCACGCGACGCAGGTGGGCTACGGCCGGCCCGACGGCCGCTGGGTGCTGTTCGCCACCGTGCTCGGCACGGGAATGGCCTTTCTCGACGCGACCGTCGTCAACATCGCGTTGCCGCACATCGGCGCCGATTTCCACGCCGGCGCCGCCTCGCTGCAGTGGATCGTGAACGGCTACACGCTCAGCCTCGCCGCGCTGATCCTGCTGGGCGGCTCGCTCGGGGACCGGTTCGGCCGGCGGCGCACCTTCGTGGTGGGCGTGGCCTGGTTCGCCGTCGCGTCGCTGCTGTGCGGCGTGGCACCCGACGTGGGCCTGCTCATCGTGGCGCGGGTGCTGCAGGGCGTCGGCGGCGCGCTGCTCGCGCCGGGGTCGCTGGCGATCATCGAGGCGTCGTTCCGGCCCGAGGACCGGGCCCGCGCCATCGGCGCCTGGTCCGGGCTCGGCGGCGTTGCCGGGGCGATCGGCCCGTTCCTCGGCGGCTGGCTGGTCCAGGCGGCCTCCTGGCGGCTGGTGTTCCTGATCAACGTGCCGGTGGCGGTCGTGGTGTGCCTGGCCGCGCTGCGCCGCGTGCCGGAGTCGCGCAACCCGGACGCGGCGCGCCGGCTCGACCTGGTCGGCGTGGTGACCGCGGCGGCCGGCCTGGCCGGGCTGACCTACGGATTCACCGCCTGGCCGGAGCGCGGCGGCTCGAACCCGATGGTGCTCGCGGCGCTCGCCGTGGGGGTGGCCGGGCTGGTCGGCTTCGTGTTCGCCGAGCGGCACGCCCGCGAGCCGATGCTGCCGCTCGAGATCTTCCGCTCCCGGGCGTTCACCGCGGCGAACCTGGTGACGTTCGCGGTGTACGCGGCGCTCGCCGGGGTGCTGTTCCTGGTGGTGCTGAACCTGCAGGTGGTGGCGAACTACTCGGCGCTCGCGGCCGGAGTCTCGCTGCTGCCCATCACGATTCTGATGCTGCTGCTCTCGGCGCGGGCGGGGGCGCTGTCACAGCGGATCGGACCGCGGATCCCGATGACCCTGGGCCCGATCGTCTCGGCGTGCGCGCTGCTGCTGTTCTCCCGGATCGGGGCGGGCGCCGTCTACGTGCGCGATGTGCTGCCCGCGGTGGTGATCCAGGGCCTCGGCATGGCGCTGACGGTGGCGCCGCTGACCGCCACCGCCCTCGGCTCCGCCGAGGAACGCCACGCGGGCGTGGCCAGCGGCGTCAACAACGCCGTCGCGCGTGCCGCCGGGCTGCTGTCCATCGCGATCCTCCCGCTGGCCGCGGGCCTGGGCGGGGGCAGCCTGACCGTCGCCGCGGACCTCGGGCCGATGTACCACCAGGCGATGCTGATCTGCGCCGGGCTGCTGCTGGCCGGCGCCGTGCTCGCCTTCCTCTTCGTCCCGAACCGGCTGCCCTCCGCGGCCGAGGCCGAGCCGCAGCCCGAGGCCGCGCACACGTACTGCGCGATCAGCGGCACCCCGCTGCAGCCGCACGCGCTCGGCGACAGCGTGCCGGTACGGGCCGACGCCGACGACTGAGCCGGCCGGTCACTGAGCCGGGCGACGACTCGCAGCGGATCCTTCCGTGACGCAGCAGGGCTACCTCCCGCGCGCCTCGCACCGCGTCGTACACCGCGCCCGGCCAGGGCATCGGATTCATGGGGCACGAGGACTCGTTCGCCGGTTCGACCAGCGACATCGTGCGCTACGTCCGCTTCCGCGAGGGCACGCTCCACCCGATCGGGCAGCAACGGCGCGCTCGACGGCTCGACGGCTCGCGGGCACCAGCAGTCACCACCTGTCCCGATGATCGAGACATGCGTCCACTCCCGCACGGATACACGAATCGGACCGTCGGCGACGCCGTGCACGTCGAGAAGACATATCAGGGACCGGATGCTCAGCGGCCGTTCGAATGCGAACGCAGCGCGCTGACCGAACTGCGGGACATGCTGCCGGTGCCGCGGGTGTACGCGGCGGGAGCGCGGGTGCTGAGCCTTGAGTTCCTTCCCGGCACGCACGGCCAGGAGTTGATCGAGCAGGGCCACGCGGAGGATGTGTTGCGCACCTGCGGTCTGCTGCTGCGCCGGCTGCACGAGGCGACGGCCGACGGCGGCGCCCACGTGCTGGTTCACGGAGATTTCGGGCCGAACAACGTGCTGCTCGACCCGCGGACGTTCGCCGCGACGGGCCTGCTGGACTGGGAGTTCGCGCATCGCGGAGATCGCGTCGAGGACCTGGCGTGGTGCGAGTGGATCGTGCGCACGCACCATGCGCGGGAGTGCGCCGCGCTGGCGGATTTCTTCGCGGCCTACGGCGGTCCGGTGCCCGCCTGGGGCGAGCGTCGGGCGGCGATGGTCGCTCGCTGCCGAGAGTTGCGGGAGTTCTGCCGGCGCTGGGAAGGCGGCGAGGACGGGCCTGCAGTGCGGCAGTGGTCGCGGCGGGAGGCGGCGACGGCGGCCTGGGCGGAGTAACGCGCGGGCGCGCCGCCGGGGCGGAAAATCCCTGGGGCGGGCGGAACAGCGACAGTACGCTGTCACGCATGTGCAGGTACGTGCTCGTCGAGGGGGTGAGCGACCGGGTGGCGCTGGAGGTGCTGGCCCGGCGGCGCGGGCTCGACCTGGCGGCGGACAAGGTGGTGCTCGTGTCGATGGACGGGATCACCAACCTGGGGCACTTTCTGGCGCGCTATCTCGCGGCGGACGGGCCGCCCGGCGGGGTGCCGCCGGCAGGGCTCTACGACGGCGCCGAGGAGCGGGTGGTGCGGCGGGCGCTGGCCCGGGCCGGGCTGGATCCGGCGCCCGGGCCGGCCGGACTGGAGGCGCTGGGGTTCTTCGGCTGCACGCCGGATCTGGAGGACGAGCTGATCCGCGCGCTCGGGCCCGCCGCCGTGGAACGGTTGGTCGAGGCCGACGGGCGGCTGCGCTCGTTCCGCACGCTGCAGAAGCAGCCCGCGCATCGCGACGAGAGCCTGCACGACCAGTTGCGGCAGCTGATGAGCGGGCGCTCCGGCTACAAGGAGCACTATGCCGCCGTGATGGCCGAAGCGGTGCCGCTCGACCGCGTACCCCGCCCGCTGGACGCGATCCTCGCCTATATCCGTGTCAATCGCTGACAATCCGGTCGTATCAGACCATTCCGATGCAGACCGTCGGAAGCACGTCGCAAGCTGTTGATGATACATCCGTTATCTGTGATATTCTGGCAGGCCGATCTGCAGACCTCTGTCAGGAATCGAGACCTCCCCGAAGGACTTGCGCATCGTGGCCACGCACTGGGCACCGCTTCCCGCCGGGCTGAACACGGCGGCCCGGCGTCTGGTCGGAGAGCTGCGCGCGCTCAAGGACGCGCACGGCATCTCCCTCGCCCAGCTGAGCACCTCCACCCACTACAGCCGGGCCTCCTGGGAGCGCTGGCTCAACGGCAAGCGGCTGATCACCGGCGCCGCGCTCACCGCCGTCTCCACCCGCTTCGGCGCCGACCTGGTGGCGCTCACCACGCTGCTGCACGAGGCACGGATCGACGATGATGGCGCGGACGCCGCGCAGGAGCCCCAGCCGCCGTCGGCCGCGGCGCGCGAGGCCCGTCCCGGCGCGGCGAGCGCGCAGCCGGCGACGGACGACGAGGACCCGGACGCCGCCGCGGACGAGGACGACGACGCCGAGACCCCCGTGCTCGCGCAGCTGCCCGCCAGCACGGCCGACTTCACCGGCCGCCGCTCGCAGGTAGAGGACCTGTGCGCGGCGCTGCTGCCGGGCGCCGGCGATCCCGGCCAGGTCTCGATCGCGGCGGTCACCGGCGGCGGCGGGCTCGGCAAGACCACCTTGGCCGTGCACGTCGCGCACCGCATCGCCGACCGCTTCCCGGACGGGCAGCTGTACGTCGACCTGCTCGGCGCCGGGGAGAACGCGCTCACCCCGGAGACCGTGCTCGCCCAGTGGCTGCTCGCCCTCGGCGACGACCCGGACGAGCTGCCGGCCGGGCTGGCCGAGCGGGCGGCCCGCTACCGCAGCCTGCTCAGCCGCGTGCGGATGCTCGTGGTGCTGGACAACGCCAGGGACGCCGAGCAGGTGCGCCCGCTGCTGCCCGCCAACAACTGCTGCGCCGTGCTGATCACCAGCCGCAGCCGGCTGGCCGAGCTGCCCGGCGCGTACAAGCTCGGCCTGTCCTCGCTGCCCGACGACGACGCGCTGATCCTGCTGGCCCAGCTCGCCGGCGCCACCCGGCTGGCCGCCGAGCCGGAGGCCACGGCGGAACTGCTGCGCGCCTGCGGCGGCATCCCGCTGGCGCTGCGCATCGCCGGGGCGCGGCTGGGCGCGCGCGCCACCTGGCCGGTCTCCACGCTCGCCCGCCGCCTGTCCGACCAGCGCCGCCGGCTCGACGAGCTGGCCATCGGCGACCTGGCCGCCCGCGCCAGCTTCCAGGTCAGCTACACCGCGCTGGCCAAGGCCGGGCACGACGGCGCGCCCTCCCCGGAGCGCGCGTTCCGGCTGCTCGGCCTGGCCAGCGGGCCCGACATCTCGCTGCCCGCGGCCTCCGCGCTGCTCGGGCTCGGCGAACGGCGCGCGCAGACGATGCTGGAAGGGCTCGTCGACACCCACCTGCTCGAGTCCCCGGAGCCCGACCGCTACCGGATGCACGACCTGGTCCGGCTCTACGCGGCCGAGCAGGCCGCGCTCGAGGAGGACGCGGACGAGCGCCGGCTCGCCGTCGGCCGGCTCACCGGCTGGTACCTGGCGACGGCCGCACGCTCGCACCGGCACCTGTCCCCGCAGTCCCGCCCGGTTCCGGTGGACGGCCTCGAACAGGCCGGGCCGGCCGTAGAGTTCGCCACGTACCAGCAGGCGATGGACTGGTGCGAGCGCGAGCGGCCGAACCTGGTGGCCGCGGTGCTGCAGGCCGCCGAGTACGGGTGCAACGAGGCGTGCTGGAAGCTCGCCGCGGCCATGCTCGGGTTCTTCAACGCCCGCCGCTACCTGGCCGACTGGACCTCCACCCACCTCGCCGCGCTCGGCGCCGCGCAGGCCGCCGAGGACCTGGTGGGCGAGGCGTGGATCCAGAACAACCTCGGCTTCGTGTACTTCTACTGGGCCGAGACCCAGCGCAAGGCGCTGGACTGCTTCGAGCGGTCGCTGCAGCTGCGGGTGCGGCTCGGCGACCGGCTCGGCGAGGCGATCGCGCTCAACAACGTCGGCGGCGCCTACCACCGGCTCGGCGACCACGCCGAGGCGATCCGGGCGCTGGAGGAGGCCGCGCGGATCCGCGAGGAGCTCGGCGACGAGCTCGGCGTCGGACAGGCCTACCTGAACATCGGCTGCATCCTGACCGACCAGCGCGATCTGGTCGCGGCCGAGCCGTACCTGCTGCGCGCGCTGCGCACCACCGACCAGCTCGGGAATCTGCAGCTGTACATAAAGTCGCTCAACACGCTGGGCGACGTCTACGCCGGCCTCGGCCGCATCCGCGAGGCCAAGGACTACCTCTTCCGCTCGCTCGAGCTCAGCCGCGAACTGCGCGAGCTGGACGGGGAGGCGAGCGCGCTGCAGAACCTGGGGCGCACGTACCACGCCGACGGCGACACCGAGGCCGCGCTGCGCTGGTGGCAGCAGGCGCTGGAACTCTACGAGCGCTACGACGACCCGCAGGCCGACACTGTGCGCGAGGAGATGGCTGAGGCGGGCGCCGGCGGCGTGCGGTAGCGGCCGGGCGAAGAGCGGAGACTCGTGGCGTCGTGGCGTCGTGGCGTCGCGTCGGCCGACGCGAGCCGTGTTCGCTGACAGCAGAGCGGGGATCCTGCCCGGACGCGTCCGAGCACCTAGGCTAGTTGTTGACTTCGTGGAGTGTTGGGAGCGCCTGTGGACATTGTGGAGCGTCGGGAGCAGACGGACGCCGACCCGGCGCGCCGGCGGCGCGAGCCGCTGTGGCGCGACGTGATCGGCGAGGTGCTGCGATGCGAACGGCGGGCCCAGGCACGCACGCTGCAGGACGTGGCCGACACGGCGCGGATCTCGATGCCGTACCTGTCCGAGCTCGAACGCGGCCGCAAGGAGGCCTCCTCGGAGATCCTCGCGGCCGCGGCCAACGCCCTGGGACTGAGCCTGTCCGAGCTGATCAGCCTGGTGCAGGACCGGCTCGGCAGCTACGAGCACACCTTCGCGGCGCAGGCCAGGACCGGCACGGACAGCCGCGACGCGCTCTGCCTCGCCGCGTAGCGGCGCTCGCAGTGGCCTGACTTGCAGCGGCCTGATCGGCGCCCGGCCTGCCGCCGTCGTTCATCGCGGCCGCGCCAGGACACGCTTGTCGATGATCGCGTCGGCCAGGCCGAACGCGACCGCGTCCTTCGCCGTGAAGACCTTCTCCCGGTCCATCTCAGTGCGCAGCGTCGCCGTGTCGTGCGGGGTGTGCCGGGCCAGGATCTCCTCGACCTGCTCGCGGATCCGCAGCATCTCCTTCGCCTGCAGTCCGAGGTCGGAGACCATGCCGCGCTGCCCCTCGCTCACCGGCTGCCCGAGCACCACGCGGGCGTGTTCGAGCACGAACCGGTGGCCGGGATCGCCCGCGGCGAGCAGCACCGCGGCGGTGGAGCCCGCCTGGCCGACGCAGTAGGTGTACACGGGCGCTGCGATGAAGCCCATGGTGTCGTAGATCGCCATCAGCGCCGGGTACGAGCCGCCGGGGCTGTTGATGTAGATCGAGATCGGTGAGTCCTGACTCTCCGACTCGAGATGGATCAGCTGGGCGATCACGACGTTGGCCACGCCGTCGTCGATCCCGGTGCCCAGGAACATGATCCGCTCCGACAGGAGTCTGCTGTAGACGTCGTAGGCGCGCTCACCCTGCGGGGTGCGCTCGATCACGGTGGGGATGGTGTACTGGCCCATGGGTTGTCTCACAGTCCGATCCGCCGCGCCGGGACGGGCGGGCGCAGCTCCGCGAGGGAGCCGACGACCTCGTCCACCATGCCGTAGTCCTTCGCCTCCTGCGCCGAGAACCAGCGGTCCCGGTCGCTGTCGCGCTCGATGGTCTCCCGCGTCTGGCCGGTGCGTTCCGCGGTGAGCTTCTCGATCACCCGCTTCATGTACTCGTGGCTCTCCGCCTGGATCGCGATGTCCGCGGCGGTGCCGCCGATGCCGGCCGAGGGCTGGTGCATCATGATCCGGGCGTTGGGCAGGGCGTAGCGCTTGCCGGGCGCGCCGACGGTCAGCAGCACCTGGCCCATGCTCGCGGCGAAGCCGATGGCGATGGTCGCCACCGCGTTCGGGATCAGCCGCATCGTGTCGTAGACGGCCAGCCCGGCGGTCACCGAGCCGCCCGGGCTGTTGATGTAGAGGAGGATGTCGGCGTGCGGGTCCTCGCCCGCGAGCACCAGCAGTTGCGCGCACACGCGCTGCGCCGACTCGTCGTTCACCTCGGTGCCGAGGAAGACGATCCGCTGCGCCAGCAGCTCGTTCGCCAGATGGTCGTCGAAGGTGGTAGCCATGCCTCCACTGTCGGCCGGTACGGCCCGCGACCACAGCCCTTTCGGCCAGCAGCAGATCTGCCGAGAGCAGAGGGCTGCGGACGGGTCACACCTCGACCGGCGGCAGCGCGTTGCGCAGCCGGATGCCGCTGAACCCGAGCGAACCGGCGATCACCGCGTCCCAGAACGCCCACAGGTTCGGCAGCACCCTGAGCTGGATGCCCGCATTCTCGTGCAGGGAGAGCAGATCGCCGACGGGCTCCGCCGGGCCGAGCGGCTCGACCGTCAGTTCGCTGACGTAGGCGTGCGGTTCCGCCGGATCCCTTCCGGGCGTTCGGGGACCCGGCTCCGCAGACTCCCCGAACGCCCGGAAGTCCGCCGCGTCGAATCGGTACGCGTAGAGCTCGACCGTGCGGATCGCCTCCAGCCACCCGTACTCGACCGCGTGCACCCGCTCTCCGCCGCCCGGGCCGAGGATCAGGGCCCTGTCCTCGGCCGTGGTGGACGGCCGGACCCACGCCATCGCGCGCGGGCACTGCCGGGGGAACCAGTAGGAGGGTGCCTGGGTCGCGTCGACCGCCCAGACATAGGGTTCCGGCTGTTGCGCGGTCGCGGCGACGTGCGGGCTGAACCGCCTGATCGCCGGGTCTTCGGAGAAGTGCAGAACCTGGCCGGTTTCCGGGAGCATCCGGTCAGAATCTCAGAACCCGACCACGGCCGTGCCCAGCGCCTCGAACAGCGCGACCAGCGCCGCGCGCGCCTCCCGGTGCTCGCGCCGCGACAGGGCCCGCACGTGCCCCAGCCACCACGGCGCCTGCGCCGGCCGGGCGCCCAGATCCGGCTCCAGCACCCGGCGCAGGACACTGATCTCCTCGGGGTCGGCCACGGCCGGCCCGGCCGCCTCGGCCGCCCAGCCGTCGTCCGCCGACGGCAGTACCGCGACCTGCGCCGAGCCCGACCGCCCCGGCGTCCCGCGCCGCCACCACGCCCCACCCTGCCGCACCCGGCGAGACTACGCTCACATCGGCCGCCGAGCCACCGCGCCGGCGCGGCGCACGTGCGACGATAGGGGCTGAAAACACAGAGAGAACCTGTCACGAGAAGCGCAGGAAAGAAGGCTCGACCCCGATGACCAGCCAGCCCAACGCCTCCTATTCCTATACGGTGCGCCTGGAGGCACCGTCCCGCGGCAACGCGGTCTCCAAGCTGACCCGCACCGTGGAGGACGCCGGGGGTGAGATCACCGCGCTGGACGTGTCGGGTTCGGGCAACGAGCGGCTGCGCATCGACGTCACCATCGCCGCCTACAGCAGCGCGCACGCCGCGCAGATCACCGACGGCCTCAAGGCGATCGACGGCATCGAGGTCGGCCGCGTGTCCGACCGCACCTTCCTGCTGCACCTCGGCGGCAAGATCGAGATGGCATCGAAGGTGCCGCTGCGCAACCGCGACGACCTGTCCATGGTCTACACCCCGGGCGTCGCCCGCGTGTGCAAGGCGATCGCGGACAACCCGGAGGACGTGCGCCGGCTGACCATCAAGCGCAACTCGATCGCGGTGGTCACCGACGGGTCCGCGGTGCTCGGCCTCGGCAACATCGGCCCGAAGGCCGCGCTGCCGGTGATGGAGGGCAAGGCGGCGCTGTTCAAGCGGTTCGCCGGCATCGACGCGTGGCCGATCTGCCTGGACACCCAGGACACCGAGGAGATCATCCGCACGGTCAAGGCGATCGCGCCGGGCTTCGCCGGCATCAACCTCGAGGACATCTCCGCGCCGCGCTGCTTCGAGATCGAGCGGCGGCTGCGCGAGGACCTGGACATCCCGGTCTTCCACGACGACCAGCACGGCACCGCGATCGTCGTGCTCGCCGCGCTCACCAACGCGTTGCGGGTGGTCGGCAAGGACCTCGCCACGGTGCGCATCGTCGGCTCGGGCGCGGGCGCGGCCGGCACCGCGATCATCAAGCTGCTGCTGGACGCCGGGGCCAAGGACATCACCGTCGCCGACTACCACGGCGTGGTGCACAGCGGCCGGGACGACCTCGGCGGCCCCGGCTCCGACCTGCGCTGGGTGGCCGAGCACACCAACCCGGCCGGATACACAGGCACCCTGCGCGAGGCGCTGGCCGGCGCCGACGTGTTCATCGGGGTGTCCGCGCCGAACATCCTCGACGGCGCGGACATCGCGACCATGGCGCCGAACTCGATCGTGTTCGCCCTCGCCAACCCGGACCCGGAGGTGGACCCGGCGGCCGCGCGCGAGCACGCCGGGGTGGTGGCCACCGGCCGCAGCGACTACCCGAACCAGATCAACAACGTGCTCGCCTTCCCCGGCTTCTTCCGCGGCCTGCTCGACGCGCAGAGCCACGAGATCCGCCCGGAGATGCTCGTCGCCGCGGCCCGCGCGCTGGCCGACGTGGTCAAGGAGGACGAGCTCAACGCCAACTTCATCGTCCCGTCCGTGTTCGACCCCGAGGTGGCCAGCGGCGTGGCGGCCGCGGTGAAGGACGTGGCGCTGGCGATCAGGGCCTGACCGGCACAGCCCGGACCGGCACAGCGCAAACAGGCAGAGCACAGACAGGCAGAGCACGAACAGACGCAGCGCAACAGGCAGAGCACGAACAGGCGCAGAACGACCGGCCC
>Ga0310811_10013717_pt1 | contig 10560 bp, 5 predicted proteins | sample YCmetagenome_FD_207642 | JGI IMG/M metagenome (GOLD analysis project Ga0310811, IMG submission 207642) | Soil microbial communities from experimental microcosm in Duke University, North Carolina, United States - YC | ecosystem: Engineered > Artificial ecosystem > Soil microcosm > Unclassified ... | reverse complement strand
AACTGACGAGCGGCTCTGTAACTATCTGAAGCTCGTTGTAGCCGTTAGCAATGGCTCCGTAGTCTTGCCACGCAGGCATATAGCCGTTTAACGTCAGCACACCGACGTTCATGGTTTGCATACGTAAATACAGCGAGTCGCCTTCGTTTAGGCTGTAAACGTGCCAGGTCCGCATGAGGTAGCAGACCTGTACCTCGTTGTGGATCGGCTGCATCCAACCACCAATGTCAGACGGAGCCCCAGACGTCCCGCCCTCCAGCACTGGCTGCTGAACCCACCACTGCCCATCGGGTCCGCCCGCGTTGAATGGCCAGTGATCAGCATCATGCTCGCCACTGGTCATGTCGTAGGTAACGGTGGAGAGACGATTGGTGAAGTTCAAGTTCTGCAGATACGCCATGTAGTGACCGTTGGTCGTCAGGGCAGCGTGCAGCCTGACATCTGAGGCTACGGATAGCGGGAACGGATAGGCATAGGTACCACCCGTGTACAGGCTAACGACGTTGAGCGGGTTCCAGAAGAACTGCTTAGGTACAGGGCCGGCGCCAGATGGCTTTTGTGCCGGATCCATGTCCGGTGCGATGAAGATGCTAAGCCCGTACCCCGTCGTCGGTGACGACGAGACCATGATCCAGCTTGCCGTTGACAGATCGATCGGAGTTATGTCGCTGCTGGTGTAGGTGAGAACAGAGACAGGATCCCAGCCGCCGTCCTCATACTCGATGAAGTCGCCAGCCTTGATGGTCGCTGTGGGAGCAGTACTGGCAACCGTCAGCAGGACTCCGGTGCTGCGGCGGGAGGCGTTAACCGTTGGGTTGTACGCAAAGTGACCACTGACCGCATACGAGTACCCGTAGAAGGTATCGGTGTGCTCGTGCGTACCGGGAATCTCATGCCGGCTGTATTCCCCGACCCCTAGAAAGAAGCTGGCCGTCGTGCCACCGCTGACGATCGCTGACATTGCCGGCACTCGGAACCAGATCGAGGACCCGGCCTGCATGAAGAATGGGTGAGTGGTGAACGCGTCTGTCTGCACGCCGGGGGTTGCGGTTAGGCACAGTTCGTTACTGATCTCTTGAATGTTGGGGTCGGTGAACGACCACTTCGGTCCGATCACTCCATCAGCAAAGTCATCTTCAAGGTTCGCGATGTCGTGCACATCGGACAGGGCATCAGTGTTGATGCCGTCGAAGTACCCAGCAGCCAGCACACTGGCGTCGCCTGAGGTGGCACTAGCGCGCAGGAATGGCTTGACGTCGGGGCCGAAGACCGGATCGATGGTGAACTTCGTGGTCCACGAGCCAGGGCTACCCGCCGAATCTGGCGCCGTCTGGGCGAGAATGTTGCTGCCGGAACCCTGCAGTCGCCACCAGGCGTGGGTCGTGGAGTTGTAGGTCCCGATCGAGACGTCGGTCGTGGTGCCGAGACCGTTGTTGTACTCCACCCAGAAGTTGCCGCTGGCACTGGTGCTGGCGGTGTCTACGTACATCGAGAAGTAGGCGGACCCGCTGACTGGATCCGAGACGCCGAGCATCGTGATGGCATGGGTATTGGAGGCGTCGTCCGGAACGGGCGTGACTCTGGCGAAGATGCCCTCGCTGTCAGCCAACTCCCAGCGGTGGCAGGAGGTCAGCTGCTCCGACCAGCTACTGAGGCCGCCCATCTGCAAGCGTCCCTTGTACGTCCGGGCTCTCTTGATCGGCAGGGTGTCGTCGGCCGGGAATCCTCGGTCCCAGCCAGTCCAGTTGATCCAGTCCACATAGTTGAAGTGGTCCGTCATCGAGGTTACTGGCGGTGAGGAATGGGTGCTCCCCGCCATGTTGAAGGCATCTACGAGGCCATTGATACCGATCAGCTGAACGTAGACCCCAGTAGTCGTGAACACCGTTGGGATCGGGGATGTCGTGATCGCCGTGTACGAACCCGGAGAACCGCTGCTGTCGGGAGCGTAGAAGAACTGAAGATTGCTGCCGTTCCGGGCGATCTTCAGCCAGTACGGAGCGCCGCCGCTGACCGTTGTAGGGCTGCCGCTGTCGCTCGCCACGAACGATTGATTGGTCTGCTGGGTGCCCACACCCCAGTTGATGATCGATGTGGTCCCCGCGTTGAACAGTTGGATGTACGCCTGAGCGAAGCCTGTCGAGGTGGGCGAGGACAGTTGAAGGACGACCCAGTTGTCAGCCTGAACTTTGGCCTCCGTCTTCTGCCCGTCCACTACCGGCCAGAGGGTCAACGTGGTGATGCCACCAGGCCACACGCCACTTGGTGCCACTGATGTGGTTCCCAGGGTGACCCAACTATTCCCACTGTGCCGTACGGGGCCTAGGTTCATTGGAGCCCAGGTACTGAGGTCCAGTCCGACAGTCGTGAAGTCATCACCGACGCCGCTGATGTAGCCCGTAGCCGCCGGCCCGGTCAGCGGAATGCTCAGCGGATACGGGATCTCGCTCGGGATCTCGAACTCGGTCATGCGATCGTCACCCAAGGATCTGGGTCGACCGGCGTTGGAACGTCGGTGACCTCTGCGACGTGAACCTGTGCCATCTTCAAGCGCCTGTTGCGCAGCATTGTCCCGGTACCACTGGTAACGCTGGACAGCCAGCGGTTGCCGTCTTCATCTCGAACGCAGATGTAGTTGACGTTCTGCCACTCCATGTTGAGCAGGTTCTTAAAGATCGGGGTGACGCCGGGTGACACAGCAGCGGCCTGTAGCAGGATCTGGCGATCGAACTGCTCACCGCCGCGCTCCATTGGCCGGAACGCGGTGTAGAAGTCGCGGTTGTACATCTGCTGCATCTGGACGAATCCAGCCTCGGGGAAGGTGAACTGCTCCTCCACCTGGGAGCTACCCATCCATGCCGAGGAGTAGGCAAGGTTTCCCGTACCGTCCTGGACCTCGTTCGTTGTGAACAGGAGCAGGTGTCCGCCGTCGATGCATCCGCCCTCGGCCCCGCCGTCAGGCATTGCCCCGAAGACCGACTCTGACCAGAAACTCGCGAACTCGTAGTTGTTGAGGGTTCGGATCCGGTACTCAGAGTCAAACCCAGGCCTGGCCTCGAAGTCGTTGAAGGTGGTAACCGCCGGGTTGGTAGCCCGCATGATGGTCTGCCACTCGTCATCTACATCGTCCCGGCGCTGCAGTTCGTAGTAACCGAACCAGAATTTCGGCGGCGTTACCTCAAGATCCGAGAACGACACCAGGCGCGACGAGGAAGAATCGTTCGTAGCTACGAATCCGATCTTGGTCCCCGTGGCTGCGGAACTGAGCACATACTCGAAGTTCCACATCGCGGATTCGGCGATGACCGCCGGCCAGACCTTTACCTTGATCTGCCGGTCCGAGGCCAGGATACGGATGCGGGCCGCCGACCCTGCCTCAATGGACAGATAGTCAATGGTCTCGGACCACAGTGTCGTTGGCGTCCCGCCGACCCGCTCAATGACCGTGAGCGTGACCGCATCGATGGTGCGGACCAGGTTGGCTTCGAGCCGGTTGTTTGCGTCCACGATGCGGAACCAGACGCCCAGGGTGAGCGCATTGGTGTCAGTCACCGAGGTCTCATTGGTCATCGTGACGGTTAGATCGAAGTCGTCCGCGATGGTGCTCGTGTCCAGGACCTGCGTCTTCGTACCGGAGGCGACGGTCATATAGCCCTTGTTGTCGTCCTCCACGGTATAGACGCCGGTACTAGATCCGGTCAGTTGGTAGGGCAATCCTCCGAATTCGACTTCTCCCCAGGAGCCAGTGACCGAGCGCCCGAAGGTGTCTTTCAGCGAGATCACGGTGTATCCGGAAGAGCCTGGCGGCTTACCGAGCCAAGAGACCTTGTTGTACCAGAGCCCGGTAGGGATGCAGCAGGAGTCGAAGCCACAGGCATCCGCATCCACGTCTTCGAGCGTCTGGAGCGTCGGCACAACCTCAAACCCACTGACCATCGGCGGGTCCTGCGAAAGCATCACCGTGATATCGGTGGCTTCGTCATACGTCGGCACCGTGACGCTGTGGGACCCGGACCAGGGGTACCAAGTGGCACCAACCGGGGTCACGTCGGAGCCGCCCACAGTCTCGGCAGCGCCGTAGGTTGCAGGTTCTGGGAACGCGGACGGGGCGTAGAACCCGGCGCCGACCTCGACGAAGCCGTCGAAGAAGTCGTCGTCCGTACGCTTGATGAGCGACGATGCCCCCATGACCTCCCAGCGGCTGCCGGCGGAGGCTCCGTAGGAGGACCAGACGACAGATGGGCGGCTGCCGACACCGAACTCCGGATAGGTGTCGAAGCGAAGCGTTACCTCGCGCCAACCATCCGACGTCAGTTCGTCGAGGTCATCGAAGTCATTGACAGTTATGCTGGTTGTTGATCCCCCGACCGTCACGGTCAGCGGCTGCGTCGTCTGGGGCTTGCGCCGTGCGTAGAAACGGATCCACGGCCACGCCTCGCTGGACAGAACTACATCGTCGTCGATAACTTGCGAAGTGACGTTAGTACCAAACACCTGGGAAGCGATCTGCGTCCCGTACGCCTGGGACTCGGGCAGGATGAACGTCTCGTATCCTCCGGATGCGGCCGAGTGCCCGGATACCTCCAGGATGATCTGGGGGATGTAGGCCGAGGTGCTGATCGTGATGGCCTCGCCCACCTTTGCGTTCCCCAGCCCAGAGGAGTACGGGATCGAGACCTGGACGCCAGGATGCGAAGGCAGCTGGTACAGCGGTCGCACGGCGGCGTACTTCGGAGACGGGAACACGGCGGCCTTGTTAAAGCTCCCGCCACGGTCTCCGGCATACGGGCTGGACAACGTCACGACGTAGTTGCCGGCGTCTAGGTAGGTACCTTGTGGCTGCGGATCGTTGAGTGGATCTGGCGGATCTGGCGGCCCTACGTTCAGGTAGTTGCTGACGGTGTCGAACACCGTGACAGACGTACCGTTGGCAGAGAACGCATCCCGGTAGTAGGAGGACGTGTAGTCGCCGACTGCGCCGGCCCCCACGCCGAGCCGGTTCTCGGCGCCAGTCCGGGTGACCATCATGACCATGTAGTCGATGAAGAAGGTGGCGCTACCGGAGATCCCGTCACCAGCTGCCCCAGCACCCGGGGACAGTTGCACGGTGTAAGCCATCTGCCGTTTAGAGGCAGCATCACTGTTGATATCCAGGGCCTTCAGTCGGCCATACGTCCACTGTGGAATAGCTGGGTCGGTCTCGGTGAGGGAGTTGTAGACGGGGGAATCGGTCGGACCGCTGACGACGATGTCCCCGAGGTCCAGTGTCCTGGCTACCTGGCCCTCGGTCTCCCAGCGCGCGGTGATCGGGTTGTACTGCTTGACCGTGATATCCAGAACCCCAGATCCGGTTGCTGGGTCGTTGGCACCAGCAGATCCGTTATAGGTCCCCATGTAGTTGAAGTCAGTGTCCGGATGATAGGCAGGCTGGGACTCCACCGCGTCCAGCGTGTGAGTAGATGGGTACACGATGGCGTTGATCCACGCGATGACAGCAACGCCAGCTGCGTTACCGAACGTGCTGCTCGGGTCAGAACCAAAGGTCCCGCCGATGGAGTTTGCGGCCTGACCCTTCCATGGGCCGAAGTACTCACCGTCGTATACCGCCCAGGACAGGCCCATGTGGTCGGTGTCGTAGACAATGTTGTTGTTGGCATCAGCTGGGGGCGCGCTGGCACCACCATCAGACCGTTGCTTCTGCAACGCGTATCCGGAGTAGAGCAGCGAGACGTTAAGGATCCGGTTCCCGTTCAGCACTTCCTCAAAGTCGCTGACCGCGAACCCGAAGGACAGGTGCTTCTGCTCCGCCTGCCAGGCCCACTTCTCGATACCGAGCGGGATGGCAGGGATGTTGGTCTCGAAGATGTTGCTCTTCTTGTTCTCTGGGGCACTGAGCACGTAGGCGTAGAAGTTGCTGGTACTGCCATAGGAGCCGGAGTAGAAGGCCTGGGCCAGATGCTGGAACTCCGGGACGCCAGTCACGTCGGCCGAGTTGACCGGGATCAGTTCCGTTTCAACGGTGCCAGGGCTCTGCAACGGATACCGGTAGATGTTGACCTGCTTGGTGCCGCCAGCAATGTCCTCACCGGGCTCTGTTCGGTGTCGCGAGATGATCGCGCCCTTGACAACCACCGGCTCCGTGATCCGGAATGCGTATCCGTACTCGACATGGTCGACGGTTGGGTTGAACTGGATCTCTGTCTCGACGATAGGCACAAGCTCCATGCCGACGACGAACGGGGCGTAGGGGTTGTAGTTACCCATTACATCGTCCTCGCTAAGAGTCGCGCGCCGCTGATCTGGCTGACTATCCCGCGCCCGGCGGCGGCGCCCATGCCCTGCATCTGGCTCTGGCTCGGCAGCGGCCCGGCATAGTTCACGTTTACCGATCCCGGACCGAAGGTGACCGAATTGATGGCGGAGTCCATTGCCCGATCTAGGTTCGGGGTCGCTTGCCTGATACCGAGAGCGAGCCGGTTTACCAGTTCCCTACCACGGAGCAGCATGTCGCCTTGCCCGGTCAGTGGGCCACGCTTAGCTGGAGACCGGTGGAGGTGGTCGAGGATGAACTGCCCCACTACGCCCATTGCCGGGGCAATGAACGGACCGACCCCGTCCCTGAGGCCATCGGCCAACCGCTTTGCGACCTGTTTACCAGCGTCGTAAGCCTTGTCTTCGATGCTGTGCCACCAGTTGTCAATGCTGGCGCTTATCTTGTTGATTGCATCGTCGATGTACTTTCCTGGATTGTCCAGGAACCCATCAAAGGCGTGCTTGATCTTCTCGATGGTTTGAATGAAGCTGGACTGCTCAAGATCCTTGCCGACCTTTTGTATTGCGTCCAAGGTTTTGCTAGCAGCATTACCGACCGCAGGGAGCCAGTTATACACCAGGTTGTAGACGAATATTCCGATCGCGTTCCCCGCTACCTTCATGAACGTGACCACTCCCCAGATCACGCCAAGAAGGAGTGTTATTGCTTCTACAGAACCGGTGAAGCTGATAGCCGCAAGTTCCATCAGATAGATCAGGCCGAGTAGGGCCTTTTGGCCTGCGTCGCTTTGCAGGAACGCGGACAGTGTGTCTACAAACTTCCGGAGCCTGGTCAGGAAATCGTCGCCAGTGTCCTTCTTGGACTGATTGTCGGCCTTGGTGAATGCCTGGATGATGCTGACGAACAGACCAATGAACGCCCCCGCCAGGTGTAGGAACTCTGGCATGATCCGCTTCGCGGATTCGATCCAGTCCTGGAAGCTCTTGTTCTGACCAAGGCCAGCCAGCGAGTTACCGAGCTTGGTGATCACATTGTTGAACTTCTCGCCGAACCAGTCCAGGAACGGTCTTGTTGCTATGGCCAGCTTATTGAATCCGTCGATCAGGGTGGCGAGTGCTGGGCCGAAGCCAACGAGCCACTTCGCCGTGGCCTGACCAATGGTTCTGAGCATCTCCGCCATGGCCGGGCTGGCAAAGACACGCAACAGGTCATCAACGACCCGGCCCAGGGCCATGGAGATGTTGACGATGGCGAACCCAAGCGCCGGACCGATGGCATGCAGCATGTCTGTGAGCCGCGTCGCCCCGATCTGGGAGAAGAAGCCTTGCTGCGCTTCCTTCCCGATCTGCTGGAATAGCAGCTTCCAGTCGTACAACTGCCGTAGCTGCACGGCAACGGTCTTGTTGACCCCGACCAGGGCCGCATTGACCTCGGTGAGGTTCTTGGCGGATAGAACCCCGGCAATGGCAGGTCCAAGCCCACTGAAGATCATCTTGAGGGCGATGAACTGCAGAACGATGCCGGCGAGGAGGCTCGGGATCAGGTACAGCAGAGAAACGAAGGCCTGGAGACCGTATACGGCGGCCGTGATCAGGGTGACGATCGTCCCCATCATGGAGAACTGGATCAGCGCTTGGATGATGGCCATGGGGCCGACGCCAGCACCGATACCACCGCCAGCACCACCGCCACTGAAGAGGCCGGTGATGTTGCTCAGAGCCGGGCTGACCGTGTTGCTGAAGAAGTTACTGATGGAAGTACCGAGATCACGGAACATTGACTTGAAGGCGTTCCCGAAAGCACCACCGAAGATCCCGCCGGACCGTGCTCCCGCGCGCTCCGAGTCCAGTGGATCGATGGCGTTCTCAAGCCTGACCGCGTCTCGAACCGCCCCGCCCAGCGCCCTGTCCACGATCGCAACAATGGAGTTCGGCCTACGGCTGGAGTTTCCACTGGCGTCAACGCCGAGTGCCTTACGCATCTCCTCGCCGAAGCCAGTAGACCAGAGCCGTCCGCCCTCTGCGCCAGAGACGGAGAGACGGTCATGGACGCGCCTGTCAATGTCGCCTAAGGCGCGATCGGCACTGGCCGGGTCAGACCGGGTTTCCAGGTCGGCGTAGACCTTGCCGACAGCTGGAGTCAGGGGACCTGTCACGGCAGCCCACCTCTAGGAATCGTGGGTACTGGCGATGTCCAGTGGGCTCTGTGTGTGTAAGCGGCCACCTTCAGGAACAGGGTACTTGATCAGTTGCCAAAGGCCAAGAAGGCATCTCGGTCAGTCACCATTTCCTCCACCGGGTCGACTTCTTCATCGTCTTCTCGGGCGAATGGGTCAGGTGGCTGTGACTCAAGCTTCAAGGAGAACATGGTTACGTCTTTCGGGTCCATTGACTCAATAGCTATTAGCAATAAGCAATCGAGCCACGCCGAAAACGACAACGTTTCAGCATTGACACCGGACATGATCAGCTTCGGACCGAGGATGTGCCAGTTGTCGGCAGCAACTGCAGTCAGCCTGATGGCGACCCACCACGGGCGTCCTGAGGCTGTGGCCAGGACGTCGAGAGCAAGGCGGTACAGGTCGATGATGGTCAGATCGGTCTCACTCTCGATCATCTGCTCCAGAAGATGCTCTTCCAAATCAGCGAAGACGTTCGAGATCAGTGTGTAGATATCGGGCTGTGGGCACATCAGGTAGACAAGCCAGTCGATCGCCCGCATTGGTGGCAGTTTGAACTGCTTCCCGGCGAACTCAATGTCAATCGGGAACAGGCCGAGAGACCAAACAGGATCAGTGATCAGGTTGGGGACCTGAACGGCAGGGGTATCGTCCGATCCACCAAGCTGACTCAGGATGTCAGCGGCAGCGTCCGAGTTACTTCCGGCGCGACCTCGGGGTGACGGGGCCACGGCTCACCTTCGCCAGTTGCTTCTTGTCCGGGTACTCCTTGTTGAGTTCCTCGATGACGTGCAGAAGGTCGTACATGTCGACGACTCCTTCGGCCACTAGATCTTCGAGGTACTCCTTGTCCTCTTCCGTTGCGACCACAGATCGCATGACACGGAAGATGCGCTCCAGCGTCTTGACCTTTCGGTCAGTAGAAATGGAGTTGTTGGTCATGAGCTTGGTTTCGTAGGCGAGTTGCATGAACTGCGCCTCCGTGAGCATGCGACACAGCACCTCACGGTCACCGAGCTTGATTACCTTAGTGACCGCCTCGGGCCTTTCGCCCGAAATCGAAGGCGCCGCTTCGGCCCCATCCGGGAAGTCGTTTTCCTCATCTGCCATGAGGGCACTATAGACCGCCGAGCAGCGAAGCTACGTCAATCTTGAGGTTGTATCTGGTCGCCGTCACAATCAAGGACCTAAGGAGGAAGTGCTTGCCAAGCATTCCCGGATGATTCACGTGCCGCATCCGAACGAATTTGCCGCGCTTGAGCCAGAAAAAGTGCAGCATCTGATGAGGGACACCGCGAGGGAGGATCTCGTGGGGACGGGTCCCCCGCTCCACGTACCTGGCGTAGCTCGCGTTGCTTCCGATTCGGGCCGTGACCTTGAGCCCCTCGACCCGAGGGCCGCTCTTGTAAATGCTCCGCGCGAGGTTTCCCTTGCTGTAGGTCCCGCCAGTAGCACCCTGGATTGCCAGTTCATGCGCGTAGTTCATCGCCTTGTATAGATGGCGAACCCCCATAACCCCGTACTGGAGGGTGAACTCGGACATGATGAGTCGATGGGCCATGGCTACGGGCACAGACACTCGAAGTTCGGGATCTGCACCGCGATCGGTAGCGACCGCTCGATGCAGCCCCCCTGAATCCCGCCCTGAGTGATCCGGTCGATAACCACAGACATGCCGACCAGATTCGTCGACTCCGTGTTGACCCAGTTCCGCAAGCAGCAGGATGCCCTGGCTAGGGCGAAGTTGTCGTAGACGTTCTGGACCGCCATCGCGTTCCAGTCGTTGCAGTGCAGCGGGTCCTGGTCGCCCACCGGGACGCACCGGATGATGCCCATCTTCAAGTACAGCGCCCAGGTCAGCGGAGGACAGTTGCTGGCAGCCTGGCGCGTGGTGTCCTGGATCGGGAACGCGTCGGACGCCGGGTACATGTCGCCGAGCATCACGTAGGCGATGCCCTGGCAGCACTGGTCCTCGAAGACACCGGCGTCCGCAATCGCTTCTGTACCAACGCGGAAGCAGCAATTGGCCGGGGGGTTGGGCAGCGTGCTGACAGCCTCGCAGAGGCAGGCCAGCGCCGCATTCATCAGGGGTCCGAGGTAGGGGTGA
>Ga0310811_10013716_pt1 | contig 10560 bp, 12 predicted proteins | sample YCmetagenome_FD_207642 | JGI IMG/M metagenome (GOLD analysis project Ga0310811, IMG submission 207642) | Soil microbial communities from experimental microcosm in Duke University, North Carolina, United States - YC | ecosystem: Engineered > Artificial ecosystem > Soil microcosm > Unclassified ... | reverse complement strand
GTGAGCCGGAACCGTGCTGGCCGCCGGCTGAGCATGCTCCGGAGGCTCAGGGCGCGCACGGCTCGTCATGGTCGCTGCGCTGGTCGCAGAGCCGGTACCCGCTCCCGATAACCGTTTCGATGGCAGGCGGGCGACCCAGTTTCTTGCGGAGCCGAGAAACCGTGACGGACACGGTGTTGCTGAACGGGTCAGCGTTGGCGTCCCATACGTGCTCAAGCAGTTCTTCGGCGCTCACCACGCCGCCGTCGGTCGCTGCGAGCACCTCCAGCACGCCGAACTCCTTGCGGGTCAGCGCGATGATGCGGTTCGCCCGGGTGACCCGCCGCCGGGGCCGGTCCACAATCAGGTCACCGCGCCTGAGGGTTGGCGGCGTCGACGGGCTTCGCCTGGCGAGGGCATGGACCCGCGCCACCAGTTCGTTGAACGCGAAAGGCTTCCCGAGGTAGTCGTCCGCACCGAGGTTCAGGCCGTCCACCCGGTCCTCGACCCCCGCAGCGGCGGTCAGCATGAGAATCCTGGCGGTCGACGGGCTGGCGACGACGGACGCGCACACCGCATCGCCGTGGACCCTCGGCAGGCCGCGATCGAGCACGATCACGTCAAAGCTGCTGTACGCCATCAACTCCAGCGCCGTCGCGCCGTCATAGGCGATATCGACCGCCATCCCCTGATCGCGCAGGCCTTCCGCGATGCGGTCGGCCAGCACCCGCTGATCTTCTACCACCAGTACGCGCACGTTCCTATAGTGCCTCCGCCGGCATGACACGGAGATAACAAGCGCCCAGCCACGACGGATGACAGTGAGCTAACAACCGCAGGTCAGGGCCTTGATTTTCGGTTGGACGCCCGTAACCGGGTGCGGCGTAGAACGGTCCCGTTGCCCGCTGCCAGCGAGAGGAAGTCCAATGGGCAGGACCAGACAAAGCAGAACCCGGGACAGCAGGACCCGGTACGGGATTCGAATCCCGCTGTGCCCGGCCGCCGCGCTAGCGGTGGCTGCCACCCTAGCGATGGGCGGCTGCGCCGCTTCAGGTAGCGCATCGCCTGCCGTGCCCAGCATCAGCGCAGCGGCAGGCGGCCAACCCACCGGGGCTCAGTTGCACGGCGCGGGCTCGGCGCGGGCAACCGCGCTGCACGCGGCCGCCCAGTGCATTCGCCAGCACGGTATCCCCGACTACGCAGACCCCGTCTTGACGCCGACCGGCCAGGTCTACAACGACCTTCGGTCAATCGAGGATGCCCCAGATTCAGTGCTCATGACGGTTAACCAGGCCTGTGCGTCGCTCGTAGCACAGGCGAACCTGAGCCTGAAGACCGAGCCGCCCGCGCCGCCCCAACTTGTGCGGGCGGGCGTACTGGCGGCCTCGTGCATGCGCGCCCACGGCCTGCCGCATATCCAGGACCCGACCGCCCAGACCCCCTATACGCCTGGGCATGGCTTCCTCATGGGCGCGGCGGAAATGCCGCCAGGCGGGAAACAGAGCCCACTCTGGAAGACTGCCTATCAGGCCTGCCGCGCGCAGTGGACCGCCGAACTGCAGGCCTCGACGCTCGCGAGCCTCGGCAATGACAGCTAATCAAGGCACCCGAGGCAGGCGCGCTTTCGCCGCCGGGGCCTCGGTCACGGCCGCCGCCGTCACGGCAGGCGCGATCCTCGGCGGCTCGGCACTGTCACACTCGCACGGGCAGAGCGCTGTGCCGGACCCGGTGGGCAGCGCCCTGGTCGTGCGGGCGGATCTTGTCAATACCGTCACGGTGAACGGCGCGCTCAGCTACGCCCTGAACTACTCGATCGTCAACCAGGCATCGGGTACCGCCTATACGTGGCTGCCCGCAGCGGGCACGGTCATCAAGCGCGGGCACACCCTGTATGAGGTGGACGGAACCACGGTCAACCTCTTCTACGGGGCCAGGCCGCAGTGGCGCGCGATGTACCAGGGCATGACAGAAGGCCCGGACGTGGCGCAACTCGACCGGAACCTGATCGCACTCGGCTATGGCGCGCGCCTCACGGTCAGCGACCAGTACACCTGGGCGACGGCCGACGCCGTCGCACGGTGGCAGCAGGCCGCGGGCTTGCCGACGTGAGCCTGAAGATCGAGTGCGGCGAGCGAACTGCGATCCTCGGGCCGTCTGGCTCGGGCAAGACGACACTGCTGCACGTCGCGGGCACACTTGAGCGGCCGGATACCGGCCACGTGCGGATCGGGGGCGTCGATGTTTCCCGAATGCCCGATGCCGCGCTCTCCGGATTGCGCGCGCATCGCCTCGGGTTCGTCTTCCAGCAGTTTCACCTGCTGGACCACCTCGACGCGGTGCAGAACGTCGGGCTCGGCCTGCTCCACAGGGGAGTGCGGCCACGGGACAGGAGGGCCGCTGCAATCGCGGCGCTCGACCGGGTCGGCCTCGGTCACCGACACGGCCACCGCCCGGCGCAACTCTCCGGCGGCGAGCGGCAGCGGGTGGCGATCGCCCGGGCCATCGTCGGACGGCCCGGGATCGTGCTCGCCGACGAGCCCACGGGCAACCTTGACTCGGCCGCGGGGGCTGAGGTCATCGCCGCCCTGCACGGCCTCGCCGATGACGGAACTGCCCTGGTCGTGGTGACCCACGATCAGGCGGTCGCCGCCACCATGGACCGCTGGCTCACCATGCGTGATGGCCGGATCATCGCCGACGAAGGGCGGGCGGCGCGGTGAGGTCACGGATGCGGGCGGGAGACTTGCTGAACTCGGGACTGCTCGGGCTGCGCGCCAGGAAACTGCGCGCGACGCTGTCCGCGCTCGGTATCGCCGTCGGGATCGCCGCTGGCGTTGCGGTGCTCGGCATCTCCGCCTCGTCGAAGGCCAGTCTCCTAGCGCAGCTCGGCGCGGAGGCAAATCTGCTGACGGTTTCCGCGGGGCAGGACCTTACCGGGGCACCTGGCACGCTCCCGGTGACCGCCGAGCCGATGATCGGGCGCATCCCGCCGGTCGAGTCGGTCACTGCCGTCGGGTACCTGCCGGCGGTGACCGTGCGCCGCACCCGCCTCGTGCCCGCCGTCGACAGCGGCGGGATATCGGTCCTCGCCGCCCAGCCTGGACTGCTGGTGACGCTCGGTGGCGGCTTGGCGCACGGGACGTTCCTCAACGGGGCGACGCAGCGCTACCCGGCCGTGGTCCTCGGCGCGGTCGCGGCCCGGACCCTGGGCATTGGCGCGGTCGCGCCGGACACCCAGGTATATCTCGGCAACCGGTACTTCACGGTTATCGGCATCTTGCGGCCCGTGCCCCTGGCACCCGAGATCGACGAGGCGGCGCTGGTCGGTTTCCCCGCCGCCGACGCACTGCTCGCCCTCGGCGGCCATCCGACCGAGGTTTACCTCCGGGTGCAGCCCGATCAGGTGCAAGCGGTAACCCGCGTGCTTCCGTTCACCGCCAACCCCGCGGCACCGGAAACCGTGCAGGTGAGCACCCCGTCCGCCATCCTGGCGGCGCGCGCGACCGCCGGCACGGCGCTCACTGGGCTGTTCCTCGCGCTCGGTGGCATCGCAGCCGGCGTCGGTGCCATCGGAATCGCCAACATCATGGTGATCTCCGTGCTTGAGCGCCGCGCCGAGATCGGCCTCCGCCGTGCGCTTGGGGCCACGCGCAGCTACGTCGGTGCCCAGTTCCTCGCCGAGTCGCTGCTGCTTTCGACCCTCGGCGGGGTCCTTGGGATCCTGCTGGGAACCGCTACGACGGCGGGCTACGCCCTAGCGGCGGGGCAGCCGGTCGTTATCCCTGTCATCGCTGTGGGCGGAGGTCTCGCGGTGGCGTTGGCGGCCGGCGCGCTGGCTGGCGGCTATCCAGCACTTAAAGCGGCGCACTTGCCACCCGCGGCGGCCCTCCGTGCTACCGCCTTACCCAACCCGCGCCGCCTGAGCGCTCACCACCCGCTGCCTGCGCTTGGCCGTCAGGAGGACCGCCGCCACGGCGAGGCCGCCCGCGGCGATGCCTAGTCCGGCCTGCCCGTTGTTGAGCATCGACACGAGCACGCCGGCTAGGCCGCCGACAACGTTCGCCACCTGGTTGAGCGTCTCGGAGACCGCATACGTCGAGGACCGGATCTCGTCGCCGATCTCCCGGCCGACAATCGAGTCCTGCCCCAGCTTCGCCAGGCTGGCGCAAAAAATCGCCGTGGCCTCGACGATGACGGCGGCCCACAGGCCGAATGCCCATGCGCACACGGCCGTCACCAGCGGCGCGGCGATCAGCACCGAGAACATGATCATCTGGGGTGCGCGGCCCTTGAAGAACGAGCCGAGGATCATCGAGGCGAGGCTGCCGACCGACAGGCCGAGGGCGAGCGCGCCGAGGGCGAAGTTGTGCGAGACCGCGTGGCCGAACACGGTCCCCAGGTCCACGCTGCGCAACAGGAACGCCAGCAGGAAGAGCATGTAGCCAGCGAAGGCGCGCAGCACCGCGTTGATGGTCATCGCCTCGGTGACGATTGGCCCCACGTTGCCAAGGGTCCGCCAGCGCCCGGACCGCTCCTTCGTTCCGTCCTTGGCGGCACCGGCATCCGGGCTGGCACCCGAACTTGCGCCTGAACTGGCGCCCGGGCCGGCATCCGGCCGTTCATGGGGCGGTAGCGGCCGGGTCGGCCGCTGCATGTCCGGTCGCGTGGGCGGTGCCTGGCTGACCGCGGCCTCGCCCACCGGTGCCGCCATGGGCGTACTAGGTGCCGCCGTTGGAGCGTCGATCTGCTCGGGCAACCGCAGCGCCAGGATCATCGCGGCCAGGTAGATCAGCATGCCGACCCGCAGGGTCCAGGCGGCGCCGCCCGAGAACTGGACGCCCGCCGCGAGGACGGCCGCTACCGTGGACGCGGCGATCGAGATCAGCCCTGAGCGCGCGTTGGCGGTGACGAGGGTGATCTTGGGCGGCAGCAGGCGCGGCGTGACGGAAGCCTTGACGACGCCGCCCGCCTTCTGCAGCACCAGGATGCCGAACGCGGCCGGCAACAGCGTGACAGCGTTGGCGACGTTCGCCGACATGGCATAGCAGAGCAGGCCGCGGGTCAGCATCGTGCCGGCCAGCACGAACCTGCGGCCCTGGTGTATCCGGTCCAGGGCCGGCCCGATGACGGGCGCGAGCAGCGCGAAAGGCGCCATCGTGATGATCAGGAACAGCACCACGCGGCCGCGGGCCTGGTCCACGGAGGTGCTGAAGAAGATCGACCCCGCCAGCGCCACGGTCACGAACGCGTCGGCCGCGCCGCTCACCGCCGTCATCTCGAAGAGCGTGGCAAGGCCAGTCCTGTCGGCCCCCTGGGCGCCCGTGACGCGGTGCACCAGGCCGGCCGTCCGCCTGGTCGCCCGGCTCGACGCCTTGCCGCCCGAGCGGAACGCACGACTCGTCGCGTGGGCAGCACCACCCGCGCGTCGCAGCGCATCCGACATCCACATGTTCCCAGTATTCATCCACCGATGACCGTAACCCAACCAGACGACGAAAGCCCGGATGGCGTGCCTAATCACCTATGCGCCGCTGGTATCCCAGGTGCCTGGGTGACGTTGCTGTACTCGGCGACTATCCCGCCGGGATGGCCCATTTGGTGTGGCCGGGCTGGCGGCCCCGATCACCGACCAGATGGGAGCCCAGTGCCCGATCGCGAGGTCGTGGTCACCATTTCTGCAAGTTAGACCAGCGGATATGCTCCGGCGCAGGTCAGCGACTTGAGTGCAACGTGCGGCGGGAAAGCCAGTATCCTTGGCCTGCGGCACTGCGACGAGCCCTACTAGGGGAGAACCTGCCGGCCCCGCCGTCGCATTATGACGCTCTGGGAGTGAGAATTGGCAGTCGTGAGCACGATCAGAAACCGCGCGAAGGAACCCGACCAGGTCTGCGCGGACGCTGTTGACGTGGCCAGGCAGGCCCTGGCGGACGAATACGGGGTCGGCCTGGACGCGATCGGCGCACACCTGGGCGTCGAATCCGCGGGCGACCGCGTGGTCACCCATTTCTTTCAGTGCACGGACCGCGCGTACGCGGGCTGGCGCTGGGCGGTCACCGTGGCGCGCGCGCCACGGTCCAAGGCCGTGACAGTGGACGAGAGCGTTCTGCTGCCTGGCCCGGACGCACTGCTCGCGCCGCCGTGGGTCCCCTGGCAGGATCGGCTGCGCCCCGGCGACGTCGGCATCGGCGACCTCCTGCCGGCCAGCCCGGACGATGAGCGGCTTGTCCCCTTTGCCGTCCTGGACGGGGACGACGCGGTGACCGACTGGTTCACGCCGCGGCCTGACACGGAGAACGAGGACGCGGGGCCGCGCATCGCGGAGGAACTGCCGACGCCTGGTCGTTCCCGCGTGCTGTCGGCCTTCGGCCGCGACGACACGGCCGAGCGCTGGTACGAAAGCGACCACGGGCCGCGTACGCCGCTGTCCCACGCCGCGCCGGCGAACTGCGTGAGCTGCGGCTTCTTCGTCCCGCTCAGCGGCGGTCTCGGCAGGGTGTTCGGGGCGTGCGGGAACGCCTTTGCCCCCGACGACGGCCGGGTTGTCTCAGCGGACCATGGGTGCGGCGCGCATTCCGAGGCGGTGCTCACCGGGTCCGCCGCGCAGGCGAACGCGCCGGTGATCGACGAGTTCGGCTACGACCTCGTGGACTTGCCCGGCGTCTCGGTCGAGGAGACGGTGTTCGAGCCGTTGTCCCGGGACACGTACTCCGAGGAGAGCTGAGCCTCGGATTCTTCCGACTCCGCGAGCGTGGCGCGCTGCGCGGCCATCCGGGCGCGCCGCCGCTTAAGTAGCGGCACGTACCAGAGGCCGAACAGGCCCATGAGCACCCCGCACACGCACGTCCACACCCACCAGCGCACGCCAGTGGGCAGCGAGTTGCGCGCGAACAGCAGGGCGACGAGAGCCAGCGCCCAGCCAAGCGTGATGGCGGCGGTCACGAGACGGTCGTCCGCTTCCCTTGGTGGTGGCGCCGGGCGCCGCTCTCCGGGACCGACCTGCCGACTCTGGCTCACGGACTAAGGCTAGCCGACCAACGGCGTATGGCCTGCCAGGGTGCCAGCTAGTCGGTAACAGCTTTCGCGCTTATAACACATGCTGCGGCATGATGTACTTGGTGGATGCCTGAGGCAGCAATGCAGACGGACGCTGGGCTAGCGACCGCCATGCGGATTTCGATCAGCCGGCTCGCGCGGCGTCTCCGCGTTGAGCGACTTGGACTGGGCGGTACAGAAACCGTCCTTTCCGACATTCAGCTCGCAGCCCTCGCTGCACTTGAGCGCCACGATTCAATGACCCCAGGCGAACTCGCTGAGCATGAGAAAGTCCAGCCGCCGTCGATGACGCGGGTGATCGCGGTGCTTGAGGAACGCGGCCTGGTCCGGCGCGAGCCGCACGCCACCGACCGCAGGCAAGTCATCCTCACCGTGACGGCCGACGGCAGGGACGTGGTGCAACGGGTCCGCCGTCGCCGCGAGGCCTGGCTCGCGCAGCGCCTGCAGGAGCTCACCGCTGACCAGCGCGAGATCCTCCGCGCCGCCGCGCCGATCCTTGAGAAGCTCAGCCAGTCCTAGGGCGCAGCTTGCACGACTCGAGGGTCTCGTACCGCGGGCTGCCGCCGAGCGTGCTGCGGATCAGGTAGATCTCCTCGGCCGCCCAGGCAGGCCCCTGGTAGCCCGCCAGCTCCCCCACGATCGGCCGCACGTCAACTGGAGCGCGGCAACGGGCGAGCGTCACGTGCGGCCGGTACCTGCGCCCCTCGTCCGGCGGGGGCGCGCCCGCGCGCCGGGCGCCGGCGCTCACGGACATCGCGAGCTCCCCGAGGGCCTTCCGGTCGCCGGAGAGCCCGCTCCACAGCACGTTCGCGCGCGCCGGGCTCGGGAACGCCCCGGCACCCGCCAGGCTGAGGTCGAACGCGAGGTGCCGCCGGGCAGCGCGCTCAAGCCGCGGCAGCAGCCTGGTGAGGCTCTCCTCGCTCACCTCGCCAAGGAAGGCAAGCGTGATGTGCCACAGCTCGCGGCTGGTCCACCGCAGGTCCGGCTGGGACGGCCGGAACGGCGCGCACGCCGCCTCCAGGTCGTCAAGGACCGCGGCGGGCGGCGCCAGGCCGACGAAGAGCCGCATCACGGACCCCCTGCTGAAGCGCATACCCTAAAGCTGTGAACAGAGTGCCACGTTGGCTGATGCCAACCGTCCTCGGGCTGCTGGTGCTCGTGGTGCTGATCGGCTCGCTGGTGCACTAACACGAGGCGCTCGACGACGTAGTCAATGGACGCGGTCAGCGCGGCCACGTCTTCCGGCTCGACCGCCGGGTACATGCCGATGCGCAGCTGGTTGCGGCCGAGCTTCCGGTAGGAGTCGGTGTCCACGATCCCGTTGGCGCGCAGCACGCCGGCGATCTCGTTAGCGCTTACCGTGTCGGTGAAGTCGATCGTGCCGACCACGGGCGACCGCATCGCCGGGTCCGCGACGAACGGCGTCGCGAACTGCGACTTTTCCGCCCATGAATAGAGAATTTCCGAAGAACGGCCGGTTTGTTCCCGCGCCCAGGTCAGGCCGCCCTTTTCCAGCATCCAGTCGAGTTGGCTCACCAGCAGCACAAGAGTAGCCACGGCGGGCGTGTTCAGCGTCTGGTCCTTGACGGAGTTCTCGACGGCGGCCTTCAGCGACAGGAAGTCCGGGATGTACCGGCCGCTCGCGGCGATCTCGTCGATCCTAGCCAGGGCCGCCGGGGACAGCACCGCGAGCCACAGGCCGCCATCGCCGCCGAACACCTTCTGCGGTGCGAAGTAGTACGCGTCGTACTCCGCCGCGTCCGCAGGCAGCGCGCCGGCCGCGCTGGTCGCGTCGACGAGGACGAGGGAGCCGTCGTCCGCACCCAGCGGGCGGCGGACCGGCATGCAGACGCCGGTGGACGTCTCGTTCTGGGTGAGCGCGTAGGCATCCACCCCGGCCTCGGCGACCAGCGCCGGGTGCGCGCCTGGCGCGGACTTGATGACCGACGGCTCCTTCAGCCAAGGCGCGCGGGCGGTCACGGTCGCGAACTTCCCGGAGAACTCACCGAAGGTGAGATGCTGTGACCTTTCCTGGATCAACCCGAAGGCGGCCGCGTCCCAGAAGGCGCTGGTACCGCCGTTGCCCAGAGATACCACGAACCCGTTCGGGAGGCTGAAAAGCTCAGCCAGCCCACTGCGGATCCGCCGCACGACATCCTTCACCGGCGCCTGCCGGTGCGATGTTCCTAGCTCAGGCGCCGCCGCGACAGCGGCGGCCTGCTCCAAGCGGACCTTCGACGGGCCGCTGCCGAACCGGCCGTCCTTTGGCTTCAGGTTGTCGGGAATGACGATGCTGGTCACGCACCCAGGATAGGCCGTCGACATGCAAAGATTTCGCCTATGGACAGGACGCTGACGCCCGAGATGCTCGACAGCTCGCCGATGAAGCAGTTCACCCACTGGTTCGACGAAGCGGTCGCCGCCGGGCTGCCCGAGCCGAACGCGATGGTCCTGACGACGTTCGGGGTCGATTCACTGGGAACCAGTGCGGGGCCGCATGCGCGGACCGTGCTGCTCAAGGCGCACGACGACGCAGGCTTCACGTTCTACACCAACAGGACGTCACGCAAGGGGCGGGACCTCGCGGCCGACCCTCGCTGCTGCGCGCTGTTCCCCTGGTACGCCCTTGGCCGCCAGGTGACGGTAGAGGGCGCGGTACGGCAGTTGAGCAAGGAGGAAAGCGAGCCGTACTACCACTCGCGGCCCTGGCTGTCGCAGATCGGCGCGTGGGCGTCACGGCAGTCCACGGTGCTCACGTCCCGCGCTGAGCTCGATGACCGGGTGGCGGAACTGGCCGCGCGGTGGCCGGAGGGGACCGAGGTGCCGATGCCCGATTTCTGGGGCGGGTACTTCATCGTGCCGGAGCGGATCGAGTTCTGGCAGTCCCGGCAGAACCGGCTCCATGACCGGCTCAGCTACCAGCGGACAGCCGACGGATGGGGCATCGAAAGACTGTCTCCGTAGGTTTTATCTCCGTGGTGGCGCAAGCGCGTAGCATCACTATCGGGAGGAGTGTTCCAGTGACTGCCCATGGGCTTATCGACACCACGGAGATGTATCTCCGGACGGTGTTCGAACTTGAAGAGGAGGGCATCGTCCCGCTGCGGGCGCGGATCGCCGAGCGGCTTGCCCAATCTGGGCCGACGGTTAGCCAGACCGTCGCCCGCATGGAGCGTGACGGCCTGCTGCACGTCGCGGGAGACCGGCAGCTGGCGCTGACTGACGCTGGCCGGACGCTGGCGACCCGGGTAATGCGCAAGCACAGGCTTGCCGAGTGCCTGCTTGTCAGCGTGATCCAGATGCCCTGGGAAGAGGTGCACATCGAGGCATGCCGGTGGGAGCACGTCATCTCGGAGTCCGTCGAGCGCCGGCTGTTCGAACTGCTCGGCCACCCGGATCGCTGCCCGCACGGCAACGTAATCCCGGGGCTTGACGAATTGGTCACGGAAGCCGATGCCACCGCTCCTGCGGCCCACGATTCGACAATGATCGATGTTACTCGCGGGACCAAAGAGACTGTGAAGGCCA
>Ga0310811_10013715_pt1 | contig 10561 bp, 6 predicted proteins | sample YCmetagenome_FD_207642 | JGI IMG/M metagenome (GOLD analysis project Ga0310811, IMG submission 207642) | Soil microbial communities from experimental microcosm in Duke University, North Carolina, United States - YC | ecosystem: Engineered > Artificial ecosystem > Soil microcosm > Unclassified ... | reverse complement strand
TTCGACGGGCAGCTGCACAACCCGGCGACCGACCACGCCGACACCGAGAACGTGATGAGCGCTCAGCAGATGAACGGCGTCGTCAGCTGCATCAACAACGGCCAGCAGTGCGTGAACCAGCCCCAGGGCGGCGGCAACAACGGTGGCGCCAACAACGGCGGTGGCGCCAACAACGGTGGCAACGCGGGCGGCGGCAAGAACAACGGCGGCCAGCCGGCGGCCAACCAGAAGGTGACCTGCCCGGACGTGCGGCAGAAGATGCCGGCCATCCCGGCGTCGGTGAAGTCCTCGGTCACCCAGGACCTGGACCAGATGGACAACTTCCTCAACGACGCCAACAACCGGTTGCAGGCGGCCGGCGACCAGGCGACGCAGGACTTCGTGAACAACTCCATCATGGGCCCGCTGCAGAACAACCGGCAGTTCCTGATCAACCAGATCCTCAACCTGTTCAACCAGGCCAGGGCTCCGCAGCCGCAGGGCAACCTGGTCTCGATGGCGGGCTGCTCCCTGGCCGACAACCAGTAGCGAGCCACCTCGGGGCGCCGTGCCGCGTATGCGGCCAGCCAGCACGACGCCCACCCTGCGGACACCCCGCCCGGCAGCCAGCCGGGCGGGGTGTTCGCCGTTTTACGTCTATTTCGGCCGCGGGTCCGCGATGAACGCGGCGTAAACCGTCTGCCAACATCCGCAAGGGCTTCGGTGAACACGACAGGAAAGCGATAACCCATTAACTGAGAGAACGCTGAGATACGCGAAGATCAACTGTCATTCTGAAACCTGATCGTGACCAAAATTGAATGTGATCCGCATCACACACGATAGTGTGGGACGCCACGCGGTCGATCCTGTCGGTGGGCTGTCGGCCGGCCGGTACGGTGCCGCTGACCGGGGATTCGCCGAACAGGCTCGCCTGTCGAGGGCCTGTCACCTGCGCCTGGTGGTGTTCGGCCCGGCCGGTTCGGGGGTTTTCCCCACCGTCGAACCAGGGGTGTCCCCCATGGACCCGTGTGTGCGGATGAGGTGAGAATCGACGCCGTGAGTGACCAGGCGGCCGGGGGCCGAGCCAGGGACGGGCGGCGAACGTGGGCGCTGCTCGCGATCGTCAGCTTTGTCGCCGCGTTGCTCCCGATGGTCTACCTGCACCTGGAGTCCAGCGGGCAGCTCAATCCGATCAAGCACACCATCAGCGACTATGTTTTCGCGCAGCAGGGGTCCCGGTATTTCGACACGAGCCTGGTCGCGTTAACCATAGGCTCCGTCGCACTCATGGTCGGACTGGCCGGCGCCGGCATTGTTCGGGGTACGGTTCTCATTGTTCTCGTCACGGTCTGGTGTGTCGGTCTCGCAGTGGCGCTGGTTTTTCCGACGGATCCGACCGACGGTGTGCAGTCCCTTTCCGGCGCGGTGCACCGGTGGGCCGCCATCTTCTTCTTCCCGTGCCTGTCGGCGGCGGGATTCCTGCTGGCCAGGCGGTGTCAGCTGACCCGGGGGTGGGAGCGGTTCGCCCCGGTCGTGCTGCGGCTGGCCATGGCAAGCACAATCGTGCTCGGCACGTTCGCGCTCATCCAGCTGGCCATCAACGAGCCCGAGATGCTGCCATTCCTGGGATTCGTCAAGAATTACCTCGGATTGGCCGAGCGTATACTGTTCGGTATCGACATGGCGCTGCTGTTCGTGCTCGGAGCGGCGTTGTGGCGGGGCACGAGCCCGGCGGCTCCAGGCGTGACGGCGCAGGGTAGGACGGCACACGGCCTCGTCGAGGGTGGTGCCCGATGATCCCGCTGGCGATCATGCTGGCCGTGCTCGGGGCCTGCTGCAACGCCGTGTCGGCGAGGCTTCAGCACGGCGGCCTCAGCGAGTGCGCCGACGAGCGCGGCCTGCGGCTGGCGGCGCTGTTGCGACTGGCCCGACAGCCGATCTGGCTGGCCGGTATCGCCGTCGCCGCCGCGGGGGCCGGCCTGCACGCCACCGCCCTCGGACTGGCGCCGCTGTCCGTGGTCCAGCCGATCGGCATCCTCGCGTTCGCGCTGACCACCGTGATGTCAGTGCGCATCGAGCACATCCGGCTGGACCGGGTGGCCATCGGCGCGGTCGGGGCCAGCACCGTCGGCACCATCGCGTTCGTGCTGCTCGCCGCGACCGAGGCCAAGGCCACCGTGGTCGCCGCCGACGTCGAGCTGCGGGCCACCGTGCTGGTCGTCGGCGTGGTCGGCGGGCTGGCCGCGATCGGCGCGCTCAACACCGGCGCCACCCGCTGCCTGGCCTTCGCCACCGCGTCCGGCGTCAGCTTCGGCTACGTGTCCCTGCTGATGCGGGCGACGCTGCAACAACTCACCAACGGCGGCGTGTTCCCGCTGCCCGAGGTCACCGGCATCGCGGTCGGCATCCTGGTCGGCGGCTGGCTCGTCCAGCACGCCTACGCCAGCGGGCCGCCCGAGGTCGTCATCGGCTGCCTGACCGTGATCGACCCGTTGGTCGCCGTCGGGCTCGGTGTCGTGCTGCTCGGTGAGGCCACCGACACACCGCCGATCGTGGCCGCAGCCGCCCTGCTCTGCGCGGTTGTCGCCGCCGCGGGCGTGGTCGTGCTCACGCTGCGTCGGCCGGCGCCAACACCCCCAGCTAATACAGTCGTCGACGGCGACCGGCAGCTTGTCGCGCCCGGGATGACCCAGCACTACGACGGGAGTACGAAATGACCTGGTCCCAGGTGCCCGATCGGCACGAGGCGGCCTCCGGACTGCGCATCGTGATCGGCGCCGAGACCTTCCCGCCGGACGTCAACGGGGCGGCTCGGTTCACCCAGACGCTGGCCGCCGGGCTGGCTTCCCGTGGGCACGAGGTGCACGTGATGTGCCCGTCGCCGGTGGGACGGCCGTCCGTGGAGACGGTCGACGGGGTCACGGTGCACCGGCTCAAGGCCTACCGCACGCCGTTCCACCCGTCGTTCCGGCTGGCCTGGCCGTGGCAGTCGCGGACGACGCTGGAGCCGCTGCTGGCCGAGATCAAGCCGGACGTCATCCACACCCAGTCGCACTTCCTGCTGACCCGGGCGCTGATCTGGATGGCCGAGCGGGACAACACGCCGCTGGTCATCACCAACCACTTCATGCCGGAGAACATCCTCGGCCACGTCGGCGTGCCCGGTTGGCTGCGCAACGCGGTGTCCAAGCTGGCCTGGTGGGACGTGACCCGCGAGTTCGCCAAGGCCGACGTCGTGACCGCGCCGACGCCGCGGGCCGTGCAGCTGCTCAAGGACAACGGGCTGTCGCTGGACGCCCGGGCCATCTCGTGCGGCATCGACCTCGACCGCTACCAGAACCGGCCGGTCTCGCCCGACCCCGCGCACCGCACCGTGCTGTTCGTCGGCCGGCTCGACGAGGAGAAGCGGGTCCACGAGCTGATCCGGGCGCTGCCGCTGATCCCGGCCGAGCTCAACGTCCGGGCCGAGATCGTCGGCGACGGCAGCAAGCGGGAGGCGCTCGAGCAGCTGGCCGGCCAGCTCGGCATCGCCGACCGGGTCCGGTTCCGCGGCTTCATCTCCGACGAGGACCTGCTCGACGCCTACGCCGCCAGCGACGCCTTCTGCATGCCCGGCATCGCCGAGCTGCAGAGCATCGCCACCATGGAGGCGATGGCCGCCGGCAAGCCCGTCGTCGCCGCCGACGCCATGGCCCTGCCGCACCTGGCCCGGCCCGGCCGCAACGGCTGGCTCTTCCCGCCCGGCAACGTGCCCACCCTGGCCGCCCGCCTCACCCAGCTGTTCTCCGACGACGCCGAGCGGGAGCGGATGGGCAAGGAGAGCCTGGCCATCATCGGCGCGCACGGCATGAACACCACCCTCGAGACCTTCGAGGACGTCTACCGCGAGGCCATCACCGAGTCCCGCCGCCTCACCCGGCTCGCCGACCACCCGCGCCTGCCCGAGCAGTCCCGGCGGGGCTCCCTGCGCCGCGAGCGGGCCGAACGCTCGGCGTAACCGCCACGCTAAGTAGCCGCACCGACCCGTGGGCTGTGCTTGGAAGGGACCTTTCCACGCGTTCAATGTGAGGAAAGGTCCCTTCACCGCAGGTGGCTGGATACGGAGCGTCGCCGGCGAGCGGCCCCGGCCCTGGCCGACCACAGCCTGACCGCCTGATGCAGGGAAGGACGCCTTACCTGCATTGGATGCAGGTAAGGCGTCCTTCCCTGCATTGGGAGATCGGGGCAAGACGGGCAAAGCGGACTTAACGGCCCCGACCGGGCGATCTTGGGACGGTCGACGGGCGCGAGGGGGTGTGTCGGGATGGTAAACAGGTGCTGTGGCGGGGGAGCGCAAGAAGCGCCTGACGACCGGGTTCTGGCGGCTGCTACAGGGCCGTGCGGTGGCTCGAGAGACGAGCAAACTGCACGCGGTGGTGGCCGCCGCTGGCGCGCGCGAGGACGAGCTGCGTGAGCTGACGGACGAGCAGCTCACGGAGGCGGCGGGGAAGCTGCGGCGGGACGACCGCGGCGACTACGACGAGAAGGACCTCGCGCAGCTGCTGGCGCTGGGGCGTGAGGCCGCGCGCAGGACGCTGAAAGAGCGGCCGTTCGACGTGCAGCTGCAGACGGCGGGCTGGATGCTCAAAGGCCGAGTGGTGGAGCTGGCCACGGGCGAGGGCAAGACGCTGGCGGGCGCGATCACGGCGGCGGGCTACGCGCTCAAGGGCTGGCCGGTGCACGTGGTGTCGGTCAACGACTACCTGGCCCGCCGCGACGCGGAGTGGATGGGCCCGCTGTACGCCCTGCTCGGCGTGACGGTGAACTGGATCAGCGGCGCCTGCGACCCGGACCGCCGCCGCGAGGCGTACGCGGCCGAGGTGACGTACGCGTCGGTGAGCGAGATCGGCTTCGACGAGCTGCGCGACCACACGGCGACCCGGGTCGAGGACCTGGTGTCGCCGGAGCCGGGCGTGGCCCTGGTCGACGAGGCGGACTCGGTGCTGGTGGACGAAGCCCGGGTGCCGCTGGTGCTGGCCGGCGCGGCGGCGGCGGGCGAGCCGGACCGCGAGCTGCCGGACGTGGTGCGCCTGCTGCGCGCGGGCATGCACTACGAGATCGACGACGAGCAGCGCAACGTCTACCTGACCGGCGCGGGCGCGGAGGCCGTCGAACGCGCGCTGGGCGGCATCGACCTGTACTCGACCGAGCACGTGGGCACGACGCTGCCCCGGGTGAACGTGGCGCTGCACGCCGAGGTGCTGCTCCGCCGCGACGTGGACTACATCGTCCGCGACGGCAAGGTGCAGCTGATCAACCCCTCCCGCGGCCGGGTGGCCCGCCTCCAGCGCTGGCCCGACGGCCTGCAGGCGGCGGTGGAGGCCAAGGAGGCGCTTGCCGCCAGCGAGACCGGCGAGGTGCTGGACACGATCACCGTCCAGGCCCTGCTCAAGCGCTACCCCAAGGTCTGCGGCATGACCGGCACCGCGATCGCCGCGGCCGACCAGCTGCGCACCTTCTACGACCTCCAGGTGGCCGAGGTGCCGCCGAACGTGCCGTGTATCCGGATCGACGAGCCGGACCGCATCTACGACACGGTCGTGGACAAGAACGCGGCGATCGTCGAGGAGATCATCGAAGCCCACCGGACCGGCCGGCCGGTGCTGATCGGCACCCAGGACGTGGCCGAGTCGGAGGCCCTGGCGGCCCGGCTGGCCGAGGTCGACGTGCCGTGCGTGGTGCTCAACGCCAAGAACGACGCGGAGGAGGCGGCGATCGTCGCCGAGGCCGGCCAGTACGGCAGGGTGACGGTCTCCACCCAGATGGCCGGCCGCGGCACCGACATCCGGCTCGGCGGCGCGGACGGCGCCGACCACGAGCGGGTGGCCGAGCTGGGCGGCCTGTACGTGATCGGCACGGCCCGCCACCACAGCTCCCGCCTCGACGACCAGCTGCGCGGCCGCGCCGGCCGGCAGGGCGACCCGGGCCGGTCGGTGTTCTTCGCCAGCTTCGGCGACGACATCGTCACCCAGTTCGCCGCCGAGGAGCCGGGGCCGTCGGACCTCGACGAGCACGGCCGCGTCACGGAGAAGGACAAGCTCGCGCCGCACACCATCGCCCACGCCCAGCGTGTCGCCGAGGCCGAGCAGCTGGAGGTGCACGCCAACACCTGGCGCTACAACCAGCTGTCCGCGCAGCACCGCAAGATGCTCGGCGAGCGCCGTGACCAGCTGCTGCGCACGGACAAGGCGGCCGAGGAGCTCAAGAAGGACAGCCCCGACCGGTACCAGGAGGTGCTGGACAAGGTCGGCGAGGAGGTCCTGGTCGACGCGGCCCGCCAGATCGCGTTGCTGCACCTGGACCGCGGCTGGGCCGAGCACCTGGCCATGCTGGCCGACCTGCGCGAGGGCATCCACCTGTGGGCGCTGTCCCGGGAGAGCCCGATCGCCGAGTACCACCGGGCGGCCATCCCGGCGTTCAAGGCGCTGTTCCGCACCTCGTGGGAGCGGACCATCGAGACCTTCGAGACGGCCAAGATCAGCGAGGACGGCGTCGACCTGGCCGGCGAGGGCCTGGCCCGGCCGACCGCGACCTGGACGTACCTGGTGCACGAGAACCCGTTCGGCTCCGACCTGGAGCGCAGCGTGCGGGGCCTGGGCAAGGTGCTGGGCAAGGGGGCGCGGCGGTAGCGTCTGCGCTCGTGGACCTTGCCGCCGCGACCGACCTGTACCGCAAGTACGCCGACGACCTCGCCGCCGTGCGCGACGAGCAGCGTCGTCGGCTGCCCGGAATTCGAGCGCAGCTCGACGATGTCGAGGCCGAGCTGACGTACCTGCGGCTGCGTGAGCTGCGGCCGTCGACGGTGGTGGAGATCGGCACGTTCCACGGCTGGTCGACCACGTGGCTGCTGAGTGCGTTGCGGGACAACGGAGTTGGTCGGCTGCTGTCGTACGACGTGGTGGATCACGTGGTGCGCTCGGTGCCGGCGGACCTTGCCGGGCAACGATGGACGTTCACTCGCGGCGACGTGAGGACAGCTCAGCTTCCGGTGGAGATCGACTACCTGTTCCTCGACGCGGCACACAGCGCGCGCTTCGCCCGCTGGTACATCGACGCCCTTTTCGGGCGGTTGGCCGGGATTCCGGTGAGTGTGCACGACGTGTTCCACGGCCGGCGGCCGATGCCGTTCAGCGAGGGCGCGGTGTTGGTTCGTTGGCTGACCGAACGAAAGATCGACTACTTCACGCCGTCGGCCAGGCGCGCCCCGGAAACGTTTACGGCTTTGCTTGCGGTGAAACGGGAACTCGGCCTGGACGAGCCGATCCGGACCGGTCGGGACAATCCGATGGTGTTCTTCGAATTGCCGTGATGCTTACCGTCGACGGGCAGGGCCACCCCCAGTGGACCCGCCCGTCGACGACGGCACCGCGCCACTCAACTATGGCGAATGCGGCGGCGCGGCAACAGTGTTGACGAGTTGAGCAAAAGTGGAAACACCCTATCGTCGGTCGACCGGTGTCACGTGCGTCACCTGACGAGCCGTGCTCGCGTTCACGGCGCGAGCGCGTCCAGTTCGGCCCGCACGTCGCCGGCGCGGTGGTCGTCGACCTCCTCGTACAGCGCGAGCGCCGCGGCCAGCGACTCACGGGCCTCGTCGGCACGGTCCAGCTCGCGCAGCACCACGCCGCGCCGGAACAGCGCGCCCGCCTCCAACATGCGGTTGCGCACGTCACGCGTCGCGACCAGCGCCTGGTCCAAGCTGTCCAGCGCGCGGCTCGGCCGGCCGTCGGCCAGGTAGACGGCGGCGATCTTCAGCAGCGTCTCGGCCTGGTCCGAGGCGTCTTCACTGTCCTGCGCAACCCACAGCGCTTCGTGCAACGTGACGAGGGCGCCGTGGTTGTCGCCGCGCAGCTGCCGCACCTCGCCGAGGGTGGCCATGGTGGTCACCTCGCCGTGCCGGTCGCCGAGATCGCGGAACAGCGCCAGCGCCTGCTCGGCCGGCGGCTGCGCGGCGTCGGGCTCGCGCTGCTCGGCGGCCAGCAGCCCCAGCCCGGCCAACGTCCACGCCTCGCCGTGCCGGTCGCCGATCTCCCGCCGGGTGGCGAGCGCCTGCTCGTAGAGACGGTACGCGGCGTCGAAGTCGTGCAGACGGTGCTTGGCGACGGCCAGGTTGGTCTGCACCCACGCCTCGGCGAACCGGTCGCCCTCGGTGCGGGCGGCCTGCGCGGCCAGCTCGTGGGTGGCGACCCAGACGCCCATGGGCATGCGCAGCCGGAAGTAGTCCCAGGACGCGATGCACAGCCGCCACGCGGTGCCGGCGAGCCCGTACGCCAGGGCGGTCTGCATCACGGGCAGCAGGTTGGCGACCTCGCCGTCACACCAGCGCAGGGCCGCGACCGGTGAGCCGAAGTCCAACGGCGTCACGCTCGGGCCGGACGCCGGCACCTCCAACATGTGCACGCGGAACGGCGCCAACGCCTCGTTCGCACGCTCGGCGGTGCGCAGGTACCAGTCGGTGAGCCGGACCGCGGCCTCTCGCCGGGACTGCTCCGTCTCCTCCGACTGCACGAGCTCGGCGGCGTAGACGTGCAGCAGGTCGTGCATGCGGTAGCGGTCGCGTTCGACGCTCTCCACCAGGTGCACGCTGGCCAGCCGCTCCAGCAGGCGCCTGCCCTGCACCGGGGACACACCGGCCAGCGCGGCGGCGGCCGGCGTGCTGAGCTGGCCGCGCCGGAACACGCCGAGCAGCCGGAACATGCGGGCCGACTCGCTCGACAGGTCCCGGTACGACCAGGAGAACACCGACCGCACGGCCAGCGAGTCGTCGGTGGCCAGGCCGTCCAGCCGGTGCTCGTCGGAGTCCAGCTCCTCCAGCAGCTCGTCCACCGGGTGGTGCGGGTGCGTGGCCACCCGCTCGGCGGCGATCCGCAGCGCCAGCGGCAGATGCGCGCAGTGCTTGGCCAGCGCGGTGATCGCCGCCGGCTCGGCGTCCACGCGGTCGTCGCCGATCACGTTGCGCAGCAACAGCTGCGACTCCGCGCCGGTCATCGGGCCCAGCGTGACCTGACGGGCGTTGGTGCGCATGGCCATGCCGGACAGGCGCCGCCGGCTCGTGACGATCACCGCGCAGTAGCCCGAGCCCGGCAGCAGCGGCTCGACCTGCACCGAGTCGGCCGCGTTGTCCAGCACGATCAGCAGCCGGCGCTGGTTGACCAGCGACCGGAACAGCTTGGCCCGCTGGTCCTGGTCGGCCGGCATGGAGTCGGTGGCCACGCCCAGCGCGGCCAGGAAGTCGCCGAGCACGTCGGCCGGCCGCGCCGGGCCGCCGTCGGGGGAGTAGCCGCGCAGGTCCACGTACAGCTGGCCGTCGACGAACTGGGTGGCCACGTCGTGGGCCAGCTTCAGGGCCAGCGCGGTCTTGCCGACGCCGGGCGAGCCGTCCACCGCGACCACGGCCGGCGTGCCGAGCTGCCGGTCATCCACCAGGGCCTCGTGCAGCAGGCCCAGCTCCCGTTCACGGCCGACGAAGCGGGCGCCGGCCGCCGGCAGCTGCGCCGGACGTGCCGCGACGGCCTCGGTGGCCAGCGCCATCAGCCGGCCGCCCGCGTCCAGCACCTGGTCGCAGCGCCGGGCCAGCTCGGCCGACGGCGGCGTGCCGTTCTTGACCTTGCTCAGCCAGCTCGGCGTGTAGCCGACCTGGTCGGCCAGGCCGCGCCAGGACAGGCCTCGGGCGGTGAGCAGCCGTTCGAGCTCGGTGCCGAAAGCCGAACTCGGCATCACGGCATGGGCGCGCGGTCGACCACCGACTGGCGCAGCTTGCGGATCTCCCGCGGCAGGTTCCAGCCGACGCCGCCGGTGACGACGCCGTCGCGGCCGTACAGGGCGGCGAACTTGCGCTCGTCCGGGTCGCCGGCCACGACCGTGTACTCCAGGCCCTCGCCGACCAGGCCGTACGCCTGCACCTTGGCGTCGTACTGGTCGGTCCAGAAGTACGGGATCGGGGCGAACTCCTGGTTCGCACCGAGCAGGTTGCGGGCGGCGGCCATGCCCTGCTCGGTGGCGTTCATCCGGTGTTCGAGGCGCATGCGCCCGTACTGCGGGTGTTCCCAGTTGGCGACGTCGCCGGCGGCGTAGACATTGGGGGCGGCCTGGCAGCGGCTGTCGCAGACCACGCCGTTGTCGATGGTCAGGCCGGAGCCCTTGAGCCAGTCGGTGACCGGGGTCGCGCCGATCGCCACCAGCACGCACGTGGCGTCGAGCACGCTGCCGTCGATCAGCCGCACGCCGGTGACGTGGCCGTCCTCGCTGCGGAACTCGGCGACGCCGGTGTCCATCAGCACCCGCACACCGTTGTCCCGGTGCAGCTGCTCCAGCAGCTTGCCCACGGTCTCGCCGAGCTGGCGGGCCATCGGCACCGGCAGCGGGTCGACCAGCGTGACGTCCAGGCCCAGCGTGCGGGCGGTGGCGGCGACCTCCGCGCCGAGGAAGCCGGCGCCGATCACCACGGTCTTGGGCTGCTTGAGCAGCTCGGCCCGGAGGTTGCCGGCGTGCTCCAGGGTGCGCAGCACGTGCACGCCGTCGAGGTCGTGGCCGAAGGGCA
>Ga0310811_10013714_pt1 | contig 10561 bp, 11 predicted proteins | sample YCmetagenome_FD_207642 | JGI IMG/M metagenome (GOLD analysis project Ga0310811, IMG submission 207642) | Soil microbial communities from experimental microcosm in Duke University, North Carolina, United States - YC | ecosystem: Engineered > Artificial ecosystem > Soil microcosm > Unclassified ... | reverse complement strand
CCAGTAAGAGCAGGATCATGATCGTTACCGCGAGACGCATCGCCCCAGGGTAGCGATGAGTGACGACAGGAACACGTTAGGTGGCGGGCAGGATGGTTCCCGACACCTCGCCGAGGCTGAGGCCGCCAGGCGTCACGGCGGAGATCGTGACGACGTCGCCGTCCTCAAGGAAGATCCTCTTCTCCCCGCTCCCGAGCTCGATCGGCTCGGCGCCGTTCCAGGTCAGCTCGATGAGCGACCCCGGCCGGCCGGTTCCCGACACGGTGCCGCTGGCGAACAGGTCGCCGGTGCGCAGGGAGGCGCCGTTGACGGTCATGTGGGCGAGCATCTGATCCGGCGTCCAGTACATGTCCCGGTACGGCGGGGCCGAGATCTTCTCGCCGTTGAGCTCGACGCGCAGAGTGAGGTCCAGGCCCCACGGGGCGGACCTGCGCAGGTAGGCGACCGGTTCGGGATCCTGGGCCGGACCCTCGACTCTGGCGTCCTCCAGCGCCTCCAGCGGCGTGATCCACGGCGAGACCGAGGTCGCGAACGACTTGCCGAGGAAGGGTCCGAGCGGGACGTACTCCCAGGCCTGGATGTCCCGCGCGCTCCAGTCGTTGACCAGGGTCACTCCGAAGACGTGGTCCTCGAAGGCGCCGGCCCGCTCGCCGAGGGCGGTGGGCACGCCGACGACGAACCCCAGCTCGGCCTCGATGTCGAGTTTCTCGGTGGGGCCGAACGTCGGGCGCTGTCCGCTCGGCCGCCTGATGGGCGTGCCGGAGACCACCACCGTGCCCGCCCGCCCGTGGTAGCCCACGGGGAGGTGCCGCCAGTTCGGCTTCAGCGGCTCCTCGTTCGGCCGGAACATCCGGCCGAGATTCGAGGCGTGCTCGAGCGAGGCGTAGAAGTCGACGTAGTCGGCCACCTCGATCGGCAGATGGAGGGTCACGTCGCCGAGCGGGATCAGGTGCCGGGGGTCCCCGGAGGCCGCCACCCGCCTGATGCGGGCCCGCGCCCGCGCCCACGCCGTACGGCCCAGCGCCATGAACGCGTTGAGGGACGGTGAGGCGAAGACCGGGTCGCCCAGGGCGGGGGCGAGGTCGAGGACCTGGTCCTCGACCCGCACGCCCACACGGGGCGCCTCGCCGGGGCGGGAGAACACGCCGTAGGGCAGGTTCTCCACGCCGAAGCTCACGCTCGCACCGCCCAGGTCCAGGCGTAACCGGGGTCCTCGCAGGCGAGGGCCGCCGGGCCGAGGTCGAGGGGCCGGAAGGTGTCGAGCATGACGGCCATCTCACTGGTCACCGACAGGCCATGCCGTACGGCCTCGACGGCGGCCTCGACCGCGCCGGGCTGGGGGCCGTGGGTGAAGCCCGCCGGATGCAGCGAGACCGAGCCGACGTCGATGCCGGAGCCCCTGCGCGCGGTGTAGTCGCCGCCCGCGTAGAACATGAACTCGTCGGAGTCGACGTTGTGGTGGTTGTAGGGGATCGGCACGGCGTCCGGGTGGAAGTCGAGCGGACGCGGGCAGAACGAGCAGATCACGAAGCCCGGGCCCTCGAACGTCTGGTGGACCGGCGGCGGCGCGTGGGTGCGCTTCACGATGGGCTCGAAGTCGCGGATGTTGAAGACGTACGGATACAGGCAGCCGTCCCAGCCCACCACGTCGAAGGGGTGGTGGGCGTAGGTCAGCCTGGTCAGCCCGCCCCGCGTGCGGACCAGCACGGCGACCTCCTCGCCGTCCACGAGGAACGGCTCGGCCGGGGCGCGCAGATCACGCTCGGAGTAGGGGGCGTGCTCCAGGAACTGGCCGTGCTGGGAGAGGTAGCGCTTCGGCGGGCGGATGTGGCCGGACGCCTCGATGACCAGCGCGGTCACCGGACCGTCCGGCACCCAGCGGTGGATCGCCCCCGTCGGGACGACGACGTAGTCGCCCTCGCCCACCTCCATGGCCCCGTAGGCCGACTCGAAGCGCGCACGCCCGCTCGCGATGTAGACGCACTCGTCTCCCATGGAGTCCCGGTACAGCTCGCTGGAGGCGCTGGTCGCGGCGTACGAGATGCGGACGTCGGAGTTGCCCGCCAGCAACATCCGGCCGGAGACCAGGTCGCCGTCCGGCCGCAGGTCCTGCGTGCGGAAGTGACGCGGGGAGAGCGGCAGGTTCGGGCTCAGCCCGGAGCCGCCCTGATCGACGGCCTCGGCCTTGACGATCGCCGTGGGCGCGTACCGGTGGTACAGGAGTGAGGAGTCGGAGGAGAAGCCCTCCTCGCCCATCAACTCCTCCTGGTACAGCCCTCCATCAGGCCTGCGGAACTGCACATGACGTTTATCCGGTACCTCGCCGACGACGCGGTAGTACGGCATGGCGACCCTCCATGTCCGAATATCGGACGCGCGCGTCCTCTATACGTACGACGATCCGCCAATGCGCACCAGATGTCAAACCATTGCCTATGGGGGAAAATCGTCTCGTTTCGGATGGGCAAGCGCGGCGGCGACCTCCGCGGCCGCGGCGAGCACCAGAGGGCCGACCGCCTCCACGTCGAGGTCGCTGAAGGTCACCACGCCCACCGACGCCTCCAGGCCCGTGAGCCCCCGCACGGGGGCGGCGAGGCCCCGAGCACCCTCCTGGAGCTGGTCCCTCGTGAGGTGGAGCGACGGCTCGTCCTGTCCCGACCGGAGCGCGAGCAGGGCCAGCCCGGCGGCGCCGCGCGTCAGCGGGTGCCGCGACCCCTCGCGGTAGGCCACGTGGAAGTCCGTCCAGGACGGCTCCACCACCGCCACGGCCAGGCCGTCCTCGCCCTCCGCCACGGTCAGGTGGGCCGTCGCGCCGGCCCGTTCCGCGAGCGTCCGCAGCACGGGGACGGCGGCGGCCCGCAGCAGCGGCTGCACGGCCTGGGCCAGCGCGAGCACACCGAACCCGAGATGCACCCGCCCCTCCGCGTCGCGGCGGGCGAAGCCCTCCTCCTGCAGGGTCGTGATCAGCCGGTAGACGGCCGGCCGGCTCAGGCCGAGTTCGTGGGCGAGCTCGGTGGGCGTGTGGCCCCCGTGGCCGTCCGCGAGCAGCCGGAGCAGTCGTAACCCTCGTTCCAGCGTCTGTGCCGACTCGGCCGTCATCATGTTCACGATTATCGCGACAATGAACACGTGAAGTCGGTGATCGTGGTCGGTGCGGGGATCTGGGGACTGTCGCTGTCGTTAAAGCTGGCCGAGAGCGGCTGGCGGGTCACGCTGGTCGAGCAGTACGCGCCAGGTCACGTCCGGCAGGCCAGCGGGGGACACACGCGGCTGCTGCGCAGCTCGCACGGGTCGGACGAGTGGTACGCGCGGATGGCACGGCGGGCCGTGGACGGCTGGCGGAGGCTCGGCGAGCGGGCCGGCGAGGAGCTTCTCGTCGAGTCGGGGCTGATGTGGTTCGCCTATCGGGAGGACGGCTGGGAGAGCAGAAGTGCTCAGGTCCTGAAAAATCTGGAAATCCCCCATGAGCTGCTCGACCCCGAGGAAGCCGGCCGCAGGTTCCCCGCCTTCCGGGGCGATGACCTGGCGTTCGTGCTCTGGGAGCCGGAGGCGGGCGTCCTCAGGGCCCGCGATGCCACGCTGGCGGTCGCCAGGCTGGCCCGGGCGGCCGGTGTCACGTTCGTCCGCGCCAGGGCCCTACCGTACGGCGAGCGGACGGGTGTGGTGGCCGACGGCGAGGTGCTGACGGCGGACCGGGTCGTGTGGGCCTGCGGGGCGTGGCTGCCCGGCCTGTTCGACGTGCCGATGAAGGTCACCAGGCAGGACACGTTCCACTTCGCCGTGCCCCGCGAGTGGGCCTCGCCGCCGCTGCCGGCCTTCTGCGACTACGACCTGTCGGCCTACGGGCACGGTGACATCGGCGGAGCCGGCATGAAGATCACCAGCGACGCCGAGGGCGAGCCGTACGATCCGGAGACCGGGAGCCGGCAGGTGCTGGCGGCCAACGAGGAACTCGCCCGGGACTACATCGGCCGGCGGTTCCCCGCGCTCGCCGGCGCGCCGGTGCTGTTCAGCCAGGTCTGCCAGTACGCGCTGACCGCCGACGCCGAATGGATCATCGCCGAGGCGGCCGACGGGGTCTGGCTGCTCGGCGGCGACTCCGGGCACGGCTTCAAGCACGCCCCCGTCCTGGCCGAGTACGTCGCCGAGGTGGTGGAAGGCCGGGCCGAACCCGATCAGAGGTTCGGCCTGCACGAGCGGACGTCCGCCCGAGGCCTCAGGACGAGCGGGCTTCCAGCCACACGCCGAACTCCTTGAGGTTGATGAGGCCGTCGTTGTCGGCGTCAACCTTGGCGATCGCTTCCTGGGCGCCGTCGGCGGTGATCGGCTGACCGAGCACGTCCATGAGCCGGACCAGTTCGGCGGCCGAGATCAGGCCGTCGTTGTCGCCGTCGATGAAGGCAAATGTCGTGGTGTAGTCGCTCATGTGGTCCTCCTGGGGGATTGGCGCTCAGCACCCTAGCCGATCAAGTGCCTTCTCCTCAGGTCGTAGCCTGGAACTTGTGGGTGAACCTTCGCCGCGCGGGATCATGCCCCGCATCCTCGTCGTCGACGACGAGCCGCAGATCCTCCGCGCGCTGCGGATCAACCTCGCAGCGCGCCATTACGAGGTCGAGGTGGCGCCCGACGGCGGCGCCGCCCTGAGGTTGGCGGCGGACTGGCATCCCGACCTCGTCGTCCTCGACCTCGGCCTGCCGGACATGGACGGCGTGGACGTCATACACGGCCTGCGCGGCTGGACCAGCGTGCCGATCATCGTGCTGTCCGGGCGGCCGGGAGGCTCGGACAAGGTCGACGCCCTCGACGCCGGCGCCGACGACTACGTCACCAAGCCGTTCGGGGTCGACGAACTGCTGGCCCGGATCCGGGCGGTGACCCGGCGCACCAGCCCCAAGGAGGCCTCGGAGGCCAAGGTGCTCCTGGGAGACCTGGAGGTCGACCTGGCCAACAAGACGATCTCCAGTGGCGTACGGCTGACGCCGACCGAGTGGCACCTGCTGGAGATCCTTCTGCGCAACCCCGGCAAGCTCATCAGCCAGCGCCATCTGCTGACCCAGGTGTGGGGGCCCGCGTACCTGAAGGAGACCAACTACCTGCGGCAGTACATGGCGCAGTTGCGCCGCAAGCTGGAGCCCAACCCCGGCCGGCCCGAGCATCTGCTGACCGAGCCGGGGATGGGCTACCGCTTCCAGCCGTAGGGCTTCACTCCATGAGGCGTTCCAGCGCCTCGACGCCCAGGGTGCCGGGCGCCAGACGCTCGCGGGCGAACCGGTCGGACTCCCGCTGGAGCACGTGGTTGACCGGGGTGGGCACGCCATGGAGGCGGCCGAGCAGCACGATCTCCCCGTTGAGGTAGCCGGTCTCGATCGAGCCGGCGCCCCTGGCCAGGCTCTGCCACGACGACCCTCCGCCGCGTGTGACGCCTTCCAATGGGGCGACCTCGACCGAGTCCCGCCGCGTCGCCCGCTCCTCCTCCCGGGAGGCGTACGGGATGCCGGCGGCGTCGAGCACGGTACGGCCCTCCTCGTAGGCGCGCTGGACGATCTTCTGCCGGCCGTCCGCGTGGCCGCACAGGGCGTCGACGGCGTTGCCGAGGTTGGTCAGCAGCTTGGCGTACTTCCACCGCATGACGTCGGCCACGGGGAAAGCGGCGAAGTTGCTCGCGGTGAGGTCGGCCGCGATCCGCTCGGCCGTCTCGTCCACACCCTGGGGATAACGGCCGATGGGGAGCATGCCGGACAGCGGCCTGCCGTACGTCGCGACGATCCCGGGCTCGAGGTGCAGAGCGGGCGTCCACACGCACATCCCGTAGACCCGGGCGAAGCGGCGCAGCGCGACGCGCTCGTTCTCCACGGCGTTCTGCGCGCAGACGAGCGGCAGCCGTTCCGCGGCCGTGCCGCCTCCCTCGACCGGCCGGTCCGCCCACGCGTCGAGCGCGCCGGCCGTGTCCTGGGTCTTGGTCGCGAGGACGAGCACGTCGTCGTCGCCGAGCCGTACGGGCCGGTCCGTGACCGGGATCGGCAGGCGGACGTCGCCTTCGGGGGTGATCAGGCGCAGGCCGCCGTCGCGTAAGGCCTCGTAGTGTGCGCTGCGGGCGACGAGGAGGACGTCGTGGCCGTTCTGGAAGAGCCGCCCGCCGATGGTCCCGCCGATGGCGCCGGCGCCGATGATGATGTACCGCACCGCTCGATCCTGGCACGTGGCGCCGGGCCGGGGTTCCGGCAGGTCCCACGACCGAATATGCTGCGTGCGGTTCACATTCGCGCGCGTCATCCGGAGGACGGGTCCATGTACAAGGAGTTCCTCGGCGAGGTCGTCGTCTGGCTGATCCCTGTCGTCGTCCTTGTCGGACTGGCGATCCTGATCACGCGGCCCGCCTGACCGTTTCCGAGAATGCCCGGCCACGCCGCGGCGGAGCATGATCCGCTCGACGTGGCCTAGTCGTTCTCCGCCGGCAGAAGACCATCGACGATCGTCTTCTCCAGCAGCCGGTAGGACGTGTCCAGATCCTCCGACAGTCCGAATCCTCCGGCCACTTCCAGTACGGCGAAGCCGTGGACGGCCGCCCGCAGGCAGCGGGCGGTGTGGACCGCGGCTCCGCCTTCCAGCCCGCACCCGCGCAGCACGGCGAGCACGACCTCCAGCAGCCTGCCGCCCGCCTCGGCGAGCGCGGGGTCGATCAGCGGCGCCGGGGGCATGGCCGCGTAGCGGAACGGGTGCTCGACGGCGTAACGGCGCCACACCCGCATCAGCGCGATGACGGCCTCGGGCCCGCCGCGGCCCATCACGGCGGTGCCCACCAGGTCGGTCATCTCCTCCATGACCCGCTGGGCGATCAGTGTCCGCAGTTCGCCGATGTTCCGTACGTGCTTGTAGAGGGACGGCGTGGCCACGCCGGTGCGGACCGCCACCGCGGACAGCGTGAGAGCCTCCGGCCCCTGTTCGTCGATGAGGGCGAGCGCCGCGTCGACGACGCCGGCGGGGGACAGGCCCGCTCTAGGCACTGACGGTCTCCTGGAGGAACTCGCGGATCGCCTCGGCGGTCGGCCCGGGCATGTCCTGGTAAGGGTAGTGTCCCGAGCCCTCGATCATCGAGAGCCGGGCGAGCGGGGCCATCAGGTCGACCGCCAGCCGGGCCTCCTTCTCCGGATCGGGGAAGTCAGGGTCCCTGGTGCCCATGACGACCAGAACCGGGCATCGCACGTCTCCCGTCCGCTCGGTCCAGCGGGTCTCAGTGGGTGCGACGACTCCGCGGGTCGCGGCCATCCTGCCGGGCTGCCGGAGGGTCGTCCTGAGGTGGCGCAGGTGGTCGTCGAGATCAGCAGGCTTCACGGTCGGGAACAGTGACCTGTAGTACATCCCCCACAGCAGCGGGCTGTGCGTGACCAGCCCCTGCGCCGCACGCAGGACCAGGCTGAGCTTCGGGTCGTCGACGAACGGGCTGATCAGGACGAGCCCGGTGACGTCGACGGGGGAGTCGGCCGCGGCCCACGTCGCGGCCGCCGTGCTGGAAGAACTGCCGACCAGTACGGCCGGCCCGCCGAGGTGACGCACAAGGGCGAGCAGGTCGCCCGCGACGTGCTCGGGGGCGTAGGACGCCCAGCCCGTGCTCGACTCGCCGTGTCCGCGCACGTCGACGACGGCCACGCGGCGCCCCGCATCGGTCAGGAGCGGCGTCAGGTGCCGGTAGGCGGCGCGGGTGTCGCCCATGCCGTGTGCGCACACCACGAGGGGCCCGTCCTGGGGGCCTTCGACGCTGTAGGCGAGCCGCCCGCCGGGCAGGTCGAGGAATCGCGTCTCACTCTTGCTAATGCTCATAGCCGAAAAGCTAACGTCTTTAGCCATCGTGTGTCAACTGCCAGATCAATACCGGTTTTTGACGTCTTGGGGCTCGGGCCGTATGCACGGCGCTCAGTAGCGTTTCGTGATGTGGCGGCCATGGACAGGTTGCGCTCGTGGCTCCTGGAGGGGCTCCAGCACGCGGACCTGAAGGCCGTGGGGCCGCACGGTCCCGAGGCGCCGCATGCGCGGCACCGGTGGTGGCAGGTGATGTGCCTGACCGGTGTCGACTACTTCTCGACACTCGGCTACCAGCCGGGCATCGCCGCGCTCGCGGCGGGTGCACTGTCCCCGATCGCCACGCTGTTCCTGGTGCTCCTGACGCTGCTGGGCGCCTTGCCGGTATACCGGCGGGTGGCGGTGGAGAGCCCGTACGGCCAGGGTTCGATCGCGATGCTGGAGCGGCTGGCCCCCAAATGGTGGGGCAAGGTGTTCGTGCTGGTCCTGCTCGGGTTCGCGGCCACGGACTTCGTGATCACGATGACCTTGTCGGCGGCGGACGCCACGGCGCACATCCTGGAGAATCCGTTCGCGCCGCAGGCTCTGCAGGGTCATCGGGTCGCGGTCACTCTGGGCCTGCTGGCACTGCTGGGCGTGGTGTTCCTGATGGGGTTCAGGGAGGCCATCGGCATCGCGGTGGTGCTGGTCGGCGTCTACCTGGCGCTCAACGCGGTGGTCGTCGCGATCTCTCTGCTCCACATCGCCGAGCATCCGCCGGTCGTCGCCGACTGGAGGCGGCTGTTGCTGGCCGAGCACGGCAGCCCGCTCGCGATGATCGGGGTCTCGTTGCTGGTGATGCCGAAGCTCGCCCTGGGGCTGTCCGGCTTCGAGACGGGTGTGGCCGTGATGCCGCTGGTCAAGGGAGATCTGACCCGCCGGATCAGGGGGACGAAGCGGCTTTTGACGACCGCCGCCCTGGTCATGAGCGTCTTCCTGATCCTCAGCAGTTTCGCGACGAGCGTGCTGATCCCGGAGCAAGAGTTCCGCAGGGGCGGGAGCGCCAACGGCCGGGCCCTCGCCTACCTCGCCCACGACTACCTGGGCGACTACTTCGGGACGCTCTATGACGTCAGCACGATCGCGATCCTGTGGTTCGCCGGGGCGTCGGCGATGGCGGGACTGATCAACCTCGTCCCGCGCTACCTGCCCCGGTACGGCATGGCCCCCGACTGGACGCGCGCCGTACGGCCCCTGGTGCTGGTGTTCACCGCGATCGCCTTCGCCATCACGATCATCTTCCACGCCGACGTCGACTCCCAGAGCGGGGCGTACGCCACGGGCGTGCTCGTGCTGATCCTCTCCGCGGCCGTCGCGGTCACCATCTCGGCCCGCCGACAGGGCAGGCGCAGGCTCGCGGACGCGTTCGTGGTGGTCGACGTGGTGCTCGCCTACACGCTGGTGGCCAACGTGATCGAACGCCCGGACGGCGTGAAGATCGCGTCCTTCTTCATCGTCGCGATCATCGCGACCTCGCTGGTCTCGCGGGTGACGCGGTCGATCGAGCTTCGGGTCACCCATGTGAGGCTCGACCCGGTCGCCGAGGATTTCGTCAACGAGGCGGCCGGCGGGATCCACCTCATCGCCAACGAACCCGGCGCCCGCGACCAGGCCGAGTACAACGACAAGCTGCGTGAGCAGTGGCTGACCCACCGGCTGCGCAGCGAGGAGCCGATCATGTTCGTCGAGGTGACCGTGCCGGACGCCTCGGAGTTCGAGGCCGAGGTTCGGGTCTGCGGCGAGGACCGGTGGGGCCATCGCGTGTTGCGCATGGAGAGCCCGACGGTGCCCAGCGCACTTGCCGCGCTCCTGCTCTACCTGCGCGATCGCACGGGACAGGTGCCGGACATCTACTTCCACTGGGCGGAGGGCAACCCGGTCGTCGCCATGATCCGCTACGTGCTGTTCGGCGGCGGAGACGTGCCCGCGCTGACCCGTGAGGTGCTGCGCAAGACCGAGCCCGACGTCGCCTGCAGGCCACACGTGCATGTCGGTTAGCCACTCCCCGTAACAGCTCGACAACGGCCGTTGATCCCGCCGTAACCCCGCTGTACCGTCGGCGGCATCGGACGGAAACTATCGGATGATGCCCGAAAGTTTCAGAGCCAGAAGGGACCACCGTGAAATCGTTTCGGCGAAGTGCGGCGCTCTGGGCGGCGGCGGTACTGATCCTCGGAGGTTGTGGCGGCACGGGGAGCGATGACGGCGCGGGCAAGAGCTCGGCCGGAGCGAAGGTGACGGTCGAGTTCTGGAACATCGCGACCAACGAACCGCTCAAGTCGGTCTTCGCCACGGCCATCAAGGACTTCGAGGCCAAGCACCCCAACATCACCATCAAGAACGTCCCCATCGAGAACGACGCGTTCAAGCCCAAGCTGACGACGACCACCCAGTCGGGCAAGGCGCCGGACGTCTTCCAGACCTGGGGCGGCGGCGTGCTCAAGCAGCAGGCCGACGCGGGGCTGGTCAAGGATCTGACCGCCGACACGGCCTGGATCGGCAACTTCACCGACGCCGCGCTCGCCGCCTACCAACTCGACGGCAAGACGTACGCCATCCCGCACGACATCGGCATGGTGGGCTTCTGGTACAACAAGTCGCTGTTCGCCAAGGCCGGCATCACCGAGCCTCCCGGCACCTGGGCCCAGTTCCTCGACGACGTGACGAAGCTCAAGGGCGCGGGCGTCACCCCGATCTCGCTCGCGGGCAAGGCCAAGTGGCCCGG
>Ga0310811_10013711_pt1 | contig 10564 bp, 6 predicted proteins | sample YCmetagenome_FD_207642 | JGI IMG/M metagenome (GOLD analysis project Ga0310811, IMG submission 207642) | Soil microbial communities from experimental microcosm in Duke University, North Carolina, United States - YC | ecosystem: Engineered > Artificial ecosystem > Soil microcosm > Unclassified ... | reverse complement strand
TACGACGAGGCGCAGCGCCGCTGGAACCTGACCTTGCACCGCGGCGGCGGCGAGCGCGTCGTCCATCCGCGCCATCTCGTCTTCGCCACCGGCGTCAGCAGCATCCCCTACACGCCAGACCTGCCGGGGCTGAAAGAATTCGCCGGCGCTATCTCGCATTCCGGCACGTTCGATCATCCCGCGCGCTGGAAGGGCAAGAAGGCGCTGGTGCTCGGCACCGGCACCAGCGGTCACGACGTCGCGCAGGAACTCAACACCTGCGGCGCCGACGTGACGATCATCCAGCGCAGCAAGACCTACGTCGTCAGCCTGCCCGAGGCGCAGAGCGTCTACGCCATCTACAAGGAGGGCATTCCGTTCGAGGACTGCGACCTGCTCGCGACCTCGTTCCCCTACCCTGTCCTGCAACGCTCCTATCAGCTCTCGACCGAGAAGAGCCGCGCGGTCGACAAGCCCCTGCTCGACGCGCTGGCGAAGACCGGCTTCCGCCTGCACTTCGGCGAAGACGACACCGGCTTCCAGATGATGTATCTGCGCCGCGGCGGCGGCTATTACTTCGACGTCGGCTGCTCGGAGCTGATCATCTCAGGCGCGGTCAAGCTTCTGCAATTTTCCGACATCGACCGCTTCGTCGCGCAGGGCGCGCGGCTGAAAGACGGCCGCATCGTGCCGGCCGACCTGCTCGTGCTCGCGACCGGCTACCTGAGTCAGCAGGACGCGGTGCGGCACTTCCTCGGCGACAGAATCGCCGACAACGTCGGCCCGGTCTGGGGCTTCGACGCGGGCGGCGAACTGCGCAACATGTGGCGGCGGACGGCGCAAGCCGGCCTCTGGTTCACCGCCGGTTCGCTCGCGCAATGCCGCATCTTCTCGCGCTATCTGGCGATCCAGATCAAGGCGATCGAGGAAGGCGTCGTCGCTTAAATCGCGAGACGCCGGTTGCGCAGCAGCCACAGTGCGCCGTTCCAGGCGACACCGAGGCTCAGGCCCACGAGATACGACCACCATACGCCGAACGGCACGGCCATATAGTGCACGGCGAGCAGGCCTAGCGTCAGCCCGATCAGCGGCGCCTGGATGTGCGCGGCGGTGCTCGCGGCGGCCGGGCCGCCGACCCGCGTGTGCAGGATGACGAAGAACGAGCTCATGGCGATCGGGAAGAAGGCGAACAGGCCGGAGGCGAACGAGCCGATCGAATAGCTCGCGGTGGTGACGACGATGACGACGAAGGTGACGATACCGGCGCGCCAGGCGAGGTCGGCGCCGGTCAGGTGCACGCGGCCCTTGGCGCCGCCGTTACCGCGGAAGCGGGAACCTGCGGCGATGGCGAGCGGAAAGACGATGACGTTCGACAGCAGCGCGGTCTCGACGGTCCATGGAACGAAGCGCGACGATAGCGCCAGAAGCAGCCATACGGTCAGCGCGCCGCCGAGGCTGACCGGGAGCGAGCGCTTCTGCGCCAAGGTCGCATAGGTCAGCGCGAACAGCGCACCGATCGCGTTCGAGACGATGCTGCCGACGGCGCCGGCGGCGATGAACTGCGGCGGATGCTCGAGCGCGAGGATGATCATGGCCGCGCCGCCCGCGGTCGGCAGCGCGGCGATCAGCGCGCCGATGAACGGCCCGGAGCGCTCGACGACGACTGACGCGGCGACGACGATGCCCGCGGTCATGGCGATCTTCAGCAAAAGGCCGAGCAAGAAGGCGAGCATCGTCTACACCCTTATCCCGAAACGCCGCGCCTGCCAGATGCCGACGCTGTAGCCGACCGACACGGCGAGCGCGATCGCCAACCCCGCCCATTTGCCGAGCGGCTCGGCGGTGAAATGCAGCACGGTGCAGGCGACGCCGAAGCCGGCAAGCCCGAGCACGGCGTTGGCCATCACCGCCGCGGTCGGCCTGCCGCCGGCGCGGTTGTGCAGAATGAGGATGATGCTGGTCAGCACCACCGGGAACACCGCGAGCAGGCCGCTGGCGTATGGCCCGATGCGGAAGCTGAAGGTGACCAACACGCCGACCAGCACCGAGACGAGTCCGGCGCGCAGCGCGTAGTCGTACCAGCGGCGGCGCAGGCGGATCATCGGCACGTGCCGCAGCGGGCGCACGAGCCACAGACCGAGTGCAAGCACGAGCACGTTCATGAGCGCCGCCGGCAGGATCGACCAGTGCAGTGCATTGATCGCCAGCGCCAGCACGATCCATACAGCATAGGTGACGCCGAGGCTGACCGCGAGCGTGCACTTCTGCGCCAGCAGCGTGTAGACGCAGGCGAAGGTGGCGTTAACGGCGTTGATGGCGAGGCTCGCCACCGCGCCCTGGGCGATGAAATGCGCGTCGTGATCGAGCGCGAGGAAGACGTAAGCCGGTCCCGCCCCGATCGGCAGCGTCGCGACCAGCCCGCCGACCAGCGGCCCGGCGCGCTCGGCCGTCACCGTCGCCGCCACGACGAAGGCGGCGGTGATGGCCATCTTGAGGATGAGGATGAGCGCGAAGGAAAGGTCGGGGGACATTGCGTGAATGTCTATACGCCGATTCTAAACTGTCGTCCCCGGCGAGCGTTCGCGAGGCCCGGGATCCACACTCCGCAGCAGACGCGAAACGCTGTGGCGGTCATCCGGCAAGCGCGGCCCAGGGAGACGTCATCGCCGCATCGTGGAACAGCAGCAGGCTGCCCAGCGCATCGGCCGCGCCGATGCACACGATAGCGCCGTTGTCGCACAGCGGGCGAACGCGCGCCGCGTCGAGCACGCCACGCACCAAATCGAGGTTCGTGCAGCGCAGCGCCTGCCCGGCCATGACCGGAACATTCGGCAACGTGAAACCTGAAATTCTGGAGGTGAAATCCGGCTGCGCAAGCAAAATGCGGCCGCGATCGAGCGGCACCACGCTGAGCCGCCCTTCCTCGCACGGCGCGCGTCCGGCGAAGCGCCCGAAACGCGCCGCCGCCTCGCGCCGGTCCTTGACGACCAGCAGGATATCGCCGAGCGCGCCGGCGCCATTGGCGAGCAGCGGCGCGTGCTCGTCCCAGGTCAAGTCCGGCGTATGGCAATAGGCAAACTGCACGCGCCCTTCCGGCATCACGCCGGGCTGCGGCCGCAGCACCGACCAGCGCACCTCGCGCATTCCGTCCGGCGTCTGCTTGTGGCGGCGCAGGTTGACGACCTCCTGCATCGCGAAGCCTTCCGCCATCAGCCGCTCGCGCTGCGCCGGGATGTCGGCATGCGACAGCGCGATGAGATGCAGTCCGGCGTAGCGCGCAAGCGCGGCCTTCAATTGATCGGCGAGCGGCGTGTCGTGTGTCGCCGCCAGCACTTCGAGGAAACCGCGGCGCAGGATGGCGAGCCGGTTCGACGTGCCGGACGGTTTCAGCCGGCCGTCGGCGTCGGCGTTCTGCTGCAAATTGACGGGCGAAACGGCAAAGCCGAGGCGCTCGAGCTGCACCCCGGCCGCGCCGATGTCGGCGGTGAAATAGCCGACGTGATCGAGGAAGACCTCGTCGCCGACCGGCAGCTGCCGGCCGGCCCATCCTTGCGCCACGTTCAGGCTGGCTCGGGTTGAAGGACAACCCGTCCGACGATCTTGCCGGCGCGCAGGTCGGCCATCGCCTCGTTGACCTGCGCCAGCGGCCGCGTCGCCACCGGCACGTCGGGAAGCCCGGTGCGCTTGATGAGGTCCATCAGCTCGGCCATTTCCGGCACGCTGCCGACGTAAGAGCCCTGCACGGTCAGCGCGCGCATCGGGATCGGCGGCAGCGACAATGTGATGTCGCCGCCATAGAGGCCGACGATGACGTATTTGCCGCCCTTGGCGAGGCTGTCATAGCCCATGCGCGCCGACTGCGACGAGCCGACGAGATCGACTACGCCCCAGGCGCCGCCATTGGTCAGCGCCTTGATCTGGTCGAGGGCGTCGGCGGCTCTCGCATCGACAACAGCCTTCGCGCCGGCCTTCTTGGCTGCATCGCGCTTGGCCGGATCGATGTCGACGACGATGGCCGAATGGCCGCCCATCTTGCCGTGCAGCGACAGGCACATCAGGCCGAGGCCGCCGGCGCCAATGATGACGGTCGGCTCGCTCTTGAGCGTCGTGATCTTCTTCAGCGCGCCGTAGGTCGTCACGCCCGAGCAGGCGAGCGGTGCCGCGCGCTCCGGCGACATGTCGCCGATATCGAACAGGTAACGCGGGTGCGGCACCATCATGTGCGTGGCGTAACCGCCATTGGAGAAGACGCCGAGGCTGCGCATCGCGGTGCAGAGATTGTCCTCGTTGCGCAGGCAGGGGCCGCATTTGCCGCAGCCGATCCACGGATCGGCGAGCATCTTCTGCCCGACCTTGACGCCCTTCGCCTCCGGGCCGACCGCGACCACCGCGCCGACGTTCTCGTGGCCGAGGGTCAGAGGCAGCTTCATGCCGCGCTCCTGCAGGCTCAGCTTCTTGCCGCCGCCGAGATCGAAGAAGCCTTCGGACAGATGCAGGTCGCTGTGACAGACGCCGGCCGCCAGCACCTTCAGCAGGACTTCCGTTCCCTTGGGCTCAGGCGTCGGCGCCTCGTTGCACTGGAGGGGCTGGCCACAGACGCAGACCTGAAACATGCGCATCGCGTTTTCTCTCCCGCTCGAATGTCCGGCCGCAGGGAACCACAGTCCGCGCCGCGCGTCACCCCGCGCCGGAATGACCGTATTTTAGGCAGTTTCCCGCGGCGATGGATATCTTCGCCGCGGGGCGGTGACACCCTCGCCGCACTCCGCTATTCCGGTTGCGTCATGGCCTCGCTTGCTTTCGACCGGACCCGTCCCGCCGCCGACGCGGGCGCGAAGGCCCGGGACCTCATCGACGCGGCGGCGATCGCGGCCGAGCTCGACGCTTTGGCCGCCGCCCGCACCGGCAGCGACGCCGACCTGCGCACGGCGGTCGCGCAGCGGCTGAAGACCGCGTTGCAGGAGGGCCGCGCCAGGGCCGAGCAGATCCTGCTCGACGACCGGCACGGCCGCGGCTGCGCGCAGCGCCTGTGCCGGATGGAAGATGAGATCATCCGCCTGCTCTACGAGTTCACCCGCAAACATCTCTATCCCTCGCAGAACCTGTCCGAAGCCGAGCGGATGGCGGTCGTCGCGACCGGCGGCTACGGCCGCGGCTTGCAGGCGCCGGGCTCCGACATCGACCTGTTGTTCGTTCTGCCCTACAAGCAGACCGCCTGGGGCGAGTCGGTCGCCGAGGCGATCCTCTATTGCCTGTGGGACCTTGGCCTGAAGGTCGGCCACGCCACCCGCTCGATCGACGAGTGCATCCGCCAGAGCAAGGCGGACATGACCATCCGCACCGCGATCCTCGAGGCGCGCTTCCTGCTCGGCGACCGCGCGCTGTTCGACGAGATGGTCAAGCGCTTCGACGAGGAGGTGGTGCGCGGCACCGCCGCCGACTTCGTCGCCGCCAAGCTCGCCGAGCGCGAGGAGCGGCATCGACGCAGCGGCCAGTCGCGCTATCTGGTCGAGCCGAACGTCAAGGACGGCAAAGGCGGCTTACGCGACCTGCACACCCTGTTCTGGATCGCCAAATACGTCTACCGCGTCCGCGAGCCGTCCGAGCTGATCGCACGCGGCGTGTTCGACCGCGGCGAGTATCAATTGTTTCGGCAGTGCGAGGACTTTCTGTGGTCCGTTCGCTGCCACATGCATTTCCTGATGGGCCGCGCCGAGGAACGGCTGTCATTCGACATCCAGCGGGAGATCGCGGTGCGGCTCGGCTACACCGAGCATCCCGGCCTTCAGGACGTCGAGCGCTTCATGAAGCACTACTTCCTGGTGGCCAAGGACGTCGGCGACCTGACCGCCATCCTCTGCGCCGAGCTCGAGGACAGCCACGCCAAGAGCGTGCCGGTGCTGAGCCGCGTGATGGCGCGGCTGCGGCCGGTCAAACGCCGCTCATTGAGCGAGAGCGACGATTTCATCGTCGAGCACAACCGCATCCTGTGCGCGCGGCCGAGCGTGTTCGAGCGCGACCCGGCCAACCTGATCCGCGTCTTCCGGCTGGCGCAGAAGCACAATCTCGCCTTCCATCCCGACACGATGCGCCTCGTGCGCCGCTCGCTCAAGCTGATCGACGCGAAGCTGCGCGAGGACGAGGATGCAAACCGCCTGTTCGTCGAGATTCTCACCTCGGAGAACGACCCCGAAACGGTGCTGCGGCGGATGAACGAGGCCGGCGTGCTCGGCCGCTTCGTGCCGGCCTTCGGCAAGATCGTCGCCATGATGCAGTTCAACATGTACCACCACTACACGGTGGACGAGCACCTGTTGCGCTGCATCGGCGTGCTGACCGAGGTCGAGCGCGGCGGCGTCAACGACGCGCCGCTCGCCAATGAACTGATGCACACGCTCCAGCCCGGCAGCCGCGCCGTGCTCTATGTCACGCTGTTCCTGCACGACATCGCCAAGGGCCGGCCGGAGGACCATTCGATCGCGGGCGCCCGCGTCGCGCGGCGCTTCTGCCCGCGCCTCGGCTTCTCGGCCGCCGATACCGAATTGATCGCCTGGCTGATCGAGAACCACCTTGTGATGTCGAGCGTGGCGCAGTCGCGCGATCTCTCCGACCGCAAGACCATCGAGAATTTCGCCGCGGTGGTGCAGTCGGCCGAGCGGCTCAAGCTGCTCACCATCCTCACCACCGCCGACATCAAGGCGGTCGGGCCCGGCGTGTGGAACGGCTGGAAGGCGCAGCTCATCCGCACGCTCTATTACGAGACCGAGCCGGTGCTGACCGGCGGCTTCTCGGAGGTCAACCGCGCCCAGCGCGTCATCGTCGCGCAGCAGGAATTCCGCGACGCCATGAAGGACGTGCCGGCCGACTGGCTCGAGACCTATATCGGCAAGCACTATCCGGCCTACTGGCTGAAGGTCGGCCTCGAGCACAAGATCGCGCACGCGCATTTCGTGCGCGCGGCCGAAGACGGCCAGAAGACGCTGTCCACCATGACACGGTTCGACGAGGAGCGCGCTGTCACCGAGCTGACCCTGCTCGCTCCCGACCATCCATGGCTGCTGTCGATCATCGCCGGCGCCTGCGCCATGGGCGGTGCCAACATCGTCGACGCGCAGATCTACACGACCACCGACGGCCGCGCGCTGGACACGATCTCGATATCGCGTGAGTTCGACCGCGACGAGGACGAGGAGCGCCGGGCCGCCCGCATCGCCGAGACGATCGAGAAGGCGCTGCGCGGCCAGCTACGACTGCCTGAGATGGTCGGCAAGCGCGCGGCACCGAAGGGCCGCATCCGCGCCTTCGCGGTCGAGCCGCTGGTCACGATCAACAATCAGTGGTCGCACCGCTACACGATGGTCGAGGTCACAGGGCTGGACCGCACCGGCCTGCTCTACGAGATGACGGCGACGATCTCGAAGCTCAATCTCAACATCGCCTCGGCGCACGTCGCGACCTTCGGCGAGCGCGCGGTCGACGTGTTCTACGTCACCGACCTGCTCGGCGCGCAGATCACGTCGCCGACGCGGCAGGCGGCGATCAAGCGTGCACTCGTCGCGCTGTTCGCGGCCGACGACGGCAAGAAGGCCGCGCATTAGGCCCGCCGCCCCGCGCGGAAGCGCCTATGTCAGGCTCACGACGCCATCACCTTCATTTCAAGCGGTAATTTTTGACGCACCCGCAGGGAACCGAGCCGATTTGGCGGCGTTTTCGGTCCTGAACTGACTTCGGGCGCCGGCGCTTCCAGCCGGACGGCCTTCCACCTTTGGACAAGAATTTGAACGGGACGTCACATGGACGCCACGACAGTCTTCTTGCCGCGCGCGAGTACCGGGGTCGCCGGTCTCGATGAGGTTCTCGGCGGCGGCTGGGCGCGCACCCGGATGCATCTGCTCGAGGGCAGCCCCGGCACCGGCAAGACCACCATCGCCCTGCAATTCCTGCTCGCCGGCGCCAAGGCGGGCGAGAGCGGCATCTACATCTCGCTGGCGGAGACCGAGCACGAGCTGCGCGACGGCGCCCGGTCGCACGGCTGGGTGATCGACCCCTCCATCGAGGTGTTCGAGCTGGTGCCGCCCGATAGCGTGCTCGACCCGGAGCAGCACCAGAGCCTGCTCTATTCGTCCGATCTCGAGCTCGGCGAAGCCATCACCCGCGTGTTCGAATCGATCGAGCGGCTGAAGCCGCAGCGCGTCGTCATCGACAGCCTGTCCGAGATCAGGCTGCTGGCGCAAAGCTCGCTGCGCTACCGGCGGCAGATTCTCGCGCTCAAGCATTACTTCGCCAAGCACAATTCCACCGTGGTGATGCTCGACGACCTGACCGGCGAAACCAACGACCGCGCCGTACACAGCATCGCGCACAGCGTCACGCAGCTCGAGCAGCTCGCGCCGGTCTACGGCGCCGAGCGGCGGCGCATGCGGGTCGCAAAATGCCGCGGTCAATCGTTCCGCGGCGGCTTCCACGATTTCGTCATCGGCGCCGGCGGCGTGCAGGTGTTCCCGCGGCTGGTCGCGGCCGACCAGCGCAAGGGGTTTTCCGGCTCCTCGCTCGCCAGCGGTATCGCCGAGCTCGACACCCTGGTCGGCGGCGGCCTGCCCTCCGGCTCGAGCACGCTCTTCATCGGGCCGGCCGGCACCGGCAAGACACTGCTGGTCATGCAATATGTCCAGGAGACCGTCAAACGCGGCGATCGCGCGGCGATGTTCGTGTTCGACGAGGAACTCGGGCTGTTGTTCTCCCGCGCCAAGGGCATGGGCATCGACCTTGCCGGCATGCGCGAGGCGGGCAAACTCGTCATCCAGCAGATGGATGCGGCCGAATTGTCCCCCGGCGAGTTCTCGCATCGCGTGCGCACGGCGGTCGACCGCGACAACATCCGCATGGTCGCCATCGATAGTCTCAACGGCTATCAGGCGTCGATGCCGGAGGAGCAGTTCCTGACGCTGCATATCCACGAGCTGCTGCAATACCTCAACCGCCGCGGCGCCTCGACATTCCTGACTTTGGCGCAATCCGGCATGGTCGGCGAGATGAAGACGCCGGTCGACCTCACCTATCTTGCCGACAGCGTCATCATGCTGCGCTATTTCGAGGCGCTGGGCCGCGTCCGCCGCGCCATGTCGACCATCAAGAAGCGCGGCGGCGCGCACGAGGACACCATCCGCGAGTTCCGCATCACCGCAGAGGGCGTTCAGGTCGGCGAGCCGCTGCACGAGTTCCAGGGCGTCCTGCGCGGCGTGCCGAGTTTCGTCGGCCGCTCCGACGCGCTCATGGAGCGCGCTTGAGCCCGCCCGCGCCCGTGCCGCTCGAGCGCGCGTTGATCCTGGCGCCGCGCGGCCGCGACGCGCTGGTCGCGCGCGACATCCTGCTCGACGCACAAACCTCGACGATCGTCTGCCGCGACCTCGAGGACATGTTGCAGCACCTGCGGCGCGGCGCCGATCTCGCCATCGTCACCGAGGAGGCGCTGCGCGGCGACACGCGGGCGCTGGCAGGGTGGGTCGGCGCGCAGCCGCCGTGGTCGGACTTTCCCTTCGTCGTGCTGACGCAGCATGGCGGCGGCGTCGAGCGCAACCCGGAGGCCGCGAAACTGACTGCGACGCTCGGCAATGTCAGCTTTCTCGAGCGGCCGTTTCATCCGACGACCCTGGTCAGCGTCGTGCAGACCGCGCTACGCGGCCGCCGCCGGCAATACGAATGCCGCCGCCTCAACGAGGAGCTCGAGGTGCGCGTGCAGGAGCGCACCGGCCAGCTCGCCGCCGCCAACCGGCAACTCGTCGCGCAGATCGAGGAGCGCGAGCGCGTCGAATCGACCTTGCGGCAGATGCAGCGGCTGGAAGCCGTCGGCCAGCTCACCTCGGGCGTAGCCCACGACTTCAACAACCTGCTGACCGTCGTGCTCGGCAATATCGGCTTCATCGAACGCGCGCTCGAACGGGCCGGCATCGACGGCCGCACCATGCAGCGCGTCGGCTACATGCGCGCGGCGGCCGAGCGCGGCGCGCGGCTGACCGACCAACTTCTCTCGTTCTCGCGCCGCCAGCGTCTCGAGCCCAAGGTGCTCAATCTCAACGACACCATCGCCGGCATGCGCGACCTGCTGCAGAGCACGATCGGCGGCAGCGTCTCGATCGAGACCGAGCTCGCCGGCGAATTGTGGCCGGCGCTGGTCGACCCGACGCAGCTCGATATCGCGGTGCTCAACCTCGGCATCAACGCGCGGGATGCGATGGAGATCGGCGGCACGCTCAAGGTCTCGACCGCCAACGTCACCCTCGGCCCGCCGCGTGCGGCGGAGGAGCCGGCCGCGGGCGACTATGTGGCGATCTGCGTCAGCGACACCGGCTCCGGCATGCCGCCGGACGTGCGGGCGAAGGTATTCGAGCCGTTCTTCACCACGAAAGAGGTCGGCAAGGGCTCGGGCCTCGGCCTGAGCCAGGTGCTCGGCTTCGCCAAGCAATCGGGTGGCGGCGTCAGCATCGAATCGGCGCCAGGCCGCGGCACCATGGTTCGTATCTATCTGCCGCGCGCCGACCGGCCGCCGAAGCGCGAGGAGGCGCCCGCGGGTGCGGGCGCGCCCGAA
>Ga0310811_10013710_pt1 | contig 10564 bp, 5 predicted proteins | sample YCmetagenome_FD_207642 | JGI IMG/M metagenome (GOLD analysis project Ga0310811, IMG submission 207642) | Soil microbial communities from experimental microcosm in Duke University, North Carolina, United States - YC | ecosystem: Engineered > Artificial ecosystem > Soil microcosm > Unclassified ... | reverse complement strand
TGAAACCTCAGGTGAAAAACCTTTATACTTTGTGATGTAAAAGAGATTGCTTCCATTTACATAGAGGCGCAAGTTTGAAATTTTAATCTTGCTCAACATATCCTTGTTAAATGTATAGCCTAGCTCAACATATCTTGGTTTTATAAAGCTCGCACTGGCTATGTTAAAGTCTGATACTTCTGAAACACTTGTGCCTGAAGCGTAGCGTGGTATACTGGTCTTGGTATTTGTTGGCGTCCACGAGTTAAGCCATTCTTTATTAAGATTTGAAAGACCTGAATTTATAAACTGGTTACGTGTAACGTTATAAATCTTAGCACCAAAGCTTCCCATTATGTCAATGGCAATATCAAATCGCTTATAGGATGCCGTTAATGTAATACCTCCAACAAATTTAGGATTAGGATTACCTATGTCGGTTTTATCTTTCACATCAACATAACCATCGCCGTTTACATCTTTAAAGATCAGATCTCCAGGCTTGAGGTTTGACCAGTATTGTTTATTTGCTACGCCAGATTTTTCAACTGCCTTTGCATTCAAATCATCAATCTGTGCCTGGGTTTGTGCAATACCCTGCACTTTATATCCATAGAATTCACCAATAGGATAATTGCGTGCAAACATGTGATCTGATGGCAACATCCAATCGCCAAATCCTTTACTATCTACACCAAGCTGAGTAACTTTATTTCTGTTTATGCTTCCGGTAAATCTGACTCCGTAACTAAAATCGCTGCCAACTTTATCATCCCAGCTAACTAAAAACTCAAAACCTTTATTGTTTACAGTACCGTTGTTAGATACTGTAGCACCAACTCCAGTTGAGCCTCCGGGAACCGGAACAGTAACCAATAGATTTTTAGTACTGCGATTATAATAATCTAATTCAATTTTTAATTGATTGTTATGTGTTGCAAACTCTAAACCCAGATCGCTTTGTTGTGAAACTTCCCAGGTAATGTTAGGGTTATTGGCTACTGTTGTTGTTGCATTGGTATAGAATGTACGATTGAATACAGCATCATACCATGAATCTGTTGCCAGTGTTGAATAGGTTAAGTAGTTCGAGATTTTATTACTACCGATCTGTCCCCAGCTTCCACGCACTTTCAGGTTATCAATCCATTTAATGTTCTTCATGAATTCTTCATTCGAAACACGCCATCCGAGTGCCACTGATGGAAAGTATCCCCAACGATTTCCTCTTGCAAATTTTGAAGAACCATCGGCACGGAATGTACCTGTAAACAGATAGCGCTCTTTAAAAGAATAGTTAGCCCTGAACAGGTAAGAAAGTATAGACTCGCTCGTTGGCTTTGCTGTTGAATTATAGCTTACACTGGTTATCGGAAGTGACTGAATATAACGGTAGTTGTCATCTGTAGAAAGTAGATTGGCACCTAACAGGTCCAGTGATTTAGTATTTTTATTTTGAGCAGTATAACCTGCAAGCAAATTAAAAGAATGAGCACCAATTGTTTTATCATAATTAAGCGTGTTCTCCCACAACCAGGTAAAGGAATCGGAATACATTGTACCAACTGTGTTGGAACCGTTAGACTGGTTAGCACCCAGGTTGTACTTAGGAGAAAATGAACTTCTATAGTCATGTGTATAATCAATACCATAGCTGCTTCTGAACGACAGACCTTTTATAAGTTCATAGTTTAACCAGCCGTTGCCTACAAACTCTATTGGGTTGTCATTGATATCCTTGTTGTAGTACAACGCTGCATATGGATTTACGATATCAACATCCTGCCCTGGTGTAAATAATCCATTGGGTTGTTTTACAGAAAGTAATGGAGAGATGCGATAGACAGAATTCAAACCACGACCACCATTCCACTGTGAATCACCAGTATAATGACGAGACGAGAATGTGATATTATTTCCAAGTGTGAGCTTCTTCGTTAACTTGTACTCATTGTTTGCACGAAGTGTTAAACGATCAAAGCCAGTATACTTCAATACGCCATCTTGCTTAAAATAATTGGCACTGATATTATACTTAACATTATCACTTCCACCTGCAATAGAGAGTTGGTAGTCATTGATATAACCAGGCTGAGTTACCTTATTTAACCAGTTTGTTCCTGTGCCAACCGTATCAGTATTGTACATCGCAGCACTACCCTTATTGGCCATAAAAAGATTAACTAATTGAGCATACTCTTTACCATTAGCAGTTTTATATTTATTAGTCAGAAATTGAAAACCAGAACGAGCTGAAAAGCTTACAACAGGTTTACCACTTTGCCCTTTCTTTGTAGTAATAAGAACCACTCCATTGGAACCTCTCGATCCATAAATAGAAGTAGCCGAAGCATCTTTCAATACCTCGATAGATGCAATATCTCCGCTGGCTAAAAAGCCGATACTGCTCACCATCATTCCATCTACTACATAGAGTGGACTTGCATCTCCATTTGTTCCAAGTCCCCTGATAAACACAACAGGATCGGCGCCAGGAGAACCAATATTTCTAATGTCAACACCCGGTGCTTTACCTTGCAATGCTTCAGCAACATTGCTTCCTCCAATGTTACGAATCTCTTCGGATTTTATGGAAGCAATTGAACCTGTCAAATCTGATTTGCGCTGAGTACCATAACCAACCACCACAACTTCTTGCAGTGATTGAACATCAGGCGTTAGCGTAACATTTATGACAGACTGATTAGCAGCCGCTACTTCCTTTGAAGTATATCCAATAAATGAAAAGATAAGCGTAACATCTTCATCTGGAATGGATAAACTATATTTTCCATCATTATCCGATGTAGTTCCCAGTGAAGTTCCTTTAATCAATACATTTACACCAGGTAATGCAGCACCACCTTCATCTTTAATTACTCCTGAAATGTGCTTGTCATTCTGACCGAAGGCATTTAAAATACCCATCAAAAAAAGCAATAGTAAATACGTCTTTTTTGACCAGTACAGCGATCTCTGAAATTGTAATGTTCTATTCATATTTTAGAATGGTTTTAGGTGAAGGAACTGCTTCGTTAATTGAATTCAATGGCGAACTTGCCATACTCCAAACACGAGTTTGCTGGGGTTGTTTCTGCCACTTTCGTTGGTCAGATCTGACTTTTGAGTACTCATTTTTCATAGGCTTATAGGGTTTAGTTTTTGCCTTTCTGCCAGATTGCTCAGACATGATGAAAGGTTTTTATCCCATAGAAGGACACCCCAAAATTCGCCAGGAAATGAAAAATCGAGTATGAATTATAGCTCAAAGAGCATAACCAATAGCTCATTTTCAATCGTTTGAAACCATTTTTACAACGATTACGATAATTGCGAGACGGAAACAGTCAACTACATGGACACGTAGCGGGTAAATGCTGAAACATGACATTACCCTTCTTTTTCCTAAAGCGTCGCAGATTTACCAATGGCTTCACTACTCGTCCATCCCATTAATCATGGAACATGCTTTGGCCAGTCATGCCCAGATCTGCGTCAGTTGATCGAATAGGATATTGTTAACATTCATATCAAAATCTGACCGTTGCTTTTTTATGCCTTAAAAATAAAGATATACGGATTGACAAATCCACTGCTTTTATTTTTGAAATTTGAATACAGTCAAACTTTAATCTTACCACCCTCTCCATGAAAAAAAATAGACCACCTCGATGAGACATTATTAGAAATGTCTATCAAGCCATCCTGCTTTTCTGTGACTTGTGTACTGCTGTAGCCAGTATAGAAAGTATCCCCTGTTATTGTTATGTTAATAGTCTTCCGGGCTATTGTATCATTATTTTTCTTAATGATCATTAGGTAACGTTTAAACACATCATTGTCTAGCTTTTAATTTAATCTTATGAAAAAACAAACTACCCTCGAAACATTTTCTTGTGCGAATCGAACACTATGCACAATTGCTTTTTGTATGGCATTGCTTTTTGGCGCAAGCTTTAGTGCTGCGCAAATTCATCTTGTTAAAGATATCAATGCCAGCGCGAGTATTGATGAAACCGAATATTCATCACTGATGGATGTAAACGGTGTGCTTTATTTCAAATCAAAAAATACTGAATTATGGAAAACAGACGGTACAACAGCAGGCTCTGTAAAACTGAAAACATTCAGCCAGATTTATGATCTTAAGAAAGTTGGTAATCAATTATTCTTCTTTGCCGCTGATACTGCTAATACTTCTTTCCTCTGGAAGACTGACGGTACAGTTAGTGGTACCGTGAAAGTAAGTCCCAAGAATGTAGAAGGCTCGTATATGACGGACATCAATGGTCTTTTATTTTTTATTGGGCGTACCGTTAAAACAGGTTTGGAGATATGGCGGAGTGATGGAACGGATGCCGGCACCTTTTTGGTGAAAGATATCATGAAGGGAAGCGGCAACAGCAATGCAACAAGTCTTGTAAGCTTTAGCGGGCGACTTTTTTTTGTCGCTAACAATGGAACCAATGGTTATGAAATCTGGTCGAGCGATGGAACATCTGCCGGCACACAACTCTTCAAAGATATCATAGCTGGTAAATCCAGCAGTGCACCAAATTATCTTACTGCAGCAAACAATACCTTGTTCTTTATGGCCCGAGATGCTGCACTTGGGCAAGAGCTCTGGAAAACAGATGGAACATCGGGTGGCACCGTTCTGGTGAAGGATTTGTACCCTGGATCAAACAGTAGTTTCCCTTCCGGATTTATCAGCGCTGGCGACAATATTTATTTCAGCGCAAATGATGGTTCTCACAGTTTTCAACTATGGCGCAGTGATGGAACAGAATCAGGCACCATTAAGCTCACAACCAATGGATTCAATTGGGTAAATGGAAAAGTGGCCTCGGGTAGTTATTTGTATTACATGCTTGGGCGATCGCTCTACCGAACTGATGGTACGGTTGCAGGTACGCAGTATATTGCCAACATTGAAGACTTTTACAGAGCGAAGGAAATGGTAGAAATGAACGGCTCTGTTTACATTGCAAGTACCGAAGACTTTTATAACAACTTATGGAAAGTCACAGGCACATCCGCTACTATTGTTGCACAGATAAATCATTTTAGTACTTATGATTACCCCACAATCGCACTAACTAGTAGTGGAAACAATGTTTACTATGCTGGTAATGGAGGAAACGAGTTAGCCTACAGCTTGTGGAAGAGTGATGGCACTGCTGCTGGTACATCTTCTGTAATAGATATAGATCAGGCAACAGGAAACAGTTATCCGAATAACCTGACTGATTTTAACGGAACGCTTTTCTTTAACGCAAGCTCAGTCACTAATGGTGGTATGTGGAAAAGTGATGGAACAGAAGTTGGTACGGTTCCGTTCTGGCCCATATCTTTTAGTGCAGGTAATGCTTTCAATGGAAATTTAATTTTCGGATTACCTCAATCTCTTAATAAAACTGATGGAAATGCTGTTGATTTAATCTCTAATGATTTTAAAGGCGCAACCGCTTTTTCGATTGTGAATGGAAGTTTACTTTTTAGATCAACTCACTATCCGGAGGGCATTGAATTATGTAAGACGGATGGCACTGAAGCAGGTACTGTAGTGGTAAAAGACATATATCCAGGTGGTGGGGACGGTTATCCAGATCAGATTACCGAGTTCAATGGTCAGGCTTTTTTTTCGGCCAGTGATGGTAGTCATGGCATAGAGCTTTGGAAGAGCGATGGTACAGCATCAGGAACTGTTCTTGTGAAAGACATTGTGCCAGGTATCTCATCAAGTACGCCAATGAGTCTGACAGTTTATAATAATCAGCTCTTCTTTTTCATTTATCGTTCATGGGTTGGATTTGAACTTTGGAAAAGCGATGGTACTGAGAGTGGCACAGTATTTATCAAGCAGACAACACCTAACAGTACAGTTCCCGCTGGGGATATGAGAGTAGTTAATGGTATTCTGTATTTCACGGGTTCTGATGATCAAGGCACTTCTCTTTGGAAAACGGATGGTACACAGGCAGGGACGGTAAAGGTCTCAGATCTTTTTCCTGGCGATGAAATAATCTACTTTCTCAAGAACTACAATAACAATCTGTACATGCTGGTAAAGGCATCGAGTAATTTTGAATTGTGGAAATCGAATGGTACAACTTCAGGAACGGTAATGGTGAAAAAAATCGGGGTTGATTATTCGTCACATCCGATTAGTGAAATTCATAATGGGCACCTATATATAAATGTCACTAATAAGGCTGATAACAATGCCGACTATCAATACGAGGTTTGGCAGACTGACGGCACAAGCTGTGGAACGTTCAGAGTTGATCATCAAAGTAATGTGATTGACTTTAAACATTCAGGCACTAATTTTTTTGCCGTGGGAAGAAGTGGTCTCTCCGGAATAGAGCTGTTGTTGATAGAAGACAGCGAAATCGTTCCGCCGCCTTGTAATATGAGAGAAGCTACTGAGGATGTGTTTAGCAATACCGATGATTTCAATCAAGCAATATCATACCCCAATCCATTTCGTGAAACATTTTCAGTTCGTTTGGACGGCAAAGAGAATACTTCGTATTCGATGAAGGCTTTAAATATGAATGGTATTGAAATGGAGCAATACCAGGATTTAAAAACCAACACCGCCTACGAGATGGGAGAAAAATGGAACGCGGGATTATATGTTTTAAGAATTGAGATAGATGGGAAATTCATTACGCGAAAAGTAATGAAGCAGTAGAAAATCAAAAACAACGATAGACATAATTTGTACATCTGGATTTACAAGAAAGGCTCCCCTTCGAGCCTTTCTTTTTTTGTTGCTTGAAAATTTAAATTAGTCCTTTAAGAATGTCTGCTTTATTAGTGAAGTTTGATAATAGTCAAACTTTAATATGCTTACTTCTTAGTAGTATGGTTACATGTGTGAATTGAACCAATCCAATATCAATTGAGGATTTTTTCCAAAGTAGTTGTAGCCTTCAAATCGTTTATCGGTTCCTTCGATCCAAAAAAGTTTCTTGTCTTTCGCAGAGATGGTATCAAAGATCTCCTGAACGTTAGATGGTTTGGTAAGGAAGTCGTCATGAACTTGTGCTACGAATGTTGGTATGGTTACTGCCTTGCAATACTCCATTGGCCAAACCTGTTCAAGATGTAAGCCACTTCTATTGTAGTATGCTTTGCTAAACAAGTCAATGCCATTTTCAATTCCTGCTGTTTCAAATGCCCTTTCAAGAAATACTTTTGGGTGTACAGGCTGCAATGCAACGAATGCTTTAACACCTTTGAATTCCTCTGGATGTTTTTTCATTCCTACAATTGTTGCATTAGCGCCTAAGCAACGACTATACAAAGCAACTTTCATGTTCTTTGTGTCAGGGCGAGATTTTGCATAACGCAGTGAGCCAATCACGTCACGATATTCAAACAAGCCATGACCAAGCAGTCCGCCACTTCCGATTCCGCTACGACCATGATTACGGATGTCGTATGCGAGGATGTTATAACCTGCATCGTGTAGTATTTTGTATTCAGGAAGAAAATTCACTTCGAAGCCACCAAAATTTTTCCATGGGTCTAAGTGCCCTGGGTATCCATATCGATTAGCAGGCATAGGGTGATTGAAGATTATTAAACGGTCTGATTTGCCGGGAATAAACCATCCTTCCAATGTCACTCCATCCATCGCAGAAAAGAATACATCCTCGTAGCTCATACCATACTCATCTGGCGTCCTTAGAATGGGAGTGCGCGTTGATTGCGTGAATAGATCAACTGTAGCGTTGATATATTTTTCGGTTTCTTCTTTACTCATAGTCCTTTTTGTTGATTGACTATTTGTTTGTTCATTTTTCTGAGATACTTGTGGAAGTCCTTCAGTTAGTACAACAGAACCTTCACTTGACGCAATGCGGAATTTTCTTGCTGCTGTATATTCAGCAGAGTTGTAGAACCGATCCGCTTCAGCAAGACTTGTAAACTCAGCTACCGCCATAACCGTTTTTGGATTACCTTCAATGGCCTTAGCTTTTGCATCGTAAATAATAACTCTGCCATTATATTTCGGAGGAAGTGATCCCGCTGCCTCCATGTACTTCTTAAAAGTTTCCTGATCCTTAATTGTGTAGTTTGCGATCATATATCCTTTTGGCTGAGCTGTTTCTATGTCTTCATGAGGAATCCCTTCAGCAATCACAACTGAACCCACACTTGATGCAATGCGGAATTTTCTCGCGGCAGTATATTCCGGAGAGTTGTAGAATCGCTCCGCTTCTGCAACACTAGGAAACTCAGCCACAGCAATAACTGATTTTGGATTTCCTTCAAGCGTTCGTGCTTTCACATTATAAATAATGACCTTACCGTTGTATTTCGCAGGGAGCGGACCTGCTGCCTCCATATACTTCTTAAAATTCTCTTGATCTTTAATTGTATAATTTGCGATCATGTATCCGTGTGGTTGTGGATCTACTTTGCTTGTAGTTATTGGAGCCTCCATCGTGAAGGATGCTACGCTAAACGCGATAGCGATTCCTAAAATCGCCCAAGTAAATTGTTTAATTGTAATTTTCATATTGATTATTGTTTTGATATGTATTTTTTGTTTTATGCTGCTATATCAAACCATCCTTTGGCTGACTTGATGTAGTTAAGGAGTTTGACGGGTATGGCTTTCTCTTTCACTTTTGAAATGCTTAGTGCAGTTTCGATTTCTTCTACTCTGCCTTCTCTAGTGAGTTCTACCCAGTTAGGGTTCATCACTAGTGCTTTAGCTAACGCCACCATTGATAAACCAAGGTCTAATGCCTTTACTGCATCATCAGGTTTTCTGATTCCACCGGCTGCAATCACTGGAACATTTCCATTAACTCTATTCAGAATTAGTTCAATGATGGTCTTATTATCACTGTTGTTAATAGGTTTATCGGTTAGCAGGTTTACTAATGAAACATGGATGTAGTCGATTTTCTCTTTGATAAGATTATCAAGTAGAACATAAACATCATTGAGACGTAATCCGCCTTCCAAAGGCTCTTCCGGTGAAACTCTATATCCGAAAAGGAATGGCTTAGTGGAATGTTCCTGAATCACTCGCTTGATTTCCTTTACTACTGCAAGCGGAAAACGCAATCGCTTTTCAAGTGAGCCACCCCATTCATCGGTGCGTTGATTGAATAAAGGAGAAAGAAAGTTCTGTATTAAAAAACCATGAGCACCATGCAACTCAACACCATCGAAACCGGCTTCAATTGCTCGTCTAGTGGTTTCCCCAAAAGCACAAACGATGTCAAGAATTTCTTCATGTGTAAGTGCTCGTGTCACCTTATTGTTGGGTGAGTAAAATGAACCATCAATCTTAAAAGCACTGGCACTCACCAGATCTTCACCTGGTATAAGGTTCGGTATTGCTCTAATACCTGCGTGAAATATCTGAAGGATAGCTGGCGCTCCACCTTTCTTCGCAGCAGTAGCTAATTTTTTGAGGCTGGGTATAAAGTTATCATCATAGCCTGCAAATTCATTTGTAAAACCGATACCGTTAACTGCTACCCGCGTACATCCCGTAATGACAAGTCCCACAGCTTTCACGCGCTTATGATAGTGTTTTACTTCGTCATCTGAGATTGTATAGTCGTCATTACTAGCCCATGTAGTCATTGGAGCCATGATCAGCCTATTACTGATCGTTACTCCTTTCTTGAATGTGAGGGCTTGGAAAAGCTTAGCATGTTTGGGGTTCATTTTTCTCCTTTGTTTTATTCTTTATACAGACGATTCATTGAATTAATTATGTCCCTTAGCGATCAATCGCAGCCATGCTTGTTTCATTGTGCCTCTCACCCGATGCAGGAGTAAGATTGTTTAGTCGTTTAAGTTGATTAGCACTCAATTCGATACTGTCTGCGGCAATGTTTTCTTCTACACGCGCGACACGCTTTGTTCCTGGAATCGGTGCGATGTCATCACCCTGTGCAAGTAGCCAGGCCAATGCAATCTGCGCAGTGGTGGCACCTAATTCAACAGCGACAGCATTGACTTCTTCTACAATACGAAGGTTGCGTTGGAAATTCTCGCCAATGAAACGTGGGTTCGTTTTGCGCCAATCATTTTCTGCAATGTCATCAGGCGACTTGATCTCGCCAGTTAGGAAACCATGACCTAGCGGTGAGTATGGAACGAAGCCAATACCCAGCTTGCGCAGCAAGGGCAATAGTTCAGCCTCTGGATCACGTGCCCATAGTGAATACTCGGTTTGAAGTGCAGTGATTGGGTGCACTGTATGGGCGCGCTTAATCGTAGCAACACCAGCCTCTGATAATCCAATGTGCCTTATCTTCCCTTCTGCAACCAGTTCGGCGAGTACCCCAACGGTATTTTCAATAGGTGTATTACGGTCAACCCTATGTTGGTAATAAAGATCGATATAGTCTGTACCCAACCGTTTCAGTGAGCCTTCAACTGCGGTACGAATGTTTGCAGGGCTGCTGTCAATGACTCCCGCACCTGCGCCAGCGTGGGAAACTAAACCGAATTTAGTAGCAATCACGACCTTGTCCCTCCGGCCTTTAATGGCCCGGCTAACCAATTCTTCGTTAATGAAAGGACCGTAAATTTCAGCGGT
>Ga0310811_10013709_pt1 | contig 10564 bp, 10 predicted proteins | sample YCmetagenome_FD_207642 | JGI IMG/M metagenome (GOLD analysis project Ga0310811, IMG submission 207642) | Soil microbial communities from experimental microcosm in Duke University, North Carolina, United States - YC | ecosystem: Engineered > Artificial ecosystem > Soil microcosm > Unclassified ... | reverse complement strand
TCGACGCCGACAGCTCACGGGCGGTCTGGGACCCCGACGGTTGCTGTGCCTTCCGCAAGACCGCGCCCCTGCAGCGCGCGCTCGAAGGCTTCGACGCCTGGATCACGGGCCGCAAGCGCTTCCAGTCGGCGACCCGCTTCGACCTCACGGCCTTCGAGACCGACGAACGTCACGTGAAGATCAATCCGCTGGCGAGTTGGGGCCCGGCCGATCTTGCCGCCTATGCCGACGAGCACGGGCTGCCGCCGCATCCCCTGGTGGCGCAGGGCTACGCGTCGATCGGCTGCGCACCGTGCACATCGCGGACGCAGCCCGGCGAGGATGCACGCGCCGGTCGCTGGCGCAGCTTCGAGAAGACCGAGTGCGGGATCCACCTGCCTCATCCCTCCGCATTCGGAAAGTAGGAGTCCCGATGTCCGCCCGAGTCCTCGTCGCGCGAGCGGCCCATGAAGCAAATGTCGAAACAAATGTCGTGGCCGCCACTGCCGACCGCGCACGCCTGTCGCCGCATCTGCAGCGGCTGGAGGACGAGGCGATCCATATCCTGCGCGAGGTGGTGGCAGAGTTCCGCAAGCCGGTGATGCTTTATTCGGTGGGCAAGGATTCGAGCGTGATGCTGCATCTCGCGCGCAAGGCCTTCCATCCGGCACCGCCCCCCTTTCCCTTGCTGCACATCGCCACCGGCTGGGACTTCCGAGCCCTGCTGGAGCATCGCGATCGCACCGCGAAGCAATACGGCCTCGAGCTTCTGGTGCACGGCAACGCCGAAGCGGCGCGTGCCGGGGTCAACCCGTTCGACACCGAGACCGGCGAGTATTCGCGCCTGATGCTGACGGAGGCGTTGAAGGCGGCGCTCGACCATCACGGCTTCGATGCGGCCCTTGGCGGCGGCCGGCGCGACGAGGAGAAGTCGCGCGCCAAGGAGCGGATCTTCTCCCATCGCAGCGCCGATCACGTGTGGGATCCGCGCAACCAGCGGCCCGAGCTGTGGCGGCTGTTCAACACGCGGCTCGCCTCAGGCGATTCGATGCGCGTCTTCCCGCTTTCGAATTGGACCGAGCTCGATGTCTGGACCTATATCCAGGCGGAGGCGATCCCGATCGTGCCGCTCTATCTCGCCGCCGAACGCTGGGTGGTGGAGCGTGACGGCGCGCTGATCGCTGTCGACGACGAGCGCATGCGGTTCGAGCCCGAAGAGAAGACGGTCAAGCGCCAGGTGCGCTTCCGCACGCTCGGCTGCTGGCCGCTCACCGCGGCGATCGAATCCAAGGCAAGCGACGTCACCGGCGTGGTCGCCGAGCTTCTCGACACGCGCTCATCCGAGCGCCAGGGCCGCCTGGTCGACGCGGCCCTGCAGGCGTCGATGGAGCGCAAGAAGCGGGAGGGCTATTTCTGATGCCAGACGCGCTTGTTCCTGCTGCCAACGACGCCCTGCCGTTCTCCACGCGCAGCGAGCTGCGCTTCCTGGCCTGCGGCTCGGTCGACGACGGCAAGTCGACCCTGATCGGCCGGCTGATCGCCGATGCGTCCGGCCTGTTCGAGGACCAGATCCGGGCGCTGAAGGCCGATTCGCGCCGTTTCGGCACCACTGACGACGGCATCGACTACGCCCTGCTGCTCGATGGCCTCGAGGCCGAGCGCGAGCAAGGCATCACCATCGACGTCGCCTATCGCTTCTTCTCGACGGCGCGGCGCGCCTTCGTCGTGGCCGATACGCCGGGCCATCAGCAATACACGCGCAACATGGCGACGGGCGCCTCCAATGCCGAGCTCGCCATCCTGCTGGTCGATGCGCGCAAGGGACTGCTGGAGCAGACGCGCCGGCACGCCGCCATCGTGTCATTGCTCGGCATCCGCCACGTCGTGCTGGCGGTGAACAAGATCGACCTGGTCGACTTCTCCGAAGTGCGCTTCCGCGAGATCGCCGCTTCGTTCGAGGCTTTTGCAGCACCACTCGACTTCCATTCGGTGACGCCGATCCCGCTGTCGGCCCGGGATGGCGACAATGTCGCGATCCGCAGCCAGCGCACGCCGTGGTATCCGGGTCCGTCGCTGCTGGCTCACTTGGAGACGATCGAGACCGATCCCGAGTCGGCCGAAGCGCCGATGCGCTTTCCCGTGCAATGGGTGAACCGGCCGGATGCGGAGTTCCGCGGCTTCGCCGGCACGGTGGCAAGTGGCCGGGTGAAGGTGGGCGATCCTGTCGTCATCGCGGGCTCGGGCCGGATGACCGAAGTGGTGCGCATCGTCACTTTCGACGGCGATCTGCAGAGCGTCGAGGCCGGCCGCTCGGTGACGCTCACGCTCAAGGACGAGGTCGATGTCGCCCGGGGCGACGTGTTGGCGGATCCGCGCCAGCGGCCGACGGTGACTCGCCGCTTCGCCGCCGACCTGGTCTGGCTCGACGAGGCGACGGCCGTCGCGGGGCGGCGCTTCCTGCTGAAGCTCGGCTCGACCACTGTTCCGGTCGCGCTGACACGCATTGTCGACACGCTCGACATCGATTCGCTCGAGCGCGCGCCCGGCGAGGCGCTGGCGTTGAATGCCATCGGCCGGGTTGAGATCGAGGCTGGCGCCGCGGTCGCCTTCGATCCCTACGACGCCAACCGCGGCACCGGCGCCTTCATCCTGATCGATCGCGCGACCCTGCGTACGGCCGCTGCCGGCATGGTGGTCGAGAGCCTCGATGCGGCACGTGACGTGCATCGCCATGCCGAGACGGTCACGCCGGCCGTGCGCGCCAGCCTCAAGGGACAGATCCCGCTGGTGGTCTGGCTGACCGGCCTGCCGGGCTCGGGCAAGTCGACTATCGCCAATGTCGTCGAGCGCAAGCTCGCGGCGATGGGCCGCCATACAATGCTGCTCGATGGCGACAATCTCCGTCATGGCCTCAACACGGACCTCGGCTTCGACCGCGCGGCACGCAGCGAGAACGTGCGTCGCGTCGGCGAGATGGCGAAGCTGATGGCCGAGGCCGGCCTGATCGTGGTCGTCGCGCTGGTGTCGCCGTTCCAGGCCGATCGCACGCGAGCCGCCGCCCTCATGCCGGAGGGACAGTTCCTCGAGATCTTCGTCGAGGCGCCGATCGAGCTGTGCCGCCAGCGCGATCCCAAGGGGCTTTATGCCAAGGCCGAGCGCGGCCAGCTGGCCAACGTCACCGGGCTCGATCAGGCCTACGAACGGCCCGAGGACCCGGCGCTGGTCGTGAACACGTCGGAAATCTCGGCGGAAGAGGCGGCCGATCGCATCATCGCCAAGATCATTCATCTGGGGTGAAGTAGCGGCCGCGGTTGTTCGCAGTCGGCCTTTCCGACGGGCGTCGATCCGTGTCAGCATGTTTGCAGACAGCCGCGCATGACTCTCGACCTGCCCTATATCGTGCTCGGCGCGTGCGTCGGCTTCATCGTCGGCATCACAGGCGTCGGCGGCGGATCGCTCATGACGCCGGCGCTGGTCCTGCTGTTCGGCATTCATCCCGCCACGGCGGTGGGCACGGACCTGCTCTACGCGGCCACGACCAAGAGTGTCGGCTCCCTCGTCCACGGGATGCGACGGAACGTCGATTGGCGCGTGGTCGGGCTGCTGGGCCTCGGCAGCGTCCCGGCAGCCCTGGTGATGCTGCTTTGCCTGTCGCAGCTCGGAGCCCACAGCGAGTTCATGACGAAGATCATCACCTTCGCGCTCGGCATCGCCCTCCTGATCACGGCTACGTCCCTCGTGTTCCGCAGAATGTTGATGGCGATGCGCGGCTCCGGCGAAGAACGCAGCGCCCGGCGCAACGCCGCACTCACCGTCCTGACCGGCGCCATCATCGGCATCCTGGTGTCGATCTCGTCGGTCGGCGCTGGCGCGATCGGCGTCAGTGCATTGCTTGTGCTCTATCCTTCCTATGCCACCTCGCGCATCGTCGGCACCGACATCGCCCACGCCGTGCCGCTCACGCTGGTGGCGGGCATGGGCCACTGGCTGACTGGATCGGTCAACCTGCCGATGCTGGCCTCGCTGACGTCCGGCTCCGTGCCGGCGATCATTCTCGGCAGCTACCTCGCGCCGCGCCTGCCCGAAGTCGGCTTGCGTTATATCCTGGCGCTGGTGCTGGCGATCGTCGGCGGCAAGCTGGTCGTGACGTAACCTAAGAAACCGACCTTGGCTGGACGGTCGCCGCCGTCGTCGACCATACTCCGCGCGGCCCACAGGCCAGGGAGGGACGACCATCGCTCATCGTGGAAGCTGTTTTTGCGGCGCGGTTACCTTGGAGGTCAGCGGTTCTCCCGAAGCGATGGGTTACTGCCATTGCCGGTCGTGTCGCTCCTGGTCGGGCGGGCCGGTGAACGCCTTCAGCCTGTGGAAGCCCGAGGCCGTAAAGGTCACGTCGGGCGCGGACCACATCGCGACCTTCACCAAGACCCCGCTCAGCGAACGCAAATACTGCCGCAAGTGCGGCGGCCATTTGATGACCAACCACCCGCCGCTCGGCCTGGTGGATGTCTTCTTCGCCACCTTGCCCACGCTCGACTTCAAGCCGGCCATCCACGTCAACTACGCCGAGACCGTGCTACCCATGAAGGATGGCCTGCCGAAGCTCAAGGACTTCCCCAAGGAGTTCGGTGGTTCCGGCGAGGCCGTGCCCGAGTAACGCGGTCCGACGAGACGAGAGTCTTGATCAGGAGACGATCGTCTTTGTTCCCGCCTTATGCCGCCGGCCGCGGGAGTGACCCATTCTTGCTCTTGGCACGGCGATGGCTCCCGACGTGGCCAACCGCAGGATGCGGCGGAAGGTGGGGCATTCCATGTGGCTTGGCGCAGGGCAGGCAGCGGCATGCCGCAGACCGTCGCGCATGACGCCCAGCTTGCGGATCGTCCGGTCCAGTTCGTCCGCCTTGGTCGCGAGCATTTGCCGGTCGATGCGCGGCCGCTCGTTCGGCGTGACCATGCGCGCGATCTCGTCGAGCGAGAAACCGGCGGCGCGCCCCAGCGTGATCAGCGCCAGCCGTTCCAGCACATCGAGATCGAATAGGCGGCGCAGGCCCCGTCGTCCGATCGAGGTGATCAGTCCCTTCTCCTCGTAGAAGCGCAGCGTCGAGGCGGGAAGGCCGAAGCGCTCCGCGACTTCTGCTATGTCCAGGCCTCTCATCCTCTTGACCTCAAGTTGGCTTGAATTGGCACAGTGCGATCTCCGCTTTCCGACGGCAAGCAAAGGAGAGGATGATGATTGTCGAGAGCCGCGCCGATGACGAGCAGACGAGGCTGTGGAACGGCAGCGCCGGCCGTGCCTGGGTCGAAACCCAGGAGGTGCTCGACCAGATGTTCAAGCCATTTGAAAACCTCCTCATGGAGGCAGTTCTGGCGGGACGCGGCGGTCGCCTGCTCGACATTGGCTGTGGCACGGGCAGCACAACACTCGCCGCCGCCCGGCTGCTCGGTGCGAAGGGCCACTGCATCGGCATCGACATTTCGGATCCGATGATCGCCGCCGCCCGGGCCCACGCCGGGCGGGAGGGCACGTCGGCACGCTTCATCCGCGCCAACGCGCAGATCCATCCGTTCGAGCCTGCAAGCTTCGACATGATCATCTCGCGCTTCGGCGTGATGTTCTTCGATGAGCCCGTCCGAGCTTTTGCGAACCTGCGCCGGGCCGCAAGGGACGAGGCCGGGTTGCGGTTCATCGCTTGGCGGAGTGCTGCGGAAAATCCGTTCATGACCACTGCCGAGCGCGCCGCCGCGCCGCTCCTGCCCAATCTTCCCGCGCGCCGGCCGGACGCGCCGGGTCAGTTCGCCTTCGCCGACCAGCGCCGCATCCACCGCATCCTGGAGGAGAGCGGCTGGGGCAAGATCGAGATCCGGCCGATCGATGTCGCCTGCACCCTGCCCGAGACGGAGCTGGGGCATTATCTGACCCGGCTCGGCCCCGTCGGCATGATCCTCCACGAGGCGGATGAGTCGACTCGTGCCCAGGTCGTCAAAGCGGTTCGCACCGCCTTCGATCCCTATGTGCACGGCACGGATGTGCGCTTTACGGCTGCTTGCTGGCTTGTCGACGCCCGGGCATCGTCTGCGTCCGTTGCTCGTCGGGTGGCACCTGCTTGAGCAGCACCCTACGCATCCGCGACTCGCTTGCTCATGTAGACCGTGATCCCGCCCTTGAAAGGCTCCTCGCGGTCGACCGCAAAGCCATGCTGGCGATAGAAATCGACGTTCCCGGCGAACTGAGCATTGGTGTAGAGCCGCAACTCGGGAAGCTGCAGCGATCGGGCGACCTGTTCGGCGTGCGCCACGAGCAAGCCGCCGTAACCCTTGCGCTGGAAGGCTGGGCCGATGGCTACATTCTCGATCAGAAGATGGTCGCCTTGGTTCACGGTCTCGACGAGACCCGCGAGCTCAGTCCCGACGAACATCAGATCGACGATGTGATCGCGTACGGCGCGTTCGTAGTCGGCGGCCATCGGCAAAGGTTCGCGGCCGATCACCGGTATCCACTTGGCATAGGAAGAGCGCGTCAGTGCCCGGACGCGGCCGGCGTCAGAGGCGTCGGCGCGCCGGATCGAAACGTTTGCGGGCCTGGAGTGCGTCACCTCGACATCCTTTCATGAGAAATGAAGGCAACAAAAAACCCGCCGAGGACAATCGGCGGGTGGGGCGGCGGGTGGCGGGCTGAACGGTCGGATCGACCGGACGTCAGGGCTTGCGCGTGGCTTCCCTTCGTCGCTCAGCGCGCGGCACGGCCGCCGTCCCGTGACGGCGTCGGTTGGCGGTTGCGCTGATCGGAGCGTTCATGGGCGGCATCATGACTCCAAACATCGCGCCGTCAATCAGGCCGGTGCGAAGATGCCGCCTTGGGCGCTGCGTTTGGCACCGGCGTCGGCCACGACGCTCTTCGGCCCGGCATAGGCCGGATCTCGTTGCAGCGTCGGCAGGACCCGGTCCGCGAACAACCGAACGTTCTTCTCTGCCTCGTGGTGCGGCAGGTTGCCGAACGAGAACTCGGCCACCAGGTGTTCGAGCCCGGTCACCTTCTGCAGCTCGCCGAGCTGCTGCAGGCAATCGTCGGGCGTGCCCACGATCTGGATTGAGACATAGAAGTCGGTCGCCTTCTTGAGATTCGCGGGATCCTTGAGTTTGGCGTAGGTCCTGGCCGTCTTGCCGTAGGCCTCGTAGCCTTTGACGTTCGCGAGATGGCCGTCGGAGAAATGATAGTGGTCGTCGATCGACTGCCACTTGCGGCCGAGATAGCGGAAGGCCCGCTCCTGCGCCTCCTCGCGCGACTCGGCGCAGGAGATGTTGGTGAGGATGATCGGAGGCTTGGGGACAAAGCCCGCCGCCGTCGACATCGCCTGGAACTTTTCGATGTCTTCGCGGCACTTGCTCCATTCGTTCTGCATGATCATCAGCATGCCGAAGCCGAGCTTGGCGATCAGCTCCGCTGATTCAGGGCTGACGGAGCTTGCATAGAATCGCCGCTCGGGATTGGACATCGGCCGCGGCCGGATCGACATGCGCGGGATCTGGAAGAACTGGCCCTTGTGCTCGAAGGTCTCGTTGGCGAGCGCCTTGACCACGATTTCGGCCGCTTCGGCAAAGCGCGGCCGGGCCTCGCCCATGGGGATGCGGAAGCCTTCGTACTCGGTCGAGGCGGCGCCGCGGCCGAAACCGAACAGGCAGCGGCCGCCGCACATGATGTCCAACAGCGCGATCTGCTCGGCCACGCGCACCGGGTCATGCCAGGGCAGCACGATCACCGCCGTGCCGAGCTGGATGCGCTTGGTGCGACCGGCGAAGTAGGCGAGAAGTTGCGTCGGCGCGGGCGACATCGCGTAGCCGGTGAAGTGATGCTCTAGCGCCCAGAGCGAATCGAAGCCCAAGGGCTCGACGAGGTCGCCCAGCGCGAAATGCTCATGCACCACGGCGACGTCGGGCCGGTCATGCTCGTAGAGCATGTTCATGGCGATGCCCACTTTCATGGCGTCCCCTCTGGCGTTCGTTGTTCCAACGATCTTCCGGCGATCCGCCGTTGCCGGCAAGCTCGGCGGCAACCCATCAGGCGAAAGACTCGCCTGCCCAGGGGGACAGGACTAGCCTTTGCAGTCGAGGCGATCTCGCATCGTTTCAGCATTTGAACAAGGAATCGTTCGGGAGGCGGCCATGCGGTCGAGCGCAAGGATGGATACAGCGGCGGTCGTGCCAGCGGCCGATTTCGCTTTCGACCCGGCGCTGCTGTCCAACCGGCGGCGTTTCTCCACCGGCGACTACAATGTCGCGCGGAGATACATCGAACGCACCACCGGGGGCTTTTTCGACTTCTCGCTGCAAAGCGCCCGTGAGTTCAGGCAGTACGATGTCCGGTCGGCGCGTCTTGGCGAGACGCGGTTCGAGCTGGTCCGGGTGGACAGTCTTTCCGGCTATCACATCGAGATGATGGACAATCCGGATCTTGTCCTCTTGCACATCCTGATGCGTGGCAGGGCCCAGTTGCAGCAGGGAACTGCTCATGCCGACGCGGCGCCGGCGCAGATGGCGCTCCTCGAGGCGACGGGGCGCTCACACAAGCGGTGGCACGGATCGACCCAGCTGCTGATGGTCAAGCTCAGCCGACGCCGGATGGAGCAGGTGCTGGCCGCCGAGACCGGCATCGATGTCGGCGCGCCACTGGACTTCGGGGTCCTCCAGGTTCTCGACCTTGGGCGGATATCGACCCTGTGGCATTCCATCGTCACGATTTGCCGGGATCTCAACGATCCGCAGCCCAGTTTCGGCGGCCACGCCGGTCGGCTGGCCGAACGAACGCTTTTCCTGCTGCTCCTGGCCGCGGTACCCAATAACTACAGCCAGGCCCTCGCAGAAGGCGCGTCGTCGCCCGCAGCGCCTTACTATGTGCGTCGGGTCGAGGACTACATCCGAAGCCATGCGCGCGAAGAGATCGGCACGGTCGATCTTGTAAGGATCGGCGGGGCGAGTGCGCGGTCGCTTTATCATGGCTTCCGGAAGTTCCGGGCGACGACGCCGATGGGGTACCTGAAAGCCGTGCGGCTCGGTCTCGCCCGCGATGCCCTGATGAAGGGCCGTCGTCACGGGTCGATCAGCGTGACCGAGGCGGCGATCGCCGTCGGCTATACCAACCTCAGCCAGTTCTCCCGCGACTACAAAGCCCGCTTCCGCGAGTCCCCGACGCAGACGCGGGCCTATGCCTGAAGCGTCGTCGCCTCACAACGGGATGGCGAGCAGATTGGGGATGTTGAACGTGTCGCATATCGCGATCTTCTCGCGAAACCGAAGCGTGCTACCGTCTCCCGTGATCACGTCGCGATATTGGCCGACGCTGAACAGCCGAGTCTGACCCTCGAGATCCGTCTGGTAGACCGTGTAGCAGGCGGCCACCTCGAAAACGCTGCCGGTCGCCGACAGGACCTCGATGTTCGAAACGACGTGCCTCGGATAGTGGAGATTGTAGACGTTGGCCTCGCGCAGGCTGCGCACGCGATCCATCATCATGGCCCGGCTGTCGCAGAACAGGATCGCCAGCTGCGGCTGCCGCTGGCAATTCTCGCGCGGGATCACCTTGTAAATGCCGCGTTCGACGAACAGGTCCGGCCATTCCTCGAGGCGATCGTCATCCAGGAGACGGGCATAACGGTATTCGAGGGCTTGGATGGCCTGATAAGCTGGGCTCGCGGCGTCGTTCATGTCAGGTCCCCACGCCGGTGGAGGACAGCTCCATCATCCGGGCGTAATAACGCCAGAAGGCGCGGACGGAAGCTTCGCCCTGGCGGTCCTTGTCGAGGTCGGTGTTAAGGCCGCCGAACTCGAGGAACGCGTTCTCCTGGCCGTCGCGCACGATGGCACGCTGGATCAGCTCGATCGCCTCGCTGTCTTCCATCGAGATCAAACCAGCCGGCCCGACGAGGTTGGCCTGCTTCAGGCGCGTCGCGGTCATCTGCTCGTCGTCGTCGACGTAGCCGAAATAGGTCCAGTAGAGCTCGAAGTCGTCGGCCGCCTTGGGGCGGATGTGGCGCGTGGCCAGCGTGTTCATGATTTGCTGGACTACCAGGCATGGAAAGATGCTGGTGATCTGCACCGTCACGCCATCATTGAAATCGGGGCGGCCTTCCATCAGGGAAGGATCGGCCAGCGAGTAGCTCGCGACGATCTTGTCCTGGCCGACATCGCCGGAATGCGGCGCGGTCCGCCAATCGTCGCCGAAGGTCGAGCCGGTCGTATGCGCGCGCGCCCGATCGCTGCCGCCGGTTCGCTTCTGGTTCGTGCGATAGGTGCCGAACGTCGCGTGGAAGCCGTGGAGGAGGGCGGCGTGGTAGGGATCGCGCGTGTTCTCGGCATAGAGCTTCCAGTTGCCCCGCACGCGCTGGCGCATATGGCCCAGCACCTTGACCGGGCGCGAGAACAGCCGATCGATCGCGGCCAGCAGCGGTTCGTCGAGATAGGTCGCGAGGTCGGCCGTGCCCGCATTGAACGTGGCAAAGATCACGCCCTTGTGCGAGGCGATGCGCAGCTTCCTAAGACCGTGATCCTTCACGTCGAAATCCGCGGCGTAGCCGGCCATGCCTGGAACGCC
>Ga0310811_10013708_pt1 | contig 10564 bp, 6 predicted proteins | sample YCmetagenome_FD_207642 | JGI IMG/M metagenome (GOLD analysis project Ga0310811, IMG submission 207642) | Soil microbial communities from experimental microcosm in Duke University, North Carolina, United States - YC | ecosystem: Engineered > Artificial ecosystem > Soil microcosm > Unclassified ... | reverse complement strand
GCTCGGCGTGTCTGGCGATCCGGCAGGCAATCGTTTTGCCGGTCGACGCAGCCGGGATTATCCCATGCCTCCGCTTCAGAGCGGTACCGCCACGGCAATACTGAGCAAAGGCGCGCAGGCGTTGCACTGGAATAGCAGCCCGGTCCCATTACTGATCAACTCGATGGCACGCGATGGGCGCGCAGCCTGCCTTCACTGCGGCACCTGCGTTGGCTTTGGCTGTCCCGCTGAAGCGAAAAATGGCACACACAACACCGTCATTCCACGCGCTATCGCCACGGGTCGTTGCGATATTCTCATCAACACCCAGGTCGAACGGCTCATGACGAATAGCGATGGCGTGGTAACAGGCGTCTCCATCGCGACGGATGCAGAAGATGGCAGCATCCGACGACGTACCGTAGATGCTGACCACGTCGTACTCTCTGCGGGAGCCATTGAGACCGCTCGCCTTCTGCTGAATAGCACTTCGCAGCGGGAACCCCATGGCATCGGCAATCAGCATGATCAGGTCGGGCGCAACTTACAGGGGCACGTCTATACCGGCGCGCTCGGCATATTTGATGAGCCCGTACAGGATTGCTTCGGACCTGGACCAGCGATCTCGCTCAACGATTACCGCCATTACAATGAGAACATCATCGGCGGTGGCATGCTGGCAAACGAGTTTGTCTCCACGCCGCTCGCAACCTGGCAGGAACTTACCGCGGCGCATCTTATTCCACGCTGGGGTCTTGCAGGCAAGCAAGGGATGCGCGATCTGTATAGCCGCATCTTGCTTATCAAGGGACCAATCCAGGAAGTGCCCAATCCCGAGGCACGTGTGACCATAGATCCTGAGGTTCGCGACAGATTCGGTGTGCCCGTTGCGCGCCTCAGTGGGAATATCCATCCAGAGGATTATCTCACGGCGAACTTTATGGCGCAGAAAGCCGCCGAATGGCTCACAGCGAGCGGGGCAAAGACGGTGGTGTCTCTTACCAGAAAACCCGGCGAAGGCCCCAGTGGCGGTCAGCATCAAGCCGGTACCTGCCGTATGGGCACCGATCCAGCCACCTCTGTAACCGATAAATGGGGCAAGGTCTGGGGACACGACAATGTGCACATTGCCGATGGATCGCTACATGTCACAAACGGCGGCGTCAACCCGGTGCTCACGATCCTGGCTAATGCCTACCGTATCAGTGAGCATCTCGCCAGCACGCTCGCAACGCCAGAATAAGCGTCTTCTTGTGGCTCATTCACGAGATGCATCTATCATGGGTTTATCTCCGCCAGAAACGATCCTGGTCATCAGATGCTTTCCTGCCAGAGGAGAACGTCTGGAGAAGGGCAGGAGTAAGCACGTCCAGCATGAAGGCCATCGCTGCGATATTTTCGCCTGGTCCTTTTTTAACAAGGGTACCAAATTGGTACCCTCTTTTTTTATCAACAACAGGCCTCGGCTTCCACGTCATAGTCATGCACCCAGGGCAGACCGAAGGTAACGGGTTCCTCCGAGTCCAGGCGCACACCGTTGATCCGGGAGCCCCGTTGAAATTGTGCTGTCCGGTCACGCCGCAACACCTGATAGCGGACCAGGACGTCTGGTACGTCCGCGGCGCTCGCCCCTCGGAGCAATGTCGCCAGCGCCATCCCATCCTCGATGGCCTGGTTGGCGCCTTGCCCCATGTGGGGCAACATGGGATGGGCAGCATCGCCCAGCAGAGTCAACCGACCTTGCGACCAGCGCGGTAGCGGTTCTCGGTCATAGAGTCCCCACCGGAAGGTCGTCTCGACCTGTGAGAGAATCCTCCCCACCATCGGATCCCAGCCCTCGGCGAACTCGGCGGAAAGCCGCACCGGGTCACCAGACGCCGTCCAGGATTCCCGCATCTGCTCGTCGGCGGGGACGAATCCTACATAGTTCAGCAGCTCGCCCCCACGCAAGGGGAAAACCAGCAAGTGTTTGCCATGTCCCGCCCAGACCCGGAACGCCCCCTCAGGCCACTCGGGCACACGCCGTGCCGGAATGACGCCGCGATAGGCCACGACGCCTGAGAACACAGGCTTACGGGGCTCCACGACGTAGCGTTGCAGCGTCGAATGGATGCCGTCGGCGGCAACCACGACATCTGCTTCGACGCTCACCCCGTTGTCGAAAGTTACCACGGCACGCCGGTCGTCTTGTGCAAATCCCACACATCGATGCCCCGTATGTACCACCTCCTGCGGCAAGCTCGCGACCAGGGCCGTCACCAGGTCCGCACGGTGGAGGCCCAGCGTTGTGAATGTCTCACGCGACACGACAGTTCCGTCCATCAGGCAGAACCGCCACTCGGTAAAGCGCGCACCAACCCGGGCCACTCGGTCACCGACGCTGAGCCGCTCCAGCACCCGCAGTCCGTTGGGTTGGAGCGCGACACCCGCACCGACCTCACCCAGTTGGGGAGCCTGTTCGTAAACCTGCACCTGCGCCCCTCTAGACAGGAGGGCCACCGCTGCGGAGAGGCCACCGATCCCACCACCGATGATCGCTACACGTAACTCAGCCATCAGGAAGTCCTCCTTCCGTATACATTTGCGAAAGTGCTGTCTCGCATTTTCGCTTTTTGTGCTTTGTGTTTTCTCTTGCTCATCGCTTTTTCCTTTGATCTCACACAACTTGTATCCTTGCGACCAGCCATAGGCTATGCACGCCAGGGTAGTTGCCCGATGCATAACACCGCGAAGACGTCTCCGCGCCGGGTCCAGACCGCCGTGCCCTCACGAGCGTGCAGATCACATCAGTCGTTTACCGCACCGATTGGTCTGGCCTGCTGCGCACTATAGTACACCCTGGCGGTACTGCGGGCAATCTGCTCGACAGCCCACCACACGCCTGGCAGCGGCGTGCTGGATATCCGGCTTACCGTATACAGGTAGTCAAACAGAGGCCATCCCGTCGGCCTCTCCGATCGCAAACAGCTTCCCAGCACGGGCCAGTATGGCTCGGCACCCCTCCAATAGATCTATTTATAGAATACATTCATTACATAGGTTATTTTACCATTAGCGGTTCATAAAATCTAATGTGTATTGAATATATAATTCCACAGGTAAAAATCGATGGACAGCAATGAAGAAAAGAGCAAGATGGACCTCCCATATTTGCTTCACCAGGTATAGAAGCTTTCCAGCCCATGTGTGCCCAGAGCCAGGGACAATTCACCTCCGTGGTGAATCTCGTGTTCAAGGACATGCCAGACAATCCACTGCCGGGTGTGTGGAGGCTCTTCTTCTTGAAGATAGGCCGGAGGCGAAAAAAGCTGCTCCAGATCAGCAGGTGTCCAGTGGTCCAGGGCGTCAGCAATCACGTGCCAGGTCTTCTCAAACATGGCAACCAGGAAAGCTGCGTCGTACACAACCTGCTCGTCCCTGGATTGCTTCTCGTGCCAGAGAGCCATATCGATATTTTCTACACCCATCCACCCATAGAACCAGGAGACACGCGCATCGATCATATGCGCGAGATGCTGGCCTATCGACCAGTGATGTAGCGCAAGAGGAAGGGCAAGTTGCGCGGATGAAAGCGGTGCGATGACTTGGACGAGCGCTTGCTGATAGTTTTCCCAGCCGTGTTTGTAGAACGTGATAAGTGGAGATGCCTGCTCGCTCATATATATCTGCTCCTTGTTTCTGTTGATATGCTCCCATAATAAGTGGGTGAGCGAGTAGCATAGCAGAGAGGGCGAGGACAAAACTTCTCCGATCTTGCTCTGCTTGCAAAACCGCGTTGCGCCAGAGTAATTTGTATTTCCGGGTTGATACTATATAATAGCTCCAGATAGAGAGCATGCCTCTCTGCTTTTGCAAGCATGGTGGAGGAATTCAGCAAATGGACATAAAAAGAAGCGGCTCACGACCTTCCGGCAAAGGACCATCTGAGTATTTTACCGGCGCGGTACGCATCGACCCTCTGTTCGAGGCACCCGATCCGGCGCGCGCGGTCGGTGCCAGTGTCACGTTTGAGCCCGGTGCTCGGACCGCCTGGCACACTCACCCGCTGGGTCAGACCCTGATCGTGACGGCTGGCTGTGGCCGGGCACAACGCTGGGGTGAGCCAATTGAGGAAATTCGGCCAGGTGACGTGATCTGGTTCCCACCGGGTGAGAAACACTGGCACGGCGCTACGCCAACCACGGCCATGACGCACATCGCCATTCAGGAACGGCTCGATGGCAAAACCGCCGACTGGATGGAAAAGGTCAGCGACGAACAATATCAGGACTGATCGTGCAGCAAGATCGCTTACTCACCTTCTATCAAGAGACCAGCGATGTGGTGCCGTTCAAAACTGATCGGCGTGAGACTCAGCATAAAACCCATGAGGGGCGATAAGAAGAAGCCGGGTAGCGTTTAACAGACTGCGCCGGGCTTCTTGCGGCTCTCTTCCTCAATGGCGAATACCAGGGAGGAAGAGAGAAAGTTGCAATGACCGGGCGAAACTAGTGACACACACCAAGTAACTGCCACTCTTTCGCATCAATTTTACCGTTCTGTGGGAGATGGTGCTGCGCCTCGAAATGTTTGACCGCATACAACGTATTTCCGTCATAGTTGCCATTGATGACTAGAGCATGTCCTCTAGCATCCTTGAAACCATGATTCTTCAAGGCTATCTGCAACTGTTTTACCGTAGAACCCTTATTTCCTGGAGACAGATTCGACGGGCAGTTTCGTGCGGCAACATGGCTCGTTGCAGGATGAACAGGAGAGGCGAACGCCTCAGCAGATAGCCCAATGAATGCAACAGCGCAAAACAGAGCAATACCCATAATGCTCACCAGACGATATTTAACAGACATAAACATTCCTTCCTAATTTCACAGTCGAGTTTCCCTTCGAGTAAGGCGTGAGGCATCTTTATGGGCTCCTTTTGCGAGGAGATCCTTGTGAGAGGCTCGATGTCCCTCATGCCTATACAGAGCATACCCTATGACCGATAAAGAACTTATCAGAAAGTTATAAAGATCCGATGAAGTTTTTATAAATTTCTTTGAAAGTATACTGTCACTTTTCTTGACGATATAATTTCTACTTTTTAAAGAATGATACTATAAGTCACGAAATCGCCCCACAAAATCCATTTCACCCTGTGTCAGGATACGCGTGAAGCGAGCAAAATTGACAGCTGCTGCATCCCATTCCTTTCCTACGCATGTTATTTCATTTTCCCTCTTCTTCAATCAACACATTTCATTTTGTTGTACCTCACAGTTCAAACAGGCCGAAGCTGAAGGATAAAGGTCTCCTGATCAGAGGGCAGAATACGGAACAAAAAGTACGGCTAGAAAAAAACTGTGAATAGAGCGCTATTCATATGCATGCCCTAAAAAATATATTTGCGTCGTACATACAGTGCAACACGATAAATATACTTTTCCATTCTAAGAGGCTGCTCGGTTACATTTTCCATCGATCTTCTGTGCTGTAGCCTCAGGTGTACTCAGAGTAGCATGACCACATTGTCGACTGGACGGAACGTAGCAAAAGTTTCAGAAAGGGAAACCGACATGTATCCAGGCGTACGTAGTGCCTTTCTCACATTTAGCCAACCCTTTGAAGGACGGGTGCCTCACATGTACCTGGACATCGATGGGCGGGTAACTGTTGGAGTAGGCAATCTCATCGATACTATCCCTGACGCTCAGAAGTTTCCATTTGTCCACAAATTAGACGGTTCAGCCGCCACCCGGGCCGAGATTGCCACTGATTGGCAGGCGGTGAAGAACAGACAAGATCTGACGCATGCGAAAGATTATCTCGACAAGTTCAATCAGCTGACCGCTCTCAAACTCACCGAAGACGCTATCGATCAGATCGTTCTTACTAGCCTCGATCAGAACGAGACGCTTCTCAAGCAGATTAGCGAGTTTGCCGATCTGGAGGACTGGCCTGCCGATGCCCAGTTAGGGCTCTTCAGTCTGATATGGGCGCTTGGACCGGCCGGGATACAACGCTTCAGAGATTTTCGTACGGCTTGCGCTGCAAAAGATTGGAATGCTGCCGCCACCCAATCGCATATGAAGGAAACCGGCAACCCTGGTATCATACCGCGCAACGTGGCGGATCATATCCTGTTTAGCAATGCGGCTGAAGTCGTCCTGCAAAATCTCGATTTCTCCGTCGTCCGCTACCCGGACAATCTGGCGGCCAATACGCCATTCACGCCGCTCTTGCCCGTGGAGCCGCCGAGCATCACCATGCTCGATCCTTCTACTGGACAACCGGGCGACAGCGTTGTCATCACAGGAGAGCATTTCAACGATGCATCCTCCGTTGGCTTCGGCGATGTATCCGTAGCCGACATGACCGTGGACTCAGATACGCAGATCACCGTCATTGTTCCAGATGGCAGCGGCAACGTCCCTATCACCGTCATCACACCAGGAGGCAACAGTGCCCCTTCTAGCGATGCCGAGTTCGCCTACATTTTCAGGTAGGCAGAAGCAGCAATTACATAAGGAGAGACCTATCATGGTAAACGAAGCAATTACTGCTCTGGGACCCGTCTTTGGTCCAGATTTCGTGCTCATTGTTGTCAATGATGACACCAACAAACAATATCACCTTCAGGTCTATCCCGACGCCAATAATCCGCTCTTAAAAGCGAATGGTCTGGCGACACAATATTACTTCCTGCCTGAGAGAGTCTACCTGGCAAAAAAGCAATTTGCGCCGAGCGATTTTGACTTTGGTATGACTATCTTTAAGGGCTTGATGACGTCCGAAACCACGCTTGGCATTACCGCAACAACCGGCGGCACAGCTGAAGCAGGCGGCGGCTTCTGTAGTTTCTCAACCACATTTGCAATCCCTGATAGCGTCGTCGATCACGCTCTGCAGAAACTGAAAAACAAGGACCATCCCGCTCCTGTCGGGCGCATTGCCAACTTTTTCAACTACGAGCGGAATGACCTCGATCCGCTGCTCGGCATCGTCTCCATCGTGGACAACAACGTGACGATTGAAATCCCGTCGTTACAGATCGCGGGAGGCCCCAACGTGCCATTTATGATCAGCGCCCAGGGCACTGGCAAAGGTAGCATCGGCTCGAGCGGCATCAGTACGTTCCTGGTCACATGCAACCAGATGGCAGCGGGCGCTATCGCGGGTAGCCTGAAAAACGGGATGTCGCCATTCACGGTGCATTATAATCTCAAGCAACAATTCTACATTAACGCCTGCGATATTCACGTAGACGTAGACGTCGATAAGGTCTTCAATCAATTCTCGGGCGCCCTCTCAGCTGGAAGCATTCTGGGCATCGATAGCCTGGCGCTCTCCGCAAATTATCAATCCTGCGTTACCAGCGGAGCGATCAAAACCATTATGCGCATGGATAATGCCAATATCCCCGACGATTTGAAGAAAATGATCGAGACGCAATGCGAGGAGATGCGTAAACAGGCTTTTGATCTGGTGAAAAAAGAGATCTTCGATTGGACACCTACACCAGATGCCCCGGCAACCACCGATCGGGGATTCTTCAGCAGTCTCTTTGGCGGGTCCTCCGTCTCGCTCAAATTCAACTATCAACATCGTGGGGTCCATCTGTCAAACGATTTCACGCTTGATAGTACGATTGTGCGCGAAAACACCGTCTCCGGCGACCTCAATGATTTACAACCGGCTATTGTTGCCAATCTGAACAAGTACCTGGCGATCATCGACATTGGCGAGTATTTTAGAAAAATACAAATCGCCGCGACCAACAACATCAACTGGTCTGAGAAGCCGTCTGACGGCACCGATCTGGCCGATCCGATCATCTCTGCCCAGATTGAAATGAGCTATCCCGACTTCTCGACACCTGTTGATGCCAACCATCACCTGAATTTGCGCACGCAGGCCAACGGCTTCCATTACACGATTGCCCAGCACGACACGAACCATGATGGTGAATTGGCCTTCTGGAGCGCTGAGAATCCGCGCGACATTATCAACATCTCCGCCCTGCGCCTGGATAAACTCGTTCCTGAGTGGGACGCCGATCAGGTGAAGATCCGCAAGACGATCGTTTTCAACGGCTCTGATCCTCGCGTCGAGCTTGCCAGTGGCGGAACGACCTACGTCAAGGAGGAAATTACGACCCGGCACGCCCCCGTCATTACCAGCGAGGAGGTAGGCTACATTTTCGTCAAGTTCCTGCTCGACCGTATTCTGCCGAAAGACAATATCACATTAACGCTTACCTGTATGCTGGGAGGGCGCAAGGATACGCTCACGATCACCAGAGCCACCCAGAAAAACATCCTCTGGGAAATCTTCTCCGACAAGTACATCGGCCAGACATCGTTCCAATACGACTTGCAGGTCGAGGTCGTTGGTCCAGATTTCACGGACGATCCGGCCACCTATGGCACCCCTGCACCGATCACCGTGCCGCTCCCCACGGGTCGCGTGAAGTATGTGAATCCATTCAAGCTCGTGTTGCCTCAGGTCCCACCGACGCTGATCAATACGGTCAATACCTACATCAGAAACTACCCCACTTCCTAGTGTGGCGGGACCAGGAATACCATGGACGCAGGGATGTTTTTTGAGCGCGTCACATGGTGGTCATGCGTTGCGGCTGAGCCCGCAATGCATGACGTTTCAACATCAGAGATGTCCTGTAGATGCTTTCCTCTTTCATCATTAGAGAACGGGGCTACGAATATGCACATAGACGAGCCAAACCGTACCTTTGCACACGTTGACAACATTCTGGAACTGAACGCAGTGCGTCCGTTGAAGACATTTCGCCCTTTTCCACCGGACATATTTGCGTTCCCCATCGGTACGTTCCCAGATGATCCACAACATTTGCCGCTGGTCAATTCGCAGGTTGGCAATTACTTTCAAGACCGCCAGGATCACAATCTCTTCTGGTACCTGCCAGCCTTTCAGTTGCTTGATGGCCAGGATGCCTCATTTGAGTTTGCAGCCACGCAGAACGGCGTGAGTCAGAATGGGGACCCCTTTAATGTTGCATCTTTGACCTTGAGCGTCAAGAAAATCATGTCGCCTGATGCCTTCAGTGCTCAGGGCCAGCATCCGGCGGCAACATTTCGCGAGATTCCATTCAAGCAGTTGCTCATCACCTTCAATACACGCTACAAAGATGCTGCGGGCAAGGATCAGTTCTATACGCATCCGGGCTCCGCGCAATTTCTGGCGGATGGAACGGTTCGCTTGAGCTTCAACAATATCCTTGGCCCTGCGGTGATTACGGCTTACGAAAATCTGACACGCACGGGGGAGAGTTGGATCACGCTCTCCGGACTCTATGAAGTGTGGAGATGGTCTCCGACCCCCAAAAAGAAAATTCCTCCAGAGATCTGGACAAAAGCCGAACTCGATTTGAGCCTGCTCCAGACGATCCCGGTCGTGCCAGTCAATCCCTTTCGACCCGATCCCCCCGAGCCACCTGATCGATTGCATCTTACGACTGAGATCAACCACACTTCCGAGCAACTCACGCTAGCGCAGAACCCTGGCGTCACGGAACTGGGATCATCAGGGCAACCATCCGTCAATGCTGCTGGAATCGGCAAGTTACAACTTACGACTTCAGCGGTGGAGTTCCAGCCAACGCTGGCCGCCAATGTAAGCGCATTCACCACAATTGCGCAACCAATCGATGCGAGCAGGCTGTTTGACTTGAACGTTTCCAGTCCCGTCTTCTTTCGTCAGAAGCCCGTTTTCATTCATCCTCTGCCAGTAGGAGGAACGTCTACACAAGGCCATTACACGCAAGAGACGGCGCATGTAGACATGCAGCTGCAACCGGGCAAGACCTTCGCCGCCACACCCTATAAGCTCAAGTTTACGATTAATGACGGTACGGGTCCACGAGCAATCCTGAGCGTGGGAGATTTACGCGGGTTTAATGTCCGACAATCGGAATTCAGTGAGCTGCATCTGCCCGGCGACATCGCTGCGAAATACCCTTCATTCAGCCGACTCTTTCTGGGTATCTTGAGCAGAACGATTGTCGCAATCCCCGCCCGCTATGGTATTGTGCGTAGTACAACCGGGTGCGCGGCCGTCTGTCAGGCACTGGTCGATAGCACGCCGGGAGTAGCAAGCAGCAGCCTGTTTCAGTTTGCCTTCGCGTTAGGTCCGATTATCAATCCGGTCGATCTTGTAGAGTTATCGCGGGACATCGCGGCCGAACCAAATTTGCAGGACTGTCAGTTACAATTGCCCCTGCTGCTCGACAGGAGCGTTCCGCAAACCCTGCTCACACCGTTCATCAGCAATACCTGCGCCTACGCCGTCGGGGCTGCGCCGCACACCTTCTCGCTGGCAGTCGTCATCAGGGAAATGCCCGGAGAAAATCTTGCCGTTACCAGTGCCAATCTGTTTATCAAACAGCTCAGTACCAGCACTGAACCCTACCTCACCGGACAGTTCGGCCTCAAGCTCGACGATTACTACAACACGCCGATTGAGGCAACCGCCATTCTCAATTTTAGTGCGACCAGCGGCACCGAGGATCTCGGCTTCAGTATCGACGAGGCGCAACGGGCGATCGTCCTGGCAAATCGCTCGCCAT